>Ga0247727_10013062_pt1 | contig 14089 bp, 16 predicted proteins | sample WisWelCaveWW1625_FD_202498 | JGI IMG/M metagenome (GOLD analysis project Ga0247727, IMG submission 202498) | Biofilm microbial communities from Wishing Well Cave, Virginia, United States - WW16-25 | ecosystem: Environmental > Aquatic > Deep subsurface > Groundwater > Cave microbial mat | place... | reverse complement strand
TCCTCAATTATTTATTTTATATTGCCTATTGACTTGTATACTTCAATGGCGTATATTTACGCATGCACTTTATCGAAACGCCTATATTCACTCGTCGGCTGGAATCGCTTTTAACCGAAGAAGAATAGCGTGAACTGCAAAACGCTTTGATAGAGCGCCCTGAGGCGGGAGCCGTTATTCGTGGCAGCGCCGGCTTACGAAAACTTCGCTGGGCTGCTAAAGGTCGAGGCAAGAGTGGAGGCGTTCGAGTCATTTATTACTGGCTTGTATCAACTGAGAAATTTCTCATGCTGTTTATCTATCCAAAGAATGAACGGGACAATCTCACCTCAGAACAAATTAAAAAAATGAAGTCGCTTGTTGAACAGGAGTTGAAAAATGCGTGAAGAACTTTTTGAAGAGCTTATGGAAAGCATTAAGCAGGGGGGCGCGATTTTACGCGGTGAAATGAAACCAAGCCGGGTCTTTGAATTTGATCAACCGGATGTACGGTCAATAAGAAGTCACTATGCACTTTCACAAGCTAAATTTGCCGGCATGCTTGGCATCAGCGTTTCTACTTTGCGCAATTGGGAACAGGGGAGACGAAAACCGGAAGGGGCCGCGCGTGTGTTGTTGCGTGTCGCCGCACAGTATCCCGACGCGATACTTCGTGTTGTCTATCAAACTCATACAATCACAGTCAAGAAAACCGGAAAAACGGCTCGGATAGGAAAAAGGCTTCAGCGAAAACAGAACGTTGTGGTTCAATACAAACGGCATTCGTGATGAAAGTCAATGCAGCCCGATAACAACTTTTCTTCTCTATGTCTATTTCAGCAAATACATCAAATCCGCTAATTGAATATCCGGCGGTATCAGCTTGCCGTTCAAAAACCTGGCCGGGGTGCTGTCGATGTCATTGGCGGCCGCCCATTGGTCGATCTGGCGGAGAGCTTCGTCCGCCTGTTGAAACAACTCGCGATTTTCGGCAGCGTGAGAATCGATACGCGCAATCTGGACGCGCGCCGGATTGGTGAACCACTCGGCCAAGACGGCCAGAGCCTGCGCCTGTTCATCCGCCATCATCAAGGCCGTCGCATAGCGGGCCAGCTTGCGGTCGAGGGTATTTTCCTCGCCGACCCAAAAGAAAATATGGGCGGAGAGACGGTTCGGGAAGCGTTCGAGCAACTGCTCCAGCTCACGGTGGGCTTCCGCGCAATAGGCGCAGGACGGCTGGGTTACAAGCGTCAGGCGAAAGGGCGCGTCCGGTGCGCCAATGGCAATATTTTGCAGCGCCTCGGGCAACACCACGCTGTCCTGCGCTTGCAGAAGGTGGTTCAACAATTTGGGATTGCGGCGCAGACGCAAATAGCGATAACGCCAGTCTGCCGCCTGCCGGCGCCATTCCGGCAACGGTCGCAGCGCCATCCAGAAGAAGGCCGGTATCCCGAAGCCCAGCACTATCGTAAAAATGGCTTGCCCATTCAAAGCCCGAAATCCTTCTGATAAATGAGACTGTATCAATAGAAACTCCACCCAGAAAAGCAATTGCACGCCCAGGCACAGCCGGCACCATTTTTTGATCACCGTTGCCTGATAATAAACCGAGAACAAAGTAAAAGGCAGCGTTGGGAGGGTCAGCAGGCCGAGCAGCCGGCTCATCGTTACCACCTCGCCGCCGAGGCCGGCGAGAATCAGTGAAAAGATCCCTCCGGAAAAATAGAGCAAGCCGGCATCCGCCAGCGGCAGCCAGCCGAAAAGTTTGGCCGCCGCGGAATTTAACACCGCGCCGCAATCGGAGGCGCCGCCCTTTGGGCAGAGGCGATTCAGCAGCGTCGCGTTTGGCGAAAGGCTCTGCGACGCCAGCAGTCCCGTCAAAAACAAGCCGGCCAATTTTACTCCGAGCAATGCCAGCGCGGAAAGAGGCGCCGGCGATTTGAAAGCGGTAAACGCCAGAGCCATCGCCAACAGGGTCGCCGCGCCCCACGGCAGAATCCATTTCTGCATTCGCTGCCGCCGTTCTTGCCGTCTCTTCTCCCGATAATCCTTTTCACCGGCATTCGCGCCGGGCTTCGCCATTAAGACAAAACCGGACCACTGTTTTTCGAATTCGTCATAAGACAGCGTGATTCGACCGGCTTCCGGATCCGTCAAAACCACCATGCCGTTTTTGGCAGCCTCCAGCATCACAAAATACCCGCCGTGTTTCCACAGCATCGTCATGTTGGGAAACTCGAGCTGCTCCAACTGTTCGATTGCACACTTCACCGCTCTCGTCTCGATGCCCCAATCATGCAATGCCTCGACAGCCGCCGCCATGCTGGGCGCCGAGGGATGGCTGAAAACCGCCTCGCGAATCGTGCTCTGCGTGACCTGCACCTGCAGTTGGCCGATTAAAACGGCGAGAGCCGCCGCCAGATTTTCAAAAGGATCTTGCCGCGGCACGGGCCGCTTGGTTTGGTGATGGCTGTGAGCTAGCATGGCGAAATCGCGTAGAAGTTGGGTAAAGTGAGAAATACAAACTTTGGGGAATTACTCCCGAATCGGTTCATTGGGGCCCTAACCGCACTTCTTCCCATTGTTTGGTTTTGATCTCCGAACCGACGATGGCGCCGAGCAAAAACCCCGACGGCGCCCCAATAACCAAGCCGGCAAATGTATAAAGACCGGCAAAACCCGGATCTGTAGCCTCTCCAATCGCCGAGCCAATTGCGCCTCCTGCCAATGCCCCGACGGCAACTCCAATCCCGGCGCCGCTCCAGGTTTTTCGTTTCGTTCCCCGGTAAATCTCCAAGTTGGCGATCGCGGCAAGAGGCACTTTGACGGTTTTTTCTGATTTCTCAGACGTCATGATGATCGCGCTATCGGCAAGAGCATGGTAAATACCGGACTCCTGGTGATTCGCATTTTTCGCTAGGGCAATACGAATCCGGTCGCCGGGCGCGAGGCTGGACAAATTCTGCGCGGCAGTTTCAAAACCCAGCGCAAGAACGAAAAGTATTGACCAGGATGAAAGTTTTGCTGTTCGCATTTGTGAACTCCTTTTGATTTTGGCAAAGTCAATGATTTCAACAGCAGGCACTTCTTCTTATCATGGTTTGGGTATGAGCTGATATTCCTCTTTGCTCCCCATCAAGGCTCCCGTCGGAGATCCAACCAGCGCGCCGGCAATTCCCAAATAAATGGCGCCCACGGCGGCTTTTTCGACTGCGCTCAACCGGAAGGCTTCACAAAAGTCCAATACGTTGTTTGGCGCCGGCTTGCAGGGCGGATCGCCTCCGGAAGCAAAGCCGATAATACCGCCGAGTGTTGCCCCAGTCAGAAGTCCGATTCCCAATCCTTGCAGCGCGCCGCGGCCGGATTTTTTAAAGCGAATTTGTCTGATCTCTGCCGTGGCAACCGTTTGCGGCCGGCCGCTTACGGCATTCACCCAGGTCGCGGAATCTGAGCGCGCCTGAAGCTGAGTCGCCAATATTTTCCGCTCATTTTTCAGGGTGACCTCGGCCTTGCCTTGATTCCTATTCAGCGCTTGCCACGAAGCGCCGCCGGAATTAGCCGAATCGATGAGGCGCTTCGAAGTGCAATGATTCAACGTGAGCGCCAGGGAAATGATGAACAATTTCTTTAACATGCTCGCCTCCGTATGAAGGATTTACTGAACGTTTGAATTTAATAAGATAAAACGGCTGAAGACTTTGTTATCTTCCCATGTTTGCGATGATATTCCTGTTTGTAAGCGCTTTTCTCTTAATCCCGCTAGGCTACACCCGCAGGGGATGAAATGTTTATAGCCGGTTGATCTGCCTTTAATCTTTGAACTCCATTAGGAGTGACATGTGGTGGGACGGGCAAATTGCCAATTGCCGCCAAAATTAAACATGTCACCCCGCTGGGGTTTCTGTTCTTCAATAAACTTCTGGTCTATAAACATTTCACTCCTTCGGAGTTGCTCGAAATGAAAAATATCAACTTTTGGGAATTGCTTCATCACAGGGTAAACTCGATGACACCGTTGCTGCCTAATCCCGCAGGCGCTCCGGCGCCATAAGGCCACCAAGTGCCTGCGAGGACAAGCTTCAGCGGGTGGGGACGCAGGCGGGGTTCGCCCGCGGGCACCCTCCGCCGCGGATGCGCTCGAGGTTTTCCAACTCGATCAAGCCGGAAGGATGCGCCGGCAACTGCGCCCGTTCAACATCGCTCAGGCTGGCGCGGTACTCCGGGTCTTTCCACGCGCGGACGATGTCCAGTTGCTGGGTTGATTTTTGTGCTTTCATGGCTTGCTCCTTTTTGGGTTAAGTTTGGTTTGAAGTAGTTTTTTGTAATCTTCACCCTTTAGTTATTCAACCTTCGTGCCAACCGCCGAAGCCCGCTTTTTTGCTGGGCTAATGGCCTAATTCATAATGCTTTACAAAATTCCCCGCCCAAACCGGCTCAAGCCCCGCCAAACGCCAAAACCTCGCAGAAAATCATCTGGTGAAAATTGTGGTTGTTTTTTATTGGGTTGGATTCGCAGAAAAATGAGGTGGTTTTCGTAGTAACGCAAGTTCGTAGTAACGCCTTTAGGCGTCAAGCCCATGTATTAAGTTAGCGATTGGTAGAAGATAGCGTACTCCAAACGCCGTAGGCGTGAAATGTTTATAGCTGAGTGCCATCTACGTGCCTGAAACCCCATCGGGGTGGCATGTGTATTGGGCAGAATCGGTCATCGCAAGATTTGAGATTGGCGGCAACGCTCTTACATGACACTCCTAAAGGAGTTTAAATCATCGAGAGAAATCATTGCTATAAACATATCACCCCTGCGGGGTTGGGCGAATTGTCTTGGAATCAAGATGCAATTGTTTTAACTGAGAAAGCATGGGATCGAGCTTATTCTCTCTTTATCGTTTTAACCAAGTATGCGCGCATGACTCGGATGAACCGAAAAAAATTCGTAACGATTCAGACTTTTTTAGAAGGCAAAACGATTTGGGGCAAAACGATTTGAGTTTGTTTTTAATGCCAATGACCCGTTGTAATACCAAAGGGTTTAAAAGCAGAAAGTCAAAATAATTAAAGTCAAAATGATTGAATCGCTTTTAATAATTTTGACTTAAATTATTTTGACTTATAGCATTTGCCAGGCATTCGCATTTTTAATTGTTTTGCCTAATGAGCTTGATTATGTTAAGTTGGCTTGAACAAAAGCGAAGACAGAAAAATGTAAGACAGAAAAATGGAGTTTGGTATCATCAAAAAAACAATGCTCACCGCAAAGCAACGAGAAGCCGTAAACATTTTTCTGCCCTCCATCTTTCTGTCTTTGCCGTTTTTTTTGAACGCGGATGACACGGATTGGGCGGATTGACACGGATAAAGCAAAAAAAATCCGCGAGAATCCGTGTTATCCGCGTTATCCGTGTTCAAAAGCTTTTTCTCGGAAGAAAAGAAAAAATTTAAGCTTACAGAAATAGACCTCTCACGGAAGAAAGCATTTTCAGTGAGAGTTCCCTGCGGGCGTAGCCGTTTCAGTGAGCGAGTAATTTTTTTTGGTTATCCCGCTTGCGAAACCCGCGTTGCGCTAGTGGAGTCTGAATTCCAATTGTCAAAATTCCAATTTAATTATGCTTGCTTTTGGCCGTACAAACTGCTATATTTTTTGTCAAACCACTTTTTCAAAGTTTAGAGCATCGAGGTGAAACTATGACAGAGCTGGTCATCAAAACCGAACCGCAGATTTTAGACCGGTTCAAAACATTATCACAAGAACTTTATCATGGCGATGATGCGGCGGCTTTTTACGACGCCGTGCTGGCGCTGATCTCCTTGCGTGAAAAACGAGACACCACCCGCCTTAAAACGATTATCGACAAAATTCGATCCGATATTAAAGCCGGAGGCGGACTTACTTCGGCGCAAATCGATCAATTAGTGCGAGAATCAAGAGCGCGCCGAAAAGCGCCGGCACAATGAAGGCTGTAATCGATACGAATGTCTTTCTCGCCGCCTTGATCAATAGTAGTGGTGCGCCGGCTAAAATTCGCCGACATTGGTTGGATGGACATTTTCTCTTGGTTACTTCCCTGCCGGTAGAATTAGAAGCGAATTAGAAAAAATTGCTCGCGAATGACACGAGAGCTATTCCAACGTTACTCCAGCACTCGATCACTCCAACAATCCAAAACTCCACTCATCCATTTTACACCCCCCGCGGCGGTTCCAGCGCCAGCACGGAAGGCACGCGCTGTGGCTCCGCCAGCCGCAGCAGGCCATAGCCGATGCCGGCGAGGCCGGTCATCAAACCGGGTGATTCCACACTCAGCGGATTGCCGCACACCCAGCCGTGTGTCTTCATGCTGTCGAGAATGCCGCCGGCGAGGCGGTTGGCCTTCTCCTGCCATTGCGGGTCGCGCAGGATCACACTCGCCTGCAGCAGCAATTCCAAATTGCCGAGATCGCCGTGGCAGATCGAGTGATTGCCGAGCGCGCCGCGCGCCAGCGTGGTTTGAATCGCCGTGTCGATTTCCGCGCGCGTTTCCGCATCGTCGAGATGTTTGAGCGCGAGCAGCCGGCCCAAACCGATGCCGGGCGCGCCGTGGCACCAGACCGTCGAGTAAGAAGGGCTGCCATCCGGCAGTTTGGCAAATTCGCGCAAATCCGGCCAGTTGCCGGCCTCGCGAGAAAAGAGACTGCGCTCGAAAGCAAGCGCCGACAACGCAGCTTCGCGAAAGCGCCATTCGCCGGCCGCGGCAGCCAATTCCAGCAGCGCCCAGGCGATTCCGGCAGCGCCGTGCGAAAAGCCAGTGAGCGGGTTTTCCTGTTTCCGCCGGAAGCGCCAGCCGAGGCCCTGCGGCATTTCTTGCGTGTTGGCCAAAAGATGGTCGCCGCATTTCATGGCGGCCGCCAGAATCTTTTCGGACGGCGCCACGCGGTGCAACGCCAGCAGACTAACAATGCAACCGGCCGCGCCGCTCATGAGGTCAAAATGCTCATCTTTGTCGAGGCGTTCGATCAGCGTCTCCGCCGCATTCTCAGCTTCACGCCGCAGCTCGGCATCATTCCACAAGGCACCGAGGTGCGCGAAGGCATAGATCACGCCGCCCCAGCCATTGAACGCGCCGCCCGCCGGCAAATCCGGCGCGAGCGTTTGCAACTGTTTCCGCATCGCGGCCAGCGCCGCTTTCGCCATGTTCGTATAGCGCGCGGCGCCGGTAACCGCGCCGAGATATCCTAAGAACAACGCGATGCCGGGCAAACCGTCGTAAAGATCGACGCCCGTGGGATTGAGCGCCCAGTTGTCATCCGGCGTGAGCGAGAGACCGATCCACAAGGCCTCACCTTCACCGCGCCGCGCCAGCTCCTCCAAACGGTCGGCAATCTTGTGCGCTTCGGCCAGCAACTCTTCCCGAGCAGCCGGCCGTTGGGTCAGTGTATCATAAAATACCGCCCGCAGCGTCTTTTCGGCGGCCTTGGCCAATACGGTCATCGAGGCGCGGATGTACCAGCGTTGTTGGTTCAGATCGCTCTCGCCAAGTTGCTCGAAGCGGCTGGTCACTTGATCCCAACCCGAGGCTTCGAAGAAATTCGTGATCGCCGCGTCCCGGCTGGTCAACAGGTCGCGGGAGTTGACCCGCGCGTGAAAAATCGGCACATCGCCGTCACACAAGTCCAGACATTCCGCTGGCGTGATTCTCGCGTAATCAGGCAAGCGCTCCGCCTCGGCCCAAAGCCGGTCGAACATGCGGTCGCGCTCGAGGGCGTCGCGCAGCATGTCCGGGTGCATGCTCTCATAATTGAGTATGCCGTAATAAGAAGTGGCGCGCAGCACGACGCGCACTTTGTCATCGGCAAAGCGCGGCAGCAGCCCGTCTTTGGCGAGAAGCTCATGGCGGTGCGCCTGCAACAAACGATAGATCGCGGTAAAGCCGGCGACGATCGTCTCGGTGTATTGCAGGGCCTCGACGTCTTTGCCATTCAACGTGGGGCGATTGTCGCTGCCGGGCAAGCGCATGCGTTTGCGGGTGAAGAGCATTTCGTCCGTGCCCTGGCCTTGCCATTGCGGCGAGCTTAACGCCGAAAGCTGGCCGGGCGCGCCGCCCAGACCGCTCATCTCGACTCCGTCGGACTCGTCACGCATGGGCAGCAGCAGCGTTTGCAAAATCGAGCCTTCCATGAGATCGCCGGCAAATGAGTTCGGCTCTTCGTCACGCGCTCTTCTCAGCTTCGGAAAAAAAAGCGTTTCGAGATCGATGAGCACCGGATGCTCGCCGGCCGCGATGAGATTTTCCAGATGAAAATCGGTGGCGTAAAGCGCGTAAAGCAGCGCGAGATAACCGCCCTGGCGCTGGTAGAAGCGCTCGACCTCGGCCGCGCCGGTGCAGGTCGCCGGCCGGATAAACTCCACCCAGCCGTGATCGCCGCCATCGAGTATCACCATCGTGCGAAACCGCGGATGCTCGCCGCGTTCGTTAACCCAGCGCAGCAGTTCTTGAAAATGCCCTTCCACCGCCATCGAGCGCGGCTTGTAAACGATTTTGAATCCGGTGTCAAATTCCGCAATGATCACCGCGCGCCCGCCGCGATGGCTGTCGCCCACGTCTCCCTTCAATGCCTTCAGAACCGCCGGCGCGTCTACTGAAAATGTCGCGCGAATCGCCGGCCAGTCTGCGCACAAGTGGCGCAGAAACTCCAAACTAATCGTCACCCAATTGTCGATGATCACGACGAGCTGGCGCGCCAGCACCGGATACTCCTGCAAAATCGCCAGCGCTATCTCGCGGTCGAGGAGACGCTCGACAAAATGCTCAAAGCGCGCTTCCGGCGTTTCACCGGCGAGCTGGCCTTGCATGCGGGCGACGTTCATTTCTAAAACCAAAGTGCGGCTGATCATGCGCAGCAACTTTCCGGGCAGGCGCGCAAAGAGCAAAGCGTCAATCGTCTGCGGATCGAACGGCGCCTGTGGAAATTCCCGCGCCAAAGCCGCGACGCCCGCGCGCAGCTCCGCGAGTCCCTGCCGCAGCAACGGACGAACGAAGTTGAGAAAACCGGCGACTTTTTCTTTATGCGCCGAATTTTCCGGCGGCTCGGGAGCAGTCTTGTCCGGCGCAACATTGGCAAAGACAAATTCGGCCAAACGACCTTGCAGCAACTCGCGGTCGGATTCATCATCAGCCGGGATCGAATAAGCGCGCTCCAGCTTCCTCAGCCACTCGGGCGATGCTGCCAGGCGACGCTGCACCACCGCCGCGGGCTCGCCGAGCATTTGTTTGAAGTCTTCGGCGCTGATCGCCGCCTGGCCCAAACGCTGCGCAAAAAAACTTCCTTTATTAAAAGGCGCGTCCGCTTGCCAGCGCTTGCACCGGCGCTCGGCCAATTCGCGGTTCATCTCGCCGTTCGCCGCCGGACTGCCACTCGCCCGCCATGCGGCAATGCGCTCGGTTAATGTCGTTGCTTGAAACCAGTCCGGCGATTGGAAAATATCGGTTTTCATTTTATTCGCTCTCCGCTTCGGGATGAAGAGGCGTTACAGTTTTTGCAATTCATCATCCAACCATCGTGCCACCAATGCTGCTGCGATAGAATCCTTTAAAAACAAAATTTTATGACAAGTGGTGACTGGTGTGAGGAGTAAAGATTTGCAGCTTAAAACTCGCAGAAAAGACGCGCATAAATACGGAGGTTGTTTTTGTGGTGGTTAGAATCGCAGAAAATTTGCGCGATTATATTCTCGCCTGTCTCGAATCCACCGGCGGCAACATCACGCAAGCGGCGCAAATTCTCGGCATCGAACGCAGCAATCTCCATAAAAAAATGCGCGCGCTGGGAATCGAACGCGAATAAAATTAGAAGCCGGCGGCATTTTTCGCGTGATCTTTTCGAAGTTTTTTGATTTCAGCCGCAACGTCATCGAATTTTTGAAAGATGCTTTCAAGCTCAAGCGTTTTTTGGCGCCGCTCAACATGCCAAGCGGCAAGCTGCAGCGTCTCAGAAATTTTTTGCGCAACAGGAGTGTCATTCGCCGGCGTCTGCCGCAACGCTTGACTGAGCTGAGCGCAGTGCAAATAACATTCAGCCAACAGCGTGTGGCTTTGCCACGGCGAGGCGTTAATGCGCTGGATCAACTTTTCCCAAAGTGCCAGCGCTTCCGCTGGACGTTGCAACCTCTCCATCAACAGCGCGCGATGATACAGCACGCTCGGATGCGCCGCATAGCGCTCGTACAGCCAGCCGTTGACCTCCAATGCTTTTTGATTTTCGTGGCTATACAACAGAATATTTTGCAACGTCAAGGCCGCTTCCACCGAAGAGTAGCACCCATGCTTCCAAACCTGTTCGATAATGACAAAAGCCTCCTGGCGTTCATGAGCATATAGATCGACGCCAAAACCAAGCTTTTGGCTTTTCCAATATTTGTAAAGCCCAATCGTCAGGCTGGCGTCAACGAAAGATTCATCTTTTTGCAGCGCGCGATTCATCGCGTGCAGCGCCACCGCCGCATCCCGCAAAGCGGGAGACCATTCACCCTGCTGAAAACGATAAAGCGCTTGCAGGCCGCGCGCGGAACCTTGCATATAAAACATCTCGGCGGTCGGGTGCGTCTTGATTTTTTTCTCGGCCAACTTCACGGCATTTTTGCTGAGCGAATCAAATGCTGCTTCATGCAGGCGCACGCGATAATTGCGCATTTGGGTTTGATAAAGGCTCATTTGCAAAACATCCGCGGTGGGATCGTCCGGCCACTCGCGGCGAATCAGCGCGCAAGCGGCGAGCGCGCTATCATAGGCTTCGTGGTGGATTTGTTGTAGAGCACGCTGAACCAATTGCTCACGGTGGGTTTGTGCAAATACGCTGCTCGCAGTCAAGGCCGAAATTACGGCCAAACAGGTTGGGGCAAGTCTTCGGTTCAATAGAGTCATGGTTGAAGTTCGGGGCTCAATTTTATTGTCCTGCCAATATAGAGCATTTTTATGCCAAACGCAAAAAGAAATTATCCGCGCTTGTTTTTTACGGAAATCTGTTTACTTTGTAAAAAAGTTCAATGGAATTATTTTTATGGAGCAAACATGACCGCGCAATTACGTTGGCTCGGCCCCGACATGCAACTGGAAGGCACGACGGCATCGGGGCAAATCGTTAAATTGGACCGCACCTCGGATAACGCCGCCACCATTGGCCCCTCGCCGCTGGAGTTGGTTTTGCAGGCACTCGGCGGTTGCACGGCGATGGATATCGTGTCGATTCTGCAGAAGATGCGCCGCACGATCACGGCTTTGACTTTGAATATCGACGCGGAGCGGCGCGAAGAATATCCTCGCATTTTCACGCGCATTCACCTGCTCTATCAACTCGTTAGCCCCAACGTGGCGGAAAACGAGCTGGCGCGCGCCATCAAGCTTTCGGAGGAGAAGTATTGCTCCGTCTCCGCGATGTTGCGGCCGACGGTGCAGATCGCGACGAGTTATGAGCTGCGCCGGGAATAAATTATAAATTTGAAAAACCGGAAAGTGACGAAAGGAATTTCACAACCTCATGGCTTCATCTGCGGGAGAAATTTTTCATCGGAACGCGATTTCTGTTCTTGACGCCGGTGCGCCTAAAAAATTCCCGATGTTTCGGGCGTTGCGGCATCGCAACTATCGGTATTATTTCTGGGGACAAATCATTTCGTTGAGCGGCTCGTGGCTGCAAACCATCGCGCAGGGTTGGCTGGTTTTTGAATTGACGCATTCCGCCTTTTGGCTCGGATTCGTCGGCTTTCTGAATTTCCTGCCGTTGTCTTTTTTCTCGCTCCTCGGCGGCAGTCTCGCCGATCGTTTTTCCAAACAAAAACTATTGCTGGTGTTGCAAATTCCGGCGCTGCTGCTCGCGCTAATCTTTGCCGTATTAATTTGGACCAATACGATTACCGTCGGTTGGATTTGTGTGCTGGCGTTTAGCTTTGGCATCGTGAATGCATTTGACATTCCGGCGCGACAAGCTTTTGCGATCGAGTTGGTTGGTAAAGACGATCTCGCGAATGCGCTTGCTTTGAACTCCGCGACTTTCAATACGGCGCGGTTGCTCGGGCCCGCGGTCGGCGGCATCATCATCGCCACGCTGGGCGCGGGTTGGTGCTTGTTGATTAATAGCGTTTCGTATCTCGCGGCGATATGGGCGCTGGCGGCGATGCGTTTTGCGGAAAGGCCCCTTCGCAAAATTGCGCCAAAGCCGCTCGGAAACTCGATTCGCGAAATTTTGCTTTACGTGCGCCGCACGCCGCGAGTTTACAGCTTACTCCTGCTGGTCAGTGTGATAACGATTTTCGGCTGGTCCTTTTGGATTTTAATTCCGGCTTTTGCCGCGCAGTTACGCGAAGGCGGCGCGGTGGAACTCGGCAAACTCATGTCCGCCGGCGGCTTCGGCGCCTTGGGCAGCGCCTTATTGGTTGCCGCCGTTAATCATCGGATTTCGCCGTGGCGTTTGCTCTTCGCCGGCGTGGTGATCTTCATCGCCGGCGTCTCGGTATTTGCTTTGGCAAAAAATTTTTATTTAGCGCTGGCGGCGATTGCCGTTGCCGGTTTTGGCGTCATTCTTTTTTATATTAATGCGAACAGTTCGTTGCAGCGGCGCGTGCCGAATCATTTGCGCGGCCGCATGATGGGGGTTTATGCCTTTTCTTTTGGCGGCCTCTCGCCGGTGGGAAATTTGCTGATCGGTTTTGTCGCGGAAAAATTCGGCGCGCCCCTGGCGGTTATTGGCGGCGCCGGCATTTGCGCGGTGATGGCCTTGATTGTTTTTCGTGACGTTCGTAGTGGCGCCTTCAGGCGCTCAGGTTAGCGTTGAAAATAAAATTTTGCTCACAACAAAGGCTCGACGCCTGAAGGCGTTACGACGAGCAATCATTCCCGCGTCGATTTTAAAAAGTAATAAAATGACACTGCAAAACTCGCTTCAAACACGGCGGTGGCGATGCCGGCGTTGCGGTCATAATCGGCGGTGCGTTGATAAAACCGCTCGCGATTTTCCGGCAAGCCGGCGGTGAGATACTGGTCATAGAAATGATCGGCCTTGTCTTTCAACAGAATGGCCGTGATGCCGGAGGCCAGACTCAGTCCCGCGGCCGCGAGCGAAAGGCGGCGATGGCGATGCAGACGAAAACGGCGACGGGATTTTTCTACTTCCTGAAACGGCGGCAGGTTTTGTTCGCGTTTGAGTTCGACGGCATAAAGGCGAATTTCCGCACCGGCGTCGCCAACTTGCAAGTGTTCGGATTGATAACCAGCCTGGCGGATTTCGATCTGCGCGAGTTCACCTTCCGGCAACCGGACGATGAGCGGCGTCGTTCCTTGCAAAACGTTGTTGATAAAAACTTCCGCGCCAAACGGCGTCGAGTTGAGCGAATAACCGCGCTGAAAACGCGCGACAAAATTTACCGTATCGCCGGCTTGCAGCGAGCAGATTTCTGTCCAATCAAAATCGAGCCAACTCTCCGGGCGCGCGCGCTTGACGGCAAGCTCGTGCTTGCCGGGCGGCAACGGCCAATGGTGCAGCGGCGTGACGCCGACTTCTTTCCCGTCAATGAGCACGGGAAGGCCGGGTTGTTGTGATTCCACCAAAATGATGGCTTGACGAACAGATGCAGGTTCTTGAGCCAATACGTTAGCGGCTACAAACAGAGATATAGCATGAACAAAAAGAATAAGAACGCGTTTCATGTCAAAGGATTTTTCACCTTGTTACAAATAATTAAATAAAACGAAAACAGTAATCGCGAGCAAGGCCGGCCGGAAAGACAGGACGATAAACGGAGAAAGACGAACGGTTGGTTCCTCATATTCAAGTTTTTGAGGCTTGCTTTCCGGCGAAATAATCAATCTCTCTGAATTCAAAAATCTTTGTTCAAAGGGCTTGAAACTCAACCTCAAAGCCGCTTTAGCAGGATCATCAAGCTCCCGAGCCAAAGAAAATAGATACGTAATTGAAAAAACGGTGCAGCCTACAATATAGCTCTTCAAAGAATAGGTTTTGATATCAAGCCAACTAAAAGCCAATAACCAAAACAAGAAAAGTAAGCCCACGATTATCCAAAGAGAAGAAGGTATTCTTTCCATAATTAACCTCATGCGATCACGGCGTGCAGTATAAGCGA
>Ga0247727_10013061_pt1 | contig 14090 bp, 13 predicted proteins | sample WisWelCaveWW1625_FD_202498 | JGI IMG/M metagenome (GOLD analysis project Ga0247727, IMG submission 202498) | Biofilm microbial communities from Wishing Well Cave, Virginia, United States - WW16-25 | ecosystem: Environmental > Aquatic > Deep subsurface > Groundwater > Cave microbial mat | place... | reverse complement strand
AGCCGGTGCGGCTAATGATCTGGGTCAATTTGAGGCCGCGGGGAGAGACATCGGCCAACCCGGAAAGGATGTCTGCACGGTCGCCGCGTTCGAGGGTCTCAAGGAAAGGGATAACACTGGCGTCTCGAAAGCGGTGGCGCTCAGCGAGAACGTCAAGTGCAACGCCGCCGCCTATGGTTACAACGGGAGAGAACTGGCGAAGGATGAAGCGGTCGCCGGGGAGAATCAGCACGGGGTCGTTGAGACGGAGCTGAGCGAAAGCGGAGTCGCCCGGGGCGAGTTCGGTGCGGCCCAGCAAAATGACTTCGGCAATCGTAGCGGCTGTGCCCTGATGGAAATGAACTCGAGCACGATTCTTCAAGCGTCGCGCGGAGGAGAGGATTGAGATGCGGGCGTCGAGGCGGCGGCTCGTTTGAAAATGGCCGGGCGCCGCGAGGACCATGCCGCGATGGACTTCGGCGAGGTCAATGCCAGCGAGATTCACAGCGGTGCGCTGGCCGGCGAATGCGCGAGGAACAGCTTTTTCGCCCGATTGGACACCGCGAACACGAAGGCGGCGGCGCGCGGGAAAAAGCTCGACTTCGTCCTCCGGGGCGACCGAACCAGAGACGAGCGTGCCCGTGACCACGGTGCCAAAGCCCTTTATGGCAAAGGCTCGGTCAATGGGAAGGCGAAAGTGATGGGTGGCGTTTTTGGGAGGAACTTCACGGGCAACGCGGAGGAGAGCTTCTTTGAGGAGGTCAATTCCCTGCCCCGTACGGGCGCTGACGGGCACTACGGGAGCAGCGTCGAGGAATGAGCCACGGAGAAAGTCCTCGACCTCGAGGCGAACGAGGCCGAGAGTGTCGGGCTCGACGAGATCGGTTTTCGTGAGAGCGACGAGGCCACGAGGGATACCGAGCAGACGGCAAATGTCAAAGTGCTCTCGGGTCTGCGGCTTAATGGATTCGTCGGCGGCAACGACGAGGAGAACTAAGTCAATCCCGCCGGCGCCGCTCAGCATATTCCGAACGAAGCGCTCGTGGCCGGGAACATCCACGATGCCGAAGCGAACGTCGTCGAGCGAGAGGAAGGCGAAACCGAGATCAATGGTGATGCCGCGGCGCTTTTCCTCTTCGAGGCGGTCGGGGTCGGTGCCGGTGAGGGCCTCGACCAGGGCGGATTTTCCGTGGTCAATGTGGCCGGCCGTGCCCACAATGAGGTGCTTCATCGGCGAGCTCCCGCCTTCGAGCGTCCGCAAAGCTGGATTGGGAGTAGTCAGCAATAGGGGATGCTATCCAAGCCTAAGGGGGAGGTCAATCGCGCGAGGCGAAGGCAAGCTGGTGGGCAATGGAGCGGGCAGCCGCGACAGGGTCAGGGGCGGCGGTGATGGGGCGGCCGACGACGATATAGTCGGCGCCAGCGCGGGCGACAGCTGCTGGCGAAGCGATCCGGGATTGGTCGTCGCGGCGGTTAGGAACCTGAAGTGAAGGGCGTATTCCGGGTACGACAATCAGAAACTTGGGGCCGCAGGCGCGGCGGACGGCGCGGATCTCGAGCGGAGAGGCTACCACACCGTCCAAACCAGCCTTTTGAGCGAGGCGGGCAAGTCTGACTACTTGACGCTCTGGGGGACCTGCAAGACCAATCTTGCGAAGGGCAGGGGGATTGAGGCTGGTTAGAATCGTAACAGCAAGGAGCCTAGGGCGGTTTCGGCCTGTAGCCACAGCCTGGGCGGCAGCCGACATCATGTCCGGTCCGCCGATAGCGTGGAGAGTTATCAGACGTACGCCGGGTAGAAGGGCTACAGCTTCTATGGCAGCGGCGACGGTATTGGGGATGTCGTGAAACTTGAGGTCGAGAAAGATTCCTTTACCGAGTCGGGCGAGGGCACGGACGGAGTTTGGCCCCTCGGAAGTGAATAGCTGGCTACCGACCTTGAACAAATCCACATTGGGGCTAACCCTGCGAGCGAATCGCAGGGCAGCCCCAATGTGATCAAAGTCTAGCGCTACGACTAGCTTACAGTGAGAGACCGGTGTCACCGGCGCTTGGGAACCTCAAGGAGCTCAAGGCGGAGTCTGGCGACACCCCGGTCCACCATGCCAAGGTGGGCGGCAGTGTAGGCGGAAACGTCGAGCTCCCTGCCCTCGATAAATGGCCCGCGGTCGTTGATCCGGACAATCTGGCTCCTACCGGTCTTCAGGTCTACGAGTCGAACCAGAGAGCCGAACGGAAGGGTCTGGTGGGCGGCAGTGGTGGCATGCATATTGTAGATCTCCCCGTTGGCGGTCTTGCGGCCATGGAAGCGGGAGCCATACCAGCTAGCTTTTCCTTCCCAAACCTTTAGAGGCTTAATGGGTTCGCTTGGCCGAGCAACCAGCGGCGCCTGCAGTGCGGGCGTGAAGAGGAACATGAGAAGCAGCCAGCGGCTGGCGGCCCAGACCATGAAGAGTTTGTTTCGCATAGTGTCCAATTTTAGCCACAGAACATCAAAACAGTATAGCTCTCACGTACTACGAATTCAACTAATTTCCTATCCGAGCGTTCCCCTCAAGTCGTTGATATTATTTGTCTTAACTTCAACACATAGTACCTCGAGGCCCTCTATGAGCCTGTAAGTGGCCCTAGGGTCTGTGAAATTTATTGTTCCAACTTGTACAGCCGTGGCCCCCACAATGAGGTATTCGACGATGTCACCAGGGGTCTGGATACCTCCCAAGCCGATAACCGGTACTCGAACAGCCTGGCAGACCTGATGAACGAGTCGAAGGGTCAACGGCTTAATGGCTGGGCCGGAGAGCCCACCGGTTGGATGGCCAAGTCGGGAACGGCGCGTCCGATAATCAACAGACATGGCTGGGTAAGTGTTCGCGACGGTGAGGGCGTCGGCGCCAGCATCGGCTGCTGCCCGAGCCATCAGGGTGATATCCGTGACCAGCGGGGATAGTTTTACCCAGAGGGGGCGGCGAGAGACGCCACGGGTCGCGGCAACGACTTCCGAGGTGAGCAACGGGTCTGTGCCGAAAACGTGGCCCCCCCGCTTGACGTTGGGACATGAGATGTTCAGTTCGTATGCGGCGAGGCCTTCGGCGTCTTCGAGGATCCGAATCACTTCGACGTATTCGTCGATGGAATGGCCGAAGACGTTGACGATGACAGCGGTGCGAAACTGGCGCAGAGCGGGAAGCTTTTCGGTGACAAAGGCACGAACTCCGATGTTTTGCAAGCCAACGGAATTCAGCATTCCGCCAGTCGTCTCACAAAGGCGAGGGGCGGGATGCCCGTTGAGCGGTGCGAGGGAGAGACCTTTGACAACAAAGCCGCCGAGACGGTTGAGATCTACGAGGTGGGCAAACTCGATCCCGTAACCGAAGGTGCCGCTGGCGGCAAGGACAGGATTGGCGAGGCGCAACGCGCCGAGTTGAACTCCGAGATCAACCTGGGCCGGCACGAGGACGAAGCAGATTCTACCATGAGGAACTTGGAAGAAAAGGGGTCAATGAGAATCTTGAGAAAAAAGTCGTGCGAGTGTATCAGAGCGAACCGAACCGTTTATGGACAGGAGCTATGGTTTTTTCGTCGCGGCTGGCGCAGCGGTCTTAGGTGTGTAAAGAGCCTCTGTGAGGACACGACCTGTGGAGAGTGAGGGTGAATTGATGTCCAAGGCGGAAGCGAGCGTGGGAGCGAGATCTGTGGTCGAAACCTGAGTGGGGTTTTGCTGCTTGCGGAAGGCACGGCCGTAGAAAATCAGCGGTACGTGGGTGTCGTAGGTGTAGGGAGTGCCGTGGGTGGTGCCACCGCGGTCGCCGTTCCAGAGAGAGAAGGGTTGCTGGACAAGAAAGAGATCGGGCGCGCGGCCGGGGAAATAACTGAGGCGGAACTCGTGCTCGATGGAGGAAGGAGCCACAGCGCTCGCTGCGGCGACGTAGCCAAGAATGCCGTCGATGGTCATGGCGGCTTCGCCGGCGGCGCGGGCGGCCTCTTCAACGGTGACTTTGTATTTTGCGAGCGTTTCACGGTTGAGCGTGCCAGGAGCAGTGGGGAGAAACCAATCGCCCGGACCCCAACGAGTCGTGAGAGCAGCTGAGATTGTGGCCAACACAGCTTTCGCGTCGAGGTTTTTTGCGCCGAGGCCGAACGATCGCGATTGGGCAAGCGTTGGGGCGACGCCGTGGTCGCCGGAGAGAACAAACCAATAGTTGCCCTTGCCGACTTTCAGGTCGAGGTAAGCGAGAAAAACGGCAATCTGTCTATCGGTTTGCAGCGTGATGTCGGCAACCTCGTCGCTATAAGGGCCCCAACGGTGGCCGACGTAGTCGTTGGAGGAGAGACCGACGAAGAGGAAGTCGGTGACGGTGTCGGCGCCGAGGGATTCCTTCTCGAGGATCTCGCGGGCAAATTCGATGACCAGCTCGTTCCCGTATGGAGTAAAGGGAATGTTGCGGTAGAAGTCGCGGTTGGGCTTGCCCTCGGAGGTGGACATGTTGAGAGCGACGCGGCCGGAAATGGTCCAGTTCTTGCCGTAGTAGCGGTCGGCGGGATGGCGCTCATTGAAGGCGGTGGCCCAGGCGGGCAGTCCATCCTTGTAATAGTAAGTGCTGGAAACAAAGCGGCCGGAAGAGGATTCATACCAAAAGGCGCCGGGCGCGGCTGGGCCGGTGGAAAACATCGCGCTGCGATCTTTGACGGAAACGCCATAGACTTTGGACTGGCCGGCAGTGGCGAGGCGAAGCTCCGCGGCAAGCGTGGTGCCAATCAGGTTGCGAGGAGAGGCGCCAACACGGTCGGAGATGCCGCCAACGATGCGAGTGGAGTCGTCCTCGGCGGCTTCGACGAGCTTTTTGCGCTGGAAATCGTACCAGTCGTTGCTAGCGATGCCGTGACGGTCGGGCGTGGTGCCAGTCGCAAGAGTGGCGTGGCCTGGGCCGGTCTCGGTGACGGCGTACGGGTAGTAGCACTCAGAGAAATAGGCGCCTTCTCGGAGGAGACGATTGAAACCGCCGGGGCCGAAACGGTCGCGAAAACGGTCGAGGTAGTCGGCGCGGAACTGGTCAATCACAACCACGACGATGAGTTTGGGGCGATGGGGCGCGGTAACAGCGCGCGAGGCGGCCGAGGTCTGGCCGCAAACGAAGAGTGGCGACGAAAGAAGAAGTCCGCCGCAAAGGATGATGGCAAGGGACCGCCTCGCAAGGCACATTTCCGAGCCCTCCTTGGAAGCGGGTGAGTGTATCACGGGCGCAGGACGGGCGGCCGGAGTGCGCTACGGACGATAGAGGCTCTGTGTTAGGATAGCGGCCCGATGAAGGTAATAGAAAAGTCGCAGTTGATGAGCGCCACGGAAATTGACCGCACGATCCAGCGGCTGGCGCACGAGATTGTCGAGAAGAGCGGCGGCACGACGAACCTGGCGCTGATCGGCATCCGTCGGCGCGGGGTGCCGCTGGCACAGAGGATATCGCGGGCCATGCGCGGAATTGACGGGGTGGACGTGCCGGTGGGGACGCTGGACATTACGCTTTACCGCGATGACCTTTCGATGATTGCGGCGCAGCCAGTCGTACAGTCGAGCGAGATTGCGTTCGGCGTGGACGACAAGGACCTGATTCTGGTGGACGACGTGCTGTATACCGGGCGTACGATCCGCGCGGCGATGAACGGACTGTTTGACCTGGGGCGGCCGCGACGAATTCGGCTTTGCGTGCTGATTGACCGCGGACACCGCGAGCTGCCGATCGAAGCCACCTATATTGGCCGAACGCTGCAAACCAGCAATACCGAAATCATCGAAGTGCGCCTGAATGAGATTGATCGCGAGGAACGCGTGATGCTGGTCGAACGCGTCTCCTAACCCCGCCGACCACGTTCCGAGGAGATTGTGCCGCACCGCTTCAGCCACATGCTCGGCATCGAACCGCTTACGGCCGAGCAAATCACATTTATTCTCGACCAGTCAAAACCCCTACAGGAAATCCAGCGACATCCATTGAAAAAGCTGGCGACGTTGCGCGGAAAGTCAGCGGCGCTGGCGTTTTTTGAGCCCTCAACGCGGACACGGATCAGCTTTGCCACGGCCGCAGCGCGGCTGGGCGCAGACACGATGAACCTGCAGGCCGAGGTGTCGAGCCTGCGGAAGGGCGAGTCGCTGCTCGATACGGTGCGGACGCTGGATGCGATGAAGCCGGACTGCCTCGTGATGCGGCACAGCTCGTCCGGGGCGCCGCACTTTGTGGCCGAGCGAATCGGGATCCCGGTGATCAATGCGGGAGACGGGACGCACGAGCATCCCACGCAGGCGCTGCTCGATGCGCTAACCATTCGCGACCGTCGTGGGACGCTTGCGGGGCTGAACGTCACGATCCTGGGCGACGTGCTGCACAGCCGGGTGGCGCGGTCAAACATTCACCTGCTGGGAAAGTTTGGGTGCAAGTTTACCTTGAGCGGGCCGGCGATGTGGCTGCCGCGCGAGCTAGAGTGTCTGGCGCCGCAGGGAAGCTCGATTCGCCGAGTGCCACGAATGGAAGAAGCGCTCGAGGGGGCGGATGTGGTGCTCGTGCTGCGGGTGCAGCAGGAGCGGCACCACGAGGCGGCGCTGGCACTGGATGAATACGTGCTGCTCTATCAGTTGACGCCGGAGAGGCTGCGGCGGGCACAACCAGATGCGCTGGTGCTGCATCCTGGCCCGATGTTGAGGGGACTTGAAATTGATCCGGCCGTAGCGGACGGGCCACAATCGTGTGTGCTTGAGCAGGTGACGAACGGACTGGCGGTGCGCATGGCGCTGCTGCTGATGTTGATGCTCGGGACGCCAACGGATGCGAGCGACGTGATGAAAGGCGCGGGTCATGCTGCTGATTAAGAATGGGCGGGTGATGGATCCGGCGAGAGGGATGGACGCACAGCTCGACGTGCTCCTAGAGGGAGAGAGCATTTCGAAGGTAGAAGCGGGTTTGGATGCACAGGGCGCGGAGGTATTTGAGGCCAGCGGCTTGATTGTTGCGCCAGGGTTCATTGACTTGCACTGCCATTTGCGAGAGCCGGGAGGAGAGTCGTCGGAGACGATTGAGTCGGGGACACGGGCGGCGGTGCGCGGCGGATTCACGGCGGTATGCGCGATGCCCAACACGCGGCCGGTGAACGACAACGTGTCGGTGACTCGCGCGATTGTCGAGCGTGCGGAAGCGGCGGGGATGGCGCGAGTGTGGCCGATCGGGGCGGCGTCGAAGGAGAGCAAGGGCGAAGCGATTGCAGAGATTGCAGCGATGCAGAAGGCCGGGATCGTGGCGGTGAGCGACGACGGGCGCCCGATCGCGAATGCGAAGCTACTGCGGCAGGTCATGGAGTACTGCCGGTCGTTGGGTTTGGTCGTGATTGACCATTGCGAGGATGCGTCGCTGGCGGCAGGAGCGGTGATGCGGGAAGGGCCGAGGTCAGTGCGACTAGGACATGCAGGGATTCCAGCGGCGGCGGAGTCGATCGCGGTGGCGCGGGACCTGCAAATTGTGGAACTGACGGGTTGCCGCTTCCACGTGGCGCACCTCTCGGCCAAGAATTCGCTCGAGCTGGTGCGCGAGGCGAAGCGAGCGGGAATGCCGGTGAGTTGTGAAGTGACGCCGCACCACTTCACGCTGACGGATGAGGACGTTGGGTACGACACGCACTACAAAATGAACCCGCCGCTGGCGTCGCGCGAAGACCGCGAGGCGCTCCTCGCGGGGCTGGCTGATGGAACGGTGGACGCGATTGCCACGGACCATGCGCCGCATGAGCCGGCATTAAAAGAAGTGGAGTTTGACCGCGCTCCATTTGGCATCACCGGCTTTGAGACGGCGCTGGCGCTGGCGCTAGAGCAGCTCGTGCATACGGGACGAATCACGCTGATGAGATTGGTGGAGTTATTTACGATGGGGCCAGCGCGCGTGCTGGGGATGGAGCGTGGCGTGACCGTGCGGCATCCGGCCGACCTGACGATCTTTTCAACCGAGCAGGAGTGGACGTTTCGGGCGGTAGAGTCAGCCAGCAAGTCGCGAAACACTCCGTTTGATGGGCGCAGCTTCCGAGGCGCGCCGATGGCGACGATTGTTGGCGGGCGTATGGTCTGGAAGCGCTGAGCAGGGAATCCAACAAATGCAAAGCTAGCGGTGGGTAGCGGGTTCAGCGGCGGGATGAAGGCCGTGCTGAGGGACTTCGTGCGTGCCGCGAGGAGCAGGCTCCTGCAAGAAGCGGTAGAAGTGATGGAGCGGGCCCGGGCCCTTGCCGATGGGATAGCCCTTTTCGATGGCTTTGGTGACGTAGGCCTTGGCGAGCATGACGGCGTCGGGGAGCTGGCGTCCGCAGGCAAGCTGAGCGGCAATGGCTGAGGAAAGAGTGCAGCCGGAGCCGTGAGTATTTTCGGTTTTGACGCGTTCGCCGCCGAGAGTGAAAACTTCCTGGCCGTCGAAGAGGAGGTCGATGGCCTTTTCCAAGTGGCCACCCTTGACAAGCACGGTGCGTGCGCCATGCTCAAGAAGTTTTCGCGCGGCAGCTTCCATGGAGGCGAGGTCTTTGACTTCGATGCCGGTGAGGAGTTCGGCTTCGGCAATGTTGGGAGTGACGATGGTGGCGCGCTTCAGGAGTTCGTCAGAGAGAAACTTGAGTCCCGCAGCATCGATCAACTCGGCGCCGCCGGACTGAGCGCGGGCGACGGGGTCAAGCACGACGCGGTCGCAGTTCAGATGGTCGAGGAATTCAGCGACGACGGCGGCGTTTGCGCGGTTGCCCAACATGCCGATTTTGACGGCGGCGATGGAGACGTCTTCAGCGAGGGCATCGAGCTGCGCGCGAAGGACGGCGGCGGGAGTGATGTGCGTGCTGCGGACTCCCTGCGTGGACTGCGCGGTGAGCGCGGTGACGGCGGCAACGCCGTAGCAGTTGTGGGCGGAGATGGTTTTCAGGTCGGCGGCAATGCCCGCGCCGCAAGAGGGATCAAATCCCGCAATAGTGAGGACAATCGGTGGTGCCGAGTGGTTGTGACCGTTCTGCGTTGCCACGAGCGGCGTGCCTCCGCGCCAGACACGATTGCCGGCTCCACTCGAAGCTGTCTTTGGGCCGGCAACTCTCAATGTACGACTGATGTTTGCTGTGTGCAAGAATAATTTTGGATGTGTGAGCTGTGGAAGCTGTGGATGAGTGTGCAAAACTGCGCGGCGGTGCTAGACTTCAAATTGGGATGAAGCGCGTCAAGAAAAAGCGGTGGAACGAAAGGACTCGGCGCATCCGGAACACACGGACTTTGCCCACCGACCCGGTGATCGAGGCGTATAAGAAAGACATTGACCGGACCTTGCTGCGACAGAGTCTAAAGCTCTCCGTGACGGAACGATTTGAGGAACTGATGGAGTTGCAGCGCTTTGCGGAAGCCCTGCGAAACGCTCCGACTGTACCAGAAAATGACTGACTTCCGTGCACTTCTCGAACTACTAAAAACAAATGGGATTGAGTTCATCGTGATCGGGGGAGCAGCCGCCACGGCCCACGGTTCTGCGCGGCTGACCAGAGATCTTGATGTTGTCTATCGGCGAACCCCTAAGAACATCCAACGCTTGGCAGATGCATTGGCCATCCACAAGCCTTACTTGCGCGGGGCTCCGCCGAGGCTCCCCTTCCAGTGGAACAGCCAAACGATTGAGCGGGGACTGAATTTCACGCTTGAGACGGATCTCGGCAACCTCGACCTCTTTGGCGAAGTCACGGGCGGAGGCAACTATGAACAGCTCCTCCCGCATTCCGAGAGTAGGCGGATTTATGACGTGGTTTGCCGTTGCCTCAAGCTGAGGCGTCTGATCGAAGTCAAGCGAGCCGCGGGACGACCGCGCGACCTAGAGGCGGTCGCGGAGTTGGAGGCGCTGCTCGAAGAAAGCCGGCGAGCTACGCCAAAAAAAGATTGAGAATTCGAGCAGTCCCAGAGATGCTGCCTTACGGAAAGAGGCCGCGGACGAGGGTGGCGTCGGCGACGCGGCCAACGGAAAGAATGTACGCGGCGGCGCGCATGTGTGTGTGGAATTTCCGGCTGGTCTCATACACGTCTGCAAACGAGCGGCGCATGACGCCGGCTAGGCGGTTATTGACTTCGTTTTCCTCCCAGAAAAATCCCTGCAAATTCTGCGCCCACTCGAAATAACTGACGGTAACGCCACCCGCATTGGCGAGAATGTCCGGCAGCATGAAGACACCTTTGCGAGCGAGGACTTCGTCGGCGTGAGGAGTGGTGGGGCCATTGGCAGCTTCGGCGATGATTTTGGCCTTGATCTGGTCGGCGTTATGAAGGGTGATGGCGTTTTCGAGCGCGGCCGGGATGAGGATGTCGCACTTGAGGGTAAGCAGATCGTCGTTGGAGATGCGCGAGGCGCCGGGCATGCCAACAACAGTGCCGGAGCGCTCTTTGTAGCGGACGGCCTTCATCGGATCAATGCCGCGGGAGTTGAAGACGCCGCCGCGAGAGTCGCTGATGGCGATGATTTTGGCTTTCTTCTCGGCAAAGAGGCGAGCGGCGATGGCGCCGGCATTGCCAAAGCCTTGGATGGCGACAGTCGAGCCGCGGAGAGACATCTTTTTAACCCTGCAGGCTTCTTCGGCGACGAAGAGGCAGCCGCGGGCAGTGGCTTCGTTGCGACCGAGCGAGCCGCCGAGCGAAACGGGTTTGCCAGTGACGACGCCGAGCGAGGAGAAACCCTTGGTCATCGAGTAGGTGTCCATGATCCAGGCCATGGTCTGCGCGTCAGTGTAAACGTCGGGCGCAGGGATGTCCTGGTCGGGGCCGATGATGGGAAGGATCTCGGAGGTGTAGCGGCGGGTCATGCGCTCGAGCTCATTGCGGCTCATGCGTTTGGGGTCGCAGATAATGCCGCCCTTGCCGCCGCCGTAAGGGATGTTGACCGTGGCGGTCTTCCACGTCATCCAGGCGGCGAGGGCTTTGACTTCGTCGAGGGTGACGTTGGGGTGGTAGCGGATGCCGCCTTTGGCCGGACCGCGGGCAACGTTGTGTTGGACGCGGAAGCCGGTGAAGACCTTGAGCTGGCCGTTGTCGAGCTTGGTAGGGACGGAAACTTCGAGAATGCGCTTGGGTTGGCGCAAGACCTGGCGAAGGCCGGGGTCGAGTTTCAAGTATTCGGCCGCCATGTCGAATTGGATCTGGGAAATGCGGAAGGGATTGAGATCCTCGCGCGGAGTCATGCGCGGCATCATCGGCTGGGGGACAGCTTTTGCGACCAGAGCCATCTGAGTTTTCTCCTTACGCTCGATTGCCGGCGGCGCGCCGCGAAGCGGACTGATACTTCTCGCGGCACGAAGCCGAGCAGAAATGAATCACCTGGCCCGAATCTTCGAGTGAAAACGAAATCTCCGTAGAAACATGGGTGCCGCAAACCGGGTCGCGGAAGAGACGCTTTGGTTCGCTGCCGGGAGGTGCTTGCGATTGACGGCTACGCGACTCCCTGGAACCGGCGAAAACTCGCCGCACGAGCCAGAGGAGCCAGCTCAGCAGGAGAAGCCAGATCAGGAATTGGAAAATGCGCCCCAAGAAACCCACGCCGCGATTGTCTTTCCTGGCGGCTTGTTGGCCGGACCCCTCAGAAGGACGAGGGCGCGCATGGCCGGTCCTGCCACCTTTATTGTACGGACGCTAAGTTTGGCGAAATCACGGATTTAGTCAACACGGAATTTTAAGCATTTTCAGTCTCGGGAGGGCGAAAAGAGGTATTTCTATGGAGGCTCATCAATGTAACTCATTCAAGTACAAGGATTTATATTAATTTCGGTTCGTCGTGCCCCTAGGTCGGTGGGATGCGATCAGTTCCCATATAGGGGCGCAAAACCTCGGGGATGAGGATGGAGCCGTCCGCATGCTGGTAGTTTTCGACCAGGGCGAGCCAGGTGCGCCCGACAGCGAGACCGGAGCCGTTGAGCGTGTGCACAAAGTCGCTTTTGCCACCTTGCGGCTTGAAACGGATGCCAGCGCGGCGAGCCTGGAAGGCTTCGCAATTCGAGCAGGAGGAGATTTCCTTGAACTCGTTGGTGCTCGGGAGCCAGACTTCGAGGTCGTAGGTTTTTGAGGCGGCGAAGCCCATGTCGCCTGTGGAAAGAAGCACGACGCGATAGTGCAGGCCGAGCTGCTGAAGGACGGCTTCGGCATCGCGGACGAGTGATTCGAGCTCGTCGTAGCTGTGTTCGGGGCGCGTGAACTTGAAGAGTTCAACCTTTTGAAACTGATGCTGGCGGGCGATGCCGCGCGTATCGCGACCCGCGGCGCCGGCTTCCGAACGGAAGCAGGCAGTCCAGGCACAAACTTTGATGGGGAGCAGGTCGGCGGGGATCTTTTCGTCGCGATAGAGATTGGTGAGCTGGACCTCGGCGGTGGGCGTGAGCCAGAGGTCGGTGCCTTCCAGGTGAAACATGTCGTCGGCAAATTTGGGTAGATGACCGGTGCCGGTGAGTGAAGCACGGTTGGCCACAAAAGGCGGGAGGATTTCGATGTAGCCGTGCTTCGAGGTGTGGAGATCGAGAAAGAAGTTGGCCAGGCCACGTTCGAGTCGGGCGCCGAAGCCTTTGTAGAGAGCGAAGCGAGCACCGGCGATTTTCGCAGCGGTGGGGAGATCGAGGATGCCAGCGCGTTCGCCGACTTCCCAATGCGGGCGCGGGGTGAAGCTGAATTTTGGAGGTGTGCCCCAGCGGCGGACTTCCACGTTGGCGGAAGCGTCTTTGCCGACGGGCACGGAAGAATGAGGGAGATTGGGGACGGTGAGCATGAAGTCGCGGAGGCGGTCATCGAAAGAGACAATTTTTTCGTCGGACACTTTGATCGCTTCAGAAACTTTCTTCATAGTGGTGAGCAGATCGGAAGCGTCCTGACCGGCCTTTTTGCGGCGGGCGATTTCTTCGCTGGCCTTGTTGCGTTCGGCTTTCAGTTTCTCGGTGGCGGTGATGACTTCGCGGCGCTCGAGGTCAAGGCGGCGGAAGGCATCGAGGTCGAGCGCGAAGCTGCGATTGCGGGCCATCTGCTCGAAGAGGTCGAGATGCTCGCGAAAGTAACTAAGGTCGTGCATGAACCGACCAGAATAGCGCAGGGGGAGGGGAGTTGTCAGTGGTCAGTTATCAGTTGACAGTTTCGAGTTCAAAGTTGAGAGTTAAGAATTGAGAGTTGAAGGACGAGAATTGAGAGCGGGGAGGCCATGAGAAAGTCATTTGTACTACTGCTTGGAATTATTTTCGCGCTCGGCGGGGTAGGTTGCAGGAAAGCCAACGATGCCGAACGCGACCGTGAAGCAATCCGCGTTGCGATTGAGAAATACATTTCCGGCCGGAGCAACCTGAACCGCGAAGCAATGGAGATGAAGATCGGGCAGGTGACGATTGAAGGGAACACGGCGCAAGCGCAGGTGGAGTTCCAGGCCAAGGGACCTGCCGCTGCGGGGTTCACCATGCAGATGCAGTATCAGTTGGAGCGGCAGGAAGGAGGATGGGTAGTGAGGAGCAGCCGTGCGGCGGGCGACGGCTCGATGCCTTCGCAAGGGGGAGCAACGGTGCCGCCGGCGGCAGGAACTTCGGATGCAATGCCCGCGGGACACCCGCCGGTAGGAAGCGTGCCATCGCCCGGCGGCGCAGCGGGTGCGAGTCAACTACCGGCAGGGCATCCGCCCATCCGGGAGGCGTCCAAAACGCCTGCGAAGAAGACGCCGCCGAAGAAGTAGGAAGATGTTCCGAGGATTCTCCTTCCTGGAGGATTGAGGAAAGGCCTGATTCGGTTTTGGCCGCTTCGTTGGATGAACAGATGAATCGAGCTGTTTACATCGTGAGTGCAGTGCGAACGCCGATCGGGAAGTTCGGTGGCGGCCTGGCGGAGCTTTCTGCGGCAGACCTGGGCGTCATCGCAGTTCGTGCGGCGATGGAGCGGGCGTTTGGGCGTGCGCCGGCGGAGCGGGCATTGGGTTCGCATGCGAATGGACCCGCGTGGGAGGGACCGCGAGTGGATGAGTTGATTTTCGGCAATGCGCGTCCGGCGGGCGTGGGGCCGAACGTCTCGCGGCAGATTGCTTGGCGCTCCGGGTTGGGCGACGACGTGCCAGCATTTACAG
>Ga0247727_10013060_pt1 | contig 14092 bp, 11 predicted proteins | sample WisWelCaveWW1625_FD_202498 | JGI IMG/M metagenome (GOLD analysis project Ga0247727, IMG submission 202498) | Biofilm microbial communities from Wishing Well Cave, Virginia, United States - WW16-25 | ecosystem: Environmental > Aquatic > Deep subsurface > Groundwater > Cave microbial mat | place... | reverse complement strand
CATCGGGGTCGTCAGAATTGAACTTCATGAGTGAGCTACCAGACTCCGCCCAACGAAATCCCGGAGGGGCGCTGATCGAGAATGCATACGTTGCCTGGGATCCCGGTTGCCGGTCAAACGTGAATCGATATATATCACCGAGGACAAGAGGCGCGGGAAGACGACGCTCGTACTCCATGATAAGAGTTTTGGTTTCTCCGACGGGCACACGCAACCATGATGTAAATATCCGTTTACTATCGAAAGTAAAGTATTCTGCGCCCGGGAATTCCTCCTCAATCTTCCGTGTTGTCTCTATCGCCGCAACATCAGGATCTTTTGTGTATTGCGCAGACGCATATTCTGCCCGTGGAGTTATCTTTTTCTCGCTGCCCCCCTCTATCCACGTAAGGGTGGCAGACTCGGGAACAAAGATCTGCATATAATTCTGATTCGTAGCGCGGTACCACCATGGATCTTTTTTCTGCGCACCGTGCGTGCGCTGGATTGCTACTCGATTACGCACCACACCCTCCTCATCCACGCGACTCTCAAGAATTATCTTCTCGTCCATGACCAGATCGCTTTTTTCTCCTCCAATACTCGCCCGCGCAATGCCAAGATAATCTCCCTTGAACCCCCGGTCGGTTTTGAACACACTCCCCGACACACCATATGCCTCTAAGAACTCTTCTATCGCCTTCTCTTTTGCGTATACGACGACGTCTTTCTTGTTGATCCACTTGGTCGCCATTTCAGCGAACTGCGCTTTTTCTTTCTCGCCCAGTACAGAGATCTTCTGTAGTATAGTAACCGCCACATCTCCCAATATCACTTTGGTATTCGGCGCTTTTCGTGCCTGCTCTTTTTGTACTGTTTCTTGAAGGGTTCTGAGGAGAGTTTTCGCATCGAGCGTGATCTTCGCAGAAGGTATCGAAATCGGCCCCGTCAGCGCAAGAATGTCCTCAAGGACACGCGGCGTGACCGCGATCACTCCCTCAAATACAATTTTTTCTTTCTGATATAGCTCGGAATTCTCAAGAAATGCCAGGGTCTTCGCTGCAGATACGGGGAAGTCAAAAAACCAGTTCGCATCCGCCGCACGCCAGTTCTTCACAATAAGCTGGAGCGGCCGCGGAGGGACGGTGTTGGTCGTGATCAGACGATCGGGTTCGTTCACGTCGTGAACTGAAATGCGCTGCACTGCGCCTCCTTTTATCACCACGTCCGCATAGCTTCCCATAAACCCGCCGCCGGGCCGAAGCTCCGAGGTGTTGCCGAATATGAGTGCAATATGGTGTTCAGAATTTGATTCAAGCCAGGGGACAACCGCATCCAAAAACGCACGTGTGCGACGAAGGTCTATTTGAAGGGGAAGAGAGGCGGAAGCGCCGAGCGCCAGGACACCGCGGAGCGAAGTCATGATGGAAGCAAGACGCCCACTGTCACCCTCAATACCATTCGCAAGTTCCCGCAACTTCTTTGTTTTTTGTATCAACGCAGATCCATCTTGACTCAGAAGATATTCCACTGCTTGACGCTTTGCGGCATCAAGCTCGTCGGAGAACGTAAATATGCCGTTCGTGAGTGACTGCAACCGAGTGAATGCCTCGGCACTGTCCCGTGCAATGGGAATCACGTTTTCTGCGATCGAGGCGCCAAGCGCCACGAGCGGCTGCTCGCGTTTGCGACGCAGTGCGTCCAAGGTGTCTTGTGTGGCCTTGAACCGAGTATCGTCCTGGCGCGCTTCCGAAAGTCCGGTTTCTTGAAGCGTGGCATGAAAACCAGCGATTCCTTCACCGAGGGTACGGATAAAATCCCGCTCAACAAGAAAAAAAGAGATGGCCAAGATACCGCTTAATACGACAGCTCCGAATGCCACAACCAAGACGGTCTTCGTGCGCGATGGCACAAGCGCCGTTTTTCCGTTCATAAGAGGTGCCTGCGTGCGGGCACGCTCTTGATGCACGCTTCCTTTGTGTATAGAAACAGGAATTTCGGCATACGCATAGGAACCCCGTGACTCCTTGTGTGTCTCGGAAGGGTGTTTCACGTCTGCAACGTGCGAGGAAATATTTTTTTTCGGCACCCGTTCGCTCATGAGAAATTATTTGTAATAGGCACGATTTACGACTCGAAAATCCACATACTCTAACCGGCGAAATGCTCCATTTGCTTTAAGTGATCGGAGGAGTGACGCGGCACCTTCTGGATAAGTACGTATACTAAAGTATAGCGCAGGACCTTCATATGTTGCTACAGAAACTTCCTGCAACGCGGGATCCCTAAGCTCGACGACTTTCACGTCTACGCCGCCATCCCGCACAACCTGAAAAATCGCAAGGATATTTTTCATAAATTCAGGTATCGCGACTTGCGTTCCAACTCGGGGCAACACAGGCACGTTTTGGATGAGCACGGGGATGAGACTCCCTTCCGCCTGGAACGCATCTCCCAGCAACACACCCTCTTCATCGAACCAAAGACATTGGGGAGTATTGCTGTTTTCCGTCACTCCATGTGTGTACCCGCAAAAAATACCGAAGGGATTCCGTTCTTCCACTCGCACTACAATACGATGTGCGTCATAGTCTGCATGGATCGTTACGGCACGCAAGAGCGGCAATGAGCGCAGAGAATCTCCGGAAATGTTCGTGGGCCATGCAAGAAAATTTTTTTCTCCGAGCCAAGCGCGCAACGCGCTTCCTTGTATTTCTTTCTGAGTGATCATAGCCAACACATCTTCGCGTGAAACCCGGCGCACTCCTTCGACAGCCACTTCGCGCACTTCAAATCGTTCCCAACGCACGATTGTGTTTGTTCCCCAACCGAGCCCCCCAGCTATCAACGCAAGAAGTACAAACCAGAAAAGCACGCGGCGCACGCGCCGTCGCTTCTCCATGGTTGAAAAACGCGTTGCGAGATCTGGCACTTTCGCCATCTCTTATATTGTATATCGTCTTAGACCAATCCCCGATGTATCAAGGGATTCAAGCGCGTGACAAGTTCGTAGTGGCTTGCCGCATGTCGCTCCGCGACTTCTGTGGCGCGCATTTCTTCTCCGTGATCTTTGCCGATAAGTACCGCGTGATCCCCGCCCTTTACGGCGATACCGGTCGCATCGACCACCAAGAGGTCCATAGACACGCGCCCGAGCACTTTTGCTCTCTTCCCTTGAATAAGTACCTGCCCCACACCCGAAAGCGCCCGTGGATATCCATGCCAATAGCCAACAGGCAAAACCGCAATTTTCCCTGCGCGCGGCATGCGCTCGGTAAGGTCGTATCCAATATATTCCCCTGCCTTGATCGTTTTTACTTCGCTCACGAGCGTTTTCCATGCCATGACGGGCGTTAAGTGCGCGTTCGTGAGTTGTACGGCAAGTTCCCGCGAGGGCGGGAGGCCGTAGAGCCCGATACCGATACGCACCGCATCGAGGTGATATTTTTTATTCACAAGCGTGCCCCCAGTCGCCGCCGCATGACGCATGAGGTTTTTGAATCCTGCACGCTCGAGAAGCGCAATCACTTTTTGGAATTCCGCAAATTGCTGCTCAGTATAGGTGGGATAATTAATATCTTTCGCAGAGGCGAAATGTGTGTAGACACCCGTGAAAGATGAGGGATGTTGGATGCGGGACGTTCGAAGCGTCTTGGTAACTTTTGGAATGTCTTCGGGATAGAATCCCTGTCGATGCATACCGGTATCTACTTTAATATGGAACTGCGGAGGATTTTTGAGTGCGAGAAACGCCTTCAAGGACTCAAAATTAGAAATAGAAACGGTGATATTTCCTTCCGCCGCGTCACGGAGCAACTGGGGCAAGGTAGGCCCCAACACCAAGATCGGTTTTTTAATTCCCTCGTGGCGAAGTTTTAACCCTTCGATCAGTGCATCCACGCAAAAACCGTCTACGCCAAGTTGGTCAACGAGTTTCGAGAAAAGCAAAAGCCCGTGCCCGTAGGCATTGCTTTTTACAACCGCGAAAAGCCTTGTATTCGGTTCAAGCAGTTTGCGGAACGTTTGATAGTTTCTCCGTGCGGCAGAACGGCTTATCTCTATCCAGGTCTTTACTTCGTCTTTCGTAAGTTTCCGTGGAGCCATTGGATGCACTTGCCCTCCCAAATTTCCTAAAGGAAAATTTGGGAGGGTGAATTATCCGATAATGTCTTTCCCGAGATATTTTTGAAGCACCTCGGGGACGCGAATTTTCCCGTCCGCAGTTTGGTAGTTTTCGATAATGGCGATTGGGGTCCGGCTCATCGCAATCGCAGTCGCGTCATTCATGTGGACAAACTCTATGCCCCCATGCTTCCGGCGCATTTTTGTGTTCAGTCGCCGCGCCTGATAATCACCCATGTAATCTGCGGTATGTGTTTCACGGTATTTATTCTCTCCGGGCATCCACGCCTCGATATCGATCTGTCGCGCGTCGGGGGCGCCCATATCTCCTGTGCAAATCGCAACCACTTGGTACGGAATCTTCAGTGCCTGCATGAGGTATTCCTGTATCGCCACAAAGAAATCCTGCTCCACAACCGCATGCTCGGGGGTTGTAAATGATTCCATTTCTAATTTATCGAACTGGTGCATACGCAAAATCCCGCGCGTATCTTTCCCGTACGAACCCGATTCGCGTCGAAATGAAGTCGAAAAACCCACATAGCGAATCGGCAGTTTTTCTTCAGGGATCGTCTCGTCCATGTGGAGCGGGCCAAGCGTATGCTCGGCGCTTCCGATCAGATAGATGTCGTCGCTTGGAATATAATAGCGCTCTTCCTTCGGCTCAAGGCGCGCCATTTTTTGATACACCTCCGGGCGGATCATTTGAGGCGGAATCACGGGGATGAACGGATTGGCGCTTTGCGAATGCCCATGGCCTGCTTTCTCCGCAATTTCGCGGAGGGTCGTTTCGTTTGTGAGTACCGAGAATCCGAATTGCACAAGCGCAAACTCCAAAAGCGCCGCATCACCTTTCAAATAACTGAAGCGCGTGCCGGCAACTTCGGACGCGCGTTTTGTGTCGATAATGCCAAGTGTTTCACCGAGCGCGAGATGGTCCTTCGGCTCAAAATCAAACTTAGTGGGTTCTCCCCATGTGCGGATAACCTTATTTTCTGATTCATCTTTCCCCACCGGCACGTCGTCAAGCGGAAGATTCGGGAACTTTTGCAAGATCTCGTCGCGTTCTCGTTCGAGCCCATTCAATTCCTCTTCTTTTATTTTCAATCCTTCTTTGAGCGCCTTTGCTTCGTCAATTTTCTTCGCTTCGCCGAGTTTCTTCTGCTCCGCGCGAAGATCATCGATTTCCTTGGTTAACGTGCGCCATTTGCCGTCGAGCACCAAAAACTCGTCCACAAGAGCTGAATTTACGCCCTTCTTTTGTATACCTTCTTTTACCTTGTCCGGCTCCTCGCGGAGGAGTTTTATGTCCAACATGGCTTATATCATATATCAAGACATCGAAACCGTTAAGCCCTTCCAAAATATGGAGGAAATCAATATAATTCACTTTGTATGCAAAAGAGCTCTTCTGGGTCACAGATCGAAAACATCCGACATTCACTCGCCCATCTCTTGGCGGCGGCAGTGCTTAAAAAGTTCCCCAAAGCAAAGCTCGGCATCGGACCCACTATAGAAAACGGGTTTTATTATGATTTTCTTCTGCCTCGGTCGCTCACACCCGATGATCTCAAAGAATTCGAGAAAACGATGCACGAACTTATCCGTGCGAAATTGGATTTTACGGGCAAAAAGATAACTCCCGCGGAAGCGAAGAAGATGTTCAAGGACCAAAAGTTCAAGCTCGACCTCATCAAGGATTTAGTAAAAGAAAAGAAAACGCTTACTGCCTATAAAACAGGCGATGTATTCACCGATCTCTGCAAAGGCGGCCACGTGAAAAATACTTCTGAAATCCCCGCGGATGCTTTTGCGCTCACGAAGATCGCCGGCGCCTACTGGAAAGGGGACGAAAAAAATCCCCAGCTCCAACGCATCTACGGGCTCGCGTTCGAAACCAAAAAAGAGCTTGAGGAATATCTCCGTTTGACGGAAGAGGCGAAGAAACGGGATCATCGGAAACTCGGGAAAGAACTGGAGCTTTTCACGGTAAGCGATGAAGTTGGCCCCGGCCTTCCGCTTTTTTATCCCAAGGGAGCGATTCTGCGGAGGATTATTGAAAACTTTATTACCGAAGAGCAGGAAAAACAGGGATACCTTCCCATCTGGATTCCTCACATTACCAAAGGCGAACTCTATAAGATCTCGGGGCATCTCGAAAAATATGATGCAATGTTCCCACCGATGAAATTGAAAGGTGAGGCGGATTATTACTTGAAGCCGATGAATTGCCCCCATTTTATGATGCTCTATAAGAGCCTCCCCCACTCGTATCGCGAACTGCCAATACGGTATACAGCCACCACCACAAATTATCGCTACGAGAAAAGCGGAGAACTTGCAGGACTCACGCGGGTGCGTGCCTTAACGCAAGATGATTGCCATGTATTTGCCGCTCCAGACCAGATCGAGGGAGAGATAGAACTCATGCTCGATATGATCGCCCACATCTACGCCGTTTTCGGCTTCAATGATTTCTGGGTGAGAATCTCTACCCACGACCCGAAAGAAAAAGAAAAATATATCGGAGAGCCAAAGGTATGGAAAGATTCCGAAACCGCACTTGCGCGGCTTATCGAGAAGCGTAAATGGAAATCCGAAACGGTGTTGGGCGAAGCGGCGTTTTACGGACCGAAACTCGATTTTATCTTTAAAGATGTCTTGGGCCGCGAGTGGCAACTCTCGACGATCCAGCTCGACATGAATTTGCCAAAACGTTTTGCACTGACTTATATAGACGATCAAGGCAAAGAAAAACAGCCGATAGTGATCCATCGTGCCATTCTGGGCTCTACGGAGCGCTTTTTGGGGATTTTAATCGAGCACTACGCAGGCGCATTCCCTTTGTGGCTCTCCCCTGTGCAAGCAGTAATTCTTCCTATCAGCGAAAAATTTGGGGATTACGCGCAGAAGCTTTTCTTAATGTTGTGCGAAGCCGGCATCCGCGCGGAACTCGGTGATGCGAACGAAACGCTTGGCAAACGCATCCGCGAAGCGGAGATGAGAAAAACCCCTTACATCCTCGTGGTGGGCGAGAAGGAAAAAAATGCGAATACCGTGAACGTTCGTCACTATCGGCGCGGGCAGGAAGGAGAAATTGATGCCGAAAAACTCATCCGCAACATCGGTGAAGAGATCAAAACAAAGACCATTTAAGCCAAGAGTTTTGGTGGTAGTAGGTCCCACCGCAAGCGGAAAATCAGAGCTTGCCGTGAAAATTGCTCGTAAATACAGCGGGGAAATCATCTCCGCCGACTCGCGGCAAGTGTATAGTGGACTTGATATCGGAAGCGGCAAGATCGCAAAGCGCGAAATGCGCGGCGTTCCACATCATCTTTTGAGCGTCGCTTCGCCCAAACGAACATTCACTGTTGCACACTATCAGAAACTCGGACGAGGGGCGATCAAAAAAATCCTTAAGAAAGGCAAGCTTCCTATCATCTGCGGCGGCACAGGACTCTATATTGACGCACTTCTTCAAGAAACCATCTTCCCCAACGTGAAGCCGAATCTGAAGCTCCGTCAAAAACTGGAGCGGCTTTCGACTGAACAATTATTCGTCCGCCTCAAAAATCTCGATTCGCAGCGGGCGGAAGCCATTGACCAGCATAATAAACGCCGACTCATTCGTGCGATAGAGATCGTTCTTGCCACGGGAAGCGCAGTACCTTCTCTACAACATTCCAACATTCTGCAGAATGTTGGAATGTTTGCTCCGGTCGTTATAAAGATAGGGATTCAATTGCCGCGCGAGGAACTCAAAAAACGCATTCGCGTGCGTCTTTTCCGACGGCTGAAGCAAGGGATGGTCCAGGAAGTGAGGCGCCTGCGGAAAAGTGGGCTTTCCTGGGAGCGCCTGGACAGCTTCGGATTGGAATACCGGTACATCAGCCGCTATCTACGCGGGCTTATTTCAAAAGATGAGATGATGCAAACAATAGAAAAAGAAAGTTCCCGCTACGCAAAACGCCAGATGACGTGGTGGAAACGAGACAAGGCGATCGCGTGGTATCCACACACGCGTGCGGCGGAGAGAGCCGTAATCATTGCCCTCGCCGCCGATTAAGCTCCGACTTCACTCAAAAAGCGGCAGACCTTTATTTCTTAGCGAAAGCAATACATCCCCTACGTTCCGTCCTTTAAGTGATGCCTCAGGAAGATGTTCAAAGAGATTGTGGAAAATTTTTGCAATCCTTTTTGTTTCGGCAACGGAAGTGGGCGCTCCATCTTGCGTGGGGAGATTTGCAATGAATTTTTCAAGTGAACCCCTGCTTCCCATGGCTTTCTCGGCGTCCAAGCCGAAAAGCCATGGCTCCCGCACGGCATCCTTAGTAAATACTTTGTCCCATTCTTTGATGAGCACTTCCACCCAATGTTTTACGCGCCATCCGCGGTAACCCGTAAGTTCAATAGGCGCAGTACGCGCTGCCTCGACCGCCTCATTAACCGCACTCATTTCTTCATGCGCACGTTCCATGACGCCCATATCAATCCCTCCTGGTTTTTCACTCGCCAACTCTTCCCCCAGTCCCGACGGCTCTTCCATCGAGGGCAATTGTTCGTGGATAGATATTTTCTCTGGAGCAACCACAGGATGTGCTGCGGGAATCTCCGGTGTGGTATCGGCACGGTACGACATAATGGATTCTTGAGCCTCTTTGGAGAGCCCTTTTGCGCGACCAAGTATTTCATCTGAATCTTCAAATGCATGCTTAAAATCAATTTCTTGGCCTACTTGAATAAGTTCTGGATTCTTCAGCCCGAATTGATCCGGATGCGCCACGATCTTGTCTTTTATGGCGTCTATCGCGTAGCGCCTTTGGGCATCGCTCAGTCCCGCAAATTCGTCACCATATCTTTTTTCAAGCACACGCCCTGCCATACGCCAAACAGAATCTCCCCTTTCTGCGGTTTCAGTATAAGTCTCGGGTTGTGCTACGACTGCGCCGACCCCTTCAACTGCTACATCTCCTCCTCGAAGATCAACGACTTTCTCAGAAAACGGTACTGAGCTGCGAAGATTAATGTGTATCTTGCTCGCATCTTCTGGAATTGGCCGTGCCGGAATTTCCGATGCTTCGGGGATTTGCATGCGTGGAATCCCGGGGTCAGGCCCATTCACATCAGCGATATGAATCCCCTTGGGAAGCGTATCGGTCACTCCTACGCTACCCGCAATTTCTTCCGGTATCGGCACACCCCTCACGCCGATGCTTGATTCCGCGGGCAAGGGGGACTTGAATGGAAAGATCCTTCCCGGAAGTTGTCCGCGACCGAATGCGGCGCTTGGGCTTGGACGTCCTAGGTGTTCCGCCTCTCCCACGCCCGTAGTAGGCGAAATCTCTGCGGCTTCTGCCCCGCCAAAAAGCCTGTCCGCTAGTTTGCCCAGTCCCTTTCTTCCCACGAACATCCCCACGGTAAGTCCTGCAGCAACCGCGACCGCCTTGCGCTTGATACTTTTGACGCGCTCACGGTCGTTTTCGTCCTCAATCAAAGACTCCATCGCTTTGCTCTCTTCTTGCATGAAATCGAGGAGCTCAAGTCCAACAATCACCCTAGACGAAGCACGATCGGGATTTGCCTCAAGACGTTCTTTTATTTTTTCCCTGCGAACCCTCTCCTCCTCTCTTTTCAATTCGCGCACAACAACAGCAGTCGTTTCCCCTTTGCGCCCTGCAGATTCGAGCGAAATTCCTTTGAGCTCGCGGAGCATCCGCAACCGCGCCATTTCTTGCGTCACGTCTTCATGTGACACATGATCAAGAGCCCCAGAAGTAGAGAGCATATCCGGCTCGCTCGTGGGCCTATCCGTGTCCACTATTGAGCCAACCTGAGAACGAATCATTTTCCCATGTGGATATTTTGCCTTTACATAAAGTTCATCCACCAATCCTTTTTGCCCCAATGTTTTGCTGTATCGTTCTATTGCACCTTCAACACCCACCATCGCGCCCGTTCCTGACCACACTGCACGCGCAGCAAGAATTCCCGCACCGCCCGTCAAGAATCCGGAAATGGAGAGCCCCGCACCTATCGCCATCCGTGCGCCGGGATGCCGCTGCCATCTATTGGTAAACTTTGTCCAAATCCCTTTATCAAGTTCTCCCGCAAAGGCATCAAATCGCTTGTCTTCTTCGCCCAAAAGAGAAAGTGCTTTTTCTTGAAGCGCCACACGTGCATGATCACCCTTAACGCCGTTCTGTCGCAATTCATTAATGGACTCCGTGAGAATCTCCATCCGATAGCTTTTGAGAAGTTCTTGATATGCCTCACCGGTAATCCGGAGATTCTCTCTACTTGTTCCTTTCGCTTTCTTCCTCATCGTGAGTTCATTACGCGCCGCTTTCCTCGCTTCCATATAAGCGAGACGCGCATTAAAAAGCGCCTGGGGTTCTTCCGGTATTTTTGGAATCTCTTGTGCGGCAGATTCTTCTGGGGCGGCTTTTTCCGGCACCGAAGATCCATTGCCTCCACGCCGATCAGGAATGACGGTTGTTCTAGCTAAAATATCTTTTTCTTGAGGCGCGCCGCGAGGCATCCTTATTCTGGGGCACCTCGCGGCCCGGACTCTTGAATTGCAGGAGTTCTCGCATGAGGGAAAACTAAGGCGCCTTCTTTTCGAGAAGCGCGGTTTTAAGTCCCACTAGATCCTCTTTAAGATTTTCTACCGTCTCGAGCGTTAATGCTTCGAGATTCGGAATGCGCGCTTTCAAAAATTCGTGCACGCCTTCGTTCTTTTCCAGTAATGCATCGAGTTCCTCTTTTTCTTTATCGGATAAAAACCCAAGCACGCGCACCATCAGGCGCCGCTCTACGAGCTCCGTCATCTTTTCTACTAGTTCTTTCTTCTTCTCTTCCGGAAGATCGTCCAAATCAAGCGCGGAGAAGAGATCTATGTTTGAAAAATTTCCCATGTATAGAAATTCCAATAAACTGAAGAGCGTCCTTTAATAATAGTATAGCAAAAAGAACTTCCCCCGCCCATCAACTGATGGGCGGGGATCAGGATGAGCTCGAGAAAGGATCGACACCATAGCGTGCCTTCACGCGCCTGCGAAGCTCTTCGCGAAAATCCCACTCGCCGCGCACGATCCCCTTTCCCCGAGGCATCGTAACAGGAGCTTTGGGATCGGCAAAGACAACTTTCGCGGCACCGATCTTCTTCGCGATCGCTTCCTCAAGATGCTTGCAATGCGCCCAGAACTTTCCCCATCCTCCCGGCTCGATCGACTCCACAAACGATATCCACACATCCCGGGGGCCTTCGTCGCCGTTCAGGCTTATCGAAACGATTGCAACGTGATGCGGATGTCTATTATTTTTCATCCTACACCCTCCCTCATGCCGCACTGCGGATTACTGCTTTGATTATATCTTATTTCTTTTCCGCGAGCATGCGCTCAAACATATTGCGAAGCCCCCCCGGATCCCCCTTCCCCTTGAGCTTCCCCATCGCCTTGCCCACGAGAAATTGAAGACTTGCCACTTTCCCCTTGTGATAGTCGACAACTGCAGGCGCATGCTCGCTTATCACCTCTTTGACCACTTTGGCAAGTTGTTTTTCGTCAGAAATCGCATGAAGCCCTTCGTCGCGCAGGATATCCTCGGGATCATTTCCTGTCTCAAACATTTTTCTTAAAATATCTTTCGCTCCGCGGCTCATGATCTTTCCATCCGCGATGAGATCCACGAGATGCGCCAAATGTTCCGGAGTGATCTTCAGCACATCAAATCCCACATCATGCTCGTTCATCAATCCCGTGAGATCGCTCATCAAATAATTAAAGAGGAGGTCGCGCGGGTGTTTTTCTATTTTTGAACTCTCTCTATCGTCGCGCGTCGCAAGCTCACTCTCAGCCGCTTCATAAAAATCGGCAAGTTCTTTCTGTATGACCAAGAGCGCTGCCTGCGCGTCGGAAATCCCAAATTCCCGCCCAAAACGCTCGCGTCTTGCCACAGGAAGTTCTGGGAGTTTTTTGCGGAGTTTTTCGACGTCGAACTCCTTGGTTTCGAACGGCGGAATGTCGGGTTCGGGGAAATAGCGATAATCATGTGCTTCTTCTTTGGAACGCTGGCTCACGGTTATTTTTTCCACATCATCCCATCCGCGCGTTTCTTGCTTTACTTTTTCGTTCTTGTTCAATACCTCAGATTGTCGTTTGAGTTCGTATTCAATTGCATCATATACTGCACGAAATGAATTGATGTTTTTCACTTCTACCTTCATGCCCAGTGGCGCCCCGGGAAAATTTTTGGCGCGGATAGATACATTCGCTTCCACGCGCATTTCTCCTTTTTCCATATTTGCTTCGGACACATCCACATAGCGAAGAAGGAGCTGGAGTTCTTTTGCGAAACTCGCCGCCTCCTCAGCAGTTTTGATGTCTGGCTCGGTTACGAGTTCCATTAAAGGCACGCCGGCACGATTGAAATCCACGAGCGTTGCTCCCTCTCCATGAGCAAGGCGCCCCGCGTCCTCCTCCAGATGAATACGGGTGATGCGCACGCCGTTCAGGTTCCCGCCACTTACGATGGGCTTATCAAACTGCGAGATTTGATACCCCTTGGGAAGGTCGGGGTAAAAATAGTTCTTGCGGTCGAATTTTGATATCGACGCGATCTCGCCTCCTATCGCAAGTCCCACCTTGATGACTGACTTGATCGCTTCTCCGTTTGGTACGGGCAACGTCCCCGGATGACCCAAACACACGGGGCAGACATTCACGTTCGGCTTTTTCTCATCCGGATCGTTCTTGCACGAACAGAACATTTTGCTCTTAGTGTTCAATTCTGCGTGGATTTCTAACCCGATGGTAGGTATGTATTCCATTGAAACAATAAAAGTATACGCAGTTTTTGAGAGAAAGGGAATGGCACATAAAGAACGACGGTCGCCCGAAGGCGGCCGTCATGGATGTCGGAGCTCGGTGTCACGGCTCATGAACTCTCGTAAGCGAAAGCGGATGGAAGTTTCCACGAAATTCACGGATGGTGATGTGAAAGTTGTTGGTAATCCTCTTGATCGTCCCCACTCTTCCCTCTAGGCCTTTTTCTCTCACCTTCATGCCTGGTTCCAAACCACGACTCTTCAGTTCTGCGACACACCAGATCACACGCGTGACGGTTTCCATCGCATTTCTGAGCTGTGCGGGAGTTTCTCGGAATTCCTTTGGGAGCCCGATCTCCTCGGCGAGCCGTGCAAGAATCGCCACAGGGGGAAGCTTCTGTGCTTCCATCTCTTTTTCACGCTCCTCAATCACCGCCTTCGTCTCCGGGGTAAGAAGAGAAGGGTTCTCTCGGAGCCAATCCACAACCACTCGCTGCCGCATGTTTCATCACCTCCTTCCATAATTCGACGCTTTTTATACTTTAAATGCTTTTAATGCGTTGTGCAAATTCGGGAACCAAAAAACGGGCTAATGCCCGTTTTTTGTATTAGATATCTTTCAGTTCACCCCGTTAGTCGACTACCTCCACTCCCATACTGCGCGCCGTGCCTGCGATAATCTTCTCCGCAGAGTCAAGATCGTTCGCGTTCAAGTCCACCATTTTGCGCTCAGCGATCTTTCGAATATCCGCACGCGAAATCTTCCCTACTTTTCCGGTCAAAGGATTTGCGGCTCCCTTCTCCACGCCTGCGGCTTTCTTGATGAGGGCAGAAGCCGGCGGAGTTTTGAGCTTGAAAGTGAAACTGCGGTCTTCAAAAATAGTGATCTCTGCAGGCACCACGTCGCCCACCATATCTTTCGTCGCATCGTTGAACTGTTTGCAAAACTCTGCAATGTTCAAGCCATGAGGTCCCAGCGCTGTCCCGACCGGCGGGGCGGGAGTCGCCTTGGTCGCTTCGAGCTGAAGCTTCAGGATTGTTTTGATCTTTTTTGCCATGTTAATTAGAGTTTAGGGTATAGCCATTAAGGTTTTAGGTCAATCATTAAACCCTGTGCCCTATTGGCTCATGACTATACCTTCTTCACCTGCAAGGAATCAAGTT
>Ga0247727_10013059_pt1 | contig 14092 bp, 11 predicted proteins | sample WisWelCaveWW1625_FD_202498 | JGI IMG/M metagenome (GOLD analysis project Ga0247727, IMG submission 202498) | Biofilm microbial communities from Wishing Well Cave, Virginia, United States - WW16-25 | ecosystem: Environmental > Aquatic > Deep subsurface > Groundwater > Cave microbial mat | place... | reverse complement strand
GTCGTATTCGAGGAGCTGTTTGCGGATGTCGAAGTTGTGCGCCTCGACTTTCTTCTGCGCGTTGGCGATCGCGCGCGTGACCATGCCGTGCTCGATGGGCACGCCTTCCTCCATGCCGAGCTTGAGCATCATCTGCGAGACGCGCTCGGAGGCGAAGATGCGCATCAGATCGTCCTCGAGCGACAGATAAAACCGTGACGAGCCGGGATCGCCCTGCCGGCCGGAGCGGCCGCGGAGCTGGTTGTCGATGCGGCGGCTCTCGTGCCGCTCCGTGCCGAGAATGTGCACGCCGCCGGCCGCGATCACTTCCCTGCGGTCCTCCTCGCAGGTCTTCGCGATCTGCTCGAACATGGCCTTCTTCTGTTCCTCGGGCAGGGCCTCGTTGCCTTCCTGGTAAAGGAACCGCTTGTACAGGAAGTCCGCGTTGCCGCCGAGCAGAATGTCGGTGCCGCGGCCGGCCATGTTGGTGGCGATGGTCACGGCGCCTTTCTGGCCCGCCTGCGCGATGATCTCCGCTTCCTTCTCGTGGAATTTGGCGTTCAAGACGTTGTGCTTGACGCCCTGCCGCTTGAGGAAGCCGGCCAGGCGCTCGGATTTTTCGATCGAAATGGTGCCGACGAGAACCGGCTGGCCGCGTTCGTAGCAGTCTTTGATTTCCTCGACGATCGCGGTGAACTTTTCCTTCTCCGTCCGGTAGACGATGTCTGCGTAGTCCTTCCGGATCATTGAACGGTTGGTCGGGATCACGTTCACGTCGAGGTTGTAGATCTTGGCGAACTCCGGCGCTTCCGTATCGGCGGTGCCGGTCATGCCGGCCAGTTTCTTGTACATGCGGAAATAATTCTGGAAGGTGACGGAGGCCAGGGTCTGGTTCTCGTTGGCGATCTTGACGCCTTCCTTCGCCTCGACGGCCTGGTGCAGCCCGTCGCTCCAGCGGCGCCCCGGCATCAGGCGGCCGGTGAACTCGTCCACGATGAGGACTTCGCCGTCCTTCACCACGTAATCCACGTCGCGCTTGTAGATCGCGTGGGCCTGCAGCGCCTTGATGACGTGGTGGACCTGGTCCATGTTGGCCGGGTCGTAGAGATTGTCCATGCCGAGCAGTTTCTCGACGCGCGTATTGCCGTCTTCCGTCAGCGCGGCGGTCTTTGTTTTTTCCTCGATCGTGTAGTCGCGCTCCGCTTTCAACTGCGGGATGATGCTGTTGATCTTGTAGTAAAGGTCGGTGGTTTCTTCCGTGGGGCCCGAAATGATCAGCGGCGTCCGGGCCTCGTCGATCAGGATGCTGTCCACCTCATCCACGATGGCGAAGTTCAGTTCGCGCTGCACGCACTGGTCCATGCTGTGGACGATCAGATTGTCCCGCAGGTAATCGAAGCCGAACTCGTTGTTGGTTCCGTAGGTGATGTCGGCGTGATAGGCCTCCTGCCGCGTGCAGGGTTTGAGATGTTGGAGGCGCTTGTCCGCCGCGTCGTAGGCCGGATCGAAGAGGAACGAAGCGTCGTGCTGGATCACGCCGACCGAGAGGCCGAGGGCGTGGTAGAGCTGCCCCATCCACTGCGCGTCGCGCTTGGCCAGGTAGTCGTTGACGGTGATGAGGTGCGCGCCCTTGCCTTCGAGCGCATTCAGATAGATCGGCAGCGTGGCGACGAGCGTCTTGCCTTCGCCGGTTTTCATTTCCGCGATGCGGCCCTTGTGCAGGATCATGCCGCCGATCAACTGCACGTCGAAGTGCCGCATGTTGAGGCGGCGCTTGCCCGCCTCGCGGCAGACGGCGAAGGCTTCGGACAGGATGGCGTCCATGGCTTCCCCGTCGGCCAGCCGCTTTCTGAAGGCCTGGGTCTTATCGGCCAGCGCCTGATCGGAGACGGACTTCAAGGCCGGCTCGAGCGAGTTGATATGCTCGACGATGGGACGGAGCGCCTTGATTTCCCGGTCGTTTTTGCTGCCGAAAACGATATTGAGCAGTCGTGTGAGCATGAGAAATTCCTGGATTTCACGGCAGTATACCCGATTTAAAGTGCCAAATCCCACCACGAGGAGATTACTTGACAGGAAGAGCACCGATCTTTAGTATTTGCCGCAATGTTGTCTCGACGCATCCTCAGATCCGTCGCCGTCGGCGTGACCGTCTGCTTGCTGCTTCTCAGCGGGCTGGCCTATCCGCAGACGGTGGCCCATGCGGGGCACCATGCCCAGCACCAGGCCGCGACCCACGCGACTGCGCTGTGTTCGTGGATGTGCGCGGCCGGGCAGGTGTTTGAAGGAACTGCGGTCGTCCTTCAATCGGATCGCAGCCCGGTCGGCCTCGCCAGCCCGATCACCGTTTCAGAACCCGCGAGTGTTACTCACTTCACGACTCCGTCCCGCGGTCCTCCGTCTCTCTCCGTCTAACTCAAGATACGCCTGCAGCCTTCAGGCGCCGTCACACCAACTGCGTGTAGCGGTTGAGCGTGGTGCCTGGGCGTTCGGGCGAACACCATCATGAATCATTCGTCATTCAAACGGAGAGGACATGAGCAAACGAACGGGTTTGTACGCATTCATTCTGTGTGCGATTTCGATTGGAGTTGGGGTATGGGCCGCACCGCCTGTGCAGGCGTCTTGCGGGGCCGTGCAATGTTTCGTCGTGATCGGTTCACAGCAGCAGGTGCCGCAGAAAGGCCTGCTCACAGTCAACGGTATCTACAATTACACCCCGATGCGGACATTGGACGGGACCTCCGGCATCATTTCCGCCGTCGATCAGTCGGGGCGGCGCTTGATTCTGGACCATCACCAGGAAACCCGGACGCTCACCCAGACGGTCACGCTGAATCTGAACTATGGCGTCACGGATCGGTTCGGGCTGGAGGTGAACATTCCGTATTTGAAGCGGAAGCATCGGCACATTGACGGGCTCGGCGAAGACGGGGTGAACGGCGAAGGTGCGCCGACGAACTTCTTCGACAACGGCATCGGTGACATTCGGGTCACGGCCAAATACAACGTGCTGCCGACGCTGCGAAGCATGGTGGTCATGGGATTTGGCGTGGACATTCCAACCGGCGATACCGGCGCAAGGGAGAGCACAGGCGGCATCATGGAATCTCCGACGCAGCTGGGCCGTGGCAATGCGGGCTTGATCGGCTCGGCTTATCAGACCTATGAACTGATTCCGCATCGCTTGAACCAGTTTGCCTATGCCAGCTACCGCCATACCTTTCGGAACAACGAAGGGTATCAGTTCGGAGATGAATATCTGCTGAACGTCGGGCTCAATTATATGGCGCAACCGTGGCTCACGCTCATGGGCCAGTTTAATTACCGGTATCTGGTGCAAGACAAGATGAGCGCCTCGCTGGAGCGGTCGCAGACGCCGGCGGACCCGACGTTCCCGGGCGGTCCGATTGTCCTGGATCCGACCATCACGAACCGTGGGGTACCGAATACCGGCTCGACGTACCTTGCGTTCACGCCGGGGTTGCAGGTCAGCCTGGGCGAACTCGTGAATTCCCCATGGACCAAGATGACGTCGCTCTACTTCTACTCGCAGATTCCGGTGGCGCGTGATTCCAACAATAATCTGGCCCAAGGGACAAGTTTTATATTTGGGGTAACACGGTCGTTTCAGTTGACGCAGTAGTGTAATGAGCCGGGGCGGCGGTTTTCGAAACCGCCGCCCCGGAAATTCGAGGAGCGAGAGGAAAAACATGAATGGAAAGATGATGGCAGTGATGGCTCTGGCCGGAGGGATGATTCTCCTTGGCTCGACGGATCGGATGGCCTGGAGCATGGGCGAGCGGGTGCCAGCGGCGGGAATGCCGGCGGCGGAGTTTACGCTGACCGACTTGGAGGGCCGCCAGCAGAGCCTGAGCGACTATCGCGGCAAGATCGTGCTGCTCAACTTTTGGGCGACCTGGTGCAAGCCCTGCACGACCGAGATGCCGGCGATGCAGACGACGTATGACCGGTTGCGCGAGAAGGGTTTTGTCGTCCTGGCGGTGAACGAACTCGAGGACGATGCGAAAGTACGCGAGCACATTCAAGCGTACAAGCATACCTTCCCGGTGCTCATGGATCGCGAAAACCGCGTCGCAAATCTGTACGGGGTCTATGGCCTGCCGGTGAGCGTATTCATCAACGAGGCCGGTGTGGTGCAGTCCTATACCAAAGGCGGCTTGCTCACCGAGCAGAAGATCGAAGACGAAATCGCCCGGATTCGCTCGGCCAAACCGATTCAGGCCGCCGCACGTTGATTTCGCGCGCCCTCCCGCGTATAGTCCGCACACATTTTTGTGGAGGGCGACGCATGACACGACTCAGTCTGACACGATTCCTGCCACTCAGCCTTATGCTCGCGCTCTGCCTGCCTGGCCTCGCGCCGGCCGCCGACAGCAAGGCGCATGAGCAGTACCTCCAGGCCGCCAAGCTGTTCGAGCAGGACCGGTACGACGAGGCGATTGCGGCCGTGCAGAAGTCCATCCAGCTTCGGCCGAAGTTCGCCGAGGCGCATCTGCTGCTCGGGAAGGTCTACTTCGAGGGCAAGCGGCGGGCGTCGGACGCGATCTCGGCGATCAAGCAGGCGATCCAGCTTAAACCGGACTTTCCCGAGGCCTATTATCATCTCGGGCTCGTCTACCAGACGCAGGGCAAGTTTCGGGACGCCGAGCAGGCCTTGCGCCAGGCCATCAAGCTCGTCCCAAAATACGAAGAAGCCTACTGGGCGCTGGGCCGGCAGTTCCAACGCAACCGCCGCAACGAACTGGCGGTCGAGATCTTTCAGACCTTGCTGACCGTCAATCCTAACCACACCGGCGCGCTGTTCAGTCTGGCGATGGTCTATGATGCGCAGGGCGAAACCCAGAAAGCGCGGGAAACCGTCGAACGCCTGACCAAGGCAGACCCGACGCATCCGGACGGCTGGTACCTGCTGGGCCGGATCGAAGAAAAGGAAAGCCACGTGCCGCAGGCGATCGACGCCTATCGGATGGCCGTATCAGCCAAGCCGGATCTCGTGGACGCCCATTTCAATCTGGCGTTTCTGTACCGGAGCGAAGGGAAGATGCCGGAGGCGGTCAAGCGATTCGAGGAAGTCATCCGGCTCAGACCCGAATATGCCGAGGCCCATCTGAACCTGGGTGGACTCTATGCCAACATGGGCAAGCTCGATCCCGCCGAAGAGGAGTACGAAACGGCGGTGCAGTTGAAGCCGAACCTGGCCGAAGCGCATTACAGCCTGGGGCTCTTCTACGAGTCGCACCGCCGGGACATGGGCAAGGCGCTGGCGTCCTACCGGAAATACATCGAGCTGGGCGGGCGTGACGAGCGCATCGACCGCATCGTCGGGCAGGCAGGGGGAAAGTAAAAAGTACGATTTGGTGATCTGGTGAAGTATATGGATTGGGAATTAGAATTCGGACACTTCACCCAATCGCCAAATCACAAAATCACCAAATTCCCGCGTTACCGTCTGATCCGTCCAAACGTATGATAGTAGGGCCGCCAGTAGTAGGAGGGCGGATAATAATAGTAGGGAATGCGGGAGAAGGTCTCCCCGTGCGGCCACACCTTCAGCGATTTGATCTCCACCATCGGGTAGGTATAGTCCGTTTCGTCGAGTTTGTCGGCCACGGAGCCGGTCACTTCGCCGACAATTGTGAGGCGCGTGCCTGGTGGAATCGTCGCCGGGTCCAGAAATTCCTTCTGGACGGCAATGAAGCGCCCTCGTGACATCGTGCGGTCCATTTCAGGCTGCAGCGATCGGTCCAGCGGAATCTCCAGCACCTCGATCCTGGTTCCCTCTTTCAAGCGCTTGGCCGAGAGGACTTCGCCGCCAAGCACTAATAGATGTCCGCGGAATGAATCCGGCGATTCCCGAAGCTGCGGGAACGTCAGGCTTTTATCGAGCTGGGCTTGGAGGGCGGCGGGCACCACATTACCGGAGGCGCAGCCGGCAAGGGTCGCGGCAAGGGTCAGGGCGGCGAATCGGATGGAAAATGGCCGGTTCATGCCTCATTATAACAGAGGCATCCCAGCCCGCATTATTCATGGGGGTTCGTGACGAAACCGCTGAGACGCCGTGCGAGACGGGCGCGTGGAGCCGCGAGGAAGGGAGGCGTCCTTGAAACAGGCTGTTGACCGACCGAGCGGCGAGCCCGCCCGCTTGGCCGCGCTCAGCCAGCGGCCAGGCTTGTCGTAGCGGCGTATCGGCGGTTGCAGTAGAAGCCGTCATGAATGATGCGGGTTAAGAGCAGATTGGCTATAATGGGCGCGTTTTTCCCGCCTTCGCGAAAAGCCACGGGAGTAATCCGTGGTCGAATGTGAGGCGGGAATCCCCCGAAGCCGCGCCGTCTCCAAGCGGCTATAGTGCGTCGGCAACTTGGCGAAGGCGGATGTGCTTCGGCGGGTTAGGCTGAAGCCGACGGAACTATCGAGAAAGGACGAAGCATATGCGTCGAGAGTATGTGACGGGACGGCTGACGATCGCGCTGGCCTGCTGGCTGGTTGGCGGCCTCGCATGGGCGGGACCGGCTGTGCAGCCGAAGCCGGACGGCAAGTATGAACTCTTGAAAGAACCGTCCACGCACCAGGCCGGCAAGGTCAAGCTGACGGAATTTGCCGACTTTTATTGCCCCCATTGCCATGTGTTTGAACAGACGCTGGTGCCGTTGATCGAAAAGGCGTTCAGCGGCAAGGTCGAGGTCGACATGGTCGGCTTTCCGGTGATCGGCGGCAAGCTGCCCACGGCATTCGAGATGTACGAGCAGGCCAGGGCCATGGGGAAAGGCGTCGAGATGAAAAAAGTGCTGTTTCGCGCGATCCACAAGGATCGGCTGCATATTCTCGACAAGGTGATCCGCGAGGCGTTGATTAAAGAGGTGGGGCTTGACCCCGTCCCCTTCGAAGCCGGACTCGCCAGCGGGAAGCCTGCCGAAGCGCTTCAGGCAGGCCGCAAGCTGGGCGAGCGTGTGAAGGTTGAATCCACGCCGACGGTGGTGCTGGATGGGAACATCAAGGTTGCGGGGGAGAATCTGAATCCGGAAAATTTAAAAACCGTCATTGCGAGCATTTTGGCGAAGGACGGCAAGCGATAACCTAGAATGCTGAAAATGGCCTTCCGCATCGTTCTCGCATCGCTCTCAGGCTCGACGTACCGAGAAGGGTACGCCTCACCTTCTCGCTCGCTGCGGCCTTGCGGACCGGCCATTTTCAGCATCCTGTTCGGAATATGGGGAGTAATGGGAGTTGGTCTGACGGACGCGCCGGCTGCCGAGAAGCAGGCCGCGCATTCGGCGCTGTCGGACCTCCAGGGGCAGATCAAGAGCACCGCCTCAAAAGTCACTCCGGCGGTGGTGAATATCGCATCCACGGTGATTATCCGGGACCAGCTGTTCAGCGACGAAGGCCTGCCGTTCGGCCTGTTCGGCCAGCCGGCGCCGCGCCGCCAGTACGGGCAGGGCTCCGGAGTCATCGTGTCGTCGGACGGGTACATCGTCACCAACAATCACGTGGTGGCGGAGGCGGTGGACGTCGAAGTGCTGCTGGCGGACCGGAGGCAGTTCAAGGGCCGTGTGGTGGCCACGGACCCCAAGACCGACGTGGCGGTGGTCAAGATCGAGGCAACCGGCCTGCCGACGGTGCCGTGGGGGGATTCCAGTCGCCTCGCAGTCGGAGATTTCGTGCTGGCCATCGGAAACCCGCTGGGCCTCAACCAGACGGTCACGTTCGGGATCGTGAGCGCGGTCGGTCGGGCGGACGTCGGCGTGGCCGATTATGAAGACTTCATCCAGACCGATGCGCCGATCAATCCCGGTAATTCGGGCGGCGCGCTGGTGAACGTGAAGGGCGAGTTGATCGGGATCAACACGGCAATCGCCAGCACGACCGGCGGCAGCGTCGGCGTCGGCTTTGCGGTCCCCAGCAACATGGCGCGCGCGGCGATGCAGAGTTTGCTCAAAACCGGCCGGGTCGTGCGCGGCTTTCTCGGCGCCAACACGCAGGACGTGACGCCGCTGCTGGGCAAGATGTTCAAGTTGCCGGATGTGAAGGGCGTGATCGTCACGGATATTTTTGCCAGGGGTTCGGCGGAAAAGGCCGGGCTCAAGCGCGGCGACGTGTTGCTGGGCTTCGACGGGAAGGATGTCGTGGACTCCGGCAAATTGCGGAACGTGATCGCGCTGGCGCCGATCGGCAGCAGGCACAAGCTCGATGTGGTCCGTGACAATAAACCCATCCAGGTGGATCTCGTCATTCAGGAAGCCCCGCGCGAACGGACGAAGCGGGCCACGGCCATCGCGCGCGGCGTCACCATGGGCCATCCGCTCGGCGGCCTGCTTGTCGAGGAGATCACGCCGCCGGTCGCGCGCCAGCTTGGACTCAGTTCAACCAACGGCGTGGTCGTCACGGCGGTCGAGGAAGGCAGCCTGGCCGAATCAGCCGGCATCTCCATGGGCGATCAGATTCTGGAAGTGAACCGCAAACCGGTGCCCGATCTCGAAGCCTACCAGCGGCTCGTCGAGCCGATCAAACCGAAGGACCTCACGCTCCTCCTCATTAACCGGCAGGGGACGATCCTCTTTGTGCCGATTGAAGGCGAGTAGCGGGCGGCTCTGAATCGTCCCATGCGCCTTCTCCGGTTCTCCCTGTCTGCTGGAATTCTTGTCACGCTCTGGAGCGTGGCGCCTCTGCTTGCGCATGATCCCGATGCGCCGGACGCCACGGTTCCGGAGATCGGTGTGGCGGCCGAGCGGCCGGTGGCTGCTTCGTCGCAGCAGTTCATCCCGGACAAAGAGTACCTCTTGCAACCGCAGGGCCGCCCCGCGCAGGTCCTGCGGCTGATCCCCGGCTTTATCGCGGTTGAGCATTCCGGCGGCGCGGGCAAGGCCGACCAGTATTTCCTGCGCGGCTTCGACGCGGATCACGGCACCGACGTCGCCTTCTTTACCGACGGCATGCCGGTCAACCTTCGGACCCATGCCCACGGCCAGGGCTACGCCGACTTGAATTTCATCATTCCTGAAACGATCGAAGGGCTGGATGTGCTGAAAGGCGCCTATCATGCTGAGATCGGCGATTTCGGCACGGCCGGCGCGGTGAGTTTCAAAACCAGGCAGGTGGTCAAGGAAGGCGTGGTGCAATTGGCCGGCGGGCAGTTCGACACCCAGCGGCATCTCCTGATGTTCTCGCCGACCAAGGGAGACGTGCGCACGTTGTTCGCCGTCGAGGGCTATTACACGAACGGGCCGTTCCAGAACGACAATCGCTATGTCCGCGCGAACGTGCTTGGAAAAGTCACGTTCAATCCGAATCCACGGTCGGAACTCAGCCTCACCGGGACCTTTCACAAATCCCAGTGGAACGCATCGGGCGAGATTCCCTTGCGCGCGGTGAACACAGGCGCGCTCGATCGTTTCGGCGCGATCGATCCGACCGAAGGCGGCAACACCACGCGCGCCACCAGCCGCCTCAACTACCACTACGACACGGCGGCCGGCGGCCGGTTCTTTGCCGATGCCTACGCGCAGTACTACCGGATGGACCTCTTCTCCAATTTCACGTTCTTCCTCAACGATCCGGTCAACGGCGACGGGTTTCTCCAGACTGATCGGCGGGTTGTGTATGGCGGCAATGCGGGCTGGCGGCAGGCCGGCAAACTGATGGACATGGAAAGCGCCATGACCGCCGGCGTACAGATACGGGTGGACGACCTCCATGCGCGGCTGGGTCCCCAGGTGAGGCGGACTCCGACGGGAACGACAACCGACAACGACGTGCTGGAAGCTTCCTACTCGCCCTTCGTGAAGGCGGAGGTGCAGCCGGTTTCGTGGATGCGCCTGACCGGCGGGCTGCGGAGCGAGTTCTTTACCTTCGATGTCCGCAATCGCTGCGCGTCGTGCGCCGCCCAATCGGCCGGCCGGACGACATCATCCATCGTCTTGCCAAAGGCCAACCTGGTCCTCGGACCCTGGTTCACGACGGAATTTTTTGCGAATTACGGCGAGGGGTTCCACAGCAACGACGCCCGTTCGGCAATCACAAGCGGTTCCGCGCCGCTGGCGCGCGCCAGGACCTATGAGGTCGGCGTCCGATCGAAGCCATGGGGAACGGACGGAATGGAGTTGACCGGCACCCTCTGGGCCGTGGATCTCAATTCCGAGCTGGTGTTTGCCGGCGATCAGGGCACCACCCAGATTCGTGGGGCGAGCCGCCGCCGAGGCATGGAGGTTGGCGCACGCGGGTCAGCTTGGGGGCCGCTGTCCTTCAACGGCAGCGTCACTTGGACCAAGGCGGAATTCACGAACGGCAACGCCATCCCGCTGGCGCCGGAGATCACGGCCTATGGCGCGGCGATTCTCAAGTGGCCGGAAGGGCTGACGACGCAGCTCCAGGCGACCTATCTGGGCGTGAGACCCTTGACGGAGAATAAGAGTTTGAAATCGCCCTCCTGGCTGACCTTCGATCTCTCGACACGCTATCAACTGCCGGTCAAATTGGAGCGTGGACGGCTCGAAGCCTTCTTGTTTGTCCAGAATCTCTTCGATACCAAGTGGGAGCAGGCGACCTTCGCGTTTCAATCACGCCTGCAATCCGAGGCCGTGGGGGTGACGGACATCCATGTCGTGCCGGGGACTCCGCGCATGTTCATGGGCGGCGTCGCCTGGTATTTTTGAACGGCTGGCCGCAGGCGCGAGGTGATAGGCAATGGGCTATAGGCGGCAGAAGAAGAAAACACTCTTCACCTATAGCCGATCGCCTATAGCGAATCGTCCAAGTCCGCACTCCAGGGTTCTTTCCCGTGCCTACTTTCGCCGTCCCACGTTACAGGTGGCGCGGTCGCTGCTGGGGAAATATCTGGTTCGGAAGAACGGGCGCAGGATCCTGGCCGGGCGCATCATTGAAGTCGAGGCCTATATCGGCACGGAGGACCGCGCCTGCCACGCGTCGAAAGGGCGCACGGCCCGTACCGAGGTGATGTTCGGGCCGGCCGGCGTCTCGTACGTGTATCTGATCTACGGCATGTACCACTGTTTCAATATCGTGACGGAGCGGGTCGGTCATCCGTCAGCCGTGCTGGTGCGGGCGGTGGAGGATGTCGAGACACAGACGTTGATCGGCGGACCGGGCCGGGTCTGCCGGTTTCTGGCGATCGATCGGAGACTGAACCGATGGGATCTGACGGCGGGCGAGGCATTGTGGGTGGAAGATCGGGGAGAACGGACGGAGTCGTCGGCGATCACGACAAGCCGCCGGATCGGGGTCGATTACGCCGGGGTGTGGGCTAGAAAGCCCTGGCGATTCAGGCTGGCGCTAAGTGAGAAGTAAAAAGTGAAAAGTGGAGCCCCACGGCTTTATACCCGTGGCCCCCACATGATTTCGGCGTAACCCGCCTTCGCCAAGGCTTCGGCGGATACCCGCTCCGCATTCATCCACGGGTTAAGCCTACTCCGCCGAAGTAGCCTCGGCTACGAAGGCCGGGCACCCGTGGCCTTCTGCGAAGGCGGGTAAACCGTGAAGAGTGAGGAGACGCTGAAGTAGAGCAGGTAGCGGGAATCAGACAAAAACAAAGAGGGAGGCGGTTTCAACAACCGCCTCCCTCTTGTGTATCCAGAGTCAGCCGAAGGAACTTACTTCACGCCCTTGCTGGCATCGGCTTTCGTGGCCGAGGTCACGGGAGGCGCAATATGAATTTGGGGGCCCTGAACTGACGGGAGCTGACCGGCGCCGTGTTTTTCCTTGATGCGGTGGTTGTTGGGATCAACCAGGTTCTGCTGAACATGGTTATCTGTGCTGGTAATGGACTTGAGAATCGCTTTATCCCCACCGCCGTTGGTCTGGCCGGCGTCATTGGCCAGCGACTGGCCCGTCACCGGGCTCTTCGCCTCCGCCTTGGCCGGATAGCCCTCGTGCTTCGGGAGCAGAGCCGGATTCGCCAGCGCGACGGAGACGGAAAATCCCACGATCGCGAGTGCTGCAACAGTGCCGATGAGCGTCTTCATATGATGCACTCCTTTTGATAAGAGAAAGTGATAATTGAGTCTCAAATCAACTCCAATAAGCCGTAAAACGGGGGCTATCTTAGCGACCCGCAGGGGGTCTGTCAAGGCCACCTGCAAGAGGGTAATTGGTCATGGGCGATAGGTCAGAAAAGCCCCGCCCATAACCCCGAACCCCGCACCTAGAACCTGGCGCGAAGCGCCCTAGCGCCGATGGCGGCGGCCCCGGCCCCCCCGCCCCCGGAAGCGTCCCCCGCGCTGGGTGGCGGTGGGCAATTGAATGGTCACGGCGGTGCCCTTCTCCTGGCCGCCGGCGATGGCGATTTCGCCCTGATGCTCGTCCACGATCTTTTTCACCGTCGCCAGGCCCAGTCCCGTCCCGGACCGCTTGGTCGTAAAATACGGCTCGAAGAGCTTGCTCACGTGCTCGGCAGGGATCGGCGCCCCGTCGTTGCTGATGACGATCTGCACCATGCGCCCGCCCTTTTGAGCCGACACGGCGATCCCCAACCGTCCGCCCGGCGTCATGGCTTCCAGCGCATTCTTGATGATACTGAGGAAGACCTGCTGCATCTTGGCATCGTCGCACCGTACGGGGACGGGGTGTCCCTCATATTCTTTCGTAACGGTGATCCGGTTCATCTCCAGATCGGTGGCGACCAGGCTGAGCGTGCTGTCGATCACTTCGGAAATACGGCAGGGCCGCCGGTCCAGTTCCAGCGGCTTGGCAAAGTCCAAAATTTCGTGGAGGGTCGCCTCGACGCGGATCAGGTCGCGCATCGCGCTTTCGACCCGCGTCTGCGGATCGAAATCCAGGATGCCCTCCCGGGTGATGTCTTCGAGCTGCGCCCGGACGGACGCCATCGGCTCGCGGACCTCCGTCGCCAGGAACGCGCTGAATTCTCCGAGGGCCGCCTGCCGTTCCTGCTTGCGGATCATCGGTTCGGACGGACCCTGCGGCATCGGCGCGGGCGCCGGTCGCCCGGTTTCCGAGATGGGACCCGGCCGGCCCGCCGGCGCGGCCGCCGCCGGGGAACTTTGAAGCAGCTCGACCAGACTGCCGATCAAGCCTTCCAACTGTTTCGTGTCAGGGAGCGAATACTGCATCGCTGTTTTGGAGGCCACGGTGACCGTCCCGCCGACCTGTCCGCGGACGAAGAAAGGCACGACGAGCGCGCAGGCAAACTGCTCCTTGAAGAGCGGCTTGTGATCGAGGAACCGGCCCTGCGTGGAAGCCAGATCCAGGTCCACGCGCGCCTTGCGGTGCCGGATGGCCCATCCGGCGGCTGAGGAATCGAATGCGAGACGCAGGCCCGGTCTGAGGTCTTTCTTCGGATCTGGTTTGGCGTCGCTTTTCGTTTCGCCGGCCATGCCGATGATCTCGATGATACTGGTGACGGGATCATAGAGCGTGACCAGGGCGCGGTCGAAGGGCAGCGTCGCGGCAGTGCTGTTGAGCAGGGCCGTCACTTTCTCCTGGAGCTCCGGCGTCGAATAGGACTCTGGTGGCGCCAGCGGTTCCGCCGTGACGGGAGGCGGGGCCGCCGCGGCCGGCTCATAGCCGACAACCGGCCGGCGCAGCAGCAGCGTGCCGTCGAACAACTCGGCTCGATGCAGCACAGCCGTGATCTGGTCGCCGGCGTGTTCGAGGAGCGACTTTTCCTTTTTGGTAAAGCTGGCGCTTTCCTTGCGTCCGATCACCATGACGCCGTAAGTCCGCTGGTGATGCTGCAGCGGCACGGCCAGCAGCATTTTGGCGACCGGCGTGATCATGCGCAGCCGCATGGCGCGGAACGACTCGCCCTCGACCGACACCACCGGCGTGTGCAGCGCGTCGATTTCCTGCGTCGAAAGCGTGCGGAGGATCGCCTGGGCTTCGCGCGGAGCAAACCCGCGGCAGCCTTGCAACGAGAGCGGGCCGCCCTCGACTTCGAACACGCCGATAAGCGCCGTGTCGGCGCCCAATTCGTTGAGCGCCGTCGTCAGCGCGCGCTGCAGGGAAGTCTGTTTCTCGCGTTTCGGGGAGCGGTCGTGCTGTGCCTGTGCCGGATGGGCCATGGAGCTCCTAACGCTGAATGATGAACTCGGAACGGTGCATGAAGCGAGCGGGATTGTAA
>Ga0247727_10013058_pt1 | contig 14094 bp, 13 predicted proteins | sample WisWelCaveWW1625_FD_202498 | JGI IMG/M metagenome (GOLD analysis project Ga0247727, IMG submission 202498) | Biofilm microbial communities from Wishing Well Cave, Virginia, United States - WW16-25 | ecosystem: Environmental > Aquatic > Deep subsurface > Groundwater > Cave microbial mat | place... | reverse complement strand
TTTCGCGTTCTTTAGCGTATTTCGTGGGCAGGAAAAAACGTCTCTTGATAAGCTCTTTAAATAATTCAGCAAATTTTTAGGAAAATGAAAAATATAACTTGACTTTTCAAAAATATTTTTGCATATAGTCACCGCTTACAATGTGCTATCCGAGCCTTCATTGATTCCCACCTGACTTCACGCTTGTCATCAATGGGGATTGGCGGGGATGCGATGAAGGGGGAACTTCAAAGCAAGAGCGTACAAACTCAACACCAAACAAATCGATACTATTTGAAGACGACAGTTTAATCGTGCTAAACTGATGTTCGGAGAAATATTATGAAAACACTTATTACAATTATCATCTCTGTATTATTTCTCTCTCCTTGCTTTGCTCAACTAGATTTGCTACCTGCTTATCCAAGAGAGATTACTTACAGCGGAGACATTGCTTATTTCAATGGCTCACCTTTTACAGGTTTATTAGTTGATGAAAAGACGAATAAGCGATTAGGAGAATATAAGAATGGTTACAGAAATGGACTGTTTAGAGAGTATTATTTAAATGGCAAAAAGAAATCCGAAGGCAAATATACAAATGGAATAAAAGAAGGATTACACACAGAATGGTTTGAAGATGGAAAGAAAAAGAATGAATGCAACTATGTAAGCGGACAGAGAGCTGGAATATGCACCGAATGGTTTATGAACGGACAGATACAATCATCACTTACCTATAACAATGGGTCAATAACGGATGGGAATTACATTACATATCTTGAAAACGGACAAAAGGAAACTGAAACAACATACAAGAATGGACAATTAATATTATCCGGCAAGTACGAAGACGGCAAGTTTATCGTATTGTCTGAAGTGTCAGTTGAGTTATATCCTAATGGGCAGAAAAAAAGCGAGGGATGGCTTAAAAATGGAAAAAAGGAAGAATTGTGGACTTTCTGGTATGAAGGAGGACAGAAAAAGAGTGAAGGATATTACAAAGCTGAGAATCGAGAGGGTCAATGGGTTTCGTGGTTTGAAGATGGGAAAAAAAGATCTGAAGGAAATTATAAGAATGGGATGAAAGAAGGATTGTGGACTTTGTGGCATGAAGGAGGGCAGAAAAAGAGTGAGGGATACTACAAAGATGATATTGAAGAGGGCAAATGGGCTTCGTGGTTCGCAGATGGGAAAAAAGAATTTGAAGGAAGTTATTTGAACGGGCAGAAATCTGGTTATTGTACACTTACCTTGCCTGATGGAAAAAGGTATCAAGGGGAGTGGAAGAATGGAAAAATGAATGGTAAGGGATCAATTTATTTTGACTATGGACACGGCAGTTACTGGTCTTTTACAGGATATTTTGTGAATGATAAAGAAGAGGGTCAAGGGACAATGAACAGTAAATCTGGTAAAGCAACCCTTTCATTCACAGGTGAATATAAAAATGGGGAGCCTTTTAATGGAATTATGAAAGAGACGAATGAATCAGGGCAAATATTGGAACACGAATTCATAAATGGAAAAATTCATACAAAAATGTTGAAATGGTAAAGGAGCTTGAACTATGAAAACCAACTACGCCACCAAAGTTAAAAACACAATAATGAAACCCTTCATTATAATTATCATCTCTGTCTTATTTATCTCTCCTTGCTTTGCTCAACAAGATTTGCTTCCTGCTTATCCAAGAGAGATTACTTACAGAGGAGACATTGCTTATTTCAATGGTTCACCTTTTACAGGATTATTAATTGAGGAAAAGACGAATAAGCGATTGGGAGAATATAAGAATGGTTACAAGAATGGAATGTTTACAGAACTTTATACAAATGGCAAAAAGAAAAGCGAAGGAAATTACATCTATGGTGCAAAAGAGGGAACACATATCGAATGGTATGAAAAAGGAAATAAGATGAGTGAGAGTAAATATTCAAATGGAGTGTTGAATGGACAATATTTTGAATGGTTTGAAGACGGTGGATTGAAATCAGAAATAGTATATCAAAATGGAAAAAGCATAAAAGAAGCGTTTTACAAGAGTGGCATGATAAAAGATGGAGTTTGGAAAACCGATGATGGATATACAAAGCAAGAAATGACTTATCGAGATAGCTCACTTATTTCTGTAGCAAGTTATTCAAATGGTGTGTTAGATGGAAAACAAGTTGAGTATTTGGATGATAAGATAACAAAAGAAGCTGTTTATCAGAATGGAGAAAAAATAAGCGAGGGAAATTTAATTGATGGCAAACAGGATGGTAAATGGACATACTGGGTAAATAATGGGAACAGCATCACAGAAAAAACTTATAGAGATGGAGCTTTGTTAAAAGAAGAAACAAAAATTGTGGCAAACCTGATTTCAAATTTTCGTCCCTCCAATAACTCGTGTTTATTCAGAACTCGTGAAGAGGATAAAGTCTTTGTGAGATTTGATTTTAACCTCAACAAAACTGATTCATATATAAGTAATGTAGTTAGCGCAATGAAAACCAATTTCTTTACTTCAAAAAGAATCACTAGAGTATCCGTTGACGGGTCCAATAGGGATGAGAGCATTAATTATTTTATGGAATGCAATCGTATTGAGGTAACCTATGAAACCATGACCTGTAAGACTGGGGAAAATAGTTCATCTACAGCCTATATTGCACATATTGCTGTTACATTTGCATTGAGAAATGCTGAAGGGAGATATGTTGATTCCGAAAGTTATACAAAAACAAACAAAGGATTTTTATTAACTACTTGCGTATTCTCTTTTGATGAAGCATTCAAAAAAGCGAATAATAATGCAGATTATTTAGAAAAGTTTATAGATAAGAGTTTCCCTGTAAAGACTATTATCGATGGTATTGGAAGTAGAAACAAAAAGGGCGAACTCGAAACTGTTTCAATAAAGGGTGGAGATGATATCGGCATTTCCAAATCTAAATTTTACGTATATGAAGAAAATAGCACCACTTCAATCGGCGTATTAAAAGTAAAAGAATTATACTACACATCGACTTTATGCAAAGTTGTTGAAGGAGGAGAAATAATATCATCTAAGCTGGCAAGTGGAGCAAAATTAAAAGTTGTTTCAATACCAGACTAACATTTATAACTTGAAGAACAAAAATGAACTCTTTGATTGAGAAACACGAGAAAGGTTCTCCATTCAAAAACAACTGGATCTGGAGATAGAGGAAGCCAAACACAAAATACTCTCCATATCATCGACATTCTCTATCAAGCAATTCATATACCCAAAAGGAACATACTATGAAAACCCACTACTTCTCCAAAGTTGAAAACAAATACGTTTTCAATGTATCATTAATCGTCTGGCACTTATTCATCGCCTTGTCAACAGTGGTAGTTGCTACGTCTCTCGTAATATTTCTATGGAGCATAATCCCCGCTTCGCAAAGAGAAGTGGAAAAAAGACCTTACCCTGCTAAAAGGCAATATCCCGAACCAATTAAAGTTGAGCTAAGCGAACTGCAAATAGAAGGAACAAAAGAAGAAGCTCCGCTAGTTGCTCCTGAACAGAGTCAAACAGCACCTGCTACAACCCAACAACCAGTTGAAGATACAAAAGGAAAGAGTGGATATGATTCATCATTAAGTGTCTTGAAAACTTTGATCCCGCCAGCCAAGTACTCCTGGCAAGGTTCGGGTGATTGGACCTATCCACTTGGCGAAAGATACTGGACATTTTACAAACAAGAAAAATACAGACAATGGAATTCTACAGAAGCGGGATTAGAGGATAAACTGAAAGCTGCTTATAGGAGAGCTAATGCAGAAAACTATCCTGATAAAAAACTAATCCTTGATGGATATATCAGTGTAATAAAATTGCTATCCGAAGAAAGACGGTTAGATGCACTCCAGTATTTGATTAGTAATGTTGCGAATAATATTTCACAAAATGTAAATACTTGCCAGTCACTTGGCAATGTTGTGAGTAGAATGCCTAAGGATGAAAATATTTTGTATATAAATCAACTTTCCCTTTTTGGTAAAAGAAATCCAAGCGACGGTACTCCTTTCATTGATTATATTGCAATAATCATTGACAAATTTGATGTTTCGAAACGAGCCGAAATTATCGACCGATTAATAATCGGGTATAATAGTTATTTCGGCGATAATCTTTCAATGCTCAAAGAATCAACTGATTTATTTCTGCCGCTTATTGCTCGGATAAAAGCTGAGCATCAGCCAAAAGCAATAATTCAGTATTATGGAGTTTTTAGAAGTAAGAACTACGCTCGCGATAACGCTATAGCAGAAATAGAAAATGAATTCCAGCAGGCAATAAGCGAAATAGAGAATCAGTATAATTTAGACCAATTTGCCGCACAACAACAATATATGTCTGATAAAATTTCTAAGGTAAAATATCGGCTAAAATCATTGGCAGGAATTGGAGGCGGAATTTTAGTGGTTGTTCTGATTGCTGTAGTATTAGTGTTTTTTTCTATTCAGCGTAGCATCAGAAAAATTGAAGAAAAAATATTAATGCAAGGTACCTCACAATGAAAATTGCAAGCAAGCAACTTGTCGCTGCAGATCCAAAGGAAAGTGAACGATGGGACACTTTTCAGTGAGAGTCGTCCGCAGCAGCGGAAAGCCAGCGGAAGATGTGGGTGTGATGATTAGCTATCATGGAATCTTGGGTGGATACGAAGAGAAACGAACCGACAGTGACGGGTGCGTTGAGTTTCACAACTACGAGAATAACTCTGGGACGATTTGGGTGCATGGCAAAGAGATGGGTGAACACTCCTTGGCTGATGGTAAGACGTATTCGTTTACCGTGTGAACACCGTACTCAACTTTTCCCCTCACAAACCTCTTGCACACCCAATACGCCACCAGTCCGCTGGCAACGGCCAAGCTCCCCAGCAGGATGTACTCTTTCCCAGTGCCGAACATCGCGAATAAGCCAATGGCTATCGGGCTGATGACACAGAACCAAAGTCCGACTTTTCCCCCGGTACGCGAAAATGTCTCGGCAAATCCAGACGGCTGTAGCGCAATTTGGCGAGTGCGAGAAATTCCAAAAACATCCCGCCAAGAATAACCCAGATGTCGATCACCACTAAGCTTTTAAAATCTCCCCACGAAAAAATGCTGTAGATGATGGCGAGACTCACCACGATTGGCAGCATGTAACTGATCAACACCAGAGGAAAAACAACAATCAGCGAACGCGCCAGCACGCGCTCGGAGTTTTTACTTTCTCCGGAATTTTTTTACCTGCTCTAACTCATACTCTTTCTCTTACTCGCCTTTTGCAGTTGGAAAAATCAAGAGCGAGTAAGAGTAGGAGTACGAGTCAAATCAGATGTTGAGGGGCCGGCTCGATGCTGGACAAGATCATTATTTGCAGGACGAGGCTTGTGCGCGTACTCTCACGCATATCAATCAACCGCGGTGACCGTTCACAAGCCGGAGAGATGAACATGAAAAGTTTCTTGCGCGTCGCATTGGCGTTCTGTTTTGTTGCCAACGGATTTCTTTTTTCAGCAGAAAAACCCAAGCTCGTCGTCGTCATCAGCATCGATCAATTCCGCGCCGATTACCTGCCGCGCTTTGAGAGGCACTTCGGTCCGGACGGCTTCAATTTATTCTTGAAGCAAGGGGCGCATTTTATGAATGCCAACTACGCGCATTCCGTGAACAAGACCGGGCCCGGCCATGCCGTGATTCTGAGCGGATCGTACGCCAACGTCAACGGCATCGTTTCCAATGACTGGTTCGATCTCGAGAGCAGGTAGGAAGTTTATTGCGCAGGAGATGACTCATCCCCGCTGATCGGTGTATCGGGAGAAGAAGGCCGGTCGCCGAAAAATTTCATCGGCAGCACGGTCGGCGATCAACTGCGGGCGGCAACCGCCGGCCGATCCAAAGTCATTTCAATTTCCAACAAAGATCGCGCCGCGATTTTGATGGGCGGCAAGTTCGCCGATGCCGCGTACTGGACCATCGATTCGGCTTTTGTTTCTTCGAAATATTACATGAACGATCTGCCCGCGTGGGTGAAAGCTTTCAATCGTTCGGGAATGATCGAATCCTATTTTGGCAAAATCTGGCAGCGCTTGCTTCCGGAACAAGAATATGCAGCGCAAGGCCCGGACGATGTTGCGGGGGAGAATGATCGCGACGGAATCGGCCGAGTCTTTCCGCACATCGTTCGCGGCCTTCATGGCGTGGTGGGTGAAAGTTACTTCGACGCGTTTGACTGCTCGCCGTTTTCCAGCGAAGCGCTTGCCGAATTTGCCATGCAGGCTATCATCAACGAAAAGCTCGGCCAGCGCGGCGTTACCGACATGCTGTGCATCGGCTTCTCGGCGAACGACCGCATCGGCCATGCCTTCGGCCCGAATAGCCATGAGGTGATGGACGTCACGATTCGCACCGACCGCATTCTTGAAAAGCTGTTCGCTTTTATTAATGAAAAAGTCGGATTGCAATTTTGCACGATGATGCTGACTGCCGACCATGGCGTCGCGCCGATGCCGGAAGTTTTGCAGGCGCAGAATCCGCAATCCGGCGCGTTAAGAGTCGATGGTGGTGACTTCGTGAAAATCGCCGATGCGGCTTTGACGCAGCGCTTTGGCGCGTTGAGCAACGACACAACCTGGATCATCTATCAGGATGACGAGATGATTTATCTCAACCCCGCGGCGCTCGCTGAAAAAAATATCTCCGCCGCCGATGCCGAACGAGTTGTGAAAAGCGCGCTACAATCGCTGCCTTATGTGCATGCGGTTTATACGCATACCGAGCTGGCATCGGGAAATGTTTTTGGCGAGCTGGGAAAGAAGGCGTGGCTCAGTTTTCACCCGCCGCGCAGCGCCAATATTTTCTTGCAACTCAATCCCTGGGTTCTGAATGATGACCGAGGCACCACGCACGGCCAGCCGTGGAGTTACGATTCACACGTTGCGCTGTTATGGTATGGCGTCGGCATCAAGCCGGGAAAATATTACCAACAGGTTGAAGTCGCCGACATCGCGCCGACGCTGGCGTCGATTCTTGGCGTGCAGCCGCCGGCTGCCGTGCAAGGCCGCGCGCTTGATGCGTTGATCAAATAATGAGAGAGTAACAAGCCGCAACCAAAGAGCATTCATCAGCAACAGTTACTCGGATTGCGCGGATTTTTTATCACGAACCAGCGAAATCCGGATAATCTATTGCGTTGCGCCTTTGTAAAATCTGGAAGGCGTGTTCAGAGCTGTATGGGTGGAAAGAATTTTTTGGATGCAGGTAAGGAGAATTAATGATGAGACGACACCGTTCGGTCGACGTCGTGAAACTTCTCGGCATTTTTGCAAGTTTATTTTTTCTGAATAACGGTTGCCAGCCAAAATCCGAACCTCTGCCCAGCGCCAATCAGCAGCCGATTGCTCCGCGCCTGGTCAGCGAAAAAGTGAATGGAGATTTCGACGATCCGGCCATCTGGTTGCACCCGACGGACCGCCGTCAAAGCTTGATCTTGGGAACCGACAAAGGCGACCCGGGACCGGGGGCGCTTTTCGTTTTTGATTTGCAGGGAAAAATTTTGGCGGACAAAGTCGTGCGCGGCTTGGATCGTCCGAACAATGTCGATGTCGAATACGGCCTGGCGCTCAACGGCGTGACAACGGACATCGCAGTGATGACGCAGAAGTACGCCAGCAAGATTCGCGTCTTTAGCGTGCCGGAGATGCGCGCGATCGACAACGGCGGGGTGGAGGTGTTTGCCGGCGTTTCAAAAGTCGAGCCGATGGGCGTTGCTTTGTACAAACGTCCGGCAGATGGCGCGATCTTCATCATCTTGAGCCGCAAGGAAGGCCCGACCGACGGCTCTTATCTCTGGCAATACCGCCTCGAAGATAACGGCGGCAATGTGAAAGCGATCAAGGTTCGCGAGTTCGGCATGTGGAGCGGCAAGGGCGAAATCGAAGCGATTGCTGTTGACGATTCGCTGGGTTTTGTTTATTATTCCGACGAATGGTTTGGCATTCGCAAATACGCTGCCGACCCGGATGCGCCGGACGCCAATCGCGAGCTGGCGGTCTTCGGCACCACCGGCTTTGCAGAAGATCGCGAGGGCATTTCGATCTATCAAGTGAACGATGGTGCCGGCTACATCATCGTCTCCGATCAGCAAGCCAACACGTTTCATTTTTACAAGCGCGAAGGAGAGCCGGGCAATCCCCACGATCATCAGCTCGTCACAGTCTTAAAACTCTCCACCACCGGGTGCGACGGCGCGGAAGTTACGAATGTTATCTTGAACGATGAGTTCTCGAAGGGGTTATTCATCGCAATGTCCGAGGGCGGCGTTTTTCAGTTTTACGCATGGCCGAATTTGGCGACGGACAAACTCGTCATTGCTCCGAATGGTGAAAGAAGCGCGCCGGACATTTCAGCGTCCTCCGGGATGAGTGAGTAATCGAAATACATTAAAACCGGGTACGACTGAAATAAAATGTCTTACAAACACATTTGCCAGCGGATAGATGAACCCAACTGAAAAGCTATACAGTTGGGTTCATCTATCCGTTGGGCGTGGAAGCATGATTTTTCAATGCTCAGAATTGACTTTGCATTAACAAGCTGATCGATTCGTTTTGTTCGGATTCTCGTAATTGCTTTTTTGCGTCTTTTAGCGTGTTTCGTGGGTTGATAAAAGCGCCGTGCTCGTGTCGAATTCTTAAAACTCTTTTATGAAAAACACCCTCGCCCTGAAAATGCGCGGCATCCGCAAGACCTTCCCGGGCGCCGTTGCGCTCGATGGCGTTGACTTGGAAGTCGCCGCCGGCGAGGTTCACATTTTGTTGGGCGAGAACGGCGCGGGCAAATCGACGCTGATGAAAATCCTGAGCGGCGCTTATGAAAAAGACGCCGGAGAAATTTTTGTCGACGCCCGCAAGGTTGAGATCAAGAATCCGAAACACGCGCGCGAACTTGGCATCAGCATTATCTACCAGGAATTCAATCTCATCCCGCATCTCTCCGCGGCGGAAAACATTTTTCTCGGCAGAGAGCCGGAGCGTCTTGCCGGAGTCATCGATCAACGAAAAATTATTCGAGCGGCGGCGGCGTTGCTGAACGAGCTGGGCATCAGCTTCGATCCTCGATTGCCGATACGCGCTTTGAGCGTGGCGCAGCAGCAAATGGTCGAGGTGGCCAAGGCGCTTTCGGTTGATGCAAAAATTCTTATCATGGACGAGCCGACCTCGGCGCTGACGAAAACCGAGATTCAAGAGTTGTTCGCTGCCGTTCGCCGTCTCAAGGAAAAGAGTGTCGCCATCATTTATATATCCCATCGCCTTGAAGAACTTTTTGAAATCGGCGATCGCGTCACCATTCTGCGCGACGGCAAATACATCGCCACGCATGACATTGCCGAAGTCTCGATTGCGCAGCTTGTGCGGCTGATGGTGAATCGTGAATTAAAAGAACATTTCCCAAAACAAAGAGCGCCTCGCGGAGAAGAATTGCTGCGCGTCGAGCATGTGAGCAACGCAAAATTGAAAAGCATCAGCCTTACTTTGCGACGCGGCGAGGTGTTGGGCATTGCCGGACTTTTGGGTGCCGGGCGCACCGAACTGGCGCGCGCGTTATTCGGCGCAGATTCCATCGATGCCGGAAAAATATTTATCGAGAATCGAGAAGTTAACATCAAATCTCCCGGCCGCGCGATCAAGCACGGGATCGGTTTTCTCACCGAAGATCGCAAAACGCAGGGCTTGGTTTTGAATTTGTCCATGCAAAGCAACGTCAGCCTGCCGAATACGGAAAAGCTTTCGCGCTTCGGCGTGATGCGCGTTGCCTCCGAACAAAAGCTCGCTGCAAAATATGTTGGCGATCTGCGCATCAAAACCTCGAGCATCCGGCAAAAGGTGATGTATCTCAGCGGCGGCAATCAGCAGAAAGTCGTGCTCAGCAAATGGCTGGCGGGCGATGCCGAGGTTTTTATTTTCGACGAGCCGACGCGCGGCATCGACGTTGGCGCTAAAGTCGAGATTTACCAATTGATGAACCGGCTGACGGCGCAAGGCAAAGCCATCATCATGATCTCTTCCGAGCTGCCGGAGATTCTCGGCATGAGCGATCGCATTCTCGTCATGCATCAGGGCCGCCTCAGCGGAGAATTTTCCGCAGAAGAAGCGACGCAGGAAAAAATATTGAGCGCGGCGCTTGGGCGCAATACGTAAAACGTGATACGCAATACGTAAAAAACAATTACGCATTACGTTTTACGTCTTACGCTTCACCGACTGCTAAATCAAGAAATAAAAACCATGGCGCTTAACAAAATTCTCGCTCATCACGCGCGGCAACTGGGCACGCTGCTTGGTTTGGTGGCTTTGTGCGTGACGCTATGGATTTTGACGCCGTACTTTTTCACCGTCTCGAATCTCCTCAACGTCGTTCAGCAGACGTCGATCAATGCCATCATCGCCGTGGGGATGACTTTTGTGATTATTTCCGCCGGCATCGATTTGTCGGTCGGGTCGATACTCGCATTCTCCGGCATCGTGTTAGCGAGCGCACTGCACGACGGGGTGGCAATGCCGTTGGCCATTATGCTCGGGTTGATCACCGGAACGCTGTGCGGCGTGATCAATGGTTTGTTGATCACTTTCGGCAAGCTGCCGCCGTTCATCGCCACGCTTGGCATGATGAGCGTGGCGCGCGGCGCCGGTTTGGTCTATGCCGAGGGCAGGCCGATCTCGGGTTTTAACGAACAGTTTCGCTTGCTCGCCAACGGCGAAATATTTTTTCTGCCGGTGCCGGTGCTGATCATGATCGGCGTTTACGCGATTGCTCATTTTGTTCTCTCTCGCACAAAAGTTGGCCGCTACACTTACGCCATGGGCGGCAATGAAGAAGCGACGAAGCTTTCCGGCGTCAATGTGCGCTTTCACAAAACCGTCGTCTATGGATTATCCGGATTGGTAAGCGCGACTGCCGCCGTCATTCTGACTGCGCGATTGAACTCCGCGCAGCCGATTGCCGGCATCATGTACGAGCTGGATGCCATCGCGGCAACGGTGATCGGCGGCACCAGCTTGATGGGCGGCGAGGGCACATTGCTCGGCACGCTCATCGGCGCGCTGATCATGGGCGTGTTGCGCAACGGTTTGAATTTGCTCGGCGTCTCTTCTTTTTTGCAGCAAATCATCATCGGCTCGGTGATCATCATCGCCGTGCTCATTGACACGGTCTTAAAAGCTTCGAAAAAATAATTTTGCTTTTGTCAGCGCTTTTGTTAATCAGAATAATTGTAAGGCATTCAAACTCAGAATAAAGTTCTGAAAGTTTTTCACCCACAGATTGAAGAATCCCGCTGTAAAGCTTTTCATCGGTGGACTTCTTCAATCTGTGGGGACAATACAAGGCTGTCAAAAGCAGCCCAAGTTTTCGGCTTGTCTGAAAATCTTGTTTAGACTATAACGGCAGGAGCGACGATGAAAAAACTTTCTGTTTTCTTTTTGCTGTTTGCCTTTTGCTTAACCATCGCCTGCAATCGCGGACAAAAACAGGATGCCGCGTCTGGCCCACGAGTGGCGTTGGTCCTTAAAACGCTGAACAATCCATTTTTTATCGACATGCAACGCGGCGCAGAAGAGGCTGCCAAGCGTCTCGGGGTGAATTTGATCGTGCAAGCTGCCGAACGCGATTCCGACGTCGAGAAGCAGATGCAGATCATCGAAAACTTGATTCAAACCGATTTGCAAGCGCTGTGCGTCACGCCGAGCGGCTCGAAGGAAATCATTCCGGCGCTGGCAAAAGCCGCCGAGCGCAACATTCCGATTTTGATCGTGGACACGCGACTCGACAGCGCGGCGGCGGCCGAGGCCGGTGTTCGGATCAAGACCTTCATCGGATCCGATAACTTCGAAGGCGGACGCATCGCCGGCGAGCATATCGCGGCGCTTTTCGGCGGCAATGCAAAGGTCGCAGTTCTTGAGGGCGTGCCGGGTCACGAGACGAACGAGTCCCGCTTGCGCGGCTTTCATGCGGCGATTGCCCAAGCCGCAGATGTCGAAGTCGTTGTCTCGCAAACCGCGAACTTTGAGCGCGATCAGGGTTTCAACGTCTTCCAAAATATTTTGCAAGCGCATCCGAACGTCGATGCATTGTTTTGTTGCAACGACATGATGGCGCTCGGCGCAATTGAAGCAATTGCCGCCGCAGGCAGAACCGGCCGGATCAAAGTCGTCGGCTTCGACGCCGTAGAAGACGCGCGCAGAGCGATTGCCGCTGGAACACTTACAGCTTCGGTTGCACAATTTCCAGAGGAGATGGGAAAAATGGCCGTCGAAAGCGCCGCAAAAGTGATCAACGGTGGAACGTTGCCGCTTTATTTGCCGGTGAAGATCGAATTGATTAAGAAAAAAAATGCCGCCATGTGAATTGTAGTTAGCCGCCACGAGATTAAGGGAGTATCGTTTGAAGACAAACACTTGCACTCAAATCCAGGAAGTTCGAGATCCCGAAGCGGTGCTTGCGGCTGAACGCGAAATGGCGGCGTGGATTGGCGCGCACAATGGCGTGCCTGGCGTCGAGGTTCATGCCGATTCAGATGCCACTTGGATGGTTCATCCCGGCGTTGCCTGGGCCAACTGTGTTGTCAACGTACGATTCGATGAGGGTACCGCCGGCGCGCGTCTTGACCGTATTCTGCGCCGCTACCACGCTGCCAAGCGCGGCGTGGGTTTCTGGATCAGTCCGTTTGCCACACCCGCTGAGCTAACGCGGCACCTCGGCGCTCGCGGTCTGCGTTGTCGAAAACATTTTCCCGCGATGTTTTGTGATCTCAACGCGTTGCCGCGAACCGTCAAGCCGATGGGCGACCTCACGATTTCGGTGATCGACGATCACTCCATCTTTACAAAGCATCCGCATCCTTATTTCGGCAACATTCGCACTAAATTGCGGCGCTTTGAGCTCGCCCGCCTTGCTTACCTGAACCAGCAACGCCCACGCCGTGTGTGGGATTTCGTTGCGTGGCGTAACGGCCAACCCATCGGAGCCTGCACGATGTTCATGCACGGAGCGCTTGTTGGCTTCCACGATGTGGGAACGCTGCGGTCATTTCGACGGCAAGGCATCGCTACTTCCCTGATGCGCCATGCCTGCCACTTCGCCCGTGAGCGTGGATGTGAGGCCGCAGTGCTGCTCGCGTCCGGCGAGGGCTACGAGATGTACCAGCGCGCCGGGTTTCGTCATGCGGGGCCAATCAGCTACTGGTATCGGACATTCCGAACTGCTTAACTCGGCTGAGCAGTAAAAATCACCGATGGGATCGAATATGAAACTGCAAAAAAGAAAGGGCTTGGATTATTTCCAAGCCCTGCTTCTAAAATCTACGGCGCTACTTCTGGCAACACGCCGGATATGCTGGGCATAGCGGCGTTCCCCACAGCGGGCAATCGTTGCGGCTTGATTGTTTGTCTGCTGAAAAAGCAAAAGCGCTCAACGCTATGACGAGCATGCCCAGAGCCAGTGTGAGTTTTCGTTTCATCTTTGCACCTCCTTTCGGGGTTTTGATTTGTTTGTTTGATTAGAGTTGCGTGAATCATATAGCCAAGCGAGCTTATCAATGAGTTCCTTCAAATCAAGTTTTGAAAACTCACGTCGAAGAAATTGCAAGCGCTCAGCATCGTTGCAGTTTCCAGGACACGCGGCTAATCGCTTTGACAAAGCTTCCGCGAACTGTTTCTTAAGTTGGTCATCCAAGACAACATAAATGACTTGATGCAAGGCTTCCTCAACGGCCCGCAATTGTGTAAAAACCTCTTTTATTGCCCGGTCATCCTCAAGCATTTTTTCGATGCCGCCAAGTTGGCCTTTGAGGTAATGCAGCCGTTTTATAATATCTCTTTTTTCTTTTGTGCCGATCATCAATCATACTTTTTTAAGAAGGTCTGAATGAAATATAGCATACAGATGGGGGTGTTTGTCAAGGTTTTTTTAATACTCTAAAGTTAGATCGGCAAATAAGGAATGACGTAAGGCGATACGACGAGCGCCAGTGTGAGCACGGCGGCAAGCCACAGCAAAATACGCGCGATCTTTTTGCTCGTTGGTTTGGCGCAAGCCTCGTCATCGGCG
>Ga0247727_10013057_pt1 | contig 14095 bp, 11 predicted proteins | sample WisWelCaveWW1625_FD_202498 | JGI IMG/M metagenome (GOLD analysis project Ga0247727, IMG submission 202498) | Biofilm microbial communities from Wishing Well Cave, Virginia, United States - WW16-25 | ecosystem: Environmental > Aquatic > Deep subsurface > Groundwater > Cave microbial mat | place... | reverse complement strand
CTCAGAGGAGAATCCGTCTTGGCGAATGGATCCGTCACCACGGCTCGCAAGCCGGTGGTCTTCGCAATCTGGGATACCAGCGCACGCGACCCGAGGAAATCCAGATCATTGGTCCAACACGGCAGCAAGTCGCGCAGCTCAGGCTCGACTTCGACAAACACCTCGCCCAACAGCTGGACGGCTTGGCCGCCGAGGATCACAGGAGAATCTTCCCCGGCGTCTTCGAGAAACGGCAGCAGCGCCTCAAACGGTTTCAGCGGCTGCGTCTGCTTCGTCTCAGGCATCGAACCAACGCTTGGTCGGCTTTCCCAGTATCCAGCAACTCAACAGGCCCAGAGAACCAGGAATTTTGCTTGAGCAACGCCCCCGGCGTGATCCGTCCCTCCGCCAGCGCCTTGCGGTCGCGGCGGCGGCGGGCGGCATCCTCGCGCTGGACTTTCTTCCAGAGCTTGTCGCCGTTGACGACCTTGATTCCCATGCCCGCAGAATAGCAGACTCTGCCTCCCGATTCATCATGAAAATCACTGACGTTCGCACGATGCGGTTGTGGGGGCCGCGTATTCACGGCGTGGGTGGGGAAACGGGCGGCAAAATCGCCAAGGTCATCGTTCGCGTGGACACCGATGCCGGCATCTATGGGCTGGGCGAGGTGGACGATTTCATGGGTGTGCGCAAAGCCATCGCATACATCCGCGAATATTTCCGGGGACGCGATCCGTTTGCAATCAATGCCATCGTCTCCGAACTGCTCTACGCAACGTTGCCGCCCCACCATCAAGAAGCCAAGCACGGCGTCCTGCCGGGCGGAATCATTGCGTGCCCAACGTCGTCGCCGACCGCCACGCCGCTGGGGCCGGTGGTGTGGGCCGTCAGCGGTGTCGAGATGGCCTTGTGTGATCTCATCGGCAAGGCGCTCCAGACGCCCGCGTACAACCTGCTCGGTGGAAAATTCCGCGATCGCATCCGCGTCTATCTCGACCGCAGTTCGCCGGCCGACCCGACCGATCTCGACGCCTGGCGCGCGATGGCGGCGGACGCTGCCAAGGCGGGCTTTCGGCAAATGAAGTTCGACATCGATTTCATGGCCTCCGAATGCGTGCCAGACGTGTGGAATCGCTCCCTCTCGCTCCAGCAAATCAACCGCATCGTCGAGCGATTGAAGATCGTGCGCGAGACGGTCGGCCCGGACTTCGAGTTGTGCGTCGATTGCCACCGGCAATACAACGCGCCCGATGCGGTCCGCGTCGCACAGGCATTAGCTCCGCTAGACATCCTCTGGCTGGAGGACCCGACGCCGGAAACGAACCCGGATTCCTGCGCCGAAGTCCGCGTCAAGAGTCCGATCCCGATCTGCGTTGGCGAGATGTTTGTCGCCGATCAATTCCGCGTTTTTGTCGAGCGCGGGGCGTGCGACATCTTGCATCCGGACATCCTGTTCTGCGGCGGGATGCACGAGATGCGGCGGATCGCGGATTACGCGGAGGTGCATCATCTCCCGCTGGCGATGCACGGCAACGGCGGGGCGTTGGCCACGGTGGCCGCCGCGCACGTGGCGGCGGCGAGCCGGAATTTCCTCGGACTGGAATATCATTTCATCGAGACGCCCTGGATCGGCGAGTACGTGACACGCGACGTGCCGTTGTTCCGCGCCGGGACTGGGAGTGGAATTGGACGAAACGGTCTGCCGGAAACATCTCGCGGCCGGCGCGGAGTGGTTGGCATGAAACCCGTCGCCATCGCCATCCACCAAAAAGTTGCCGCCGAACTCGCGGCCAGGTTGTCGATCCCCCACACCCTCCGCACGATCGACACGCAGACCGACGCCGAAATCGCTGCGATGCTCGCCGAGACCGATGTTCTCGTGTCGGGCTCGTTCAAAGCCGAGTGGCGCCGCGCGCCGTCCTCCCTCCGTCTCGTGCATTCGCCCGGCGTTGGCATCGACGGCATCAACCTGGCGAGCCTGCCGGCAGGCTGCCAGGTTTGTATCGTCCACGGCCACGAACGCGGTGTGGCGGAGCAGGCGTTCCTGTTGATCCTGGCGTTGCAGCGGAGTCTCCTGAAGCACGACGCCGCCCTACGCAAAGGGGACTGGCTCCCGAATCCGCCCTATCTCCCCGAACTGCGTCATCGCCACCTGCTCATCCTCGGCCTCGGCCACATCGGTGCAGAACTGGCGCGGTGGGGAAACTTTCTCGAGATGCACGTCACCGCGCTGACCCGTTCGCCTTCCAAGGCGCGCGGCGAGAAACTCGGTCTGCGCGCCGTGGGCGGTTTGGATGAACTCGGCCAACATCTCGGCACGGCGGATTTCGTGGTCATCGCCGTCCCGGCCGCGCCCGAAACGGTGGACCTGATCGGCGAGAAGGAATTTCAACTGATGAAGCCCGGCGCGTTCATCATCAACGTCGGCCGCGCCCGCGTGATCAACGAAGCGGCGTTGTACCAGGCGTTGCACACGCGCCGCATTGCCGGCGCCGGGCTGGATGTCTGGTATGACTATCCGGACCGCGACGATGAAATCCGATTGCCATCGCGGTTCCCATTCCAGAAGCTCGACAACGTGATCATGACGCCGCACAAGCCGATCATCGAAACCATGGAATACCGCTGGGGAAAAATCGCCGATACCATCGCCCGCTTCGCTCGCGGCGAACCGCTCCCGAACGTCGCGCACACCGCGCCATGATCGTTTTGAGTCCATCAGGCGTTCGTAGTGAGGCACGGAGCGTCCTCGAGGAGTACCGTCCTCTGGGTCTCACACCCCCGCCCGACGCCACTCCGCTGTTGCTGCGTGGCTTACTACGAACGGCGGTTCGTGCAGGGTGAACCGCCGCTGAATCGCGTCCCGTGAAAATCACCGACGTCCAGTGCCACTTGCTGACCTGCAAACAGCGGTTCGCGGCGACCGGCTACTTGGGTCAGCCGTACGGCAGTCTGTCGTTCGACGTTACGGTCGCCCAGGAAGTGGAAAAGTTCGCCGCGTTCCGCAAGGCAGTCGGGCCGAGTGTGGATATCATCATCGACGGCCACCAGGGCGCGGTGACCCGGCCGTGGTCGCGCAAGACCGCGTTGCACGTCGCGCGGGCGATGGAACTGCATCGCATCCTGTTCTTCGAGGAGCCGTTGCCGTACGACGATCCCGAAGGTTATGCGCTTCTGCGGAACGAATCGGCCACCCCGATCGCCGGCGGCGAGAGCTTGCTCGGCCGCTACGATTTCATGAATTATTTCCGGCTCAACGCACTCGACATCGCCCAGCCGGACGTCGGTTATCACGGCGGGATCAGCGAAGTGTTGGACATCATCGCCACCGCCGAATCGCACGACGTGGGCGTGGTCCTGCACAACCCGAGCCTGGGTGCGGGGATGATGTTTGGCCTGCACGTCGCCTTCGCGCGGCGGGCGTGCGAGTTGATCGAGATTCTCCCGATCCGCACCGCGCTCCAGAACGCGATGCTCGCCGAGCCGTTGCGATTCGAGGCGGGCCATCTGCTATCGCCGACCCGTCCCGGCGCGGGCCTGGTCTGGAACGACGAACTCCCGCGTCAATTCGCCTTCGTGCCCGGCACGGGCGAACGGCAGGGCGAGGGCTGAATGAAAATCGAAACCACTCCCTGGGGCAGCCGGCTGCCGGATAAACCGTACTACCCGCTGTATCTCGGCAACGGCGTCGATGCGATGCTCATCAACCTGCTCGGGTCGGGCGATTGCTGGTTCGAGTTGATGCACACCGACTACGGCGCGCCGCTGCCGACGCAGAAAGCGCCGGGCTGGTACAAATGCGACCGCCGCACCAAAACCGGCATCGATTTGGTGTATGGGATTCTCTTTCCCCTCTTCGAATTCGCCTCCACGCCGTTCCTCAACGGCGATCTCGCCGTCCCGCGCACCGGCCGGCAGTACTTTGACCCGCGGCAGGCCACGCTGACCACGTTCTACGAGCAACTCGACAACGAGACGCTGGAGTGGATGAAGGTCAAGGTCACCACCTTCCTCACCAAGGAGCACGTGCTGGTCGAGCACTACGAGTTTCTGGAGACGCCCAAAGCCGGCGCGGCCATCGTGTTCTTCCTGAACTCGCCATCCGAGGTGTACCTCCACCTCTACGACCGCGTCGTGAAGATGGACCGCGCGTCGCTCAAGGTCGATCCGCAGCATTCGCTGATGCGTTACGATTACGGCTTCCAGAAGTACCGGGGCGGCGCGCGGTCGTGGTGCGATTGTGAGTGCGTGAGCGGCTCCGCGAACGAGAAGAAGAAAGAGGCGTTCGTCCACGGACGCCTGCAAACCCGCCCGCTGCACAAGGGCGAATCGTTCACGCGCTATCTCGTGGCGATTGACAACGAGGATGCCGGCAACTATCGCCGCGCGCTCGCGGCGACGGTGGCCCAATGCCGCCAGCTCGGCTACCGGCGGATTCGCGACCGACATCAGCAGGAATGGCGCGACTACTTCGCGACCAGCCGAATCAAAATTCCCGATCCGGCCACGGCGTTCGTGTACGAGGTGAGCCGGTACGTGCTCCGCGCCAATCTGCATCCCTCCGGTTTCCTGCCGATGGCCAACCTGCCGTATCTCTGGCAAGGCGTGATGTTCTGGGACGCCGGGTTCGCCGTGGCGGCCCTGCTCGCCGCCGGCAACCACGCCGAGGCGCGGCGGGTCGTGGAAAACCTGCACACCTACCGCGCTCTGGGCCGCGCCGAGGCCAAACGCCACGGCGCGCGCGGGATGCGGCTGGAATGGACGGTGGAACGCGACCAGTTCACGAAATACCCGTTCCTGACCAAGCAGGTCCACAACAACGCGTGGTGGGCGCACACGATTTACGCCGTGTACCAAGCCACCGGCGACCGGCGTTTCCTCCGTCGGAATTTTCCGCTCATGGAGGAACTGCTCGTTTTTCTCACCGACGCCTTTCTCGAAGACCGCGGCGATCACACGATCGTGCGCCGTTGCCAAGGCGTGGACGAATCCGTGACGCGCGAGAAGGTCAATGACACCTGGACCTGCGCCGTCACCCTGCGCGCGCTGATGGATTACCGGCAAGCCGCGCAGATTCTGAAACGGCGGCCGCTCATCGAGAATCTCGACGAGATCATCCGCAAGCTGACGGCCGGGCTGGAGAAGAACGTGGATGCCCATGGCGTGATGCAGTCCTTCCGGGGTGGCCGGTTGCCGAACTTTGGTTCGCTGATCTTCGACCTGTTTCCCGATCACCCGGCGTTGAAACCGACGCTCCGCCGGATGATGAAGAACTACGACTCCGGCATGAAACTCTACAACTTCCACGGCGTGACCCGGTACGCGGAGAAGGCGTTTCCCTGGGCCAACTATTGGGCGGCGCGCTGTTTCGCGCGTGTCGGCGATCCGACCGCGCACAAGCTGCTGCGCAACGCGGTGGAGAGCGTGAACTGTTTCGGCGGCGTCCCCGAGCGCGTGTTCTATCACGGCGAGTTGGTCAACCACTGGTTTCTGACCGGCCACGCTGCGCTGGTCTGGGCGGCGAATGGTTTGTTTGGTAAGATGCGGCGACGATGAATGCCTCCTGGACCTGGACCGACGCCGACGCGCAACTGGCGCGGCAACTGCAACCCCGACTGCCCAAACGCGCGTTTGATTTCCACGCGCATCTGTATCGCGTCGCGGACTTCAACCAGTTCACCCATCCGCTCTGCGCGACGGGACCGGCCGTTGCGGGGTTGGACGAATGGCGGCCGCACGTCAGCCGGCAACTGCCCGGCGCGGAACTGACTGGCGGTCTGTTTTTCCCCATGCCCCTGGCCAACGTCACCCTCAGCGCCGCCAACCAGTTTCTGATCGACCAAATCCAGCGCGCCCCCGGCCACCGCGGCTTGCTGCTCATCAAGGCGACCACCAAGCCCAAGGAGGTTGCCGACGAACTCGGTCATCCGCAAGTGACCGGTTTCAAGGTGTATCACGTGTACGGCTCGCCGCCGCCGCCGCCGCAATTGCCGCCGGCGGCGTTCCTGCCCGAATGGATTTGGGAGTTTGCGCACGACCGCGGTTGGTTCATCATGCTCCATCTCGTCCGCGACACGGCGCTCGCGGACCCGGACAACCAGCGCTACGTCCGCGCGCATTGCCGGCAGTACCCGAACGCGAAACTGGTGTTGGCCCATGCCGGCCGCGGGTTTCATGGCGCGCATACCGTCAACGCCGTGGCGGCGCTGCGCGACATCGACAACCTGTACTTCGACACCTCGGCCATTTGCGAAGCGGCGCCGCTGGCGGCGATCATCCGCGAGTGCGGGCCGCGTCGGCTGTTGTGGGGTTCGGATTTCCCGATCACCGAGCAACGCGGTCGTTGTGTCACGCTCGGCACCGGTTTCGTCTGGATCGCGCCCGACGAAAGGGCGATCGCCGGCCAGCCGGCCCTAGTCGGACTGGAATCACTGCGCGCACTGTTTGAGGCGGCGGATCAGACCGGGCTGAGCGACGACGATCTCGGAGACATTTTCTGCGGGAACGCGGGGCGGTTGTTCAACCCCCCGCCGGCCCGCGATCAGGACCTCTACCGCCACGCCAAGCAGATCATTCCCGGCGGCACGCAACTCGTCAGCAAACGCCCCGAGCGATTCGCGCCCGAACAGTGGCCCGCCTACTTCCGCGAGGCGCGCGGCTGCGAGATCGTGGACGTGGATGGTCGCCGATACTGGGATTTTTCGGCGCATGGAATCGGCGCGTGTCTGCTCGGCTTCCGCGATCCCGACGTGACGCGCGCGGTGCAACGGCAGCTCACGCTCGGCAGTTTCTCCACCCTGAACTGTCCCGACGAGATTGAGTTGGCCGAGCTGCTGTGCGCGCTCCATCCGTGGGCCGAGCAGGCGCGGTTCGGCCGCAGCGGCGGCGAGATGATGACCGTGGCCGTCCGCATTGCGCGGGCCACCACGGATCGGACGCACGTGGCGGTGTGCGGCTATCACGGGTGGCACGATTGGTATCTGGCGGCCAACCTCGGCGATTCCGACGCGTTGCGCGGACACTTATTGCCGGGGCTCGAACCGCGCGGCGTCCCCCGCGAATTGCGCGGCACGACGCTCCCGTTCAAGATGAACGACCGCGCGTCGATTGAAGCGATCTTCGCCACCCACGGCGAGAAACTCGCGGCGGTGGTGATGGAGCCCTGCCGGTATCAGGATTTCACGCCGGGTTTCCTCGAGTACATCCGCGAGGCCGCGCGCAAGGTCGGCGCATTGTTGATTTTCGACGAGATCACCATCGGTTGGCGGCTGGTGTGCGGCGGTGCGCATTTGCGGTTGGGGGTGACGCCGGACATTGCCGTGTTCGCCAAGGCGCTCGGCAACGGTCACCCGATCGCCGCCGTCATCGGCACCCGCGCCGCGATGGACGGCGCGAATGTTTCCTTCATCTCCAGCACCTACTGGACGGAAGGCATTGGCCTCGCCGCCGCGCTGGCCACGATCCGTAAAATGCAACGGGTGAACGTGCCCGCCCATTGCGCGCAGATCGGCCGGAAGGTGCAGGAGACATGGCGGTCGCTCGGCAAAAAGCACGGCCTGCCGGTCGTGGTGCCCGTGAGCTACCCCGCGCTGGCTCAATTCGCGTTCGACCACCCGCTCGTCGCCGAGTTGAAGACGCTCTACACCCAGCAAATGCTCGCCCGCGGTTTTCTGGCGACGACGATGTTCTACGTTACGCTGGCGCACACCGACGAACTCGTGGCGCAGTATGCGGCCGCCGTTGACGAAGTGTTCGCCGAAATTGCCGACGCGCTCGCGAAGGATCAGGTCGCCGCCCGGCTCAAGGGGCCGGTCGGCAGCATGAAATTCGGCCGGTTGTTGTGAAGGTCAGAACCTGAACGAAGCTTGCAGGCCAACGCTCCCGTCGGCGTAGAACGGACGGACGCGCCAGCCGGCGCCCCGCCGGCTGGACGATGACGGCAGTGACTCAGGGCGGGAGGAAGATCCCGGTCCGGGCATCATCTCCAAGGCATTGATCGCCTTTCGGACAGCTTCCGGTTGGATCGCGGCCGGCCTGCCAGCGTGGACCGCGCGCGGACGCTGGTCGGGCGCCCCGTTGAAACTCAGGAATGCGACGATGATCACGATTCCCGCCAGAATCATCATCGCCGACTGCAACACCGCTTTGGGAGCACGTCTCAAACAGCACATCTTCCGTCGCTGGCACTTACTCGCAGACGCAGTGCCGTGACGGAGTATGCGGGCCGCGATTACCGCCGCGCGATGAAATAACCGACGAGAAGTACGCCGGCCAACACGGCCACCAGCACGAGCAGGTCCTGCCGCGACCAGTCATTCAGGCGGGGCAGCCAGTCGTCCTTGATGAGCCGGAAGTATTCGACCATGGCTACTTGGCGTCGGCTACGAAGCAGGCGACGACCGCATACCGTGCGCCGACTCCTCCGAGGCGAAACGCACACGTCTGTGAGAGAGTCATGTAGGCGTCGGACTGGTTCATTCCGCTCTCGGTAAGCCAGCGGATCATCTCGACCATGGAATGCTGCACGCCTTTCTCCAAGCTCGGTTGGGCCACGATGCAACCGCGGCCGACGCGAGTCTGATAGCGTGGCCAGCGAAGTTTCGCTCGCTTCTTCAACCCGATACGGACCCGCACCAGACCGGACACCTCCAATCCGCCACCGACGATCTCCCCGTGCCCCTGCGCCGCGTGCATATCGCCGAGATACAGCAGTCCCCCGCGGAGCCGTACCGGCAGCCACAGCGTCGAGCTGACCTGTAGCTCGGGCAGATCGAGGTTGCCCCCGTGCGGGCCGGCATCGAGCGAGGAAGTGCCCCCTTTTGTACCGGTGGCGATGCAGCCCAGAAACGGAGCCAGCTTGATCGCCGGCGGGCGCGCGCCGAACGGGTTGCGGATTCGCGCGGTGGTGCGGCCCAGGTGCCAGTGGATCATGCGTCGGGAACGACGCACCAGCCGGTCAGGCAGGAAACCATGATGGGGCGCGATCAGCGTGCGCGCGATCCGGCGATTCGGCATCACCCGAAGAAATCGGACTTCCAGCGCATCGCCCGGCGCGGCGCCGGTTACGTGGATCGGCCCATACACGGGATTGCCGGGAAACCGCACACCCTTCTTCAAATCGAATCGTTGGCGGAGCCACGGTTTCAGGTCTGGGCCGAGTCCGTCGGAGTCCGGCAACTCGATTTCGATGACGGAGCCGGGGCGCACGCTCCGCACGGGCGGATGCGCGCCGAAGTCGAAGCGATAAAGACACGCCGTCATTTCCAATGTGCCGCCGCTTGGGAAAGACTCAAACCCTTGCGCAGGGCCGCAGCGATGAAGCGTTCCTTCTTTTCAATCGCCCGCGCGCGGTCGATCACTTCGTGGCGCCGTTTCGCGGGGATGACAACGACGCCATCGTCATCGCCCACGATGAAGTCGCCGGGATGGACGACCACTTCGCCGCAGGTGATGACGACCTGTTGCTGGCCAAGTTTGTCGAACGTCCCCGCGCGCGGGGTGATATGCGACGCAAACATCGGCCAGCGCGCCTTGCGCAAGGCAACCGTGTCGCGCACGGCGCCGTCGATCACCGCGCCGGCCAAACCGCGTCTGGCGGCGCGACCGCTCATCAGTTCGCCCATTAACACCGCGCCGTCGAAATTTTGACCGTTGACCACCAGCACATCGCCGGGACGCGCGTTCTCGATGGCTTCTTCGACGGCCCACGTCGCGCCCGGGTAGCACTGCACGGTGTAGGCGGGACCAGTGAGACGGATCGGGGTGAAAACCGGACGAATCCGGCTATGCATGGTTTGGAATTTCAGGCCGAGTTGGCCGAGCGCATCGCTCAGATGGGCAGCGGCGGGGATTCCTCTTTCATCCTTCATCCCTCATCCTTTCCATTTCATCCTTTCACAGCGCCGACGGTGAGGCCAGAAACAAAATGCCGTTGCAGCGCGAAGAACAAGGCGATCATCGGCAGCGCGGCGAACGTCGCCCCGGCCATCATCAGCGGCACGTCCACATTGAACTCGTTTTTCAGCGAAGCCAGCCCGACCGGCAGCGTCCACATGTCGCGGCGGTTGCAGATCACCAGCGGCCAGAGGAAATCGTTCCAGCTCGACGTAAACACGAACACGCCGAGCACCGCCACCGCCGGCCGCACCAGTGGCAACACGATGTGCGTGAAGGTCTGCCATTCGTTGCAGCCGTCCAGCCGCGCCGCTTCGAACAGCGAGGTCGGCAGCGTGCTGATGAACTGCCGCATCATGAAGACCCCGAATGCCGTCGCCAGCGTCGGCGCGATGAGCGCGACGTAGGTGTTGGAAAGTCCCAAGCCCGCGACCATCAGAAAGAGCGGAATCACCGTCACCTGTGCCGGCACCATCATCGTCGCCAGACACAACCAGAACAGTGCCTGCAACCCGGGCGCGCGTTTCTTGGCGAACGCATAGCCGGCCATCGAACAGAACAACAGGTTGCCGGCTGTGACGGCGACGCTGACGCACAGCGAGTTTATCGCCCAACGCCAAACCGGCAGTTCGGTGAACAGCCGATGAAACGCCGCGCCATCCAGACGCAGCGCACCCCTGCCGGCATCCACGCGCGTGGCCGCCAGCAGAATCATCCACACGGTCGGCACCAGATTTAGCAGCGCCAGCAGCAACACCAAACCCAGCCCGATCTTCTGCCATGGCGAGATGCGGTTCATCAGTACTCCACCTCGCTTGATAACCATCTGAACTGCGCCAGCGCCAGCAACGCCAGCGCCGCCATCAGGATCACCGACAACGCGCTCGCCCGGCCAAAATCGAAATACCGGAACGCCTCTTCATACACCATGTACACCGCGGTGAACGTCGCGTAGTTCGGCCCGCCCTCGGTCATCACGTACACGGCGGAGAACACCTGAAAACTGCCGATGGTCAGAATGATGAGCAGATACAAGAGCGTGGGACGAATCAGCGGCAGCGTCACCGCTAAGAAGGTTCGACCCGGGCCTGCCCCATCGATCTCCGACGCCTCGTAGTACTCTTTGGGCACGCCGTTGATCGCCGTGAGAAATAAAATGAACGGTGTCCCGAGCGCGGTGAAGATGGACATGATCACAATCGCCGATAACGCCCAGCGCGGATCGCCGAGCCAGGTCGGGCCATTTACGCCAAGCCACGCGAGCGTGCGATTGAGCAGACCGAACTGCGGATCGTACACCCGCGTCCAGACCATGGCCGTAACCACCACTGAGACGACGCCTGGCAGGTAGAGCGCTGCGCGCATGAACCGTTGCCAGCGCGCAGCGAACGGCTGACACGCAAACGCCAGTGCGAGCGACACCAGCAGAATCCCCGGCACGACTCCCAGCGAATACACCAGCGTGTTGCGGACGGATGTCCACAGATGTTCATCCGCCAACAACCCGCTGAAGTTGGCCAGCCCGCACCAGTGGGCGGTGCCCCGCAGCACGTCCGTTTCTTGGACGCTCAGGACGCAGAGCTTGAGGATCGGATACGCGTGCGCCAACGCCAGAATCAACAGCGCCGGCGCGACGAAGCCGTAGGCCGTCCAGTCGATGCGCGATTTCATAACGGCCAACCCTCCACGCCGCGTAACGCGCGCTCGCGGAACTTCGCCTCAAACTCTGCGAGCGCGGTCTCGATGGGCACATCGCTCGAAAAGATGCGTTGGAAGAACAGGTCCAATTGCCGGGGTAGATCGTAGCGCGGATCGAGGGCCACGGGTGGCAACAAGAAATTCTCCGAGCGGGCCGCCAACTTCATCATCGTACGCAGGTTGGGGTCGGCCGGCAACGGTGTGGAGCGGCGCGGCGACGCCCATTTGCTCCAGAACCAGCGGTTCACTTCCGGGCTGGTGAGATACCGGGCCAACTCCATCGCCGCCGCGCAGCGCGCGGGATCGGCCTGCCGGCTCACCGCGACCGCGCCCACGGTCAGGTACGAGACACTGGGACGGTCGAGCGACGCGACGGGGACAGGGGCGAGCCGGCAACGAAAAGGTTTGGCGCGACCGGTTTGGAATTGCGTCTTGCCGTATTCAGTCAGCCCAGCCGTGCCGAGCATCATCCCGACGCGTTGGGCGAAGAACAGGTCCGCCATATCCATCACCCGGTAGCCACTCGCTCCCGGTACGGCGACGCTGCCGGGCGCGGACAGTTGCCGGAGAAAACGGAGACCTTCCGCGGTTTGTGGCGAGTGGAACACAAACCCGCGCTCCTCGTCGAACAACCGCGCGCCGAAGTTTGCCAGGTACGTCATCTGGACGGGGTACGCTTCGCCGAGCGCGTACAAACCCACACCGTACACGTCATTCCGTCCATCGCCGTCCCGGTCAAAGGTGAGTGCACGGGCCACCTTCAGAAACGTCGCCACGTCCCAGTCCTGGTCTTCTTTGGGCAGGAGGCCGACGACGCCCCGCTCTTCGCAAAGCGCTTCGTTGATCAGGATGACGAGCGCGTGATTGTACAACGGCCACAAGTAATGCCGGATGCCGAGCCGGCCGATGTCCAGCGTCGAAGGCCAGATGTCAGCGCGGTCGGCGTCGGTGAGAAATGAATCAATGGGCTCGATGAAGCCCATCTCGGCGAACCGCATCACCTCGTTGTCCACCCCAACAAAGAATACGTCGGGGGCGGTGTGCGAGGCGAACGCGAGCCGGAGTTTGTCCGCGCCGGGGTCGATTTCGCGCCGCACCTTGATGTGGGGATGCGCCCGCTCGACCTCCGCGATTCGCTGCGCCTGCCACTCCAGCGCGGGGATGCCGGGCTGCGACGGGTCCTGATACTGCGGCGGATCACCCCACCACGGGCGAGACCAGAAGAGGATTTCAGTGCGGGAGTCATCTGTTGTCGTGCGACTGCAACTGATGGCCACCAAACAGAAACCGACTAAAGTCGGTACTACGAACTGTCTCTTCACGCGGTTTTCGCGCTGACGGGTTGGGAGATGACGGCGGTCAGATACTCCTGCGCGGCGTAGACGGCCGCCCCGAGCAACGCGGAGCGCTCGGCGTGCTTCGACAACCGGATCTCCAGTCCGTCCCACGACTGAGGCAGGGTATTCTGGCGAACCTCCTTGCGCAACTCGCCAAGGACAATCTCGTTGACCACGTCGATCGCGCCGCAGAGGACGACGATGTCGGGGTTGAACAGGTTCACGAGATTGCCGATGCCGATGCCGAGATAACGGGTCAAATCCTTCACAATTTCCTGGCAATCGGCGTCGCCGTCGCGCGCCAGGCGATAAATCAGTTCGGGATCGATCTCCGCGCCGTTGCGCAGCCACGGTTTCAACGGCTGCCCCCGGCCGGCTTTCACAATGGCCAGCGCGCGGCGCGTGATCGCCGCGGGCGAGATGAACGTCTCCAAACAGCCGCGCCGGCCGCATTCGCAGGGCAAGCCGTCGATGTCCACCACCGTGTGGCCCAACTCCCCGTCGAAGTGGTTCTTGCCACGGTAGACCATGCCGTCATCGACCAGCGCGAAGCCGATCCCCGTCCGCAACGTCACCACGATCATCTTGCGGGGGTGAATCTGATCGCGGAACCAGTGTTCTGCCCAGGCCGCCTGATGCACTGACCGGCCCATCGTGAACAGCGCGTCGAACCGTTGTGCGAACAGGCTGCGCAACGGAACGTTCTTCCAGCCGGGCAGGTTGGTCGAACTGAGCATCACCCCGTTGCGTTCGTCCAACAGTCCACCGCAACTCACGCCGATGCCGGCAAAGCCGTCCCGCCGGCCGCCCATGTCGCGGATCGTTTTCCAGAGCAGGTCCAACGTCTCGTTGGCCGGCTTGCGGCGGTCTACCACGAGTCCCCGGTAGTTCAGGATGCTGCCGTTGAGGTCGGTGATTGCAATCCGCAAATGGTCGGGTTCGAAATCGACCGCGAGAATGGAGCGCGCGCCCGCGTTGAGTCGGAGCAGACGCGAGGGTCGGCCGCCCTTCGTGCTGGAGCGGATCTCTTCGCCTTCGATCACGAGCCGTTCATCGAGGAGATAACGCACGATGCCGCTCAGGGCCGGGGGTTTGAGCCGGGTCTTGCGGGCAAGTTCGGCGCGTGAGATCGGCGCCAGCAGCCGGATGGCTTCGACCACGTTGGCGGCATTGACCTCGCCGAG
>Ga0247727_10013056_pt1 | contig 14095 bp, 11 predicted proteins | sample WisWelCaveWW1625_FD_202498 | JGI IMG/M metagenome (GOLD analysis project Ga0247727, IMG submission 202498) | Biofilm microbial communities from Wishing Well Cave, Virginia, United States - WW16-25 | ecosystem: Environmental > Aquatic > Deep subsurface > Groundwater > Cave microbial mat | place... | reverse complement strand
GACGTCAACGCCGACGTCAACGAAACCGCCGCGATTGTGCTGGCGGCCAAGCGATCCGGCGGCGAAAGCGGCGTGCTGATTTTCGGCGGCGGTTCCCCCAAGAATTTTCTTTTGCAAACCGAGCCGCAAATTCAGGAGGTGCTGGGCATCGACGAAAAAGGCCACGACTATTTTTTGCAATTTACGGACGCCCGTCCCGACACCGGCGGACTCTCCGGCGCCACGCCGTCGGAGGCGGTGAGCTGGGGCAAAGTCGATCCGGAACGACTGCCCGATACCATCACCTGCTACTGCGACTCCACAATTGTCCTGCCGATTCTGACGGCGTATTCTCTGGCAAAGCACCGGCCAAGAAAACTGAAGCGGCTTTACACACAACGAGAGAAAATATTAGAACGATTGCGAGGTGAATACCACAAGAAGAAATAATTGTCAGCGTTGTAAGCGGATCACAAATAAGAAAGGGCGACCTCATAGTTTACTGCTTTTGGAAGAGGAGGTAATAAGGTCGCCCCCTCGGGTTTGGTACTGATTAATACACTGAGTTTGCAGATTTTATTCCGGCAGGCCAATAATTCTTTACCCGCAAGGTTCATTCTCCCAAAATGTCCAATCAAAACCACGAGACACCCGGATTCACACTGCGCGCGGCGCTGATCGCCATCGCGCTGTCTCTATTTTTGCTCACCAGCTCATCGTACGTCGCCATTAAAATTGGCGCGCAGCCCTGGCCGATCATTTTTTCCGTTATTTTCTCCGGCGGAATAATAAAACTCTTGAATGGCGTACGCAAAATCAGCGTTCACGAAGTGAATGTCGCGCAGGCCGGCGGCAGCATCGGCGGACTGATGGCAGCCGGCGTAGTGTTCACCGTGCCCGGTATTTTGTATTTGAACAGCAGCAAAAATTTGAACATCGCCTGGCCCAATCCCTGGATGCTGGCGTTAGCGGCGACATTGGCCGGAATTCTTGGTATCCTGCTCTCCGTTCCGCTCAAATATACTTTTATTGATGAAGAAAAACTCCCGTATCCTTCCGGCGCGGCTGGCGCCGAACTTTTGAAAGCAGGCCAAACCGGCGGCCGGCAGTTGTTTTTCATTATTGCGATTGGCGCGGCGGCCGGCATTTTTACGCTGATTCGCGATCTCTATTTTCCCACCGGCTTCACGATTGCCGCGCTCACCGCCGCTGGCGTGTTCCTGACTCTAGCGCCTCTGCCGCTGGCCGTTGGCGCCGGTTACATTCTCGGCGCGTCCGCCGGATTCTCCTGGTTTTTAGGAGCCGTCGTTGGGTGGGTAATTCTCGTGCCCCTGCTTCTGCGAAATGGCCTCAGCGCGGAATCAGCGCGTGGATGGATTCAGAATTTAGGAATGGGAATGGTGCTCGGTTCCGGCATTGGATTTTTTTTCAGCTACATTTTGCCGCGCTTCAAACGGATTTTTCTCCCGCTCACTAAAGCTCGCCAACGTTCGATGCGGCTCTTTCCATGGTTGGCGCTGTTTGCCGTGGCCGTACTTTTCATCGCCGGCGTACCTCTTTTTGCTGCATTGATGGCCGTGCTTGGCGTATGGATAATGGTCGCGGTGGCGGCGCGCATGACCGGCGAAACTAACATTGATCCACTGGAGCAGTTTGGAATTTTCACCGGCTTGGTGATCGCGCTAGTGTACAAAGTGGCCGATCTCCATTTGAGCGTGTCCGCCTCGTTTATGATTGTCACGTTTGTGAGTGTGGCCTGCGCCATCGCCGGCGACGCAGGCCATGATTACAAATCCTCGGTGATCGTCGGCACGCGGTTTTTCGACATCGTGAAAGTGGATATCATCACCGTCGTTGCCTCCGGATTGGCCGCGCCGTTCGTCCTCGAAACCATCCGCCGCGGTTTTGCGGAGACATTGTTTACACCAGCGATGCCGGCGCCGCAAGCGCAGATGGTGGCGGGCAGTATTTTCGGATTCGAGTTTCCGTGGGTATTTGCCGGCGGCTTCGCGCTGGCTCTTTTTTGGGAAGTCGCGCAGCGTTTTGTGCCGCCGAAATTCAAAGACAAAGTTCTGCTGATGCCGCTCGGCATCGGATTGTTTTTGGGACTGGGATTGGCGATTCCGCTGGCATTAGGCGCTTTCATTCGCGCTTATGTTGACCGCAAAGCCGGCCATCTCTACACCGCAGGATTGCTGATCGCCGCCGCAGTGATGGGCGGCGAAGGTTTAGCGGGATTCAGCGCCGGCGCGCTGGCCGCGGCCGGGATAGAATTTAGGTTTGGAGCTTATTCTTTGTTAGCAATTTTCTTGGTCGTTGTTTTGGCAGCGTTGGGGCTGATGCTCAGATATAATCATTCCGGAAAAACCACTTAATGGAAACCCTCGAACAACGAATCAAGCGAGTTACGCAGGAGGACGTGGCGATAGTTCCCTACAATCCGGATTGGCCGCGGCTCTTCGATGAGGAAAAACGGCATCTCTTGAGTTGCTTGCCGAACGAGTTGATTCGGCGCATCGAACACTTTGGCAGCACTGCCGTTCCCGGTTTAGCAGCGAAGCCCATCATCGACATGCTGGTGGAAGTCACATCGCTGGAAGAAACTAAAATGACCATCGTCCCGATTTTGGAGGCGCAAGGGTACGATTACTTTTGGCGGCCTACGGCGGGCGATGACGTGCCGCCGTTCTATGCCTGGTTCATCAAACGCGATTCGATTGGAAACCGAACTCACCACATTCACATGGTGGAAAAAGATTTCGAACACTGGGAGCGATTGCTGTTCCGGGATTATTTAATCGAACATCCGGAGATTGCTAAACAATACGAGGCGTTGAAACTGAGATTGGTGAATGAGTATCCCAACGACCGGGTAGCCTATACCCAGGGGAAAACGGACTTCATAGTCAAGGTAACTCAGATTGCGAAAGAGTATGATAGCCCCAAAAAAGTAGGATAGACCTCATCTGCCTGAAACGCAATTCACCGCATAGAATGCGGGGCTACTGGATTCGCCTTCAAAAATTCTCTTTTAAAACTGCCGTAAAGTTTTATATTAAACCTGTTTTGAATTTGAATTAATAAAGGATCGAAATGATTTTTATTCCGAAAAGATGGTACCTCGCCTTTCTCACAGCAACTTTGCTTGTCCCTCCCGCTGCTGTTTCTGCCAAAAAATGGCCGGTGTATGCCCAACACGGCATGGTGGTTTCTTCCGAACGATTGGCCTCCGAAGTGGGGGTAAAGATTTTGCAAAAAGGCGGCAACGCCATTGATGCGGCGGTGGCGACGGCATTCGCGCTGGCCGTCGTTCATCCTGCAGGCGGCAACATCGGCGGCGGGGGATTCATGGTCATTCGCTTTGCAAACGGCACGACCACCACCATCGACTACCGTGAAAAAGCTCCGAAAGCCGCTCACGAAAAAATGTATCTCGATGCCAAAGATGAGTTGATTCGCGACCTCAATCACGAAGGCTATCTTTCAATCGGTGTGCCGGGCACGGTGGCAGGATTGACGCTGGCTTTGGAAAAATTTGGGACGATGCCGTTGAGAAAAGTCATTCAGTCAGCCATCAAATTAGCAGAGAAGGGCTTCCCGATTCCGTATTCGATGAGCGAGGATCTGAAAGAACTGGCGGTATTTCGAAAGTATCCTGCTTCGGCAAAGGTTTTTTTGAAGAATGAAAATGAATTTTATGAACTCGGCGACATTCTCGTTCAAGAAGATTTGGCCGAAACTCTCAAACGCATCGCCAAACATGGCCGCAGCGGATTTTATGCCGGCCAAACCGCCGAATTCATCGCACGGGACATGCAAACCAACGGCGGATTAATCACCAAAGAAGATCTCGCAGCATATGAAGCCGTCATTCGCCCACCCATCGAATTTACCTATCGTGGCTACACGATCACTTTGATGGCGCCGCCCAGTTCCGGTGGCATAACACTGGCAATTTTGCTGAATATTTTGGAGGAATACGATCTCATCAAATTTGGTCATAACTCGGCTGCGTACATCCATTTGTTGACCGAGGCGATGCGGCGGGCGTATTCAGCGCGAGCGCATTATTTGGGCGATCCGGATTTTAATCACGACATGCCGATCGAGAAATTGATTTCAAAAGAGTTTGCGGACGAGTTGCGGAAAACAATCGATCTCGATTCAGCATCGCAAAGTAACATCGACGCGTTCGATTGGGCGCACGAATCCGAAGAGACGACGCACTTTTCCGTGGTCGATGCGCAGGGCAACGCGGTCTCCAATACTTACACCATCGAAGCCTGGTACGGCTCGAAGATCGTGGCGGCCGGCTGCGGATTTTTGTACAACAACGAAATGGGTGATTTCAATGCCTGGCCGGGCCATACCGACACCACCGGATTGATTGGCACAAAACCGAACTTGGTGCAGCCGGAAAAGCGGATGCTGTCTTCGATGAGCCCGACCATCGTATCCAAAGACGGCAAATTAGTGATGATCATCGGCACGCCGGGTGGCCGTACGATCATCAACACGGTGCTGCAGACCATCGTAAATGTGATCGACTTCGAGATGAATATTTTCGAAGCCATCGATGCGCCGCGCTTTCACCACCAGTGGCTGCCCGACGTGATCAAAATCGAGAAATGGGGTGCGAGCAATGATACAGTGGAACGGCTGCAACAGATGGGACACCGCATCGAATGGGTGGAAACGCTGGGACGCGCCATGGGGATCATGATTGATCCGGAGACAGGGTATCGTATGGGAGCGGGAGATCCGCGAGATCCGAATCGGGCGGTGTCTGGATATTAGTTACGAGTGGACCGGCAATTTTCTTATTCGGAACCCGAGGTCATCAACAGAGACAATCGCCCCAGCGTTTAGTTCGTCAACTATTGCTGGAATGATCTTGAAGAGAAGTTCGCTGATTGCTTTTGGATCAACATTTCCCACACGCATAGAGATCACGCTTGGTGTGGATTTTCCACTTTGTGCTATCAACGATGAGAAATCGAGATCTTGAGTTATGATGACTAATTTCTTCTTCTGCGCTAGCGCAATTATCCTTTCATCAGAAGCGTTCGCTGGGAGAAAATGTGTTAAGCGATCAATTTTGTAGCCGGCATGTTTAAGTTCATCGACAGTCAAAGGAGAAATGTGAACATCTGCTAAGAAAGAGACAGACATTTAAGTTATGCCCGCAGAAATCTCGAATGGGTGGTGGTAGTCGCTAGCTAACCAAGCGGCGTACTCAACGGCTTGGTGGAGGTCCTCGATCTCTAGTTCAGGATAGGCTTTTAGAATTTCGTCATGCGTCATCCCAGAGGCCATAAGCTTGAGGACGAAGGCTACTGTAATTCGCATGCCACGAATAGTCGGTTGGCCCCTGCAGACTTTGGGGTCTACTTTGATTCGGTCGAGTTGTTTTCTCACTGCAAAATCGCTATATTTTTGTGAAATGATAGTCAATTCTTAAAACAGTTGCAAGTCAAAAATTGTACGCCATGTATTTAGATCTCGAAAATTGGAATCGCAAAGAACACTTTTACTTTTTCAAAGAATACGATAATCCTTTTTTCAATATTTGCGCGAGTATCGATGTCACCAGTTTGTTGACTTACGCCAAAGAACAGCACCTGTCATTTTTTATTGCATCGCTGTTTTTGTCCCTGCGCGCTGCCAATTCGATTAACGAGTTTCGATACCGAATCCGCGGCGACCGGGTTGTCGTTCACGACGTCGTCCACGCCGGCTCGACGGTTTTGAATTCCGATCAGACGTTCAGCTTCTGCTATTTTGATTACGACGGGAACTTTCAAACGTTCAATCAGGAGGCAACTCAAAAATTGGAAACGTATAAGAGGGGATTCAAGAGTTTCGAGGCTCTGGAAGACCGCGATGATCTGATTCACTATTCGATAATTCCGTGGGTTTCTTTCACTAATTTCTCTCATGCCAAGAGATTTAAAACAGAGGACTCGGTTCCTAAAATCGTTTTTGGCAAGTATCACGAAGACTCAGGGATGATGAAAATGCCGGTGTCGGTTGAGGTTCATCACGCGCTGATGGATGGGATTCATGTGGGAAAATTCTTTGAGAGATTTCAAGAGCTACTGCGGAATCCTGGGGAAATTCATGAATAGTGAGTTTTGACAACAACCGTCCTATATTAAGAAAGGGGAATGTGATATTACTAAGATTCTTTTTGAAGTAGACTCAAAACTTCAGGTTAAAATTCGGACGACGAAATCGCATTGGAATCTTATCACCAAAATCAAACATCCGGAGATTGAAAGATTGGTTGAAGAAGTTAAAGCCACATTAAGCGAGCCTATCGAAGTTCGAACCAGTCAGGATGATGAAAATGTTTTTCTTTATTACAGAATTCACGGAAAGTATTATTTGTGCGTTGTTGCTAGACATTTAAACGATCACGGATTTATTGTTACGAGTTATTTAAACACCAAAATAAAAGAGGGGAACCTTGATATGGAAAAAATAACCATCACGTATGACAAGGTCGGAAATACTTTGGATATTTGGTTTGGCAAACCAAGAAAGGCCATTTGTGAAGAGATTGGCGGGGGAGTTATTCTCAAGAAAGACAGAAGCGGGAAAATAATAGGTTTTGAAAAACTCAATTACGTGAAACAGAATAAGATGAAAAACGAAATTGCTTCGCTTCCCTTAGAGGTAAACGTTATTTAGCCATGTCCGACAAAATCATCATCAAAGGTGCGCGCGAGCACAATCTTAAAAATATCGACGTCGAAATTCCCCGCGATAAATTAGTGGTCATCACTGGGCTCTCCGGCTCCGGCAAATCGTCGTTGGCGTTCGACACGCTCTATGCCGAGGGCCAGCGACGTTACGTGGAGTCGCTGTCGGCGTACGCGCGGCAATTCCTCGGCTTGATGGAAAAGCCCGACGTCGATTACATCGAAGGACTGTCGCCGGCGATTTCCATCGAGCAGCGCAAAGCCAGCCAGAATCCACGCTCGACCGTCGGCACGGTCACGGAAATTTATGATTATCTGCGATTGCTTTTTGCCCGCATCGGCAAACCGTATTGCTACAATTGCGGCAAGCCCATCCAGCGGCAGACGGTGCAGCAGATTGTGGACAGCGTGTTGAACCTGCCGAAGGGCACGAAAATTCAAGTGATGGCGCCGATCATTCGCGGCCGCAAAGGGGAGTACCGCGAGGTGTTCGAAGAAGCGCGCCGCGACGGCTTCGTTCGTGTGCGCGTAGATGGTGACATTCATGATTTGTCCAACGAAATAAAAATCGAAAAAAACAAAAAGCACAACATCGAAATTATCATCGATCGTTTGGTGGTCGATCCGAAAATCAACTCGCGGCTCACCGACTCTGTGGAGACCGCACTCAACATCGCCTCCGGATTGGTTCTCATCGATGTCAGGAATGGCAAAGCCAATGGCAAGTCAGACGAGCTATTTTTCAGCGAACACTTCGCCTGCGTGGATTGCAGCATCTCTTATGAAGAACTTGCGCCGCGCATGTTTTCGTTTAACAGTCCGTACGGCGCGTGTCCAATCTGCAACGGCCTCGGCACGAAAATGGAGGTCGATCCGGAGTTGGTAGTACCCGATCCCAATCTGACCATTCGGCAGGGCGCGCTGGTGCCGTGGGGTGAAAGCAAGGATGCGTGGTATTTCAACCAACTACAATCGGTGGCTGACCACTACGGCTTCGATCTCGACACGCCGTGGCGCAAGCTTTCCCCGCAAAATAAAAAGATTTTGATGTATGGCTCTAATGGCGAGGAGATTCGCTTCATCTACACCCGCGAAACCAAAAAGGTACACGCGGAATTCACCTCGAAATTTGAAGGCGTGGTGACGAATTTAGAGCGCCGTTACACCAAAACCGATTCATCTTACATCCGCACCTGGATTGAAGGCTTCATGAATGTGAAGTCGTGTCCGGACTGCGGCGGCGCCCGCCTGCGCAAAGAATCGCTGGCGGTGCGCATTGGCGACAAAAACATCAAAGAGGTGACCGGGTTTTCGATTAAGAAAGCCTTCGAGTTTTTTAGCGATCTCAATTTTTCAAAACGTGAACAAGCCATCGCGCACCAGATTCTCAAAGAGATTCGCGAGCGTCTCGGATTTCTCGTCAACGTTGGACTCGATTATCTCACCCTCGAACGCAACGCCGGCACCCTCTCCGGCGGCGAGGCCCAGCGCATCCGCCTGGCAACGCAGGTGGGATCGCAACTCGTGGGCGTGTTGTACATTCTCGATGAACCGTCCATCGGTCTTCACCAGCGCGACAACCAGCGGCTGCTCGATACGCTCATCCAACTGCGCGATCTCGGCAACACTGTCGTGGTGGTGGAGCACGATCTCGAAACCATCGAAAAAGCGGATTATGTCATCGACCTGGGGCCGGGCGCCGGCATCAATGGCGGAAGTTTAGTTGCTATTGGCACTCCCGATGACGTTGCGAAAAATGAGAAATCTCTGACCGGCCAATATCTTTCCGGAAGCAAGAACATTCCGGTTCCGAAACAGCGCCGCAAGGGCAACGGAAAATTTCTGACGTTGAAGGGGGCGGCCGGCAACAATCTCAAAAAAATCGATCTCAAAATTCCATTGGGCATTTTCACCTGCGTGACCGGTGTTTCCGGTTCCGGCAAAAGCACGCTCATCAACGAGACACTCTATCTCATCCTTTCCAAAAAGTTCTACCGCAGCAAAGAAGCACCGCTGCCTTACGACGATATCAAAGGGCTGGAGCATATCGACAAGGTGATCGACATCGACCAATCGCCCATTGGCCGCACGCCGCGTTCGAATCCCGCGACTTACACCGGGCTGTTCACCTACATCCGCGATCTGTTCACGCAACTGCCCGAGGCTAAGATCCGCGGCTATCAATCCGGGAGATTTTCATTCAACGTCAAAGGCGGACGCTGCGAGGCGTGCGAGGGCGACGGCCTCATCAAAATCGAAATGCACTTTTTGCCGGACGTTTATGTGAATTGCGAAGTGTGCAAAGGCAAGCGTTACAATCGCGAGACGCTGGAGATCAAATACAAAGGCAAGTCCATCGCCGACGTCCTCGACATGACGGTGAGCGAGGCGATGAATTTTTTCGAGAACATCCCGCGCATCCATCGCAAGCTCAAAACGTTGTACGATGTCGGGCTTGGTTACATTCACCTCGGTCAACAAGCCACCACGCTCTCCGGCGGCGAGGCGCAGCGCGTTAAACTTTCTACTGAGTTGTCGAAAGTCAGCACCGATCAGACGTTTTACATCCTCGATGAACCAACAACTGGACTGCACTTCGAGGACATCAACATGCTGCTGTCGGTACTGAATCGGTTGGTGGATAAAGGCAACACGGTGGTGGTGATTGAGCACAATCTCGATGTCATCAAAACCGCGGATCACATCGTCGATCTCGGCCCCGAGGGCGGCGACGAGGGCGGACGCATCATCGCCACAGGTACACCGGAGGAAGTGACGAAGAATCCGGCATCGTACACCGGGCAGTTTTTGAAGAAGGAGCTGAGGAAGCGGTAGCGGCATCATTTATAGATTACACTGCAATCGTTTTCGTTCCTGAGCGAAGATTTACGAACGGACATTATCGCATCAAATAACAGGATGCTGAAAAACTCTCAATCCTATCGCAAACTTCATGGTTCGACTTCGCTCACCATGAAAAAACAGGCTCAACACTTCATATATTAGAAGATTTCAGATGAACTTGAATCGGCTTGACAAATTTAAAACCCGCCTCATGAAACTCAAACGCCCACGAAATGACTCGAAAAGTGGTGGCCGCACCGCGCTCTGTCTCGCCGGCGGCGGCATCACCGGCTCGATGTATGAAATCGGGTGCTTAACCGCGCTGGATGAATTTATCGGGCAGCCGGGTTTCAGCAATCAATTTGATATCTATGTTGGCACCAGCGCCGGCGCGGTGGCGGCGGCGCTGATTGCCAATGGCTATTCCGCGCGCGAATTGTATGACGGCATCTATAACGATACCAGCTCGCCGCTGAATTTCAGACGCAAAGATATTTATAATTTGCGCTGGCGCGAAGTTTTTAAAGCTTTCGCGCCGATGTTCAAGCGCTTACCCGATTTAGTCCGTTATGGCTGGGTGAATCGCCGCCACGCCACGCTGCTCGATTTGCTATCCATCTTGCAGGAGTTCATTCCGGCCGGAATTTTTTCGTTGAGCAATCTCGATCGCTACATGGCGCGGATGTTTTTTCCGGAGGGCAAAACCAACGACTTTCGAAATCTTAAAACAGAGCTGTACATCCCGGCCGTAGAGTTGGATTCCGGCCAGCGCTGGGTGTTTGGCGAGGATCCGAATAAAGATGTGCCGATCTCCAAAGCAGTGGCAGCGTCGGCGGCCATCCCGATTTTTTTCCGGCCGTTTCGGATCAAAGACCACGATTTTATCGACGGCTCCACCAGCAAAGTTTCACATTTAGACATCGCGCTCAATCACGGCGCGCAGTTGATCGTGATCATCAATCCCACCATCCCCATCGAAAATGACCGCACGCGCTTGTGCATCCCGACGTTCGATGGACGATGCGCGCGGTTGGCGGACAAGGGCATGAGCTTCGTCAGTGAGCAGGCGCGCCGCATCGAAACCAAAGCGCGTTTCGAGATCGGATTCGAGCGCTTCAAATTCGCGCACCCGGAGGCCGATTACATCGTCATCGAGCCTCACCGCTCTGATGGCATTTTGTTTTTGCACAACGTGATGGATTTCAATTCGCGCAAGGCGATATTGAATTACGGTTATGAAACAACGGCTGCGGAGCTTAAGAGCAAATATAAAACTTATAAGAAAATCTTAACGAAACACGGTATTGCGGTTCAAGAAAAATGCTCCGATCTGTAACGCTGTAGTGGTGGTATAATATGCGACCACTACAAAATCGCTTTAGCAGGATGCTGAAAAACTCTCAATCCTATCGCAAACTTCATGGTTCGACTTCGCTCACCATGAAAAAACAGGCTCAACACTTCACCCCGAGCGAAGTCGAGGGGTGCATTCTATGAGTTTTTCAGCATCCTGTTAGAAATAAAAATGGCCAGTAGCGCCACCGTGTGGAGAGACGTTTACTGGCCACCCCCTAATCCCGTTCAGGATAAGCAACCTCGACGAATCGGTGTGCTTAGTTGGCTGCCGGTGCGTGATGTATTGGGATCAAGGTAGTTTCATTGTTTCCGAGCGATTCCTCGACTTTTTTGACGTTGAAAACGACGTGACGATTTTTTAAGGGCCGGTAGATAATGCCGTCGGCGCCGTTCTGCTGAATCTCGGTTTCGTAGGCTTTGTCTTTGTCATCCAGTATGATCACAATTTTCAGATGGTTGTATTTGCGTTTGACTTTGCGGATGAAATCGATTCCCTGCTTACCGCGCGCCCGAAAGTGGGTGAGATCGTAATCCATCACTAAAATCTCCGGCCGCAGCTTCCTCAAAAGATACATGGCCGCTTCGACGCTTTCCGCAATTTCTATGTTGTAACCATCGCATAAAGCCAAATAAATTTGCATTTGCGAGCCGAGTTCATCGTTCAGCAAAACGATTCGTGTCATACGATGTTGAGATTTACCAGAGGTGCAAGTTCAGAGTTGAATTTTCTTGCTTATATTATGAGCAAGTCAGGAAAATTGCGTAAAGGCGAGTTAGAAAATTTCTTTGGGCGATCAAGATACTTCGAGTTTTGCGGGGTTGCTGGCACTGCGGGTTGCATTCCAGAAACCTTTGAACCCGTAATAAGCCAGGCAGGCGGCGATGGCGACGATGGGCGGATAGACGTGGCCGTACCACTCGTACCATCCAGTGATGTGAGATTCGAAATTGATGAGCGCAAGCGATGCAGCGTTGTTGATGCAGTGCACGAGAATGCTGGGCACGATGCTGTTGCTGCGCCAGACTATGATGCCAAGAACGACTCCCAGCGTTATGATTTGCATCATCCACCACGGGTTGAAATGAATGAACGCGAAAATCATCGCCGAAAAAAACAACCCGTTTGCTGCCCCCAATCTCCGTTCCAGCGCCTGCTGCAGGATTCCTCGAAACAGCATCTCTTCGACGACGCCGGCCATCAAAACCGCGGCAATGAACAGCATCACACCCTCGTATAGGGAATCCGCTTTGAGAAGGCCGAAAATAAATTCCTCGAATTCTGGCGGCATTTTTACGAACAAACCGATGAGACGGTCCAACTCGTCGGTCAGAATGGTGATGGCGATGCTGAGCACGATGCTCAACCCGGTGATCTTTTTGTCGATGGGATTGAAACGGAACACTGACCTGAAACTATACTTCTTTCTGATCACATAAAAAATCGTCGGCGAGACGATGCACAGTTCCCCGATGTGCAGCTGTGCGTCCGGCAGAAACGTCGAGGTGACCAGCGCGCCGACGCCGGCCAGCACGACTCCTAAAATGATTAAAACGAGGATGACGCGTACTTCCGGAAACGATTCGTTCATTTGTTTCCCCGATTCATTTCTGCCAAAAGAATTCCCGCCGCCACCGCCACGTTGAGCGATTCACCCTTTCCCGGGTTTGGAATTTTCAACAAGCCGTCGGCCATCTTCATGATTTCGCTATGCACGCCCTCGATCTCGTTGCCCAGAACCAACAGGTTTTTCTCCCCAAAATTCGCGCGCCGGTAATCAACATCGCCATTGGCATCTGCAACCCAGATGGCATAGTTTTCATTTTTCAATTTGGCGATCATTTCTTCCAAAGTACAGTTTTCGAAAATGGGGAGATGAAAAAGCCCGCCCATGCTGGCGCGTACCACTTTGCCATTCACGGCTTCAACAGAATTTTTGCTTAAAAATATTCCACCAACATTGAACCACCCGGCGGTGCGGAGGATAGCGCCGAGGTTGCCCGGATCATTGATCTCATCAAACGCCAGCAAAACGCGCGGCGGCGTTCTTAAAATCTCACTGAGATCGAACTCGCGCTTTTTCACGACGCACACGATTCCCTGGGAGTGCACCGTTTCCGAAATACGTTTCAATTCTGTTTGATTGATTTCGAGCGTTGGAATTCCGCGCTGACGCAGCGTCTCGATCAGTTGCTGGCCGCGCTCCGATTGTAATTGCGCCGCGCAAAACAAAGCCGTTTCGATTTCATAATACGAGTCGAGAATCTCTTCACAAAGCCTCAGCCCCTCTACTAAAAACCGGTTGTGCTCTTGTCGAGATTTTCTTTGTTTGAGTGACGAAAGATATTTTAGCTTGGCTTTGGAGATCACGAAAGGAAGGCGGATGACTGGTGTGACGAGGATGGTCGTCCCGAAATACCGGGATCAAGTTTCAAAAAATTTCTCCTCTTCGGAGTTGATGGCTTCGATCATCTCGCGCGGCCCACCGGTGCGGATAAGCCGTTCGCGGAATTCCCTTTTGTGCATCAGTCGCGAGATGCGGCTCAAGGCTTTGAGGTGCGGCCCGGTTTTGTCCTGCGGCCCTACCAGCAGCCACACTAACCGCACCGGTTTTTCATCCAGCGATTTGAAATCCACCGGCTCGCGGGTGATGCCAAGGGCAGCGATGATGTCGTCCACGCCTTCGGCCTTGGCGTGTGGGATGGCAACTTCCTCGCCAACGCCGGTGCTCATCACCGCTTCGCGCTCCAGCACCGCTTTCAAAACCTGCGGCTTGTTGCTAAGCTTGACCGAGTCATCGATCAGGTTCACCATCTCTTCGATGATTTTTTCTTTGCTAATATTTTCGAGCGGAATCTTGATGCGCTCTTCGGTCAGGAAATTGTTCAATCTCATGTATGCGTACACCTCGAACCTTATAAGTCTTGATCGTCAAAAATGACGGCTTAATTTAACAGAAAAAGCAATAAATGCAAAACATTTTTTCCCACACGCAGTCTGCGTCGAAATCGATCTTGTAGTTTATAGCGGCGGGCGGCAAACCGTGCCGAAATTCCCTGAAAAAAATTTCGGTGCGAACTGAAATAAAAAAGCCATTACCTCATCCGTAATGGCTCGACTCAACAATCCCAAAACGCGGGGCCGACGGGATTTGAACCCGCGATCTTCGGCTTGACAGGCCGACGTGTTAAACCAGGCTACACCACGGCCCCAA
>Ga0247727_10013055_pt1 | contig 14096 bp, 12 predicted proteins | sample WisWelCaveWW1625_FD_202498 | JGI IMG/M metagenome (GOLD analysis project Ga0247727, IMG submission 202498) | Biofilm microbial communities from Wishing Well Cave, Virginia, United States - WW16-25 | ecosystem: Environmental > Aquatic > Deep subsurface > Groundwater > Cave microbial mat | place... | reverse complement strand
CCCTTCGCGCGCTCTCCGGCAGACCGAGCCCATCGGTACGTGTTCGTCATTAGATCGGGGTCGGCAGCCTCGCCCAGCTGGTCCCGGTAACGCACGCTCGCGAGCGTGTGCGTCGCGAGCAGCTCCGCGATCTCTGCGACTCGATCGCCGGCTCGCTCCTCAGCCCACCGAGCCACGAGGGCATGTTTCTCTGCCCGGAGCGCTTTCGGCAGCGACTCGTATGCGCCGTCCCGGATCAGCACATGCTTGAACGTGAACTCGCTCTCGTCGGAGAAGCTCGGCGGGTCGTTCGGGAGCACCAGCTCCTTGACGCGGAGCCGGCCGAGCGCGTCGCGGACCTCGGACGTGTCGCGGCTGACCAGCTCGGCCACCGCGCCGAGCCAGAACACCCGACCAACCACCGCCGCGTCTTGCACCACGGCCTTCTCGTCGTCCGGCAGGCCGTCCAGCCGTGCGGCGATCAGGCTCTGTATCGAACGGGGGAGCTCGACCTCGTCGACCGAGCGCGTGAGCGTCCAGACGCCCCCCGACTCTCGGAGCGCGCCGTCGTCGATCAGCTTGCGCACGATCTCCTCGACGTACAGCGGGTTGCCCTCGCTGCGTTCCACGATCCGGTCGCGCAGGTCGGCCGGCAGCGAGCCCGCCAGCAGCTCGTCCACCATCGTCGCGCCTTCGTCGGCCGACAGCGGGTCCAGGTAGATCGAGGCCGCGTTGCGCTTGCCACCTCCCCATGTGGGTCTGGTGTCGAACAGTTCCGGACGAGCGAGGGCCACGATCATCAACGGTCCCTGCGCCCAGTCGGCAGCGTGCTCGATGAAGTCGAGGAGCCCCGCGTCAGCCCAGTGCACGTCCTCGAGCACCAGGACGAAGGGGTAGCGCGCCGCCATCCGCTCCAGGAACCGTCGCCACGCGTCGAACAGGTCCTCGCGGCTGAACGAGCCGGGTTCCGCTGCCCCGACCAACGCCCGGATCTGGGGAGCGACGACCTCATCGTCGAACAGCTCCCGCACGCTCGCATCCGCCTTTGCCGCGGCCGTATCGGTGGGATCGTCCTCCAGGATCTCGCACTGTGCCTTGATCGCGCTGGCCAGGGCGGAGTAGGACGTGTTGCCGTAAGCCAGGCAGCGCCCGCTTCGCCAGTAGATGAACTCGGGGAGCGCCTCGACGTGGGCGTTCAGCTCGGCGGTGAGGCGTGTCTTGCCGACGCCCGCGGGGCCGACGAGCGTGACGAGCGCCGGCCGGCCTTCCGTCTGCACGCGCCGGAGCGTCTGGGTGAGCACCGCGAGCTCCTCGTCGCGCCCGACCAGCCGGGAACCGAGGCCGAGGTGCGGGCGTTCGCCACGCTGCTTCGCGCGGATGCGCAGGGCATCCCACGCAGGGACCGGCTCGGTCTTGCCCTTCAGCTGGAGCGGCGGCATCTCGCGGTACTCGATGACCTCCTTGGTGGCCTCGTAGACGCCGGGGCCGACCACGACGTGGCCAGGCTCGGCGGCGGTCTGCAGGCGGGCCGCGGTGTTGACCGCGTCACCGGTGAGCATCCGGTCACGCGGGCCGCTCGCACGCTCGAGGTCGACCAGGACCTCACCCGCCTCCACCCCGATCCGCATCGCGAGCTCGGGCTTGCCCTCGGCAGCGAAACCGCGGTTCATCTCCGAGAGCACGGCCTGCATCTCGTTGGCGGCGCGAACGGCGCGCTCGGCGTCGTCCTCGTGCGCGCGGGGCACGCCGAAGACAGCCAGGACCGCGTCGCCCATGAACTTCTCGAGCAGCCCCTCGTAGCGCCCGATGACCTCGGCCAGCCGATCGAACGCGCGCCCGACGACCGATTGCACGACCTCGGGATCCTCGCGCTCCGCAAGCGTGGTCGAGCCAACCAGGTCGGCGAACAGCGCGGTCGCGAACTTCCGCTCCTTGCGGGCCGGCTCGTCGGGGGTGAGGGACCGACCGCAGTGCAGGCAGAACTTCGCGTGCTCCGGGTTGTCTCCGCCGCAGTGCGGACACGTCAGCATGCCGCGAAGCCTACGGCGAAGGCCCCATCGACGCCGCACAGCAGAGACGGTCGATCATGGCGAGGCTCATGGCATGTTGGCGGTTGGTGCCATATCATGCTTTCACTGGCATACTGATGGGACATGGCAGCCCCTCCGGTCCCTGTTCGACTCGGTCCGCAAGGGCGACTCGTCGTGCCCGTCGAGCTCCGTCGCGAGCTTGGCCTCGACGAAGGCGCCGAGATGGCCATCCGCTCGGACGGCCGACGGCTCATCCTGGAGCCGAGGGCGGAAGTCCTCCGTCGACTCCGCCGTCGCTTCGACAAGGTGCCCCCTGGGGTCAGCCTCGCACGCGAGCTGCTCGCCGAGAGGCGAGCCGAAGCCCGTCGAGAAGCCGGCCGGTGACCGATCTCGATCAGCTCGCCGTCCTGGATGCTTCGGCGTTGCTTGCCTTGCTGCAAGAGGAACGGGGCGCGGACGAGGTCGAGCTATTCCTGGACGGTGCTTTGATGTCGTGTGTCAACCTCTCGGAGGTCCTGCAGAAGGCCGGGCAGTGCGCGCAGATCGAGGGTCTCGAGTACGACCTGCAGGCCCTGGGCATAGCTTTCCGCCCGTTCGATGTGGAAACGGCTCGATCGACAGCCGGGATGTGGTCGCGGGGAACGGGGCTCTCGCTGGGAGACCGGGCCTGCCTCGCCCTTGCCGAGCAGGTCGGCGGCACGGCGATCACCACCGAGCGTCGATGGGGGGCCCTCGATCTGGGCGTCGACGTTCGCGTGATCCGGTAGGAACCGTCAGGCCGTGAGGGTCTGGAGCGGGCGCCAGATGAGCGGTGCCTCCTCGTGCTCGCTGTGGCAGGTGAGGCGCATCGGGGGGCCGGGGGTTCGCTCGAGCTGCACCTCGTGATGGCCGCGGGGTGTGGCGAACGTCACCACAGCCCGGTTGCCGGATCTACGCGCGTCCTTCCTGCGCACGTCATCGATACGGTCCAAGCCGAGCCGGGCTCGCAGCGTGGCCTCGGCCGCCTGCACGTGGAACGGATCGCTCGAGCGGCCGCGGTAGCGGTGGAGCGCGGCGATCCGTCCGTCGGCGTAGGCGCGCACGATCTCCGGGGCTTCGCCGGGCGACACGTGGCCGAAGTACAAGCCGTGGGGGAACGCCACGAGATTGGCGGCGAACCGATCGCCGCCGACGTGGGTGCTCTCCCACGTGGCGTCTGGGAATGTGGAAGCGGTCGCCTGCGCGAGGGGGCGCCCGCGCTCAGCGCAGCAGGGGTCGCGGCGCCCGTGCGTGCAGACCACGATGAGCGGGCCGTTGGTCGTTCGGAACGCGTCCCTCGCGCGGGGATCGAGCGAACCCCCTTCCTCGATCGCCGTGAGCCCCGTCCGACCGAGCCACGCCTCGGCGGTGTCGACGGCGAAGCAGGCGATCTCCAGCTCCCGAGCGCGGTCGACGCGGCGGATGAGCAGGACCCGAGCCTCCGTCCGGCGCTCGAGATCCCGGAGCCGAAGGCCGAGTCCATCGGGGAGCCGTGCATCGAGCAGCCCGTCGCGTCCCCACGGACCGGTGTGCTCGATCAGCAGCCAATGCCGGATCGTGGACGCGGTGCCGCCTAGGGGCTCGTCCACGGCCTCGCTCCGCAGCGAGCACCGGTCGTCGGGCGTCGGCATCCGTGTGGGTCAGCCGGTGTCCCCGGCGGTGAGCAGTCCCTCGCGGATCAGTCGGCGCACCAGCACGGTCCGACTCTCGGCGTCGGGGAGCTGTTTGGCCAGATCTCCCACCGAGAACGGGCCCGTGGCGGCCGCGATGCGCCGCATCGATGGCTCGAGCCACGCCGGCATCTCGAGTCGCCGGTCACCCAGCAGGACCACCAGGAGGTCGCCATAGGTCCGCAGCTCACACAGAACGTCAGGCCGCCGCCGCACTCTGGTCGCGTCGTCGACCTCGAGTGGCGTCGCCCGTTCCGAGAGGGTGCCGCGGGCGAGCTGCGCTCGGGTCGAGAGGAACCGCTCGACCCGGATTCGGGTCTCCTCGCGCGTGTCGACCGACCGAAGGTCGTTCGACAGCTCGTGGAGACGCTCCCCCAGCTCTCGCGCGAACCCCTCCGGATCGCCCGTCCACCCTGCCGGGACAGGTTCGTCAACTTGCTTGACCAGTCGCGACCACACGCCGGTCAGCACGTCGCGCCAGGGTGTGACGTGCACGCCGACCGTGAGGTGACCGGAAACGACCTCCTGGGCCGACGCCGCGTGCGGCGTGCCGGGCGGCATGTAGATCGCGTCCCCGCGGCGGACCTCGGCGTCGATCGGCTCCCGGGGGTCCTCATCCGGCGCGGCATGCACCTCCCAGCGCTTCCGCCCGAAGGCCTGCAGCACGAAGACGTCGTGGGCGTCCTGGTGCAGATCCAGGCCCTGGGCGCCCGGCGGGGTGACATAGGCGTTCACCTGACATGGGTGGCCCAGGTCCAGCTCTAGGTCGCGGGTGAACCGTGTGACCGGCTCCGACCAGCGGTGCAGCCCCTGGAGCACGATCGTGGCGCCATCTTCGAACAACGCGGCCACGCGGGCAGGGTCGACGATGCCCTCGACGCTGCGCGAACCGGCGCGACCTGTGCGCGTGTAAGCGGCCTCCGGGATCCGCTCGCCGGCCTTGACGAGCCGGAAGAACGGCGTGCGCAGGGCCGTCGTCGTCAGGAACCGGTCGACGTCGTCGAGCGAGAGCAGATCGCTGAAGCCGTGGGCATCGACCCGCGTGAGGACCGTCGCTCGGCGCCCCCAGGCTTCGCGAAGGAAGGCCTCGGGATCACCCGTGCAGCGCTCGAGCGGCCGTCGCGGGGCGGTGACGCGATCGAGCGCCTCGACGGTCACGAAGCCGAGTCGGTGCTGTCCGAGTCCTGCGAGTCGGTGCCGTCGGCGTCCTGCGCGTCGCCATCCGTCTGGTCGGTGGCGTCACCGTCGGTGCCGTCGGCGTCCTGCGTGTCGGTGCCGTCGGCGTCCTGCGTGTCGGTGCCGTCGCGGTCCTCGTCCTGCGCCTTCACCGGCTCGCCGGCTCCCGGCATCACGGTCCGGATGTCTTCATCGGTCAGCTGCATGGTGATCTCGTCCATCTGCCCCTCCTCTAGAGGTCTGGCTCCTGCGCGATGCTAGTCCTTGTCCCCGCTCGCCGGCATAGGCTGTGCGCGTGAACCTGTCAGGGGGAAGGGGGAGCACATGATCGCGGCCGACTTCTTCGTGATCGTCTTCCGGATCGTTCACATCGCGGCCGGCGTGGCGTGGGCGGGCTCGGTGTTCCTGTTCGTCGTGTTCATCCAGCCGAGCGTCGCAGCGATCGCTCCTGCCGGCGCGCCGTTCGTCGCGGAGCTGCTCGGCAAGCGCAAGCTGGTCGACCGGCTCCTGATGTACGCGGCCCTCACGATCGTGGGCGGAGTGGTCTTGTACCTGCGCGCCTGGGATCAGGCAGGGAGCTTCGGGGACTGGATCGGCTCGCGCTACGGCGCGGTGCTTACGATCGGCGCCGTGGCCGCCATCGCCGGGTTCTCGATCGGGCTCTTCGGCACCAGGCCGAGCGTCCAGAGGATGCTCGCCCTCGGCCGGCAGATGGCGCAGGCCGAGGGTCCACCGTCGCCAGATCTCGCCGCAGAGCTCCAGCAGTTGCACGTCCGGCTCAAGGTTCTCGCACGCACCACGCTGGGGTTCATCACGATCTCGGTCCTGGCGATGGCGACCGCCCGCTACTGGTAGGTGAGATGGCACGAACCGGTGCGATTAGGGAGAGAGATCGTTCCGGCGCGGTTCTCGTAGGCTAGAGAGATGCCGGAGAGCTTCGGGAAGCGCCAACGCCGCGATGTGACGGCAAGGAAGGCCGCCGCTCGCGAGGAGCGGCGGCTCGCGCGCAACAAGCGGCGCGAGGACCGCGCGGCCGGCCTCCTCGAGCCGGGCGCACCGTTGGCCGAGCCCGACGACGACGGATCGGACGAGGCCCCACCCAGTTCCGTCTAACAGCCGACGCGACCAGCGTCATCTGATGGCGAGCCGCAGGAGCCTCAGGCCGAACTCTGCGCCGGGGAGAGCGGGGGCCGGCGCGTCAACTCCGTGTGCGTCCAACACGTGCCCGTGGTGTTGTAGGTCGAAAGGATCGTCGCGCATCCGGCCCGATCACAGACACGCCCCTGCGCAGCGCGCGACGCGATCCCCTTCCCTCGGCCGGGCGTGCCGAACTGAACGTTGCTCCTACTGTTCCCCTCGACCATCGCGAGGCTCCATCCATCGGTGACGCACGGCGATCCGTGTGGCGAAGGGTGGGTGGGGGCCGTCAGGCCCCACCGGTCGCTTGACGCGAACCTTGACGTGATCGAACCCAGCGTAGCACCCGGCGGGGTCGCGCCGGGTCCCGGCTCGAGCGAGGATCGGGTCGACGGGCGTCGGCGAGATGCGATCTCGCGTACTCTATGTACGTACGTGCCCGCGCGATCACGCGTCGGCGCCGCGTGGTGAAGGCCGTCTCACTCCCTTCTTCTCGGAGCATCGGGTCGATCATCCCCACACTCCCGAGAGGAATCTGTCATGTCGCAACCAACCGTCATCGCGCGGCGAACCGCCGATGCACGGAGCACCATCGCCGTGCCCATCCGATCCGCCCAGCCGCCCCCGCCGGGCTTCGCCGAGCTGGGCGCATCCCGTCCCGTCGTCGAGGCACTTCGGATGCGTGGCCTCCGTGAGGCCTTCCCGATCCAGACGCTCGTCCTCCCCGACGCCATCGCCGGACGCGATGTGCTCGCGCGTTCACGGACGGGCTCGGGCAAGACGCTCGCGTTCGCCGTTCCGATCGTCAAGCGACTGACGCCTTCCGGCCGGAGCCCGACGGCGCTCATCCTCGCGCCCACGCGCGAGCTGGCGAGCCAGGTGACCGAGGAGTTCCGCGCGATCGCCGACGTGCGGCACCTGCAGGTGGCCGCCGTGTACGGCGGTGTGGGCATCGGCCCACAAGCCAAGCGGGCGCGGCACGCCGACATCGTCATCGCGACGCCCGGCCGGCTGCTCGACCTGGTCGCGCGGAAGTTGCTCCGCCTCGACCGGGTGCGGATCTGCGTCCTGGACGAGGCCGACCGGATGCTCGACATGGGGTTCCTCCCGGACGTGACGCGGATCCTCGAGATGCTCAGGCCCGACCGGCAGACGATGCTGTTCTCGGCCACGCTCGACGGTGAGGTGGGCCGCCTGGCGGCACGGTTCACTCACGAGCCGGTCCGCCACGAGATACACGACGTCGACGGACCGCTCGTAACCGAGGCCGACCACAGGTTCGTCGCGGTGGAGCAGGCCGACAGGTCGCGGGCGCTGGTCAGGGAGCTGGCGGCCGACCGGGGGCTTACGCTGGTGTTCGTGCGGACGCAGCGCGGCGCTGACCGCCTGGCGAAGAACCTGAAGACGCAGGGTTTCCGCGCGGGGGCGCTGCACGGCGGGATGGCGCAGGCGGCACGGGAGCGGGCGCTTGGCCGGTTCGCTGCAGGCTTCAATGACGTGCTGGTGGCGACCGACGTCGCCGCGCGCGGGCTGGACCTGGAGCACATCACGCACGTCATCAACTTCGACCCGCCCGCGGATGAGAAGGCTTACCTGCACCGGGTGGGCCGAACGGCGCGCGCGGGCCGCAGCGGCACGGGCATCACTTTCGTGACCCCCGAGAAGCGCGCTGACGTGGGTAAGATCGCGAGCGTGCTGGAGCTCCACACCGAGTTCGGGGACGCAGGGCTTCGGGTGGAACGACCTCGGGTCGGGCCCCCCGGAGGGATGCGGCAGCGCCGGCGCCGCCCGCGCTCGCGATGACGCGACCATCGGACAAGCCTGCCGAGCGCCGCGACGACCCCCCGCGACCGCCCTGTCCGATGTGCGGGTCGGGGCGCACGCAGCCGTTCCCCTACGGAGGCCCGGGCGCCCGCGTGAACATGAAGTGCACGAGCTGCGGCCACCTGTTCCGCAACCCGCGCCCTCGCGATTGACTACCGTTCGAAGCGGCACGATGTCGCGTGGGAGGTGGAAGCCATGACGGAGCTGAACGAACAGGTTGAAGCGGCCCGGGCTCGGCGCTGACGCGCAAGGCGATCGCCGAGAGGATCAGGAAGCTCGCTCCCGGCGTGAAGGACGATGTGGGCGCGCAGGTCGTCCTTCACCTGGCCGAGGCTTACGCGAACCTCGCCGCTGAGCCCCCGAGGGTTAGGGCGACCTGAGCAGGGGCTCGACGAGGGCGGCGGACGCGACAGCGTCGTCCATCAGCGCGCCCGCCGCTTCGATGTTCGCCTCGGCGCCGGAGTTGCGGTTGACCCGGTCCTGGTCGACACCGTCGGCCACCCGCCCGCGCGAGCGGTCGTAGACCGGAGAGCCGGCCCCGTTGCGACCGTGGAACCAAGCCCGGGCGTCCGCGGCCAGCTCGGCCCATCGACTTACCCCGGTGACGGCCGAGAGTCGGTCGAGGCCGAACACGGTGCTCGATACGTCGTAGGGCGTGGTGCTCGGCCGGTCGAACCCGCCGCGCACGGTCGGCTCCAGCAGCGCCCGCGCGCTTCGTCCGGCCGCGTCGGTCAACGCCGGCTCCTCGAGCAGAGCGCCAGCGTCGGCCAGCATCCCTTCCTGCACGTGCGCCCACAGGTGCGGCGTCCCCTCCTCGTCCGGGTTGTTCATCAGCACGTCGCCCTCCCGGCGATCCGCGATCTCGTGCGCCCAGCCACGGACCGCCGGAACGAGACCCCTCCTGCCGCCGCGTGCGATCAGCCGAAGACCGAGTTCTAGGTGGAGGGCGCGCACGTCCGCCGGCGCCGATGTGGTCAGCACGTGATCGAGGCCGCGATGCATCGCGGCCTCCGCGCGTGGCTCACCGAAGGTGAGCCACGCGCGGCTGAGGCCGCAGAGCGCTCGCCCGTGCCAGAAGTTCTCGCCCACCGCCGACGTGAGCCCCCGATCGTTCCGATGCCCGTCCCAGTCGTAGACGAAGTTCACCCAGCGGCCGTCGGGCTCCTGCATCCACAGGACGAACTCCATCAAGCCGCGTGCCCACTCCCGGATCGGCTCGAGCTGGGTGCGCGACCACACCTCGCACAGGACCCCGAGGAGCCGGGCCGCGTCGTCCACGCATGCCGCGCCCTCGAACCCGGACTCGCGGGCGGCGACCGCCTCGTCGTCGCCGTCGCCGTACACGGCGACGGCGAGCGCGGTGGGCCCGGCCGCCGGGAGCGGCCGGGTCAGCCGCGCGAGCTGTCTCAGCACAGCCGCACGTGCGCCAGGATGTCCTCGATCGAGAAGTCCGCGGCGGCCAGGACCGAGTCCGCAGCCCCGTAGTACACCCGGATCCGCGAGTCGTCGAGCGCCACGTGCCCGCTCGGGAAAACCACGTCCTCGAGGAACCCGCCGCGTTCGTAGTCGACCTCCGGCACGAGCAAGGGGTCGGGGGTGCGTCCCAGCACCTTCGAGGGGTCGTCGGCGTCCAGGAGCAGCGCCCCCATGCCGTAGCGGTTCGTGCGGTCGGCGCCGTGGTACAGCTCGAGCCACCCACCCTCGACGCGGATCGGCACGAGGCTCGCCCCGATCCGCGTCTCGTCCCACTGACCGGGTCGCGGAAGGGCCACGGGCCGATGCTCTCCCCAGTGCACGAGGTCCGGTGACGCGGCGAGCCAGATCCCCAGGACGCGTCCGAACGACGAGGGCATCGGGCGTGTGAGCGCGAGGTAGTTCCCCTCGAGCCGTTCGGGGAAGAGCACCACGTCCTTCTGGTCCGGCAGCATGATCGGGCCCAGCCGCTCGAACGAGCGGAAGTCGGCCGTTCGAAGGAGGCTCGTGGTGATGCCCAGACGGCCGACGGACACATAGGTGACGAGGAATGCCCCGTCGATCTCGGTGACGCGCGGATCCTCGACGCCGTACTCCTCCATCCGCGTGGCTGCCTGGATGGCGGGCGTCGGATCGACCTCGAAACGCACCCCGTCGGGGCTGCGCGCCACGCGCAGGTGCGACACGTGCGTGAGGTAGTCCACGGCGCCGTCGTCGGGTCCCAGATGCCCGTGGCCGGGCTCGCGGTAGCGGATGGAACGCGGATCCCGCAGGTCGAGCCCGGGAAGATCGCGCCGGACGTAGCTGAGGACGACCCGCGGTGTCCCGCTCGACAGGTCGAAGAACGGCACGCCGACGAGCTCGTCCCGGTCGATGTCGGGATCCAAGGGGGCGAGCCGAGGCACCGGCCGGTCCAGCTCCAACAACATCGCGTCCTCCGGAAGCTCACCGTTCAGAAGGGGGCGCTCGGCGACGCGCAGCAGCGCCACGACCTCGACACCCACGCGTGCGACACCCGCGTTGATCGTGGAGATGACCTCCATGCCGGGCTGCGAGGGAGCCACGTCGGCAGGCGTGATGAGGGGGTTCTCGGGGAGCCGTGCGGCGAGGGGCACCGCCATCGACCCGCCTGGCCTCGGTGTCGAGGGAGGCACGGCGGGCACCGATTCGACGAGACCCTCCAGCGTCTCCACGAACCGCCTGCCGGTCTTCGGCCAGGTGAACTCATTCGCGTACGCGTAGGCGTTGCGCTCGAGTCGGGCCTTCAGGTCGGGGTCGTCCAGGATCGCGATGATGGCGTCAGCCAGCGACTCGGAGGAGCGGAAGTCGACGAGGATGCCGCGGTCGTCCGCCAGCGCCTCCTGGGCGTGGAGGTACGGCGTGGAGACCACGCACTTGCCGGCGCCGAGCGCGTAGCTGAGGGTGCCGCTCGTGATCTGGTTGGGGTCGAGGTACGGCGTGACGTAGATATCGCTCGCCAGCAGGAACTCGATCACCTCGTCGTGCCCGAGGTACTGGTTCACGAACACGACGTTGTCCCCGAGCTCGAGCTCCTCGACCATCGCGATCAGCTTGTTCCGGTACTGCTCGCCGTGGTGGCGCTGCAGCTCAGGGTGCGTCTGCCCGGCGATCAGGTAGAGCGCCTCGGGGTGGCGTTCGGCGACCCACGGCATCGCCTCGATCACGTACTCGAGCCCTTTGCCGGGACCGACGAGGCCGAACGTCGAGACGATCGACCGGCCCTCGAGCCCGAGCTTCTGTTTGAGCGCGCGTCGACCGCGCGGCTCGATGTGCGGCATCCCGTGCTGGATCACGGAGACCGGCGTCGTCACGCCGTAGACGCCGTGCAGGATGTGAACGGCGGTCTCGGCCATCACCACCAGGCCGTCGCTCGCGGTCGCGAAGCTGTGGACCGCCTCGCGCACGGCTTGCGACGGTTCGGGCAGCACGGTGTGGAGGGTGACGAGCGTCGGCTTGCGAACCTCGTCGAGGAAGGCCGTGAGGTGATCCTGGTAAGTCCCCTCGATCCAGCGGTCGCCCTCCCAGCCCTCATCGACCCAGAGGCCGTACAGGCCGAACTCGTGCTGGACGCAGACCACGTCGACGTCGGAGGAGGCGATCGCGTGCGCGGCGCCGGCGTAGCCCGCCGCCGTTCCCTGGGAGATCCGCCACCGGACCTCGGGGCCGTAGGCGCGCACGATGTGTCGCTCGTCGATCGCGGCGACGTCCGACCCGACGCCGGGATCGGCCTCGTGGACTGCCGACATGAGGTCGGACGTGAAGGTCGCGACCCCGCACCTCCGTGGGGGATAGGTGGACACGAAGGCGACTTGCACGTTGGCCAGCGTATCGGACGCACCCGAAGGGCTAGTCGCCACCTGTCACGTGGACGTCGGCTGAGGATCGAGCGCAAGGTGGGTTCACGTGTGGGGCGCCCCGCCGAAGGCGGGGCGCCCCCACAGATGTCCCCCGAACGCCCCCTAGGCCAGGAACGCCAGGTCCCCGACCTGGTTCGACACGAGCTCGACCCGCTCCGAGAGGTTGTCCTTCACCCACTCGGCGGCGGCGGCCGATGCCTGCTCCGCCGCTTGGCGCGTGTTCCAGATGCTGATCGACAGGATCGCCCCATCCCCGAGGTCTGCCACACCGTAGCTCCCGAAGCCCGGCTGAGCCCGGAAGATGGGCAGCAATCCCGCCTCGGCCGCGTCGGCGACCTCCTGGAACGTGCCGCGCGTGACCGTGTATGTCGCGACCCGACAGTGCTGCATGGCCCTCTCCTTTCCCTCTCGCGGTCCCGGCGACCGCGACGGGACGAACGCTAGAGCCCGGGCCGAGCCACCAGGATGCCCCGCGGGGTGACATTCCTTGCGACGCCGCCCTTACCTTTCGGTAAGGGTCTTGCCCACTCGCCGGCACCGGCCGTACGCTGCGGCGATGCCTGGCAACAACGTCCCCCCACCCACGCCCGTCCCTGCTCTCCCCTCACTCACGCGCCGCGAGCGAGAGGTGTTGGACGAGCTCACCCGCCCGCTCGGAGGCGACACGCCGTTCACCGAGCCGGCCTCGGTCAAGGAGATCGCCGGGCGTCTGTTCGTCACGCAGGCCGCCGTCAAACAGCACCTCCTCCGCCTATACGACAAGTTCGAGATATGGGAGGGCGAGCCTCGTCGCCGCCTGAAGCTCGCGAACGAGGCCATGCGCCGGCGACCCCACGACCACGTCCACCCGCTCGAAGCTGCACGCGAGGCCTTCGACCGCCGGGATTGGGCGACCGCGGCCCAGCTGTTCGCGACAGCGGACTCTCGCGACCAACTCGGGCCAGAGGACCTGGAACGCTGGGGCGAGGCAGGCATCTGGTCGGATCGGCACGAGGAGTCGGCCGCCGCGCGAGAGTGTGCCCATGCCGCGTACCTCGAACGACAGGACGAGCGAGGGGCCGGCCGCGTCGCGATCGGCCTCGCCTACAACGCGATCGTTCGGTGCCAGTTCTCGCTGGTCGCTGGGTGGATGAACACCGCGAGACGTCTGCTCGGCGACCTGGAGGAATCGGCCGAGCACGCGGACCTCGCGGCGATCTCGGCGATCCTGCAGATCGCCGAGGGCGAAACGGAGGCCGGCCTGGACAGCGCCCGGGCGGCCCACGAGATCGGCGGCCGCACCGGCAACGCCGACGCACAGGCGATGGGCCTCGTCAACCAAGGCCACGCGCTCGCGCGTCAAGGCCGGATCCGCGAGGGGTTCGACCTGCTGGACGAGGCGATGGCCTTCGCCTCGAGCCGGCAGCTCGGCCCGATGGCGACCGGCGTTGTGTACTGCAGGACGATCAGCGCGTGCCTCGACCTGTGGGACTTCCGCCGGGCGCTCGAGTGGACCGACGAGGTCGACAGGCGCGAACAAGGTGGCGAGGCAGGTTTCCCCGGGGACTGCATGACCCACCGGGCCGCGCTCCGGATCGTGCACGGCGAGTGGGCCGAGGCCGAGCGGGAAGCGGAGTTCGCGTGCGTGACCGGCGACCTGTTCGACCGCAACCACGTGGGCGCCGCGATCTACGAGATCGGCGAGATCAAGCTCCGCACGGGGGATCTGGACGCGGCCGAGAACGCGTTCCGCCGTGCGAACGAGATGGCCAACCCGTGCCAGCCGGGGATGGCGCTCCTCATGCTCGCGCGTGGCGACCCGGAGGCCGCTTCTGCCTCGATCGGTGCCGCTGTCGCGTCGGTACCGAACGACGCGCTGGTCCGGGCGCACCTGCTGCCTGCGCAGGTGACGATCGCGCTCGCAGCAGGCGATGTTGACGCCGCGGCGGTGGCAGCGACGGACCTGGACGGGATCGGCGAACGCTTCGGCACGGCCGCGCTCAGGGCTGCCGCGGCCTCGGCGCGCGGATCGGTGGATGTGGAGCGCGGGAGGTCCGCGCAGGCCGTGACCGAGCTGCGATCGGGGGTGCAGCTGTGGACCGAGGTGGGTGCGCCCTACGAGTCAGCACTCGCTCGGGTCGGCTTGGGGCAGGCCCTCGTGGCCCTCGAAGATCGGGGTGGGGCGGCCATGGAGCTCCGTGCGGCGTCGGCCGCGTTCGAGCGGCTCGGCGCAGAGCCGGACCTCATCCGAACGAACGAACGGCTTCGCCAGATCGATTGAGCCGCCGTGTCCGGTTGATCGCGCTACTTCCAGGGAACCCAGTCTCAGCGCTCAGCGTCGTCGGTACACGCGCCCCCGATGCTGCGCCCGGTGGATCAGGACGACGTGACCCGTCTCGTCGATCTCGTAGATGATCCGGAACTCACCCCTG
>Ga0247727_10013054_pt1 | contig 14097 bp, 14 predicted proteins | sample WisWelCaveWW1625_FD_202498 | JGI IMG/M metagenome (GOLD analysis project Ga0247727, IMG submission 202498) | Biofilm microbial communities from Wishing Well Cave, Virginia, United States - WW16-25 | ecosystem: Environmental > Aquatic > Deep subsurface > Groundwater > Cave microbial mat | place... | reverse complement strand
TCATGGTGGTGGAGGTGCAATGCCGGTACCTGCGGCCGGCGCGTTATGACGACCTACTGCGGGTGAGGACGCGAGTGGCCGAGGTGCGGAACCGGTCGATGCGGTTTGAGTACGAGGTCGTGCACGGAGAATCGGGGGAGAAGTTGGCGACAGGAATGACCTCCCACGTGATCACCGACAGCAAAGGAAAGCCGAAGATGCTGCCGGAGAAGTATCGGAAGCATTTTCGGGCGGCGGAACATGGAGTTGGGGGAGAGGGAGTAGGGAGTAGGAATGAGGATTGAGCTGACCGGGAATGATTTGAGGTTGGAGCAAGTGCTGGAGGTGGCGCGGGGCGAGGCGGAGGTGCGGCTCCCCGCGGAGGCGCAAGAGCGGATGGAGGCTTCGCGAGCGGTCGTCGAGCGGATGCTCGAGTCGGGCGCGGCGGTGTATGGGGTAAACACAGGATTCGGAAAGTTGGCGGAGAAACGGATATCGCCGGATCAGATCCGTCAACTCCAAGTGAACCTAGTGAGAAGCCATGCATGCGGAGTGGGCGCGGCATTGCTGGAGTCGGAGACACGCGCGGTGATGCTGTTGCGCGCGAATGCGTTGGCGAAGGGGTTTTCAGGTGCGCGGCCAGTGGTCGTGGAGACTCTGTGCGCGATGTTGAACGGCGAAGTGCATCCGGTGATACCGGAGAAAGGTTCGGTGGGGGCGTCGGGGGACCTGGCGCCGCTGGCACACCTGGCGCTGGTATTGATTGGCGAGGGAGAGGCGAGGTATCGAGGCGAGCAGATGGCCGGCGGTGAAGCGATGAAGCGGGCTGGATTACAACCCGTGGCGCTGGAGGCGAAGGAAGGGCTTTCGGTGTTGAATGGGACTCAGGTGATGCTGGCGCTCCTGTGTCTGGCGATTGGCGAGGCAGCAGTGCTGGCGGACACGGCGGACGTCGCGGCAGCGCTGTCGCTCGATGCGCTGCGAGGAAGCCCGACCGCATTTGACGAGCGAATTGCGAAGGCGCGTCCCCACCCCGGGCACGCGGAGGTGGCGCGGAATCTGTTGCGGCTGAATGCGGAGAGCCAAATTCGCGAGTCGCACCGGTCGGCAGCGCGCGACCCGCGGGTGCAGGACGCATACAGTCTGCGCTGTACTCCGCAGGTGCACGGAGCGGTGCGGGACGCGATCCGACAGGTGAAGGACGTGGTGACGATTGAGCTCAACAGTGCGACGGATAATCCGCTGGTGTTTGCCGACGGAACGGTGGCCGGCAGAGAGCCTTCCGCTACACGAGCAGGCGGGGAAATATTGAGCGGCGGGAATTTTCACGGGCAGCCGCTGGCGATGGCAGCGGACCAGTTGGCGGTGGCACTGGCAACGTTGGGAGGAATCTCCGAGCGGCGCACGGAGACGATGACAAATCCGCTGACGAGCCTGCTGCCGGCGTTCTTGACGCGAGAGGCGGGGCTGAACTCGGGGTTTATGATTGCGCAGGTGACGGCGGCGGCGCTGGCCAGTGAGTTGAAGATGCAGGCGACGCCGCATTCGGTGGACTCGATTTCGACCTCGGGGAATCAGGAAGATTATGTGTCCATGGGAATGGGGGCGGCGAGGCGGCTACGCGGGATGTGCGAGAACCTGCGGAATATCCTTGCGATTGAGCTGTTGGCGGCATGCCAAGGGATTGATTTGCTGGCACCGTTGAAGACGGGCGCACTCGCGCAAAAGGCGTACGATGAGGTCAGAAAGATGTCTGCCAAGGTCGAGGCGGATCGAGCGCTCGCAAAGGACATCGAGGCAGTAGCGTTTTTGGTAGAGGATGGCACGTTTCGGCGGATTCTGCAGTAGACCTACCGAGAGATTACCCACAGAAATGCAGAGGAGAAGAGGCCGGACCTGCGACCCGGCGCTACATGGGGGCTTTGCCCCGCGCCCCGGCCGGCTGGAAGCCGGCCTTACGTGAGGGAGTGGAAGAAGAAGAAGCCGAGGCGGCCGCCGGCGGCGATGTTGAATGGCGGAAGTTCGATGGAGTAGTGGCCGCAGGGGAGAAGGAGTTTTTCGTGGGCGACGCCGTTGGAGTGAAGGGCGTCGAAGAGTTGCTGGGAATATTCCGGCCAAAAGGTAGGGTCGTAGCGGGCGGAGACGAGCAGGGTGCGCTTTTGGGCGGCGCGGTGAACGTAGGGAAAGGGGCTGATGGGTGACCACCAGCGACGAAGCTCGTCGAGCGAGACTTTGCCACGAAGTCCTTCCCAGACATGCATGGTGGTCATGCCGGTGGCGACGACGTCGGCGAAATAGGTGGAGACGTGGAGGAAGGCGCCAGCGCGGAGGAGCGGTTCGTGCACCAAGGTGATGAAGCCGACCGATGAACCGATGGAAGTGCCGAAGATGCCGAGGCGGTCATAACCTTGCGCGGCAAGCCAGGCGATTGCGCGGCGAGCGTCGGTGACGGCCTGACGATTGGCAGCAATGGTGAGGCCGATGTTGGGTCCGACGAGATGGTCAGCGCGATCGTGGCCGGGGACGGCGCGGCGGTCGTGATAGGGCATGCTCATGCGAAGAGCGGAAATGCCGAGAGTGTTGAGCCAGCGGGCGAGCGTGATGTAAGCATGGGGCTTTGCATTCCAGTGCGGAAGGATGAGGACGGCTGGGCCGGAGTGTCGGGCGCGGAAGAAGCGTGCGCGCACCGAATTGTTTTCGGACCAGGGGGAAGGGTGAGCCGTTGAAAAGGTGAGGGCGTTGTCGGAGGACAGGCGGTAGTCGGGAGCGGGCGAGACGGCAAAGAAGTTGTCGCTGCCCGGGAGAGTGTCAGAGGTCCAGCGATCGAGGAAGGAGCGAGGAGCGGGGTCGTCGGGGCGGCCGCCGATGTGTTCGAGGCCCCAAGAAAAGGGGAGGGTGCGGCGGTTGTCGTCCAGCGTCCAGCGGCGGTGCTCGTAGCGGCGGATGGATTGTTCGAACCAGCCCATAGCGAGTTGACGAACGACTATAGCCGAGGAGCCACGGGGCGGCAAATGTTGGACAGCAAGCAGGCACGCGGCGAGAGCGAGGTGCCGAGAATCCAGTGTCGAGCGTTCGGAAGGAAAGCGATTGACAGAGACAGGGGAATCACCTATACGGGCGGGAGTCCAATTCGGTTGCATGCAGACAATTTCACTCAGGAGGAACCAAGATGACGAGAAAGGATTGGTGCATGGCAGGACTGTGTGTGCTTGCGGGATTGTTGATTGCCGTTACCGCGCCGGTGCCGCAGGCGGCTGCTCCTACAGCGGTTACGCAAGCGGCGCCAACGACACCTGCACAGGGACACGATTTGCATGTATCGGCACCCCATCGCGTAGATGGAAAAGTGATGGGGCCGTACCACCATTACTGCAAGGCGGTGTCGCCGGAGGTGTTTGAATGCCTGATTTATGACTCGACGGACCCGAAGGCACTGTTGGTACAGGTAGAATATTTCGTTGCCAAAACGGTGAGCCGACCGAATGTGCCGCTGGCGACGTGGAACAAGTTCTACCACGACCATGCGGTGGAGATTGCCAGCGGTACGGTGAAGGTATTGGATGTGCCGGAAGAAGAGGCCAAAAAAATTGCTGAAGCCGCGGCGCAAACGGACGGCATTATCTTTCACCTGTGGTGGCCGATGGATGCCAAAGCGCCGACGGGGGTGGTGAAGCATCCGCAGTCGGTAAACCATAAGCCGCGGACGAAGTAAGAGAGGGAGTCGGGAGTGAGGAATCAGAAGTGGGTTCAAGCGCCGAAACCCACAACCTAGAATCAGGGACGTGCTGTTAGAAATCGGGCACGGATGCGGGGAGGCCGCTTGAGGGCGGTGTGCCCGTGTGGCACAGTCTGGGGTGATGCTGGTGAGCCTCACCTTCGATTCAGTGCTGGTGTTTGTGTTTGGGCTGATGGTGGGAAGTTTCTTAAACGTCTGCATTTGGCGGTTGCCGCGCGGTGAGTCGATTGTACGTCCAGCATCAAAGTGCCCCTCCTGTGGCGCGGCGATTAAACCCTACGACAACATACCGCTGGCAAGCTGGCTGATCCTGGGCGGTAAATGCCGCTCCTGTAGGGCGCGAATTTCGACGCTGTACCCCGTGGTGGAGCTGCTAACCGGCCTGCTGTTCGTGGCGTGCTACTTGGCCTTTGGACTGACGCTCACGGCGGCAAAGTGGGTGGTGTTCTCTTCCCTGCTGGTGGTGCTGGTGATTGTGGACGCGCGGGAGAGGATACTGCCGAACGGAGTGAATTTTACAGGATTAGGACTGGGGCTGGCATTCAGCTTGTTTAGCGGACCGGGAGACGGTACCGCGCGTTGGCTGGCGAACAAGCTCTTCTCATACCCACCACCGGAGTCGGTGCTGGGCTTGGTGGACGCTCTGCTGGGTGCAGCAGTGGGAAGCGGATTGTTGTGGGTGGTGGCGGAGGGGTACTTCCGGCTGCGAGGGCGCGAAGGGATGGGGTTGGGCGACGTCAAGATGATGGCCATGGTGGGGGCCTTTCTAGGGTTGAAACGTACGCTGCTGACGGTACTGGCAGGCTCGCTGATTGGGAGTATCGTGGGGCTGGCGATTATTGCCTTGTGGCGGAAAGGGAGCGACTACGAGCTGCCGTTTGGGACATTTTTGGGAGGGGCGGCGCTGCTGGTGCTCTATTTTGGCGGGCCGCTGCTGGAGTGGTATACGGGATTGTTGACGATGCCGTGAGATTGGAAAGCGGGGTTTAGTGTTTCGGGCGGAGAAATGAGTCTGGCGATGCAGATGCTGAATGCCCTGGGGTGGATGGCCATATTGGTGTTCGTTGTCGTGGTCATGGGAGGGGTGCTCCTATTCTCGTGGGTGCTCAGGAGGTCGCTGCGACAGACGGGGCCGAAGAGAGGAGAAGAGTTGAGCACGCTCAAGCCGGCGGGAGAAAACCCGGCGGCGTTCATGGCGGCGTCCATGCAGGCGGTAATCCAAAAGCTGCGCGAGCAGGAGAAAGAACTTGAGGCACTGCACCGTCGGGAGAAGGAGCGGGCGCTCCACACGGAGCGGTTAAGCGAAGCGGTAACGCGGAATATGCCGGCAGGCCTGCTACTGGTGAACAACACCGGATTGATCGCCAGCGCGAACCCGGCGGCGGAAACGGCGCTGGGCGTGAAGGGGCTGGCGTATCGGAGGTACACGGAGGCGCTGGGGACAGAGTCGGCGCTTGCTCGGCTGATTACCGGCTGTCTGGAGAGCGGGGCAACGTATCGCCGCGAAGAAATCGAATACATCACGCCGACGGGCGAAGTGAGGCAATTGGGTGTAACCATTTCACCTATTTCGGCCGGCGCAGGCTCGGGCAGGGTGAGCGGCGCGCTCTGCCTGCTGAGCGATCTGACCGAGTTGACGCTTCTGCAGAAGCAAATCCAGTTGAAGGAGAATCTCGCGGCGCTGGGAGAACTTTCCGCCGGAATTGCTCATGAGTTCAAGAACGCCCTGGCAACGATTTCGGGGTACGCGCAAATGATCCGAGGAGAAACGTCGCCGGAGGAAGTGAAGGAGCACGCAGAGCGAATCCTGCAACAGACGCGGGCGCTGACGCACGTGGTCACGGAGTTTCTGAAATTTGCGCGGCCGCTGGACGTAGCGTCGGAAGAGGTGGTGCTTGGGCCGCTAGTGGAGCGGGCGGTGGTTGAGGTGCAGGAGAGCGTGCCAGGAGTGACGGTGAGCGTAGAGGGAGAGTTCGCGGAGATCAGTGGAGACGAACCGCTGCTGCGCCAGGCGGTGCTCAACCTGGCACGGAATGCAGCGGAAGCCGCGGCGGGCCAGGCTTATCCAGGGCGGGTGACGGTGGCGGGGTCGGTGGAGACAACTGGCGGACATGCAGTGCAGCGGATTTCGGTGGCGGATAACGGGACAGGGATTGCGGCCAAGGATCTGCCGCGCATCTTTCTCCCCTTCTATACGACAAAGGCCAGCGGGACGGGGCTGGGGCTGGCCGTCGTGCAGAAAATCGTTGTGCAGCACGGGGGGAGTGTGGAGGTGCGAAACCGTTCGGAAGGCGGGGCCGAGTTTATCGTTTGGCTACCGCTCAGACGCGCCGCGACACGAGAGGTTGATTCGGCAGCGGCGGCGGTTTAGAGTGAAGGGATAGAAAGTTCCCCGGCCCCCAAAGGCGGTTCACCATGCGCAAGGCTATCCTTGGAGCGATACTGATTGCAGTTCTAGCCGTGCCGGCGGCCGTCGCACAAGAGTCGATTGTCGAGGCGGCGAAGAAGGCTCGGGCGCAGAGGAAGGGTGTGTCAAAGGGGCCTATCTTTACCAACGACAACATTGAAAACGTGCGTGGGATGGTGAACGTGGTCGGAACAGCAGCATCGCCAAGCGACGCGGCGAAAAAGCCGGAAGTCGAAGAGAAGCCGGATGCGGACAAGGCAGCGACAAAAGACGAAAAGCCGGCACTAAAAGACGAGGCGTACTGGCGGAAGAGGTTTGCCGAAGCCCGGAAGGCCCTGGCTGAAGCAGAAAAAGAAGCCGACATTCTGCAACGCGAACGCAACCTGCTGGAACAACAGTATTACTCGGACCCGAACAAGGCGCTGCAACAGCAGTACAGCAGGAAGGACCTGGACGAGTTGAAGCGGAAGATTGAAGAAAAGAAAGCGGAAGTGGCCATGCTGAAGCAGGCCATCTCCGACCTTGAGGATGAGTTGAGGGCAGCGGGGGGAGATCCGGGGTGGGCGAGGTAAGAAGAAAGGGAGTAGGGAATAAGAAGAAGGAAGTCGGCAAGAGAAGTCTTCAGCGGTCAGCCTTCCATTTGCAGCCATGAACCTGAAGACACATTCCTGAAGCAAGAAGGTTCCCAAGATGCTCCTCCCGGTCGGAATCAGTCCGTCGCTGCGGAAGGGTCGGCCGCGGGAAGGGATGCCAGCACTACCAAGAGAACCGGCGAGACGCCAGCGGTTCAAGAGATGACCCCTTGCAGATAACGCACACTAGTACTGTGAGCGCGGGGATCGCGCGCGGAAACATGGTAGAAGACTGATATGGCGGTAGCGACGTTAAAGAGTCCGGCGGCGACGTCGGAGCCGGTGCTGCTGGTCGAGGACAAGTCCGAACTGCGGGCGATGCTGCGGAAAGCGCTGGAGCGCGCGGGATACACCGTCGAAGAGGCGGCGGACGGATCGGCGGCTGTCAACAAGATTCGCGAACAGCGCTACTTGCTGGTGCTGACGGATTTGAAGATGCCCGGATACTCGGGGATCGAAGTGCTGCGGGAGTCCAAGCAGGCCGACCCGACGATCCCGGTGATCCTGATTACCGCGTTCGGCTCGATTGAAGAAGCGGTGACCGCGATGAAGGAAGGCGCGTTTGATTTCATCCAGAAGCCGGTGGATCTGGATCACCTGAAACTGCTGGTGGAGCGCGCAGCGAGGCAGCAGGAGCTGTTGCGGGAGAATTTGCTGCTGCGCGAGGAGTATGCAACGCGGTACGGGTTTCCGCGAATTGTGGGTGAGCATGCGTCCATGCGCGAGATTTCAACGCAGGTGCAGCGCGTTGCGGCGACCGATTCGACAGTCTTGCTGCTGGGCGAAAGCGGAACGGGAAAGGAACTGTTTGCGCGGGCGATTCATCACCTTTCGCCGCGCGCAGAGCAGGCGTTTGTGGCGCTGAACTGCGCGGCAATACCGGAAGGGCTCGTCGAGAACGAGTTATTCGGGCACGAGCGTGGAGCGTACACCGGCGCGGGCGCGCGGAAGCTCGGGAAAATGGAGCTGGCGCACCACGGCACAATTTTTCTGGATGAGATTGGCGAGCTGCCGCTGGCCATCCAGTCAAAGCTGCTGCGGGTGCTCGAGGAGCGAAGGTTCGAGCGGGTCGGCGGGACGCAGGCGATTGACGTAGACGTGCGCATTCTGGCGGCGACGAACAAGGATTTGCGGGCGGCGGTCGAAGAAAAGACGTTTCGGGAGGATTTGTACTTCCGGATTGCAGCGGTGCCCATCACGATTCCGCCGCTGCGCGAGCGGGGCGACGATGTGTTGCGGCTGGCAGAACACCTGCTGGAGAAGTACAAGTCGGAGTTTAAGAAGACAGAGCTGGAGTTTACCGCCGGGGCGAAGGCGAGGTTGACGAGCTATGCGTGGCCCGGGAATGTGCGCGAGTTGCAGAACACGATCGAGCGCGCGGTGATTCTGTCGAGTGGCAATGTGATTGACGAGGCGGGGCTGCAACTGCCGGCGGCGCGTCCGGCGGCGGGCACAATGCCCTCGGGGATGCTTCCGAGCGAATTCTTGTGGGAGGGAACGCTGGACGAAGTGGCGTCCCGCGCTTTGGAGCATGTTGAGCGGTTCAAGATCGAAACCGCACTCCGCGAGTGCAAATGGAACAAAACGCGCGCGGCGGAGCAGCTCGGTGTGTCGTACAAAACCCTCCTCAACAAAGTAAGGGCCCTGGGGTTGGAAAGTTAGAGTCTTACCCTCCTTCTCTTTTCATTCTTCATCCTGACGAAGAAAAATTTCGAGGAGTGTCCAGTTGCCCTGGACCCGGATGTATTCGACTCAACTTACGGCCAGTGGCGAGGGTATGACGAAGCGCGGAAACGAGCGGCCATGCCATCGAGCCCCCCGCTACGGGCGGAGGGCGGTGTGGAGGGCGACGATGCCGGCGGAGAAGAGGTCGAAGCGGACGTCGGAGAAGCCGGCGTGGGACATGAGTTGGGCAAGGGCCTCGGGCGAGGGAAATTTCTGAACCGAGTTGGGAAGGTAGGTGTAGGCGGCGGAATTGCCGGAGACGGCGCCGCCGATGCGCGGAAGAATGCGCGTGAAATAGAAGCGATACGCGGGACCGAGCACGGCGCTCTGAGGCTCGGAGAATTCGAGAATGGCAAGGCGGCCGCCGGGATTGAGGACGCGGAAAAACTCGGCAAGGCCGCGGCCATAGTCGGCAAGATTGCGGAAGCCAAAGGCAGTGGTGAGGAGGTCGAAGGAAGAGTCGGCGCAGGGCAGAGTGAGCGCGTCCCCTTCAAAAAAAACAGGACCGAGAATGGGAGCGGCGCTGCCGGAGAGCGAGGCCGACTGGAGAGTGCTCTGCGTGTCGGGGCGACGTCCGCGTCCCCAGAGTGGAATGCGAAAGCGCGTGCGAGCCGGTTCCCTGCCCTGCTCCTGGGACCAGCCGACGGCGCGGAGTTCGAGGTCGGAAGCAGCCAGGGATTTGCAGCGAGCGATTTGAAGCATGGGATGAGCGAAGTCGGTCCCATAAATGCGAGCGCCGCGGCGGATGGGGCGTTTGTGGCCTTCTTCGTCGGCAACACGCTGCAGGGCAAGGGCGAGGTCGCCGGTGCCACAGCAGACGTCGAGGACGCGGGCGTCAGCGCGAGCCAGAACGTCGCGAAAACGACGGGCAGCACGGCGTCGCCAGACGATGTCGAGACGGAGTGAGAGAAGATGGTTGAGAAAATCGTAGCGTGGGGCTATCTGGGAAAACATGTCGCGCACGGCGCGGGCGGGTGAGGGTGAACCAATCGGCGAGGGCGGAGTGGAGAAGCTCATTCGAAGAAAGTAATTCGTGAGCTATGACCTGTTACTTGCACTTTGTGAATCATTTTCCTGGGGAGCATAGCAGATTAGAACAGTTGAAAACGCAAGGACTGCCAAGCGAAGGAGATTAGGCGCGAGTCAACGGGGACAACATCGGCGTGGCCGATCCGGCGAGGAAGGGCAAAACGAAGCTGGCCTGATCGAGTCTTCTTATCAGATTGCATCGCGGCGATGAGCTGCTTGGCGGAGAGCCTGGGAAGTGGCGGAAGAGAACCAAGGCGAGTGATGAGAGAGCAGATGCGTTGTGCGTTTGCATCCGAGAGGTTGAGTTGCAAGCGAGCAAGCTCGGTTTCCGCGAGGATGCCCCAGGCGACGGCTTCGCCATGGAGAAAGCGGCGGTAGCGGGTGAGCGATTCGAGGGCGTGAGCGAAGGTATGGCCGAAGTTGAGGATTTCGCGGAGGCCGGATTCGCGTTCGTCGCGGCGGACGACGGCGGCTTTGGCGGCGATGCAGCGCGGGATGACGAAGTCGAGCGCGGCAGGGTCGCGGCGAAGGAGAGCGTCGAGGCGATTCTCGAGATAGCGGTAGAGGGGCGGGTCGCCGATGACGGCGTATTTGATGATTTCATAAAGCCCGGAGCGGTACTGGCGCGGGGGAAGAGTGCCGAGCGCGTCAGGATCAACGGCGACGAGGCGGGGCTGATAGAAGGCGCCGACGAGGTTCTTGCCTTCGGGGAGGTTGACGCCGGTCTTGCCGCCGATGGCGCTATCAACTTGAGCGACGAGCGTGGTGGGGACGTGGACGAGGGCGACGCCGCGCAGGTAGCTGGCGGCGACAAAGCCGGCGACGTCGCCGACCACTCCGCCGCCGACGGCGATGAGAAGGGAGCGGCGGTCGGCGCCGGCGCGGACCAGTCGGCGGGCGAGCGATTCGACGGTGCGGAGGGTTTTCGAGCGTTCGCGGTCGTCGAAGAGGAGGACGCGGCAGGGGTGCGGTCGAAGGCCGGAGAGGAGCTGGCGACCGCAGTGTCGCCAGACGCGCGGTGAGGAGAGGATGAAGATGCCGGTGGGCGTGTCGACGCCGGAGAGGGCGGCGCGCAGGCGGGAGAGGAGGCCGCGGGCGAAGAGAACCGTGTAGTTTGCGGAGGCGGCGTGGACAGGAATGCGCTTCATGGGAGAGGGAAATGTAGCATAGGAGGGAGCGTCAGCCGTTATTCGTTATTCGTTGTCCGCTTTCAGTTGTCTGCAAAAGGCTCAGGTTATCAGCCGTCAGCCTTCAACAATCAGCCTTCAGAAAACAGCAGTTCACGTTTCCCACAGACTTGAAACTTGCGAATGGTCGAGGAACTTACTTGCGGAACTTGTTTTCCAAAGCGGGGAGGGATTCGAGGAAGACGTGGCCGACGATGGCGAGGGTGCGAGGGCTGACTTTGTCGAGGGTGTCGGCGGTGGTGTGCCAGTAGGGTCGTTCGAGGTCGATGATGTCGACGGCGGCGACGCCGCGATGGAGAAATGGAAGGTGGTCGTCTTCGATGGCGGTTTCGTCGCTGACAAAGGCGGAGGAATAGCCGAGGCGGGCGGCCGTGGACCAGACGAGATCGGTGAGCCATTTGGTGGAGGAAGTCTCGCGTTTGAAGCGGGCGTCGCGGCTACCACAGAGGTCGGCCAGAAGCATGGCGCGAATGCGCTTGAGCTGGCCTGAAGCGGCCAGGCGCGCGGCCATCTGGCGGCTGCCGTAAGTGCCGTCCGTATGGCTCCACTGGACGAAAGCTTCTTCGCCGTCGAAGAAGACGATCCAAACGGTGAGCGCGCCCTTGCGCGGGCAAAGGTGGCGGGCCAGCTCGAGCATGACTCCGGTGGAGGAGCCACCGTCGTCCGCACCGACGAAATTGGGCATGGGGCGGGTGTCGTAGTGAGTGGCGAGGAGGATCATGTCGGGGCTGGATCCGGGAATCTTGGCAATGAGGTTTTTCATCGCCACAGGGCCAATCGTGGTGTTGGCGGTGAACTTTTCTTCCTCGACAGTACAGCCAGACGATTGCAGTTGGGAACGGATGTAGTCCTGCGTGCGACGAATGCCATCGGAGCCGGCGGGACGAGGACCGATGGCGACGAGATTGGCGACGTGTTGATAGGCACGGGCACCATCAAAGCCGGCGGTGACGGAAGGGGAAGGGGCAGGATCGGGCGGAAGCGCGGCGACAGAGGATTGGGCTGAAACCGGCGAAGATTTCTGTGTATCGGCGCCGCAGGAAGTCACAGCCAGAACCAGCCAAAAAAGAAACAGAGATTGAGAGGCGCGGGAGAGGAAGAAGGCCATGTCAGGGAACTCCAGCGCCGGCTGAGGCTTCGGCAGTGCGGCGTTTACTGCGAACGACGAGGGCCGAGACACCAATTCCCAGAAGGTAAAGCACGAGCATGGGAGCCATGAAAATAATCATGGTGAGCGCGTCAGTGGTGGGGGTGATGATGGCAGCGCCAACGGCAATGAGCAGGACGGCATAGCGAAGATTCTTCCAGAGAAATTTGGGCGAAACGATTCCAAAGAGTGAGAGGAGGAAAATCAGAATGGGAAGTTGGAAAACGAGGCCCAGACCAAGAAGGACGACGAGGGTGAGGTCAAAATAATCGTTCATGCTAATCATGGCCGTAAACGGGCCAGAGGAGCCGACTTTGATGAGGAAGTCGAGGGTCATGGGGAGCATGATGAAGTAGCCGAACGCAGTGCCGGCAAGGAAGAGAAAGAACGCGGAAACGATGAACAGGGATACGGCCTTGCGTTCGTGACGGTACAGGCCGGGCGCAATAAAAAGCCAGACTTGATAGAGGACGTAGGGGAGCGCAATCACGATGCCGAGATAAAGGCCGACGGTGATGAAAAGGCGCAGAGGGCCGAGGGGACTGGTGTAGATGAGCTTGTCCTGTAGATTGTGGTCGTGCAGAACCTTGAGCATAGGCCGGGAGAGGAATTGAAAGGCGAGGTCGGAAAAATAAAGACCGACGCCGAGTCCGACGACGATGGCGACAACGGAATAGAGAAGCCGTTGGCGAAGCTCCGTCAAATGGTCGAGAAAAGACATGCGGGAGGTGCGGTCGTCAGGCTCCGTAGCGCCGGCGGCGGGATCAGACTGACTTGGGATAACCATCGGCAGACGCTTCTTGTTCGGAAGAGCTCGAGGCCGCGACGGGTTCTGAGGGGGTGGGGGAGCCCGAGCCGATGGATTCACCTTCGGCTGGACTGGGCAAAGGAGCGACCGGGGAAGACGCCGTCTTTGCTTCGGTTTCGCGAGTCTGGCGATCGAGATCGCGCATTTCGTCCTCGACAGCGTAGCGGAGCTCGTTTGAGGCGCGACGAAATTCGGTGAGGGCCTTGCCGATGGTTCGGCCGAGCTCGGGAAGTTTGCGCGGGCCGAAGATAAGCAAGGCCAGGCCGAAAAGAACGATGAGCTCGGGAATTCCCAGGCTGCCCACGGCAAATGTCTCCGATTGAGCATCATAGAGTAGGGTTCCCGGAGTGTCAAACCAGCCGCTGTGCTATACTCACCGAATAAGTGGAGAAAGCGAGGCGGCAATGCAGGCAGAAAGGCGCGGCGTGGTGCTGGTGGTTGGTGTCCTGCTGATTTCGGCGGCGCTGGGTGGAATTCTCGGGCCCTCCGTAAAGGCGACGGCAGCCGGGGCCAATGACCTTCAGGACGCGGTGAAGAACTTCACGCACGTCCTGGCGATTGTGCAGCAAAACTATGCCGTGCCGGTGGACATGGACCGGGCCATTTACCAGGGGTCAATTCCGGGGATGCTCCGCGTGCTGGACCCGCACTCGAATTTTTATGACTCGCGGCAGTTCAACCTGCTGCGCGAAGATCAGCGAGGGAAGTACTACGGCGTGGGAATGACGGTGGCGCCGCGAGACGGACGGACAGTGGTGCTGGCGCCGTTTGTGGGCTCGCCGGCATACAAAGCAGGAATTCGGCCGGGCGACATTATCTTGAAAGTGGATGAGAAGCCGGCCGAGGGGTTGAGCACAGCGGAAGTGGCGGACATGTTGAAGGGCGCCAAGGGAACGACTGTGCGGATCACGGTCATCCGCGAGGGATACGACGAACCGCTGCTGTTCACGATTACGCGGGATGAGATTCCGCGGCATGCAGTAGACATGGTGTTTCTGCTAAAGCCGGGGATTGGATATGTGCGCCTCTCAGGGTTTAACGAGACAACAGACCGGGACTTGACGGAAGCTCTGAAGTCGCTTGGTGTTTCCAAGCTGGACGGGCTGGTGCTGGACCTAAGAGCCAACCCGGGAGGCTTGCTGAATGAAGGCGTCGCCGTCGCGGACATGTTCCTGGACCGCGGGCAGTTAATTGTCACGCATCGGGGGCGATCTTCGCCTCCACGAAGCTATTCCGCCATCCGAGGGAACCAGGGCGTGGAAGTGCCGCTGGTCGTGCTGATCAATGGGAATTCAGCTTCGGCGGCGGAAATTGTGGCCGGGGCAATTCAGGATCACGATCGCGGATTGCTCGTGGGCGAAAACAGTTTTGGAAAGGGACTGGTCCAAACGGTTTCGCAGCTTGGAGAGAACACTGGGCTGGCGCTGACGACGGCGAAATATTACAC
>Ga0247727_10013053_pt1 | contig 14098 bp, 12 predicted proteins | sample WisWelCaveWW1625_FD_202498 | JGI IMG/M metagenome (GOLD analysis project Ga0247727, IMG submission 202498) | Biofilm microbial communities from Wishing Well Cave, Virginia, United States - WW16-25 | ecosystem: Environmental > Aquatic > Deep subsurface > Groundwater > Cave microbial mat | place... | reverse complement strand
CCTGCTTCTCGAAGCAATGTGGCGAGACCGGTTTCACGGGATAACCGCACAAACACAGGGACCGACCTGTTCAACCATTGCCGAACAAGCAACGCTGTAGACAGCGAAAGCGAGTCTTGATCCACACAAATGTATAACGCAGTGGGGCCATCTGCTGGCGCGAGTTGACCGTCCGGCAGGAATTCGTGTTTGTAGAATTGAGACGAGCTCAATTCCATTTGCAGCGCGGACAATCGACAGTTTCGCTCGAGGTACGGGAACCGGACTTTCAACGACTCGATTCTCTCAAAAGCGTGCCGGTCAAGTACACTGATCCGGAATTGCGAATCGTGGCCCGATCGATAAACGCTCCACATACGGGCCGCTGCAAGAGCCAGCGTTTCACCCATGCGGCCCAGCCCGATGATCAGCAAATGGGGCTTTGCGTCTGCTTTTATTGCTTCTTCAGAAAACGGCGGGTGGTCCAGAAACAGATCTTGAATGGCTCTTTCGTACAGGTTCAAAAACTCAAGACGAACCCTCTGGTTCCTGTGCGCCATGAGCTCTTGCTTGCGCATCATCTGACAAAGTTGTGTTTCAACAATGTGAACCAGACAAAGAAGCTTGCCGCTGCGCTTGCGTGGAATCTCCCTTGCCTGCACGGCGACTTCGGCATTGATTCCGTCTGTGCCGCAAACGGAAATCAGGGCTTTTGCGTGATGAATTCGCCCTTTCCACAGGAGTTCTTGATTCCGCGCGTCTCCTGTTAAAGTGAGAATCGAGTGATCGCGGCAATTCTCCAATTCATCGTTGTCTTCGTTTTTTTCGATTACAACGACCGTATTCCCGGCGCTACGGAATGCTTCCGCAAGAAGCAATCCCGTGCGGCCGAGTCCGGCAATGATGATGTGGTCATGAACGGAACTGAGCCGGAGCTGTTGAAGCTGTTTGCGGAAAAGCAGCATCAACGCTTTGCCGGCTGTGTAGGCTGTGAGACCGGGTGTCAGGAAGCGCGCGACTTCCAGTTGCCAGTGTACGGAATGGCAGATGGCTCCCGATTCTAAAACAACCAGTTGAATTGAGAGATACAGCAGATCCCACTGGCTCCTGGACAGATTCTCATCAGCAGAGCAGCGCGCAAAACCGATCTGTCCAAGGATCAGTGAAAAGACAGCCAGTAACCAGACAACCGGCCATTCATAATCCTGCCAGTACGCTGTCCAACGTTTTCGCATTATCTAGATTGTACAACAGTGACGAGCGAGACGCAGGTCCGGAATATCAACCTATCAAGAAACTGATCACCCACTCAAACTTTTGAGGTCCGATGGATTGTAAAGTCTAAAAACATTTGAACAGGACGCGGTCCACGAAGATGGTTTCTGTCTGTACAGAGTCTCGACGAGAATCCGTGTCCGGTAACAACACAGATCGGATCGCCTGTGTCATTCTGTTTATTACGATTTCCACAAATCAACATCATGGCAAGGAGTTTGCTTCGAAGTGGAAGTGAAAACCAGAATTCAGGAGACATAAACATGTTAAGCCGATTGCTTATCAGCGTACTCGCAATGTTGTTGTTCAGTTGCGCATCGGAAAACCCGGCACAAACCCCATCGAACGGGCAGTTTTTCACTGTCCAGGTTTTGAATGAACAGTTTCAGATCTTTGTCACGAATCCAGCAACCATTCGCCTTGCTATGGAAAACTTTCAAGGTAAAAACAACCGTTTTCCAAACGGACGCATCGTAAGAGGAAATGGCGGTATCAATCAACCCTGGAACTGGCATCTGATCCCGGAATCTGTCGAAATGGCAGAAGTGGCCGTCGAAGTGTGCGATGGAACACCGGGTTATGTCGAGACACATCTGAACGATTACATCAATGCGGGATACTACTGTCCGTGGGCAGGGAAAATCGTAAAAGTAGGAAGATAGGAGGAAGAGTTATGAAGCTCTTAACGTTGGTTCTGCTTACAGCAATTCTGGTCCCTTCGTTTTCGGCAGGAGAGACACGCGGAACAGAAATCACAATCTACTCCGGTATTTCGTTTCTTGACGCTGATGCTCCCTTCTCTCCATGCCCTTTCTGTAAATCGTTTCCCGGACTCTTCGTCGGTAATCAATCACTGGACAGCAGTTTGCTGATTGGATTTAAAATGGGTCGCTATCTCACAGAAAACATCGAAGTGGAAGGAAATTTCAGCGTTGCCCCATCTCGCGACATCCATACGGACACTTCTTTCGATTGTCCGGTGTATAGACTTTGCCTGTTGGAAGAACGCTCACTTCTTCCCTTCTTTGAAGAGGACCGAAACGCCGTCACGTACTACTACGGAGGCAACTTTCTCTATAACATTTCCACTGCAAGAGTAACGCCATTCTTCTCTTTTGGATTGGGCGGTGTGTCAACCGATCTGGATGTGGAAACGAAACACAATCTGGCATTGTGCATCGGAGGAGGAACAAAGTTTTATCTCGGCAAACTCGGAATCCGTTTTGAAGTGAATGATCACATTATTCCAGATCATTTTCTAACACACGACACGGAACATGATCTGCAGGTACAGTACGGATTGCTCTGGAATTTTTGAGGTGTTGAATGAAACGGTTTTTCTTAATACTGGTTTTCTTTCTATCCTCTTGCGCTATGGAACAAGAGGAAGGCCTTAGCGGGCGTTACACAGGAATCCAGCACTTCGGAATCGGTCAGGTGGATTCTCCAATCGTGATTGTAATTCGTCAAACAGGGAATACGTTGACCGGAACGGTAACACCCCCCTTTACGAGTGAAATGATTCCATTCGAAAACGGCCTGATTCAAGGCGCTACAATTCGCTTTGACCGCAAATCATCGGGAATCACGTTTCGCTACGAAGCAGCGATCAATCCTGGACAATTCACCCTTCAAGGTGGATTTGAGCCGCTGGGATGCATCAATCCGGGAAGCGGCGAACCGTGTTGGAGCGATTCGGACGGATCGTTCAACGCAACTAAAAACTAAGCCCTACTAACGGTGTCCTCAGGACACGAATCCCGGCCTCCTGAATCGTCAGGGGGCCTTTTTATTCTTCTGAAAAGAAAAAACCGACCGCCTCGTCGAACTCAGAAGCGCGACTGTTTGACCGGTTAGAGACTCCGGTTTGCAAGTTTAGTGAGGCGGGATTTTTGACGTGCTGCAGCATTCTTGCTCAGCACACCTTTTCGAACCGACTTATCGATAATCGAATAAGCCTCCGGCAACAGTTTAGCAGCATCCTCGCCACTCGCTGCCGACAGCCTTACCTTCTTCACTTCGGTCTTTAATCTCGTTCGGTTTGATTTGTTTTGAACCTGTTTCTTCTTAGACTGACGCAAACGCTTTTTCGTTGATTTAGAACTGGCCTTACCCATTCGATAACCTCCAAAATCAGACTGCATATTATCCGGATTATTGCCGCGTTATGCAAGTATCTGATACGCCCTGGCAAGAATTGGAATCACCGGAGGATCCGGTGAACAAAGCAGCAGTCAACGTATTCTAACCCAATTCTGCCCATGATCCAAGATGCAGGGAGAAGTGTATTCAAAAGTATTTCGAGGTTTCGTGGAACAGCACTCACCGGATTGCGTGGTATCATTTCGAGAATGCAGTTCATGCAATTATCCAGTCTCGCAGCATTTTTTGGAACACTTTTTTCATACGTACGGCCCTATACAAAGAAAACCTCCCTGCTTTTTTTTCTTATGCTGATGAATCTTCTATTCAGTGTGGGCTGGCCGTTAAGTTTTAAATACCTCATCGATAACGCTATACAGCAAAAAAATCAGGACGTCCTGATCTTTCTCCTCGCATTGCTTACCGGCGGAGTACTGATAATATCCACAGCCGCTTTTGCACGTGATTATACAGCTGCATATCTCAGTTCACGCGTGCTTCATGACATTCGAGTGAAACTGTTTGAGCGGTTGCAGCGTTTGTCACTGTCATTTTACTCGCGCACCAGCACAGGAGATATCCTTGCCAGATTCTCCACCGACCTTTCGTCTTTGGAAAATGCCGTTGGTTGGGCCGTATCGTTTCTTATCTTTTATTCGTTCAGCCTGCTTTTTGGAACGATCGTCCTCTTTACGCTCGAATGGAGGCTGGCGTTCCTGACGCTTGGAGGATTGACTCTGTGCGTACTCCTGCCGCAAAAGGTTGCAAAACAGGCTGCACAGCTCAATTATCAGGTCAGACAAAAAGAAGCGCAGGTCATGCAGGCAGCGCACGAAAACGTACTGGCCCAGCCTGTCGTGAAATCATTCGGACTGGCCGATTATGCGACCCAGGGATTTGTTCAACAATCTGAAACCGTTGCGCAGATGGCATTGCGATTTCAATTTCTGAGCGCAATCGTCCAGCGTCTGCCGAATGTTACGATTCTACTTTTCGAAATTCTCGTGGTGGGCGCCGGTGCGGTGCTTGTTTTCTACAATCACAGATCGCTTGGGACCCTGGTTGCGTTTCATACACTGTTCCTTCATATCAGTTTTTCCGTTGACGGTCTGACCAAAATCATGCCTGTGATTTTACGGTCCGTCGGCGGCATACGGCGGATTGAAGAACTGCTGAATGAAAAACCGGATATACAGGATGCCGTCGGAGCAACGATTTGTCCCAGGCTATCCCGTTCCGTGGTTTTCAAAAACGTACGGTTCGGCTACTCCACTCATAAGGTCTTAAACGGTGTGAGTTTCGAAATACCACGCGGAAAATCCGTTGCTTTTGTGGGCTCGAGCGGCAGCGGAAAAACGACGATCTTAAATCTATTACTCCGTTTTTATGACCCGGTCGATGGAAAAATTACAATTGACGGTTGCGACTTGCGAAGCGTTCAAATCAACTCGTTCCGCTCTCAAATCGGTGTGGTCTTTCAAGACAGTTTTCTGTTTAACAGAACGATTCGCGAAAACATAAGGATGGGTCGAATGGACGCCACGGATTCTGAGATTGAAGTAGCCGCACGGGCGGCGGAAATTCATGATGCGATCTCCCGCTTCCCACAGGGCTACGAAACGATGGTCGGTGAGCGCGGAGGACAATTATCCGGAGGCCAACGTCAAAGGATCGCAATCGCCAGGGCACTGGTCCGTAACCCCGAAATCCTGGTACTGGATGAAGCTACGTCGGCTCTGGATCCGGAAACGGAAGCTCACCTTAATGAGACTCTGGAAAGAGTAGGAAGGGGACGCACCGTTATCTCAGTGACTCACCGCCTTTCAACGATACGAAACATGGACTGCATCTTCGTGCTTCGAAACGGTACCGTTCAGGAACACGGAACACATTCACATCTTGTGGAACAAAATACATTATATGGACAACTCTGGCAGAAACAGAGCGGTTTCCTGCTGAATGAACGGGGAGATGAGGCAACCGTTGAGCCTGCCCGGCTTCGAAAATATCCGATACTGGAAAAACTGGATGACGCGCTGCTGGCCGAAATCGCCGGCCTGTTCGCAACAGAGCTTCTCGCCCCTGATTATCTGGTGTTTTCCGAAGGCGACACAGCAAACCGATTTTTTCTAATTGTAAGGGGCAAGGTATCCGTTGAACGAAATAAGGAGCGAATTGCTGTTCTTGAAGACGGAGACTGTTTTGGCGAAATTGCTTTATTAAAAAACGAACCTCGCAACGCCACCATCAGAACGCTGAGCACGTGTGTTTTCCTTTCCTTGCGACGCCGGCACTTTCAGTTTCTGATTGAACGTGCGCCCCATGTGCGCAAATTGCTGGATGAAATGCTCATCGCTCGATCCATTCAAACTGTCTAAACGGCCTTTGAATTTTTGAGTACACGGTCTTCCTGGTGTGGGCCCTCCTGAACACCCGGACCTGCTTCAGCACTCGACGATTCGGACGAAGCAAACGGCAATTGAGCGGCTCTTTCCAGATCCTGTCTCAATTCTGCGCAGGAACGATATCGATCCGGAGGATTTTTTTGAAGCGCTTTCATGATCACGCGTTCCACTTCCTCCGAAATCCCGGAATTGATAGTTCGAGGCGGAGCCGGATCGTCTTTGATTTGTTTGAACCCGATGGCTATTGCGGATTCACCGGTGAACGGAACAGTTCCGGTTAGAAGCTCATATAAAATGATGCCAAACGAATAAATGTCGGATCGTTCATCTACGCTTTTTCCGGCAACCTGTTCAGGCGCCATGTACTCAGGCGTGCCCATAATCAGTCCCGTAGCCGTCATGCCGTCCAGGTGTTCGCTGCGCGCTAATCCAAAATCAATGATTTTAATCTGATTCGATTTGTTGATGATGATATTCTGGGACTTCAGATCACGATGAATCACCCCCTGCTGGTGCGCGGCTTCCAAACCATCACAAATTTGACTCACGATCTGACCGGCGCGGACCATCGATAGAGGTGCGTTCTGACGAACGTAGTCCCGTAAGTTCACACCTTCAAAATACTCCATGGAAACATAGGAGAGACCATTGGCTTCTGAAATGTCATGAATTCGAATCACATTCGGATGAGTTACTCTGCGCGCAGCCGATACTTCCCGTCTGAGGCGTTCAAGCGCTTCCGGATTGCGGCTCAGAAGCGGCGAAAGAATTTTGATGGCTACCTGCTCTTTCAATTGCTTGTCGTATGCCTGAATCACAACACCCATTCCTCCGCGTCCGACTTCACGCAGTATCTGGAAACGGTCCTCCAGAGCCGATGTAAGGCTTATCAGGAAAGTCGGCATGCGGCTTACGCCGGCATCTGAAATCGAAGCCTGGTTCGTCAAAAGAAGTGACTGCTCGATTTGAAGATTCAATTCACGGTCAAGACGGCAAATCAGAGTCTCAAGATTTTCCAGCCGGTCTTGCAGTCGTTTGTGGTTAACAGCATCGAGTGCGCCGGATGCTTCTTTCACGTCACCTTTGTGCCTGAAACGGAGGAAGTAAAGCGACGCTGCAGCAAGTCCCAGAAGCACAACACCTCCGAGCATCGCAGATCCCGGGTGTTCGTCCACGTTAACCATCAGCGATACGAAAAACGCGATCACGCCAAAGAAACCGAGGACAAGGGAGAAGATCAGAGCGAGTGGGCCTACACCGGCCGCATCCAGGGCTCTCGGAATCCCATCCAGCGCGGCCTTACCTGTTTTTTCTTTCTCAAGATCCATGAATGAAGCAAGCGTATCATGTTCAAAAGTTTTGCGCATCTCCAGAAGATACGACCATGGATTCAGATCCGTTCGCTAAATCTGATCGAGGAATGAATCTTTTCCACCGCTTGCTGGTTTGACCCTTCTATTACAGTTGATTCCGGGCGCGAGCTTATTCGCCGGCAGGATAGCGGAGGAATTCTCCGTTCTTGAATACAAAGTCGCCATCAAAGCCCCGAAAAGTTGAACTCTGGTATTTCCTGGGATTCATTTCTTCCCAGATACCATCTTTACCGGGACTTGCGACAATGTACGTATCGCATCCGGACGATTTCTCATTTTCTTTCCAGCAAAAATAGCGCATTTCATGTTTCCAGGCATCCCGTCTTGGCATCTGTCTGATATACCGGGGTTCCAGCCTGGACGCCAGTTCATCTAAGGATTTGGCTTCCGGATAGAAATCGTTGTCGACTGCATAAGCCTCAACAGCCGTACCGACGGATCGCAGATCTGCCATCGTGCGCTTGGTGTGACCCGGACTGCCGAGCAGTCCGGGAATCAACATCGCTCCCACAAGAATGACCTGTCCAAAAAGCAGCAACACAACAAACATGGCCCGCATGAGAGAGCCTTTTCGTCGAAATTCCTCCCATGTCGTTTTTTCCGTTTCTGTCCATTCACTTTCAATCTTGCCCAGGAAAAGAAGTCTGATTTGTGGCCGGTTCAGATAACCAAGAATAAGGACGGAAGCGATTGTCCCGGCGGGAAAGATCACAAGCCCCATGTAGGATAGAACGATCTCCAGATGACGACCAAAAGGTTTTAACTTGATTAAACCCACCGCCGTGAGAATCTGAATGAGACCGAACACGCCGGAAGCAATTGCGATGTCCAGGATTTCCTCGTCAATAGCAATCCACACAATCCCGAAACAGGGTAAGGAAAAAACGAAGCGCAGAACGGCGAGGAGCGTAATGAATCCGGTACGCTTCATCTTTCTATTGTATCAGTGGACTGCTTCGCCGGGTGTGCTCTTCTATACACCACGAATTTTCCACACGCCGCTGAATTCGATGACAGCAGGAATCATCCTTGGTATACTTCGCCTCATGGGCGGGCCGGGCGCGCTGTAAAGCATTGGAGGAATCTCATGAAAACAGTCTTGAAAATTCTTATTCTTTTCTTTCCCACTCTGATTGTATCGGGACAGGATTCGATTCAGCAGAGGCTGGAAAACTCTCCGAGACATCAGGAATGGGTTGTGGTGAAAAACGGTGAGCGTCCGGTGCATTGTTTTGTTGTCTATCCGCAAATGAAGGAAAAAGCCACGGCTGTGCTGGTCATCCATGAGAACAAAGGGCTCACCGACTGGGTAAGAAGTCTGGCAGATCAGCTCGCTGAAGCGGGGGCCACAACAATAGCTCCTGATTTGTTGTCCGGTCTGGGTCCAAACCAGGGGAAAACAAGCGACTTTCCTTCAATTGATGCTGCAACAGAAGCGCTGTACAAACTCCAGCCGGATCAGGTCATCTCCGACTTAAACGCAGTATCCGACTACGTTACAAAGCTACCTGCATCGAACGGAAAGCTCGCAGTCGCCGGTTTTTGCTGGGGAGGCGGCCAGAGTCTACGATTTGCAACACGCCGTCGTGAATTGAATGCAGCATTCATATTCTACGGCACAACCATTCATACGAAGGAAGAAATTGCGCTCATCAATTGTCCTGTTTACGGCTTCTACGGCAGCAATGATGCCCGGATCAACGCAACACTTCCGGGCACCGCAGAAACGATGAAAGAAGCCGGCAAAACCTTCGATCCGGTGACGTACGATGGAGCGGATCACGGATTCATGCGCAAAGGGGAAGAGCCGGATGCTTCCTCTGCGAATAAAGAAGCCCGTACAAAAGCATGGGAACGATGGAAAGCCATATTGAATAAGCTTTCCACGCCATAGCGAAATGCAGGGATTTTCGCAGACCTGTGATCAGATCGCCGCTTCAACCAGGAGACTGGAGAAGGAAAGAATCCTGTCAGAATACCTGCTATCGTTGAATGATGAAGACCTGGCGATTGCGGTCACGTTTTTTACAGGTTCCCCGTTTTCACTCAGAGATCAGCGGATCACGAATACGGGATTTGCGGCGCTGCGGGATGTGCTCTGCGAGATCGATCCGCGAGCCGAAGAATTCCTGGGACCTTTGCTCTTGCGGACCGGAGATCTTGGAGCCGCGGTTGAGCAACTATTTTCAACCAGGGTCGGTCAGCCATGCCTGACCCTGGTAAAAGTCAAGGTTTACTTCGATTCACTTGCCAAAGCCTCCAGGAATCTTCAAAAACGGGAAATAACGCGTGCCATCTTGCTGCGGGCAACTCCCGCGGAAGCCAAATACATCATCAAGATACTGTTCGGAGACATGCGCATCGGATTACAGGAGAGTCTGGTTGAATCTTCAATGGCCAGGGCATTCAAACAAGATCTCACGAAGATTCAGTTTGCGAACATGCTGCTTGGCGATATCGGGGAATCGGCTCTTCTAGCGCGTCACAATAATCTTGAATCCGCGCAGATGCGACTGTTGCATCCGATAAAACCGATGCTCGCTTCCCCGGAAGAAAGTACTGAGAAAATCCTGCAGTACATGAAAGGACAGGGTTTCGCGGAAGATAAATATGATGGCCTCCGGGCCCAGATTCATAAAGAACGCGAGGAGTCGAAGATTTATTCACGCGATCTGGACGACATCACCTCGTCTTTTCCCGAGGTGATAAACGCAATCCGCTCCATTCAACAATCGTTCTTGATGGATGGAGAAATCGTCCCTTATAGAGATGGACGGATCCTCGGCTTCGGCTTGTTGCAGAAACGTCTTGGAAGAAAAACCGTAAGCGGAGAAATGCTCGAATCCATTCCGTGTCGCTATTTTGCGTTTGACTTGCTTTATCATGGAGAGGCGCTCCTGCTCAATGAACCTCTCAGGCGCAGACGCAGCCGGCTTGAAAAGCTACAACAAGAGCATCCTGATGCATTTTTTCTCGCAGAGCAACGGCCCGTGCAAACTGTTCAACAATTGGAAAAAGCCTTTGAAGAGGCCAGAGCACGCAATAACGAAGGACTGGTCATCAAAGATCCCGATTCAGTTTATGTTCCCGGAAAACGGGGCAAGAGCTGGTTAAAGCTGAAGCGTGCAATGTTGACTCTGGATGTTGTCGTAACTCTTGCGCAATACGGAAACGGCAAGCGCGCAGGACTGCTTTCCGATTATACGTTTGCCGTTAAGGACAATGAACGCCTGCTCACGATCGGTAAAGCTTATTCCGGAGTCACAGACAGGGAAGTCGCTCAACTTTCCGAGTTGTTCCAAAACATTTCACTTGCCGATCATGGCTTTTACCATGTGGTCCCTCCGCAAGTGGTGCTCGAAGTCACCTTCGATCGAATCAACAAAAGCAATCGACATTCCAGCGGGTATGCTCTGCGGTTTCCACGAATCAAACGGATTCGCTGGGACAAAAATTCCGATCAAATCGACACACTGGAGACGGTCAACAACCTGTACAACACGCACTTCAAATAGGGAAAGAATCATGAATCTGGAAGAAATTCGAAAATTCTGCTTATCGTTGCCGCATGCTACAGAAAATGTGCAGTGGGGAAATGATCTTTGTTTTAAAATAGCCGGCAAGATGTTTACAGTTGCTTATCTGGAAGGCTATAAGGTTTCTTTCAAATGTACACCGGATGAGTTCCAGGAGTTGATCCTGATTGACGACATTCGACCTGCCGAATACGTTGCAAGATACCACTGGGTCACTGTCTGGAAGCCCGGAGCTTTACGCAAGTCGGAGTTGAAACGGCTGATTAAGGATTCGTATCAGATGGTTTACGACAAGCTTCCAAAGAAAACGCGAACGAATCTCGAGAATCTATGACATCAGCGGCACATCGAAGGTTGCCGGCGCCGGCTCTTTCAGATTGCATAACTGGATGGTCATCAGTTCCAGAATCGTACTCTCTTTAGCCTGTCCCGATTTTAGAGCCCGATCCGCAAACGACAGCACTCGTATCGCTTTAATCAAATCGGTCATGCGGAACCGGGCAAGCTGTGTGAGATATTTCTGCAGAAAATACACCGGTTTGTTGATCTTCTGCGCGATTGTCGCCTGTGGAATTCTTTGTAACACCAATTCCTTTGCCAGAATCATTTTTTCGTACTGTTTCGCGAGCAGCGCGATACAGTAGACCGGTTGTTCGCCCTTCTCGAGTAAGTCATGCAGTAAATGCACCGCCTTTTCAGTGTTTTGATCCAGCAAAGCTTCTGACCATTCCCAGACAGATGCCGTTGCCGTATAACCGACTGCATTTTCCACATCTTCCAGAGTGATCTTTCGTTCAGACTGGAGGAACAACATCAACTTTTCAAGCTCCGCAGACAACCGCTGGAGGTCGGTGCCGAGTCGCTCCGTCAAGGACTGAACGGCTGCCGGATCAATTTGAAAATTTAACCCGCGGAGGTGACCGTTCACCCAGCTCGGAATCTCCTTTTCGCTGAGCGGATTAAACTCCACCAGTGTTGTTTTTTTGGACAGGGCGCCCTTCAGTTTAGCGCTTCCTTCCCACTTGTTCACATCGAAAATCAATAAGGTCGAAGAGGAAGGCTGATCCAGATATCGCTCAAGATAGTCCTTGATCCGGGACATCGAGCGCTCCAGTCCGGAAGCCTGTTTGATATACATCACTTTGTGGTCGCCAAACATTGGGACCGTATTGGCTTCATCGAGAAACGAAGTGTCTTTGATTTCCTCACCAAGAAATGAACGATAGTTAAATGAACGGGATTCCGCATCCAGAAAACGATTCAACACGGTTTCTATCGCCCGGTCCTTCAGGAACGTTTCCTCACCAAGAAAGGTCACAACTGATGATACTTTACGCTCCTGAACCGCCTTTAAAAATTCGGAATAGCGCATAAGAATGAACCGAGCATACTAAAACTCTGTGCCTGAAACAACGGTTACATTGTCTTCGGGTAGTTGTCTATTATTCAGGATTCCGGGCAAGGACCACGGGCTGGTAGTAGCCGCTCTCTTCGGGCATCAGCCATTTAATATCAACGAATCCAGCTTCTTCCAGAATCCTGTTCAGATCTGCGCGTTGCAACGCGCGATAGAGTGTTGTGTAGCATTGCGTATCCCAGCGGTCATTTCTGAGTTTCATGTGGAAATGCTGGAGCGTGTAAGTTCGATTGTCATCAGCCCAATTCCAGATCTGGAATACGATTCGTTGTCCGCCTTGATCTTCAAAAACGCGCGGGAGCGTTGGCTGAGTCCGTCTGGGATCAGATGCTGAACCTGGAAGAGGCATGGCGTTACCGGAGGAGGCTTCACGTTCGCGGATTACCTGATCGTAGTCTCGAATCGTTGCAAAGAACAGACCGTTAGGATTCAGACGTTCTCGAATCTGAATGGATGCTTGCAGCAAATCGACGTCTTCCAGCAGATGAGAGATCGAGTTATCGCAAGACATCACAACATCGAATGTATTCGAAACAACATTACCCAGAGAGCGAACGTCCGCTGCGGCAAACACGATATCAACGCCAAAGGATTCGGCTTCTTTGCGAGCGCGATCAATGGCCGATGCTGAAAGATCTGTAGCCTGAACTCGATAACCACACGTTGCAAGCCCGATTGCCTGCGTACCGATTCCGCAAGTGCAATCCAAAACCGAAACCGGACGCGATCCAAATTGATGTTGAATCAGCGAGTCCAGTACTTTACCCTGACGCAGGACCTCCGCTCTCCAATCAGCGTACATGGAATGATAATCCGCTGACAGCACATCATAAAAATCGATTACGGATTCGCTCACCGGAGAACCCTCCATTACATTGCAGATTTCAGATTTGAGATTTCAGATTGAAAGTGCAATTGAAAGTGACGACTGTTGATTGATAGACAGCGAATTCAATCTTAGATCGTCCAATTACAATCTGCAATCTAGAATCTGAAAATCTGAAATCACGCCGTGAGACTTGCTATGCGTATGCTCTAGGGTCACAGCTGCAATCCGGAAAGTCGGGTTAGCGCATGGTTCGAGTATTCCGGCTGGAATCTCCTGTATAATTTTTTCTGTGAGGCCTGCTGACTTTGTTCCCGCTATTGTGAGGAAGTTTGACCGGAAAAAGCCATGGGCCGAATGGATATCCGGATCGGTTCTGTTTTCCGATGTTTCCGGTTTTACCACAATGACGGAGTCTCTCTCCACTCTGGGAGCCGACGGCGCTGAAATTCTCAGGAATATTCTCAACCGATATTTCACTGAAATGATCAGTATCGTTCATTTCTACGGTGGTGAAGTCATGAAATTTGGTGGAGACTCTATCCTCTGTTTTTTCCCGGGCGAAAATACTTTGAGACAAACCCTCTCTGCCGCTTCAACGATGATGGCTTCGATGCATCGTTTCCAGAACATCAAGACTCCCGTGCAAAAATTTTCCCTTCGGATGAAAATGGGAATTGCTGCCGGTGAGATACTTATCGCCGGACTCGGTAAACCGGAAGCACGATGTGAACATGTTTTTGCCGGAGAACCTGTGGATCTGGCCGGAGAGGCTGAGCGTCATGCGAAAGCCGGCGACATCATCCTCTCGGTTAACGGTCCGCAAGAGTCATTTGAAAAGATCGATCTTGAACTTGTCGAGAAGGGATTCTTTCGTATTTGTAATGCCTCCCGGATCGAACACTACCGTGGTTCCACAGACCGAATCCCGGCAGAAGATTCGTCGTCATCCAGCGATTCTCTAAAGCCGTTTTTGATTCAAGAAGTCTATGAGATGGTCTCAGGGGGATATGACCGCTTCCTGGGAGCGCTTCAAACCGCAGTCCCTGTTTTTCTGCAGTTTACAGGCTTCTTCTTCAGAAAAGAATTATTTTCACTCGATACTTTTCATGAGTTTTTCACCAGTGTGGTGGAGGCCGCTCACA
>Ga0247727_10013052_pt1 | contig 14099 bp, 17 predicted proteins | sample WisWelCaveWW1625_FD_202498 | JGI IMG/M metagenome (GOLD analysis project Ga0247727, IMG submission 202498) | Biofilm microbial communities from Wishing Well Cave, Virginia, United States - WW16-25 | ecosystem: Environmental > Aquatic > Deep subsurface > Groundwater > Cave microbial mat | place... | reverse complement strand
CCTCGATCCGGATATTCAACAGCTCATTGAGGCTCATTTCCAACAGATCCATTTCCTCTTTTTCCTGCGCCGGGGTGGAAGTGGTGGCGGCAAAAACGATTGCTCCAACCATCATTAGCTTCGCTGCCAGGTGAAGCTTTGTCATGTCGATCCTCCTTGGGATATATTGGTTTCTGCGTGCACGATACGGCGCTTATGCAAGCGGCGCCGTAATTTCCGGGATAGTAGTTTTCCAATCCAGCCCTTCCGCCCGGAGTTATTAGAAATGTATTTCACCCAACATTTATAATAGTTTCATGACATTGCATAAAAATCAAAGCGCTAAAGAGCTTGCCGAGGGTTGGAACAACGCAGGTATAAAAGTGTAAATCCGTCCGGTGGGGTGGCGCTTCCCTTAAACAAAATGCGTCGAAGCTAAACTCGATGAAAACGAGCTTTATCGCTCACTAGCTGAACTTCGACTTGTTGATCCGCGTCCAACCCGTCAAGGCAGCCTACACGCTTTCAGTCATGTGATTCTTTCTGAAAACTCTTTATCATACATCCGGTTATTACAACACTTTCTCGTTCTTGCGGAAGCTTTTTATTCCCGAGCAGAAAAAGATTGATTCCCGGTCAATCTGTCAATTACTGACATAAAGCTGTAGCATCACGTCTTGGCGGTTGCGGAAAAGAATCGGAAAAATAAAGCGCTGGCTTATTTTTTTAGAGAAAGGTAAATCGAAGCGTGGTTTTAAGAAAACGGAAGAAAATTATGAATAGGTATAGTCGCATACAGCCAGAAATCTATCGAAAAAAAGTTTTTGCATTCTTGAATGATCGGCATTATATTAAGAGTGGGAAAAAACCAGATGAGCAACGACCGTCTGTCTCCGAAGCAATACGAAGCCTGGCTCATTCAACTCCTGCGACAGCGGTTTGAGCGAGCCAATTTCAAAGTCGAGGACCACAAGAAAGTTGGGGAGTTGCCGCTGGAGATCGACATGATTGTGATTTCCGCCGGCGCCGAGAAGCCGCCGAACTTTGCCGAATTGCCGCCGCTGTTTCATTACTTCCGGCAGCACAATGTGATGGAGCTGAAAACGGAGAAGGATCGTTTGGCAAAGATATTTTCCGATGTGATGCGCACATGCTCTCGTATGTCATCGCTTTTGAAAACCCGCCGGATGAAGGAATGCCCGATGAATTACAAGCGTTCTCCAATCCGGTGCGGCGGCAGCCCATTATCTTAAACGAATTGAATCGTGGGCAAACCAGCCCACTTCTCGAAGCTTTTCTTGATCTTTATGAAAGCGAGGTGCTTAAGCTGATGGCAATTAGACAAGAAACCATCAATAGAATGATCGAAGCTTTAGGCCGAGAAAAGATTCTTTCAACCTTCCATCTGGAAGATATCTTGGCGGCCTTCCGCAAAGAAGACCTCTTGGCAGCCTTCCGCAAAGAAGATCTCTTGGCAGCTTTGCGGAAAGAAGACCATTTGGCGGCTTTAAGCAAAGAGGATATGGTACAGTGGCTTCTCGCCAAAGTTGGATCCGAGCAATTGAGTAAAATATTCAATCAGGGCAACAGCAATTGACGAGGTGTTTAAGCTTATGAATCTCAAACAAGAGACCATTCGCAGAATGATCGATGCCGTTGGCAGAGAAAAATTCCTTAAATAAATTTAGTCAGGCCAATCCGAATGGGGTTGGCTTTTTAATTTAGGCCGACTTTCAGATTGACAATCAGGGATTTTTTGCCTACTTTTAAACTGAAAGTTGCGAACCTGTTTCAATATCTTTTTCATGCGACGCTTCAAACATTGGCTCGAATATCAAGGCACGCGTTTTCTATTCTTTGCTGCGCAAACACCGCCTTTGTCGTGGGTGCTTTTATTCGGCAAAATTTTAGGCAAGCTCGCCTTCTCGATTTTGCGCATTCGTCGCCGCGTGGCTTTGGAAAATTTGGCGCACGCCTTTCCGGAAAAATCCGCCGCCGCGTTAAAAAATATCGCACGCCGTTCTTATGAAAATTTCGGCATGATGCTGCTGGAATATTTGCGCCTGCCGAAGCTTGCGCCGGAGGAATTGTTGCAACGCATCAGCTTCGCCATGCCGCGCGAGCAAAATCCTTACGAGCAGGCGCTGGCGCTCGGCAAAGGCGCGATCTGTATGACCGGACATTTCGGCAATTGGGAGTACATGGGCGCGCTCGTCGCGTTGATGCAATATCCGATGGTTTATCTGTATCAGGAGCAGAACAATCCGTATGTCGACGCGCTGATCCGCGATATCCGGACGCAGATGAAAATGCCGTCGATTCCACGCGGCGCGGCGTTGCGCGGCATTCTCAAAGCGTTGCGTGAAAAAAAATTCGTGGCGCTGCTCGCCGATCAAGATGCCGGCGCCAATGGCATCTTCGTGGATTTTCTCGGCCGGCCGGCTTCCACCGCGCAAGGGCCGGCGGCTTTCGTGCTGAAAAGCGGCGCGCCGATTGTCTTCTGCGTGGCGATTCGCGAACCGCACGGCCGGCATCGCGTCGAAGCGGAGCTGCTGACTTTTGATTTCTCAAAAAACGGCACGATAACGCAAGCGAAGGCAGAAGAACAGCAGCGCCTCATCACCGAAGCGTGGACAAAAGTTTTAGAAAAAAATATTCGCCAATATCCCGATCATTGGTTTTGGATGCACCGCAGGTGGAAGACAAAAAAGAAAAACTGATAAAAAGATAAAATGATCAGGAGTGGCGAGGCGAAAAGAATATTGATTGTGCAAACCGCCTTTATCGGCGATGTGATTCTGGCGACGCCGCTGGCCGAAGCGGTGCAGCAGGTTTTTCCCGACAGTAAAATCGATTTTCTGACAATTCCGGCGGCGGCGGGTCTTTTAGAAAAGAATAATTTTATCCGGCGCGTCTTGATCTTTGACAAACGTGGCGAGCAGCGCGGACTCTTCGCGTTATGGAAACTGGCGCAATCACTGCGGCAAGAGCGATACGATCTCGCGCTCGTGCCGCATCGTTCGCTGCGCAGCGCCCTGCTCGTCTGGCTGGCGCGCATTCCCGAACGCCTCGGTTTCAATCGCAGCGCCGGCGCCTGGTTTTTTACGCGGCGCGTGCCGTATCAACAGAAACACGAAGTCGAGCGCAATTTGGATTTGCTGCGAGTTTTCGGCAATGATTTCGCCACGCCGTCGCCAAAAGTTTTTTGGGATAAAAGCGACGAACGGTTTGTCGAGCAAATTTGCAATAGCACGCAAACGGGCCAATGGTTTTGTGCGCTCGCGCCGGGATCGGTTTGGGCCACGAAGCGTTGGCCGGCAGAACGTTTTATGGCGTTGGCAGGAAAGTTAATTGCCGAGACCGGCGCCTGCATTTACTTAATTGGCGGCGGTAGCGACGTTGCGCTCTGTTCTCGCATCGCCGCGGCGATTGAAAAAAACTGCGTCAATACGGCAGGCAAGCTTTCGCTGCGCCAATCTGCAGCTCTGCTCAACCGCTGCGAGATTCTCATCAGCAACGACAGCGCGCCGGCGCATCTCGGCGTCGCCACGCGCTGCAAAGTCATCGCGATTTTCGGGCCGACGGCGCCGGCCTTCGGCTTCGCGCCGTTTGGCGACGGCCATCTCGTGGTTGAAAAAAATCTTCCGTGCCGGCCCTGCAGCTCGCACGGCGGCAATCGCTGTCCGATTGGCACGCACGCGTGCATGTTGGAGATTTCGGTTGAAGAGATTTTCTCGCGTGTATTAACATTGAAAAATGCCGCCCCCAATCGTAAAACCTTAGAGGCAAAGAAATGAAGATACCCAAAGTTAAAAAACCGTCAAAAAAAGTTTTGGCAAAGGTGCATTCTTTTAAAAAGGAGAAGGGAATGCTGGCGGTGATCGAGCCTGATTCAGGAGCGTATTTTTTGGGAAAGACTTTGCTTGAAGCGCTGAAAAAGGCGGAGACGCAATATCCCAATAAGATATTTTACTCCATTCGTATCGGTCATCCCTTTGCACATCAACTAAAAGAGGCCATCAGGAAAGTAGGTTCTGAACTGAATTTTTCTTTGCAAAAGAATGTGGTAAGCTTAACAAAATAGTTGTCCGATGCCAATCATCGCCATAGATCATCAAAGGCCGAATGAGACTATCATCGCCAGGGCTCTTTTGGCGCTCAAGAATGGCGAAATCATCGTCTATCTCACCGACACGTTATACGGCCTTGGCGGCGATGCGCGCTCAATGATCGCCATCCAGAAAATTTTTTCACTCAAAGGACGCGCCGCAGAAAAGGCGCTGCCGGTTATTGTCGGCGTTAGAGAAATGGCGCGGTCGTATGTTGAGGAGATTCCGGCGGTCGCGGAAAAGTTAATCGAAAAATTTTGGCCCGGGCCGTTGACGATGATCTTCAAAGCGTCGGAGCAGGTTCCACCGCTGCTGATTGGCCACACCGGAAAAATTGCGATACGTCTACCGCACGCGCCGCTGGCGCGCGCCATCTCGAACGGCCTCGGCGCGCCGATTATCGCCACCAGCGCCAATCGCAGCGGCGAGCCGGCGTTAAATTCTGCCAAACAAATCGCCGAAATTTTTGGAAAACAACTGGCTTTGGTTTTAGATAGCGGACCGCCGATGCAGACAAAACCTTCAACCATTATCGATGTGACGACCGAGCCGCCGGCGTTGGTGCGCGCCGGCGCCGTGCCAACAGCGGAAATAATCAAACAGATTGGAGAGATACGAACTTGAGTCGAGACGCTAAATTTTACATTCTCTTTGTTTGCAGCGGCAACAGTTGCCGCAGCCCGTTGGCCGAAGGCCTGCTGCGCGCCAAAATGCCTTCGCGTTTGCAAGACGACGTCGAAATCAAATCTGCCGGCACGCTCGGCATCGACGGCATGCCGGCAGCGCGTTATTCCGTCGAAATCGTGCAAGAGCGAGGCGGCGATCTTGCCGGTTTTCGCTCGCAAGGCGTCACGGCGAAATTGGTTGAAAAAACGGATTTGATTCTGGCGATGGCGCAGGAGCATATCGAGTATTTGCAGGAGAGCTTTCCGCAATATCGCGAGAATATTTTTTTGCTCAAACGCTTTGGCCGCGACGCGGCGGAGCAAAATGCTCTCGACGATGATGAGGTTTTTGATCCGGTCGGCAGCGATAAGGAAACCTATCTCGAGTGCGCGGATATTATCGATGAAGAATTAGAACGCATCATGCCGACGCTGGTGAAATTCATCCAAGAACGGCGGCGGCAGCCCAACGACACGCCGGCATGACGCCTCGCAAGGTTCTCCTCGTGCGCACGGATCGACTCGGCGACGTCGTTCTTGCGACGCCGGTGGCAACCGTATTGAAGAAAAACTTTCCGGAGGTGCACGTCACTTTTTTGGCGCGGCGTTATACCGCAGAAATTCTGCATTGCCATCCGCATATTGATGAAATCATCGAATGGGATGGGAGTGAAATTGACGGCAAGATGCAGCCGCTCAGCAAAACGCTTCGACAAAAAAAATTTGATACGGCGATCATGTTATTTCCACGCCCCAATTTGGCCTGGGCAATTTGGGCGAGCGGCATTCCGCAGCGGATTGGCACGGGTTACCGCTGGTACAGTTTCTTGTTCAATCAACGCGTTTTCGAGCATCGCAAAACCGCGGCGCGTCACGAAGCCGAATATAATCTGCGGCTCTTGCAGCCATTGGGCATTTCTACTGCGGAGATTGAATTTCATTTTTCTTTGCCCACCGCCGAACGCGAGCGCATCGGCAAAAAATTGAATGCTCTCGGCGTTGATGCAAAACCGGTGATTCTGCATCCGGGCAGCGGCGGCTCCGCGCGCGATTGGCCGCCGGAATATTTTGCGCAACTCGCGGACCGTCTGCAACAAGACTTCAGCACGCCAGTTGTTTTGACCGGCGCAACTGATGAAAAAAATTTAATTGATACGATTCGACAACGGACGGCTTCGAAACCACTTTCACTTTGCGGCCGTTTAACCATTACCGAATTGGCCGTGCTTTGCCAGCGTGCCGGAGTTTTTGTCGGCAACAGCACGGGGCCGTTGCATGTGGCGGTGATGGTTGGCGCGCCGGTGGTGGCTTTTTATCCGCCGATCCAAGCATGCCGCCCCGAACGCTGGGGGCCGCATGGGCGCTTGGCAGAGGTTTTGATGTCGCAGCAAGCCGAATGTCAGCTTTGCCGGCAATCGACGGAGCGCGTTTGTGATTGTATGCGTAGGATTTCGGTTGCAGCGGCGCTGCAAAAAATTCGTGAGAGGTTATCACAAGACGGATAAGCCACAACGCAACGGGTTTAAAAACAATTGTCCAACGGCTAGATGAACCCAACGGTAAAAGCTTCATCCGTTGGGTTCATCTAGCCGTTGGCGAAAAAAGTTAGAGATTTTTAAACATTGCATTTAACGCGGATGAATACATTTTCTTTTTTACTCTTCTTTTGCATTTTTTTCCAGCAAGCTTTAGCGGCGCCATCAAATCATGCCGCATTTGAATCCACGCACCCAGGCCCGGATTCGCTAAAAAACAACGGCGTGGCGCCGCCGTTGCGCGTGGTTCCCAACGCCGCGTTTAGCGTGGGCGAAAAGTTGACTTTTCTGGTTCGTTACGGACCTATCCTCGCCGGCAATGCGCGGTTGTCGATTCCGCAAATAATTAATATCAATGGACGCCCATCTTATAAGATTGTCTCCGAGATGTGGTCGAATAAATTTTTCTCGTCTTTCTTTAAAATGAATGACCGCGTCGAATCGCGGATGGACGTTGACGGTCTTTTTACTTGGTGGTCGAGCAAAAGTTTGCACGAGGGCGATTTTAAAACCGCGCACACGGTGGCGTTCGACCAAATCAACCACCGCGCGATTATGACGAAGGGCGAAAAAAACGACACGCTTGCCGTGCCGCCGTTTGTGCAGGATGTTTTGTCGGCCATCTACTTGCTGCGCACGATGAAATTGACGCCCGGCGACACGATTCATATCGATAATCATTCGGATGGAAAATTGTTTGATTTGCAAGTCGTCGTGCACAAACGCGAAAAAGTGCAAACGAAAGCCGGCAAATTTGCGTGCCTTGCAGTCGAGCCGTTTTTAAAAACCTCGGCGCTCTTTCAGCAAAAAGGCCGTTTGATCGTTCATATGACTGACGATCAACGCAAAATGCCGGTGATGATCACCAGTCAGCTTTATGTGAAAGGTTTCAAATTGGGAGCGATTGTCGCCGAATTAGAAAAAATCGAAGGCGTTCCTAAAAATTAGGGAAGTTTAATCCATCATGGAAAACCAGCCTGCACATTCCGAAAATGCTTGGCAAAATTTTGCCGAAATCTTTATGCCGCTTTTACGTTCGGCGTTGTTAGGTGATTTGACCGCGAATATTCTGCATGATATCAATAATCCTTTAACGGCAATCTTGAATTATGCGCGGCTGCTGCAAATGGGGCAATTCTCGCCGGAAGAAAAAGATGGATTTTTGAAAGGCCTCGTTGCCGAAGGCGAGCGCATTTTCGCATTGTCGAATTTGATGTCGCGAATGCTCCCGCCGCAGGAATCGGCGGAGGTTGGCGCAAATTTGCCCGAGCTGCTTGATCTCGCCTTGCATCTTTTGAGGACACGTTTCCGCCAGGATGGCATCGTGGTGGAATATCAACCCCACCACATATTGACAAAAACACCAACTCGTTTCACCGGCGGCGCGCAAATTTTATTGTTAGTATTTGAAAAAATACGAAGAGAATTGAACGCGCCTCATCTTGCCCCAACCTCGATTAAAACGATACGTTGTGAATGGCATACCACCGCTCACCACCAAAGTCTCCAGTTCATTTATAACCTCGTTTTACCGCAGCCCCAAGCGTCAATTAATTTATTCGATCATTGGTTAGCCGGCCTCCCGGAAAAAGAATCGACGCAATTCGGCCTCGAGATGACGCAGGCCGTGCTGAGGCAAGCCGATTGCAAAATTGCGGTGAGGCCGCAAGCCGAGGGCTGGACGGCGATTCAACTCGATTTCCCGCGATAATCTTTTATTTTTACCTGCAACTTCTCGTCCCCGGCCTCCGTAAGAGCATAAGCAAATTCGGAGGTTAGTTTGAATATTATCCAAACGGAAAATCTGTCGAAGCATTTTAACCGCGGCAAGCTGCGGGCCTTGGACGGCGTGTCGCTGCACGTCGGGCCAGGACGCGTGTTTGGCTTGCTCGGCCCGAACGGCGCGGGAAAAACGACGCTCGTGAAACTATTGTTGAGCATCCTCAATCCCACGGCGGGATCGGCGCTGCTGTTTGGCGAGCCGGTGTCGAATCATCTGCTGCGCAAACGCATCGGCTACTTGCCGGAGAATCATCGCTATCCGGATTTTCTCAAAGGCGGCGCGGTGATGGAATATTTCGGTCGTTTCGCGGACGTAGCGCAAGAGCAACGCCGGCTGCGCATTCCGGAATTGCTCGAGCTCGTCGGCATGGAAAAATGGGACAAGACCAAAATTCGCAAATATTCCAAAGGCATGATGCAGCGGTTGGGATTGGCGGTGGCGATGATCAACGATCCGGATTTGCTGCTGTTGGATGAGCCGACGGACGGCGTCGATCCGATCGGCCGCAAGGAAATTCGCGATATTATTTTGCACTTGAAGCAGCGAGGCAAAACGATTTTTATCAACTCGCATTTGCTTTCGGAAGTCGAGATGGTGTGCGACGAAGTGGCGATTATGAATAAAGGCAAAATCATCGTGCAAGGCCCGGTGGCGCAATTGACGAACATCGGCTTGAGTTACCGCATTGAAACTTCGCCGCTGGCCGAATCGAGCAAAGCCAATTTGACGGCGAAATTCGCCAAGCTCGGCTTGGTGAATGGCCATCTCGAAGTGACGGTGCAAGATCATAGCGAATTGAATCGCCTCATCGATCAACTCAGACAAGCACAAGCGGAAATTCATGCAATCGTCCCGCAAAAGCGAACGTTGGAAGAAAGCTTCTTCGCAGCGATCAAAGGCGCGGTTTCTGGAGATTTTAATGAAATGCCGAAGGGTTTGTCGTAATGCTCGTCGTTATGCCTTTAGGCACTAACTTCGGGGATTGAGATAATTATTGATCTGCACCAAATATTTTTTATTAACTCAAAATTTTACGCCTAAAGGCGCCACTACAAGCCTATGAGATTCTTAGCGATCATTGCTTATACATTGCGCGAGTCGTTTGCGAAGAAAACGTTTATGGCGTTTTTTATCGTCGTGACGCTGGTGCATTTGCTTTTCATATTTGCATTAAACATCGATCTCGTTTCCGGCGGCGTGGCGATGGTGGAAATGTTCGGCAAGGGCGTCGAGCAGGAAATTAGCTTAGAAAAGCTGCGCACGATCATTATGCAAATTGAGGCAGGGCTCGCGATCGCGATGTACGGCGGCGGGATTTTTCTGTCGATTTTTGCGACGGCGAGCCTCATTCCGAACATGCTGGAAAAAGGCAGCGTGGACTTGATGTTGTCCCGTCCCTATGCGAGATGGCAATTGCTGTTAGGGCGTTATCTCGGCGCGTTGTGCATCGTGACGATCAACGTGACGTATTTGATCGGCGGGTCGTGGTTGATTCTTTCGATCAAAACCGGATTTTGGCACATGCCGTTTCTCTTGAGCGGCATTATCATCATTCTCATGTTCAGCGTGCTGTTTGCGATCATGACGTTTGTCGGCGTCACGGCGCGCAATTCCGGCGTGTCGATCATTGTAGCTTATTTGGTATTTTTTTTTAGCCCGATTCTCTTGGCGCGCGACAAAATTTATGCACTGCTGTCGCAAAAAGTTTATCAATGGTTGTTAGACGGGATTTATTACCTGACGCCGCGCACCGCGGAGTTGGGCGACATGACTCGAAAAATCGTGGCCGGCGAAGCAATCGCCAGTTGGACGCCGCTGTATCAATCGCTCGCGGTCGGCGCGGCGTTTCTGCTGGGCGCGATTTATGTGTTTCAAAAGAAAGATTTCTAAACTCGTGTCGCAACATTCATGTGGCGACTCGTTTTTCGGCAATGCAATTATAAGGAGAACTCATTATGAAAAAGCAAATCGCCTTGGTCTTGTTGTTATCGCTCGCTTTGCTGGTTGCCGGATGCACGCAGCCGAAAACCACCTCTTTGCCGTCAACGGTGGATCAACACCTGGCGTGGATTCCGCAAAACGTTAACGGTGTGGCGTATGTCGACGTCCAAAGCCTGCGGCAGAGTGAGCTGGGCGTAAAACTCGAGGAGGATTTTGACAAACCGTGGTCGAGAATGCGCGATGACGAGCATCTGAAAGAATTGTTGGAAATGGCAAATTTCGATTTTGAAAAAGATTTGCACAGCGTGTTGGCCGGTTTTCGCGGCAGCGCGCATGACAGCCTGAATAGTTTTGCGCTGGTCGTGACCGGCAATTTCGATGAGCAAAAAATCTCTGAGACGCTCAGGGCCGTGCAAGATTCAATGGCGCAACATCATCACGACGCGCCGAAAATGAGCACGGAGACTTATTATGGCAAAACGCTGTATGTGATTAAAGAGCATGGCGAGCGCGCCTTCTATTTTGCCGATGCGCATACCCTGGTGGCGAGCAATAAGGATTGGGTGCAGGCGATTATCGACGGGAAAACCGCCGATCAGTCGGTGAAACAAAACAACGCGATCTCCGCGTTGATGAACAAGCTGCGTTTTAAGGAACAAGGCTGGGTGGTGGCTAACACGGCGGAGGTGATGGAAAAAGTGGCGGAAGAAATGGGACGCAGCAGCAATTTCAAAGGTACGCGCGCAGTGAAAGCGGTGCAAGGCGTCACGTTTTCGGCGAAGTTTGCGAAGAATGCCGAGCTTGATGGCGAGGCGGTTTGCGACAGCGAAGAGAGCAGTAAGTTGTTGGTCGAGGCGTTGAAGGGCGCGCTGGCGACGGCGAAACTCGCGGTTTCGGATGATCGTGAGGCGGTGGATATGCTGAATCACATCGATATTGGTATGTCCGGCAAAGCCGTGAAATTTAATGCCGATCTTGACAAGGCCTTTTTTGACAAAATGCGGGAGAAGGCGGAAAAGCAGGGCAAAGCGATTGCGATGTTTTAAAATTGTCAAGCCGTATTTTTATAACGCAGGCATAAAGCCACAGCCCAATTATTCGGACGCAGATTAACGCTGATTCTCGCTGATTTTTTATCCAGCGGACGTCGTCGGCGCGAATCTGCGCCCCAAAAATTTTATGAATGCAGGACTTGCTATTCCCCGGTATCATAACGCGGCAAATCAGCGACCGGCAAATTGAGAATATACGCCCAGGCCCTGGTTTCTCCGGTTGCGGTATGAACGGAAATCAGTTTTCTGATAAAAAGACTGCGCTCGGCTTGATCCGGCCAATAGCCTTCGATCATGTCGAGGGTTTCAAAAAATGTGAGGGGATCGAAAATTTCAAAAAGCTCGCCTTGCACTTCAGCGCTGCCATTTTTTTTCTGGGCCAGTGCCGTGGCATGGTGTTCCCCTGGCGCATGGAGAATTAAGCCGGGAAAGTCTCCAAACGTGTATAAAGCTCCTGCGATGGTCGCCGCTTCCAGGAATTTCGCTTTGTGGGCGGAGAGAAAATTTCCACGCGCCATACCTTGCCGGAGCGGGCCATAAGCAAACAATAGATTGTGTGATTCAAACGTATCCATCCAACATAATCCTTCTCAGGGTTTAACGATTTCTGGCAGCCGTTCAAAAATATAAAAATTGGCGCCGGAATGCAAATGGAAATCGCGAATTTTTCTGAAATTTTTAAAATAATATGCAACCTTTTTGAAGCAGGCTCCGTCTAATATAACAGAAAACGGTAAGAAATTTTAGCAAAAAGTTACGACAATAATCTTCATCTCAATTTCAGGTTGGAGATGAAGTAAATCATATAAAGAACCTCCCGCGTGACCTAAGGGAAAGGCGATCTATGCCAGTAGATTGCCTTTCCCATTTTTATTTAAGCCTAAAAAACTTTCTCCAATCTCAATATGAAATAAAAAGCTGATTCTGCATTCGGCGCGAAGGACGCTATGAATAAGAGGAGCGGTCAGCGCCCAGTTTTTTCGTAACAAAATGTAATAATTATCCTTGCCCCGATACAAAATTTTTATTAAAATTGAATGGCTGGGATCGCTGTCTGACCGCCCGACCTCGGAAGCTTTGCGTCGGGACGAGGAGTTAGGACGAAACGAGGAGACAGCAGGATTATGGCAGACCAACCAGCCGCAGCGCCGCCGGATTTGACGCCGGCATTTTTAATCTTATTGATCATCGTCATCGCCGGTCTCGGCAGCATTCGTTCTTGCGGAACGCCTCAGCCTGTTCCGAGGAATGGCAACGGCGCGCCCGTCGCTGGCGGCGGTTGCGCCGGTACAACGCCTGATTCACAAACAATGAATAACTCTGCCCTAAGTGGAGGCGGTTGCTATGGACCCGTGCCGACAACAGCAAATGGTTCTTACCAGCTTACGAGGAATTTTAATTACTATACGATTGTCGTGGGTCGCTTTGGGACGCCACAAGAAGCCAGCAGCTTTATGGCAGAGTTGCGGAGTCGTAATATCGATAATTTCATCTTGCAAACGACCGATGGACAATTTCTCATCTGTGTCGGAAAACAATTGTCTGCCGGCCGCACTGGCCGTTTGCTGAATACCTTGAGAGATCGAGGTTATAACAATTTAATCATTTTGCCGCCGCAAACGCAGAGAATGTAAATTGTATTATTTTTTTGATTGGAAAAGAGGACAGGGATGATGAATTCGCCCGGACGTTTGATGGGAATGGGTGTTTTCGTGCTGCTGGCTGTCGCCGGATGCGTCAGAACCGATCAGGATCAGCAAGCCCCCAGCAATCGCGCCGACCAGCCTGCGACGACCCCGCAATCCAACCGCACCGAAGTTCGCACGGATAGCCGGGTTGATCGTAGTGACGGTGGTGAAGCGGCCGGTACGCCACGTGCGCCGCGTGGTGAAGTCAAACGCAATGAATATACCGTCCAGGTCGGTCTGTTCAACCGTGTGGAAGAAGCCGACCAGCTCGCCTATGAGTTGCGGGCGCTTCGTGTCAATAATTTCGTCCAACCGACGGATCGGCAATGGCGCGTTTGCGTTGGGCGCTATTATTCGGCTGCTCGCGCCGATCGCATGTTGCGCCAAATTCAAGCCCTGGGCTATACGAGCGCGCAGATTTACCCGCCTGTGCCCAATAATTAATCGCTGCTCAATCGTGCGGTTTGACGAAATAGGTTGCACGGCCTATTTCGCGGGAGCGTTTTTTTCTACCGTTAAAATCTACCTCGGAGACCAGAGCGTTATGGCAGACAATAAACCAACGGCAGGCAAGCCGGACTTGACTCCATTATACATTATCTTGTTGATGGTTATTCTCGCCGGGGTGAGCAATATTCGTTCGTGCGGGCCTTATGGCATCGGTTGCACGGCCTGTGTGCAGCCAGTGCCGCCTTCGCAGGGTGGCGGCCAGCCGCCGGCGCCGAATCCCGCTGATCCGAATCCTCGTCCCGGGCCGGATATCGTCACCAATCTCAAACAATACACTGTGCTTGCCGGCAGCTACAAGACCAAAGAGGAAGCCTATAATTTGGCGACGGAGCTGCGCAGCCGAAATATCAACAACTTTATTTTACAACAAGATGGACAATGGCTGGTCTGTGTGGGAAAATATGTTTCAGCCGGACGCGCCGAGCGCATGGCGAGGACGCTGATCGAACGCGGCGTTGCAGATCCGGTGGTGTTACCGCCGCGCAATAAGAAATGAATTTTTTACTTGCGCGAATGGAAAATTTTTATTAAACTGCGGAGGTTATGATGCGGTTTGCGCCGTAACAAAATTGGAACGGCGGGAACATCGTTCGCGTAGAAAATTGCAGCAGATGATAGGCGGCGCTCAAAGCCAATGACATCAACTTTGTGCCGCGAAATGCTACCGCAGAGAATCAGCGACTGTGAAAAATTGGGAAGGGAAAGCCATGAGCGAGAAATCTGAAAAGCCTGTTTACAAAGCGCTGAATTTCAATTTCCAAGGCAGTATTAGTCTTAGTGATAAGCCTCCGGCACCACCCAAACCCAAATCACCGGGAATCGAAATCATTTTTGTCG
>Ga0247727_10013051_pt1 | contig 14099 bp, 14 predicted proteins | sample WisWelCaveWW1625_FD_202498 | JGI IMG/M metagenome (GOLD analysis project Ga0247727, IMG submission 202498) | Biofilm microbial communities from Wishing Well Cave, Virginia, United States - WW16-25 | ecosystem: Environmental > Aquatic > Deep subsurface > Groundwater > Cave microbial mat | place... | reverse complement strand
GGTCTTGGCCGTGTGGAAACTCGGTCGCGAGAAGACGGCGTAGAATGAGATTCCCCGACTTCGACTGCTCCTGGCGCTTCGCGCGAGGGCGACTCTTCCACGGCGGTCGAACCCCGGGGACTCAAACGCAGGAAACACGCGCGATCCTGAGGTCCTCGCGGTCGTCCAGCCTGTAATCTACCACGGAGCACATGGAGCGCGCGGCTGTTCATCAAACGGCAGCCAGCATGAGATTCTAATGATTTTTGCTCCGCACACGTTTTGACACAGCCAGGGTCAGGCAGAGAAAGTCTCGACGTGAGCACTGCGAGTCCGAACTAACTACCCCCAATGATCTGCCCAGGGCCATTCAAAGAATCCGCCCCGTGACGACGGCGACGGCCTGGGCGCGGTCCTCGCGGAAGTTCTCGCGGGCCTCTGGCACCGAAAGGCCGCGCGAGCGGATCAGCCACAGCACGAGGTTTCGCAGGGCGGCGAGCGCACGGGCGCCGGCGCGGACGCGGCAGCGATCCTCGTTCATTGACACGTCCCGAACCCAGTGCAGCTTGTTCTCGATGCCCCAGTGGCCGCGCGACAGCTGCAAGAGCCGCTCAGGCCCAGCTTCGGCGGCCGGCAGGCTGGTGACGATGTAGGCGACCTCGACGCTGCGCTTGTCGCCGATTTCGCGCGTGCGCTCGATCCGGGCCACCTGGGCGGCGCCCGGCCATTGCAGATGCGGCACGACCTCCGCGCTGGTCGCGATGGTGCGCGTCTCGATCCGGCCGTGCTCCTTGTCGACCGTCTCGGCCTTGGCCAGATCAGGCGGCGCGCCCAACCCGCCCCCTGGCGCCGCCGCGTCGTGACCTGAGGGGGGAAAGATCGCCGAAGCTCTCGGCGATGTTGGCTTTCAGCTCGGGCTGGTTGTCTTTGACGACGAACAGATAATGCCCGTTCGCGTCGCGGATGTGCCGGCAGATCTCGCGCTGGCAGAAGATCGCATCCCCGGTGATGACGGCGCCGTCGAGCGGCAGCTCCTTGAGGAGCGCCATCGCGGCCACAATCTCGTTCTGGTCGGGCTCGACCACCAGATCCCCGACCACGGCACCAAGGTCGGTCGCGAACGCGGACAGCACATGCAGCGCCTTGGCATCGAGGCGGAGCCATGCTTCGCATGGACGAGGCGCCGGCTGCCTTTGAGCGTCTTGCCGTCGATGGCAATGTGACGTGCGCGGTCGTCTCCCAGAGCGAACTTGCCGAGCCCGGCCGCCAGGGCGTCGGCATCGAGCGACTTGAAAACGTAGTGATAGGTCGCGTGGCAAGGCGCCCTGCCGTCCTCGATCCCGAGCAGGCGCAAGGCCTCCGGCTTCAAGCGCCGGCCCCAGCGGAAGATCGCCCTCAGATCATTGGCACCGGCCAGCATCGCCCCGATCGAGATGCCGAGCAGCGACTGCAGCCTATACTGCTGGCCCTGCAAACCACGCCGGTCCGGCACCTCGCCCAGCGCGCCCCACAATGTCCTGGTCATCGCCGTCACCTCCAAGTTGGTGACCGTGCGATAGAATCCGATTTGCTGGGCTTGTCAGCCCGCCAAGGGTGCGGTTCTTTGAATCACCCTGATGATCTGCCGGAGCCTGCTTGGAGCCGGCACTCCTCCTGTGGTAGAGTCGAGGATGGGCGCGGTAGCTTGGGGCCTATGGCCAACGCCCCGTTTCCCATCCCCGCTCATCAAACCGTGCGTGCGGGTTTCCCGCACACGGCTTTCGGACTGGCTTCACCGCAAGGCACACGGCGGTCGACCGTAGAGCTGGTGTCGTGCGACGACACCTCGGGACATAACAGCCTTCGCCTCGCGATAGGAGCTTCCTTTGACGGATCCGGATTTATAGTCGGTGTTTGCAGGCTCATCGCCAATCACCTTCGCCTCGCCGCCTTCGAAAGCGTGCCAAAAGTCAGGGCCCTTTGCTCCGCCGGCATTACCCAGCTTCGACGCTCATACGACCCTGTCCGACTCCCGCCATGGCCGCTGCCTTCCGCAACGTTGAGGCCGCTACCCTCGCCAGTGACGGGTCTCCCCCGATTGCCCGAACCACCTTTCCGACGTGCCGCGCCCACTACCCCGGCGGATCGAGCGGGTGCGCGTGTCGATTGCTTCCCGCGCTCGTTGGAACCTTCCCCAAATGGCAGGAGGGTCGGCATCCGCATTGTCACTATCGAGGCCTGCTCAGGCTTCACTCGTGTTACGGCCCGCCGAATCGCTCAGCCACCCAAGGTGACCTTTGTCACGAGGCTCCAGCCCAGCCAGTTACCCGGCCAAGCCGCTCGTCAGCTTCCGGACCTATCGACAATTTTCCGGGTGGAATCCTCCTCCACAGGTGTTTCGCGCCCTCGGGGCGCACTGCCAGGAGCTGACGAACGTGGAAGGTCATGAGGCGGTTCCGCGTTCTGACTCGCTACTCCTGCAAATGGCCGACGCCCCCGCTGTTAGGTATGTCCCCCCGACAGGGTGCCCTTCCACCGTGTCCACCACGAGGGGTCATCCGCGGAACGCGCCCGCCAGGCTGCGGGTGCGACACCGAATTCCCGCTTGAATGCGCGGCTGAACGCCGCCTCGGAGTCGTAGCCGGTTTCGAACCCGATCTTTGCGACGGGCTCGTGGGAGCTGCGCAGCCGCTGCGCGGCGAACCGCAGTCGCTGCTTGCCGAGATAACGCATGGGCGGCTCACCCATGATGCGCGTGAACCGGTCGGCAAATGCGGAGCGCGAGATCCCGACGTCGGCCGCAAGCTCATCTACGCTCCAGTCGTGCTCTCGACGCGCGTGCAGCAGGGTCAGCGCCCGACCGACCACAGGGTCGCTGAACCCGGCAAGCCATCCACGCTCAGAAGGCGGCATCGAGTCCACGTAGCGGCGCACGGCCTCCATGAACAGGCATTCGGCGAGCTGCGCAACAAGCGGGAGCGACCCCGGCCGCCCGGCAGCCATCTCTTGGGCGGCAAACCGCAGGGTTGTCTCGATCCAATCTGCGGAGCCTCCCTTTGCGACCTCGAGCTTCAGCAGGCTCGGCAGAATTCCGATCACCGGATCGTTCGGCGCGTCGGTCCCGAGGAACCCGCACATGATGTGGGTGCTCTCGCCTCCGCCGCCGTGGTCGATCCGTGCCAGGCCGCCGTTTGAAGGGGGCAGCACCAGCTCCTTGGCGCTGACGGCCCTGATGCTCAGATCGCTGCCAAGCCGGTGTTTGTCATTGGCGGGAAAGACCACAACCTCTCCGGCTCCGATCGCGACCGGCTCCTGGTTCGCGATCTGCAGAAGCACACCGCCCCGCGTTACGTAGTGATAGGCGATCACATGCGCCGGGTAGGGCATCATGAGCAGCCCGACCTCCTCCGGCCCGATCGCGGATGCGGTGACGCACCAGGGCGCGCTGAACTCGCAGTCCAAGAAGATGCCGCCCGAGAGGCGGAGCGTTCGCAAGATATCCAGCAGCGCGTTCATCTGCGGCCCGTTTGGGGGATCTGACAAGTAATCCGGCGTTGCGGTCATTCACCGGGCAAGTGGCTTGACCTAGATCAAGAACAGATATCACGCACCTGCCGCGTGACCAGTCACCGGATTGCACGGACGTGTGATGAGGAAAGGTAAACAAGAACATGTCAGCCATCCAGCCTCACAATGAAAGGCCGGCCGCCGTGTGGAGTTCCGGCGGCGCCGACTACGACCAGATCAGCCGCGGCATTGCCGACTCCATAGAGCATTGCGTCCTGCGCCTCGCCCCCAAACCCGGTGAGCGAATTCTCGACCTGGCGACGGGAACCGGCTGGACATCGCGGGCGGTCGCGCGGCGTGGAGCCACGGTGACCGGCGCCGACATCGCTGCCGACCTGATCGCGGGCGCGCGCGAGCGGGCCAAGGCCGAAGGTCTCAGCATCGACTATCGCACCGGCGACGCCGAGAGGCTGCCGTTCGCCGACGGAGAGTTCGACGCTGTCATCTCGACCTGCGGGATCATGTTCGCGAGCCGGCCGGACGCGGCTGCCGCCGAGGTCGCGCGCCTCGTGCGCAAGGGTGGACGCGTGGCGATCACCACCTGGCTGCCCGACAGCAATCTGTTCAAGATGTTCATTGTCATGAAACCCTACATGCCGGCTCCGCCCAATCCGGCACCGCCGTCGCCGTTCGAATGGGGCAGGGCCGAGCGGGTGCGCGAGCTGATGGGAAGCGCCTTCGCGCTGCAGTTCGAGAGAGGCACTTCATTCTATCGCGAGCCGAGCGGCGAGGCGGCGTGGAACACATTCTCGACCGGGTATGGCCCGACGAAGGCGCTGGCTGCCAGCCTCGGCGAGGCCCGCCGGGCCGAGCTGCGGCGCGACTTCATCGCCTTCCACGACGGTTTCCCCACCGAGCTCGGCATCTGCGTGCCGCGGGAATACCTGCTCAGCGTCGGCGTGCGCCGCTGATCGCGGCAAGGAGTTTTCACGGAAAGTCGGTCCCCGAACAGTGGTTCTTTCAAGCCGGGCTAAAGAAGCCCAAACAAAGGAGAACGCCGATGGCTTATCTGCAGATCACCCTGAAGATCGCTCCCGTCAACCGGCCTGCGGCCGCTGGTGTCTACCAGCGCTACAAGGCGCCGTTTCTCAACACGGTCGACGGCGCGAAATCGAAGGAATTGCTCGTCCGCGACGAGGACGTCGAGGTGCTTCACGGCTTCGACACGGCGGAGCAGGCGAATGCCTACCTGAAGAGCCGGCTGTTTTCCTCCGACGTCGTCGGCGCGCTCAAGCCGCTGCTCGACGCCGAGCCGGACGTCCGGATCTATAAGGCGGCCTGATGTTGCGTGGCGCGGCCGGTCGAGGCCGAGAGCGCAGAAGCACAACCGCGAGCTTTGCGGAAGGATGGTTGACATGAGACAGGCCTTGACACCACGAACGGCTCGTCTCCTGGACATTCAGGGGTTCGACACCGTCGACATGCAGGAGCTCGCGCCCGTCGCCCCTTGGCTGCGCCTGGCGTTTGGTCTGTGCGCTTTGCTCGGCGGACTGGGGACCGTCCTGGCGTCGCCCACCATCCTCCTCGCGCTCGCGCTGATCGCGGCGCTTGCAGCGGCGTCGCCCGTGCACCCCTTCGACTTCATCTACAACTACGGTATCCGCCACCTCACCGGGACCGGCCCGCTGCCCAGGCGCGGCGTGCCAGCCCGTCTCGGTTGCGGGATGGGCGCCGTATTGCTGCTGGTCACGGCTTGGACGTTCTCGGCCGGACACGCGGTCGTCGGCTACGCGCTCGGCGGCGTGCTCACGTTCGTGGTGCTTCTCGTGAGCACGACCGATATCTGCATTCCGTCGATGATCTACCGGTCGATCTTCGGCTGGCCGCGCGCTCGCGATGCGCAACGAAAGGACTGACAATGGCTGTCGAGCGAATGCACCGGCAGGTCTTTCTTCTCGCGACCGCGCAAGCACTCTTCCAGACCGCGTCAGTCCTCGTCATGACCGTGGGAGGCTTGGCGGGCGGCCAGATTGCGACAAGGCCGGACTTGGCGACAGCCCCGATCGCATCCATGTTCCTCGGGACAGCAATCTCAACGTTTCCGGCGGCAGCCTGGATGGCAAAGGTTGGCCGTCGCAATGGGTTTGTCGTGGGCGCGCTGCTGGGGGGCATTGGCGGCGTGACGGCTGCACTGGGCATCTGGCTCCACAGCCTTCCCTTATTGGCGTTCGGAACCTTCCTCATCGGGTCCTATCAGGCTTTCGCGCAATTCTACCGATTTGCGGCGAGTGAAGTCGCTGACGAAGCATTCCGGCCGCGCGCGATTTCGCTCGTGCTGGGTGGAGGTGTCGTCGCCGCCCTTCTGGGACCCTGGCTGGCACGCGTTGGCGGGTCCTTGCTCGAGCCACAGTATGTCGGGTCCTTCCTCCTGCTGTCGCTCGTCTCTTTGCTCGGCGTTGGCGTCATGCTTGGCCTTCGCATGCCGAGCGCCACGGTCGACTATGTGGACACAACGAACCAGCGGCAGTGGTCCGAGATCGTGACACAGCCAGGCTATCTGGTAGCACTATTCGCAGCCGCCACAGGGTTCGGGGTGATGATCCTTGCAATGACTGCGACGCCGATCGCCATGACACATCACCATCACGAACTCTCCACGGCTGCCGCGGTCATTCAGTTGCACGTCCTTGGCATGTTTCTTGCGTCATTCGTCACGGGATCGTTGATCGCCCGCTTTGGTGTTCTCCGAATCATGCTTGCCGGTGTCGCACTGCTCAGCGCGCACGTCCTGCTGACTTGGACCGGTACAGGATTCAGCTCTTTCGCAAGCGCATTGGTGTTTCTCGGCGTCGGGTGGAATTTTCTCTATATCGGCGGGACGACCTTGCTGACGACTACCTACAGCCCCGCTGAGAAAAGCCGAGCTCAAGCGACCAACGACATGACGATCTTCGCCGTCGGGCTTGCCTGCTCGTTTAGCGCTGGTGGACTGCTTGAAGCGTTCGGCTGGCAGACGCTGAACGGGATGTTGCTCCCCTGGCTCGCCATCGCTGCGCTCCTGCTGATCTGGTTCGGGGCCAGAACGGAACGCGCGCAACGCGAAGCCAAAGCATACTAGCCGCGCCGGCGGCGCGCCTGTCACCCGAACGGCAGAAGTGGGTCAACAGCGCCTATTGACCGACGTTTAGTCTTGGTCGGCTTGCCCGCCGATCGCCACCGTCATCGCGGACGTCGCGGCACTCACCCTCTGTGCCAATTTCGGAACAAGGCGCCCAACGGCTGTCCGTGAGCAGGTGTCCCAAACGCAACGCCCTATCCGCGTAGCCCCGGTACCGATCCCATCAAGCGCCCTCGAATGGGCTTGCCTCAGCAGAACGCATCTCCGTGAGCTGCATGCTGCATGTGCGATTCAGGCGCTGATGCGCAACACCTAGTGTTGTGACTCCGACGGATCGTACCGTATCATTCCGGCGCTCGTCGCCGGAATCCATCCTTCCACCTGCGCCGGCATTCGCGGTTGGCTGGATGCCGGGGACCCCGGCCTTCGCCGGTGCAGGCAAGCCCGGCAGACAAGAACTGGAGCAAGCGTTGGACACAGAACACTAGACGTCGGTACGCGTCACGGTGTCGGCGCGCCAGCCGATCGCGCAGCCAACCCCCTCGGGGTCCAATCTGTGAGAACCCGCCAATTCTTGCGTTATCGACATTTGCCACACACATCAATCCGTCGCGGTTCTCGCTTGAGCTACTTTGTACTTGAAGTTCAGTGCTCGAAGATAAATGTCCTTCTCCTCCGCATCCAGCAACTCAGTTATGTCGCGATTGCTGTCGGGGAGGCGCTGATCATCTGCTATCTGCTGCAGCAGCTCCAGATTGTGATCGGCCATCGCCTCTGCGTTCCTGGTCTCACCAAGAAGATCGTAACCATACATGAGGTTTTCTATGGTCTCGGGGTAAAATCGCACGATGGCCCACAGTCCGTTGCTGCGCAGCTTTTCGATGTTCGAGCGGACGATCTGGAGATCCGCATCCGAAAGCACTGCCTCCCCGCTTGATCTGAGCCGATAGAAGAACCACAGCACATTGCTGATGGCTCGATGGTTGACGCGCAGCTGCTCGGGCACCGGGGGAGGGAGCAATTGCTCCGGAACAAGAGCCTGAAGGTCCCCGACTGCCTCGCGCAGGGCCCTCACTTTCTCGTCTCGGCTCGATGTGCGCTCGCTGTAATCGTGCCGGGCCAAGCCAAGCTCGATACGCGCCAACTGATTGGTAATGGCTCTTTCCGCCTGCCGCAGATATGTCGCCCTGCCGAGCAATTGCAAACAATTCTTCAATCGGTTGATGACAGCGGTTGCATGCTCCTGCGAGCCGATGGCCTTGCGCTCCGCCTGCGCGAGCCGCAGCTGGACCATGGGATCATCAGGGTCCTTTGTTTCAAGCTCTCTATAGAGGGAGCACGCGCGCTCGTAGGCAACCTCATCCATGTCGTCTTGCAGCTTTGAGGGAAGGCCGAACATGAGAGCATTGGCCTCCTCGATCTTCAGGTTCGATTCGATAGTCCAATTATCTGGTAGCACGATCAACAAGATGTTTTGCAACTCAGCATCGCCGTGTAGGCCGTAAAAAGCCTCCCTAAACTTTTGCGCGGCCGCACGATAGTTTGATCTTGCCACTCGCCTATCGAATTGCCGGTCGCCGGCATCCCGGGCGTCCTTTACCAGACCGAATGCGGTGGTGACCGTCTCTCTCAGATCGGCACGCTCCGGTGGAATGTAACTGAGAATCAGTGTCTTGGTCTCATCAAGAGATGAAAGAGAGAGATAAGTGCTGCGATCATCGACAATGCTGAGCCGGCCCTTCAAGTCGCCGTATGTGCGGCGTATTTGTTCCGCGATCTGACTGCAGCCGTCCGCCACCGTCTTTAGGGCGTTCAATTGAGGCCGGCCAAGCATCTCGACAGTGCCGTTTGAACGAACGCCCGTACGATTGAGCTTATCCTTCTCACTGTAGCTTACAACGTGGGAAACTTGGCTCCAGGCCTCCTCGAAAATGTCGCGAATCTGGATTTCGAACTTTACGGCCTCGGCAGCGATTTCACCGGGCGCCTCCTTTGCCAGAGTCGCCTTCAGGATGAAATGAACGGCCGAGTATCCGGTATCCTGGTTGTCGACACTAGACTCGATCGCCTGTAGCTGTGGCGCTGTTCTGAAGTTTTCAATCAGTTGCTTGGCTTTCGGCGCCCATGACATCGGATCGCTGTCCGGGCGGTTTGTGTATACCTTGATAGTCTCGATCGCTATAGTGCGGCCCTCCTTTTCCCACATCTCGAGCTGTCGGAATATCTCCGCCATGACAACAAGAATATGAGATTGAAAGAGCGTTACGAAGCGGCATCCCCACGCATCGGTTACATCTTCAGGGTTGTAAGGCGGACGTTTTTTGCTGTCAGGGAGTTTGGCATCAAGGATGTCTCGGGCTCGCAGGACCTTGTTCTGGATCCTCTCCTGGCCCTTCAATCGGCAGGAGAAATTGTGGATTGGTATTTCCTGCCCAAGCGCGGACAGGTCGGGCTTCAGGAGGCTCTCCAGCTCCGTCGCCGCCTCGTTCAGCTCATAGCAGCGCAGGGCAAGCTGCTCCCCCGCAAGCTCCCAGCTTCCAACATCTCCCGGCGTGCTCTCCTCTCTGCCATTTTGTTTGCACCTGAGCTCCTCTCGACGCCGATGCGCCCGCCCAGGGTAGGGGGCGGGCGCATGTGGTCTGGTGGTTGGGGGACCTTGGGAAATCCTCGGCAAGCTGGCAGACGTTGTTGGTGGGGTCCCTCGAAGCTCATCGCCAGTCGCCGGGCCATGTTGGGACGCCGATGATGGAGTCGATGTCGATTTCGACCACGGCCACCGCCACCGCCACCGCATTAGGCTTTACTCTGGGAGGAAACGTGAACGCAACTGTCGACAAATTTGGCAGGCATTCATGTTCCTTCTATGACGCGCCTGGTCACGAGGCTGGCGCGTCATGACGCGGGAGGTTGTCTGCGCGCGCGTGAGGCAAGAACACGTCGGGGCCTGCGGGCACGTCGGACGGGTGCGGGGGTTGCATGCAGGGGCGCCACCACGTCCTCGGCCTCGGAGAGTACGGGCGGTCCAGTCGGAACACGACGGTGCGGATCGACGACCGGCGTCCTGCTGATTGAGCGCGGAGCGCCCCGACGCCGGAACGACCGTCCGCTTCGGGGATTTGGTCACCACCTCCGGCACAGCCAGGGCAATTCAATTCATTCTGTCATGACGAGGCGTATAAACGCATAGGCCCCTTCGTACCTCGCGAGCTTGTCCACAACCCGCGGGCTGTCCCTGCGCAGAGCGCTCTCGTAGCTGATTTGAATTCTCCGCTTGCGGGCCTTCGCTCCGCCGTCCGTGCCAAGCGCCTTTTCGCACTCTTCTCGCGCGCGCTCATTGGCCCGGCCCCTCTGCCCCTCAGCGGGCCCTGACAGTGCTGGGGTACGCGATGGACGCTGATGTCTGATCCTCGGCACTTGGTACTTTGGCCGGTTGACGCGGAGGCGCGAGTACTCGTTCGCCATGGACGAGATCGTGCAGCAAGGGTTCGAACGGAATCGGAGGCCATTCGGCAGTATGCGGTACTACCACAACATTGCCCAGCAGTTCAGGGGCAACAAGGGCGAGATCCGCATGTAGAAGCTCCGCGACTTCTTTCCAGGCGGCACCGCGACCCGCGCGTAGAGCGCTCGTAGCCTAGGTTGGTCCCGCGAGATAGGCGGCCACGTGACCCAGACCGCTGGCGCGAGCAGCACTTGGAGTCGTCACAGAAGCACCATGAATTCCGCTCAAAGTGAGGTACGGTTGTGCCGGCTGGTAGCGGTCCCGGAGAGGCACCGAGAGTGGCCTGCGCGGCGGCTTTGTTTTGGTGTATTGAGGCCAAAGCGATGTGGTGGCGGCAGAAATCGAAACCAAGCTCCGCTCAGGTGCCGGCCGCGCCCAAGGTGCCGACAGCACCGAGAAAGCAAGTCGACGAAGGCAGCAATGCCCACCGTGCTGGGGCGAGCGCAGCCGACGCCGTCGCCAACGCGATTCAAGTGGACGATATGGTTTCGAATCACGCCAACCGACGCGATGGCGCGGGGCAAGACCAAGCATCGCAGACGCGAGAAACGACGGCATCAGGGGGAGAGGATCGCCCGGAAGTTTCAGGTCCAGAACTCGCTCTGCGCTGCTACGAGCTCAACGAACTGGCGGTGCGGGTGCGCGAGCTGCTGAATGATGACCTGCAACGGCTCGGCGCTGACATTTCCGCTTACAGCTATACGGAGCGACTCAAGGGGCAGGAAAACATCCAGAACAAGGTCCTGCGTATCCGCGAGGAAGCGCAGTACCACGCCAAACGCGGAACGCAAGCTAGCCGTTTCCATGCCGAGGAGGTGACCGACGCGTGGGGGTGCCGTTTCGTCACGCTGTTTCAGTCGCAGATCCTCGATGTTATGTCGCAAGTCTTGCGCCTCATCGAGGCGTGGCGCCGGAAGGGCCATGAGATCCTGATCGACGCGATAGATGTGTACACGAACCGTCCCGACCACGATCCCAACTCGATCGCGCCGAAAGCGGCACAGCTGATCAAGAACTTCGGCCCGTCCAACTTTGCGTCGGCACTTCGACCGTTCGAGATTAGGCATCGCGTCGACAGCCGCGACAGCGGGTACTCGGCGATCCATTTCGTCCTGAGCGCGAGCCTGCGCAAGAAGGTCTACGGCAACGACGTGGCCGACGCGGTGAAATTCGAGATCCAGATCCGCGACATCTTTGAAGAGGCATGGAGCCAAGTTTCGCATACGGTCAGTTATCGCCAGAAGGATGGCTTCTATCAGACGGGAGTACGGCCAAACAGCACCGTCGAGATCATCGCCCGACCACAGCTCAACGCCCTGAAAGCGGTGGCGGATGGCTGCAGCCAGCTTGCGGAGCAAATCAGGCGGACCTATGAGGATCTGCGGGGTCGGCTCAGTATCGTTGACCCCAAGAGCACTTACCTTTCCGTCGTCCCGCTGCCCGATGTGTGCGCCTTCGTCCTGGCGAGCGTCCCGCGCGAGCGGGAGGTGCTGATCGATTTGGTCAGGACCGCGTATGGGCTAGTCCAGGACGCTCGCGATGCCGCCGACAAGCACTTCGACAACCAGGTCTCGCGGTCCAACTACCTGGCGGCGGCCGGGAAATTCGCGGAAGCGATCGAGCGTGCGAGAGAGACGCTGGGCGTGGTGTTGCCGGACGGGAAGACCATCGAGTGGTATCTGAAGATCGAGCAAGCCAACGCGCTCATCTTCAGTCTTCCACCCACGCTTCGCAGTGTTGCCGAAGCGCAGAGGAAGGCTTATCGCCAAGTATGCGCGCTCTATGATGACCTTGAGGCGAAGTTTCCGCACGACCATGTGGTGCAGTTGCGCCGAGCGCAGGCCGAACGCAAAGCGGTCAGGACGGAGACCGAGGCGCTCGGAACGATCAAACGCCTCGAAAACTGCCTGGAGCTGCTCAGGAAGGGCGAGCCGTCGCTGCGTGGCGAATCGGACCTGACCGATCATCTGGTGCGCATCTAGCTCGGGCTCGCGCGGCTCGACTACAGCGAGCACGCGTCCAGTCATGACGCCAAGGAGGCCGCTCTGCGGCAGGCGGTGCGCGATGTTCAAGCGATCATCCCTGCGGAGTTTCCCGCCCAGCTGGAGCACGAGGTATTGCGCGTCTACCACCGCGCGCTCAGCAATGTTCTGTGGTTCTTCCACCGGCTGCAGGCCAATGCGGGCGTCTCACTGCAGGACGCCGAACGCCAGATCATCCGTTCCAACATCGAGCACCTCCGCGGCCCGGTATTCTGGCCCACGGTGCGGTTCTACGCCGAGACGATCGAGAACCTCATGTACGGTTACCAGCTGATCGGTCAGATCGCCGACGGCAACGAGATGGCCGCGCTCAACCTAGCCTTGCTCCGGGATATGGCGAACGACCGGCGCAAGGCGGGCGACAATCGCGACGTGACGGAGTTGCTCGATCCAGAAGAGGAGAGGGACATGTACGTGCGCGCCTTCAGCTTCCAGCACGAGTACGCAATTGTGGCACCGCCGGTTGGGCCGAAGCATTAGGAAGGAGCCAGCTGCATGGCCAAGGCAATCGCGCAGGAGTTCGTGATCGGAGGTTTCTCTCAGATCCGGACAGGGGCACGCGACTACGGAATGGGAATCGTCAGAATTGATCCGCGTTTCCTGGCCAACCATCCGCAGGCGGTTCGTTGGCCGCGGCATGCGCTCTTGCGAGTCCGCGTCGGCAAGGGAGCCGGAACCAAGCAGGTCTACGGCGTTCTCCGTACGATCGATCCCGCAGACCTCCCAGAGGATCAGAATACACCCCTTTTGTGCCTCGAATACGATGATCGGCTTCTCCTAGCTGTCGAGAAGGGTGACAAGGTAACCGTTTGCTTATCCGAGGCCGGCCTTTGGGGCCGCTATAAGTATTTCAGGGATCATCCCAACATCGTAGTGCGCAGCTACACAAGATACACATTCATAACAGGAATATTCACGGCACTACTAGGTGCGATGGCGTGGGCATTGTTCCGCAAGTTTGGCCTGTAGGGGGCCCAGTCCGTACGTCCCCGTTTCCATCCGTGCTCCCAAAAGAACACCCAGGCACACGCTAACTGATAGTAAAGGCACATCAGCGGAGATTCCCCATTGCCTAAGACCCTTTTGTCACTCTGGTCCGCCATCCTCAACGTCTTTCGGCGCCCGGTCGCCGAAGTACCTTCTCACGGGGCGGCTGTCGCTAAGCATACGCCCAGCAAGGAGTCAACCGAACTTCTAGTAACCGCGGCAATCACGAGACGCGATCAAATGGCGCAGGATTTCATTGTCCCAGCCCGGTTAGGCTATGTTACATTGAAACCCGGACCCGCAATCAGCACGTCATCTGACGGTATCGGGCCGTCAAATCTAGTTGACACCGGTAGAACTCGCTCAATTAAGGAGTTGATTGAAGGCCTTGAGAAGACCTCAAGACAATATTTTGACTTTCGGTGTGAGTTGTTCAAGTATCACGGGCGCAAGGATAGGACTCTATGGAGTCTATTCAGACACCCACAAGCCTACGCGGATATAGAGGAGGAAAGTATCGAGGAAAAATTTCCCGGGGACATTGGCTCCCGCGCTCTCATGTGTGCTTTGAACAATATGATTAAACATAATCAATGGCAGCACATAATAAAGAAGCGGATCTTGCAAGCGCTGTTTACCTTGCCTGTGGTCGTGGCTTTCATCTGGTGGCCAAATTGTATTGCCCGCGTTCAGGCCTCAATTCCCCACCCCTGGCTAGAACGACTGGCACTCGACCAAGCGAGCAGTGAAACTGCAACTGCAATCTTGATTGGCCTCGTGTTTATTTATGCGGTACTAGCGCGTATGATTATGCGGTATTTTCTTGACCATTTAATGCAGCAATTTGAAATGGTGAATTGTACGCCTCCGGTGAAGGCCGCCTTGCGGTGAGGCTTGGAGATAGCTCCTTGTGGTGATGGTTGGTCACAGCAAGGGTTGTTCCGTGCCTATGTCTGGAGATAGTGGGAAGGGACGCTACGCTATC
>Ga0247727_10013050_pt1 | contig 14100 bp, 3 predicted proteins | sample WisWelCaveWW1625_FD_202498 | JGI IMG/M metagenome (GOLD analysis project Ga0247727, IMG submission 202498) | Biofilm microbial communities from Wishing Well Cave, Virginia, United States - WW16-25 | ecosystem: Environmental > Aquatic > Deep subsurface > Groundwater > Cave microbial mat | place... | reverse complement strand
CCGGCGCTTTGTTGCAAACCTGCTTGAATCCGACGCCAGCCATGAGCGACAGCTTTGGCCTTGCCGTTGCCGGGATCAATCGGGATTTCCTTATTGGTGCGCCATTCGACGACAATCCGGTTAACGACGCCGGCGTGGCATATCTCCTCGAAACCGCTCCAATTTTAACCGTATCGCCATCCACGCTGGTCTTTACCAATGCCCCGTGCGGCATAGGCGAGACCCAATCTCTCAAGCTCCGTAACTCGGGTACTTCGGCATTGGTATTGGCCGCCGTCCAACTCGGCGCCAATTTTTTTACGATTTTAAATGCGCCCGCCCCAAACACCACCATCAACCCGCGCGATTCGCTCGTATTGAATATCCGATTTCAAGCGCGAGCCGTAGGCGCGGTTACGGATAATCTGCAAATTTTCAGCAACGCGACGCCTTCACCGGCGACCGTGGCCCTGAGCGGTAATGCCATTGATAACACACCACCAGTAATAACTTGCCCCGGCGCAATCACTGCCGAAGCCACTGGGCCGCTGGGCGCTTTGGTAAGTTTCTCTGTCACGGCGACCGATGTTTGTGACCCCAATCCCAAAGTGGTGCATAGCACGCTCACACGCGGGGAAATTTCGTCCCCACACCTTTTTCCAATTGGAACGACGCTCGTGACCAGCGTGGCAACGGACGCCGCCGGCAATTTTTCGTCATGTGAATTTAACGTGACGGTGAATTCCGTGCCGCGGATCATACTGCCGCCCTCGCCGATTGATTTTGATACGCTCGATTGCAGCGGGAGCGCAACCATTTCCACTAAAACGATAGCCATTCGCAATGACGGCCAGGCGCCGCTGATCCTGAATGATGTGAGGCTCTTCCAAGGCCTTTTCACGCTGGTTAATCTGTCATTACCCGATACCATTCCACCCAATAGCACTTTGACACTCCAGGTTGATTTTCGGCGGTCGATACTCGGCACGATCACCGACACGTTGCGGATCGCCAGCAATGATCCGATTCAACCGGTGGCTTTTTTAAAAGTTATCGGCAACTCCGTCGATCGGATCCCGCCTCTGATCATTTCTTTTCCGAACACGATCACACAATGCGCCAGCAGCGCGGTTGGTGCGGCAGTGGATTCCGCCATGGTTAAAGTTGACTTTATTGAATATTGCGATCCAACGCCGGCCGTTGTTTACCGTTTGGAAGACGGAACAATCATTCCGAAGTTCCCCCACGTTTTCCCGCCCGGGAACACAAACGTCAGATGTATTGTCACCGATGCTTCGGGAAATGCCGACACTTGCGATTTCAAGGTTCAGGTTTCTTTCCTGCAAGGCGCCATTGCGCTCAAATCACCGGCGAATGGTTTTGAAACCTGCGAAGACAGCATTCTGGTAACCGGCACCGTAACACATGCCGGCGGTATCGGCCTCGTAACGCGAAAATGCTTCATCAATGGCCGCCAGGTTTTGTTGTCCGGTAATTCATTCTCGGCTTTTGTGACGATGCAAACTGACTCCAATTTATTAGCCGTCATCTGTGAGTTTGAAGACGTTATCGGCTGCAAAACCGCCGCGACGCAATTCATCACCGTCGTCAAATTTAACCGGCGGGGGGATATTGCGCTCAACGAATTTTTGCCCGATCCCAATTATAAAGATCTTGGCGGCGAAAGGATCGAGCTTAAAAATACCGGCGCCAAGCCGGCGTCGTTGGATAGCCTGGCGTTGTGGATTCGACAAAATGGCCGGGATACTTATTGGGCTTTTCCAGATGGCATCAAACTAGGGCTCGGCGACGACAGTCTTTTGGTGATTCACTGGCTGGAGAAAGGAAATAGTGATTCCGGCAACCTCTTTACCGGTTTGCCATCTGATGATGGCAAGCCGAATAATGCGAAAGACGGATTTTGGGGCAACAACAGCACGTCGGCAGACAGTATGACGTTGGGTGGTCCGCGCAATGCTGCTTTTGCAATGGTCTTGGTCCAGCGTATCGTTCCTGGGACGACTGCAGGATTTTTAGAATCTTGCCGTATGGTCGATTTTGTGCAAATTGGCGGCGCCATCGCCATGATCGACAGCCTGGCCGATGCAGCGCAGTTATGGCGCCGGGGAACGTCTATTCCAGCGAAGAAGGCGGATGGCGTTTGTCGCGGAAAAAGTGTGGGAATTTCTTATGAATTGAAAGGGACTAGCATCGGCCGAACGACGCCGGATGATTTCTTTCACCAGAGCCACCCGACTCTCGGTTTTCGGAATACCGGCGTTGATCCGGAGCCAGATCATTTGGTGATTTCGGAAGTTTGCATCCAGCCCACGGTCGGCGAATTTATCGAGATTTTCAATCCGGATTCAACCCGAGCCCTGGCACTCGCAAATTATTATTTGACCGACAACGGCAACTTCGCTTCTTCCTCCGCGGGCGTGCGGCGAAATAGTTACGTTAATTTGACGCGCGGCAACCAGTTTATCGAAGTTAACGGCGACGATTTTTATGTTAGGTTTCCGGCCGATGCAATGATCGGCCCGCGTCAATATCAAACCATCGCCTTCCGCGCCGACCAGTTTATTCAGCGCTACAGCGTCAAGCCGACGTATGAAGTGATTTCGACCGACGCCAGCGTCAAAGATATGCGCGAGATCAAACTCGGCAAAGGCGCCATCGGCCTCGGCGATTCCAACGACGTCCTGGTCCTGCTGAACTGGAACGGCGTCGATGATCTCGTTAAAGACGTGGATTATGTGGTATGGGGCGATATTGCCGCGGATTCGACGGTGGTGGATTCATTAGTGATTCAATCGGGCGTGGGGCTTGAAATGGAGAGAACGGGCCGGCAGGCGCAAACAACGGCGAGAAGAGTCCAGGAATTTATTTTGAAAACAAATCAGCTTCGCATTGACGGCCCGGATCTGAACGTTGCGCGCTCCCCTTTTACGACGGATCTCGTCAACGTGATTCCTGGAGTCCCGCCCGGCACAATATTCGCCTTAGAGACGACGCAAGTTGAGCCGCAGGACCCGGTCAATATTGTCTCGCATGCTTTTTTAAAGTCCTGGCAGCGCCGGCCGGTGCCGCGGGAGCTGGGCGAAGTCTGCGCCGGCGGCAACGGCATTACCGGCCATGACGAGACCAGCGAGCGGCTCGGCTCGTCCTTTCGTGAAGATACGCCAACCCCGAATTATGGGGCGCGCGGCCTTGATCTGGTATTTGACAAAAGCTTTATTACCGAAACGGTCATCAATGGTCGCCGGAATAAAATCGTCAACCCGGCGGAAGTGATTTCAGTGAGAATACGCTTGAAAAATTTGGGCGTTGAACCCACCGGCCCACTCCAGTCAATTCTGCGGATCGCACCGGCCTCGGCGCCGTTTATCCGCCTGGCGCCGGATAGCACGACGGATTCTTTTGTGCCGGATAGCCTGGCGACTTTCTTCAACATCGCTCCCGACTCGTCGGCGCTTTCCAACGACGATTATGTTTTTGCCACCAAACTGCGCGCCGCAAATTTGCCGGATACGATTCGATTTAATCTGCTGGTTATTCAGAAGACTTCGGGAGTGCAAAAAAGCTTTGAGCTTAACCTGCCGCCGCAGGTGCCAAGCGGTTTCGTGCCAATACCGATTGCGGCAAGCAATGTCGATCTTGACTTTGATCGGATCGTTCCCATTTTTAAAAATCAGCCCGGCGATTCGGGGTTGGTTTTGCGCCACCGATTGAAAAATCAATTGTCAAAATTCAGCGGCGAGGCGTCGCGAATCAGAGCTTTTATCGATCGGGATAAATCCGCCCCGGTGTTTATGTTTAGCACGGTTACTGACACAAATCGATATGGCGCCTTGAAGCTAAATGACAGCACCGCCTTCGCCTTTTCATTCGCACTTAAGCCGCTGGCAAACGTCGATTTTAGAAAAAAGCAAGCCCCTCGCCTGGTTTTCGGCATTTTCTGGGAAGAAGGAACGGAACCCAAAAGGCGACTTGACACCCTGCAATGGGCGCTATTGCCCTCTTACCGCGTCGAAGGTTCCATCAAAACTTTCGGTCCAGCGCCATTGCCGATTCCGCACGCCCTCGTGAAACTCGAAAGCGCGGATACGATTCAAACGACGATGGCCGCGATGAACGGAATGTATGCCTTTGACGTGAAGAAACCAGGTATTTACAAAATCAACGTCACCCACTCCGGCGTGCCGCAGGTTGGCATTACCAGCGCTGATTCGACCTTGATACAAGCCGTGGTCAAAAATCCGACTAACTTTGGCCTCTTCACTAAAATCGCCGCCAATCTTTCTATTGGGCCCGAAGAAGGCAACGACGGACTTAACGAAGATGATGTGGATGCGATGAAGGGCAAGTTGACCAGTTTATGTACGCCGTTCGAATTATTAGGAAAGGATTGGACGTTCATCGACGCCTTTACAACAGTGCCGAGCAGTCAATTTTCTCAAGCCCCCGATTTTGTTGAGTTCGAGCTGTTCACTTATAGCTTTGTGCGCATGGATTTTACTGGCATTCTTTACGGCGATGTCAGAGGTGATGTTGACCCGACCATGGCGCCGGTGCCGAACGAGGGTGCCGCTTGTCCCAACCCCAAAAGTATTCGCGGCAATGTCATTTATTATAAACTCGATCCGGCCGAGGCCGAGGTGCTGGTCAGGAAAACCATTGTGAAGCTTGATTTCGGCAAGTTTGCCGCCGATACAACGGACGGCGGCGGCGCTTACGATTTTCTGCAAATCCCCAGCGGCTTTCGTTACACGGTGACGCCGCATAAAACCGGCGACGCCGGCGCGGCTATCGATGAGAATGACTTGCGTTTGTTAAGAAAGGCTCTCACCGAACAAGTTCCGCTTTCGCCTCTGCAGTTGTTGGCAGCGGATTTAAATAAAAATGGCGTGTTTGATCCTGCCGGCAATGCATCCGTTCCGGGAGATACAACCTTGCTGCGCAGTTATCTTTTTAATCGCGCGCAAGGAAATTTTGGCCAAGCCGGCAAATGGCGTTTTAGAAAAAAAATGCCGGATGCCGAACCACCTTATGATTATCGGCCCTTGGAAAATAATTTGACCGGCCAGGACTTTGTGGCCATCCTTTATGGCGACGTGAATGCCAGTTGGACGCCGCTGGCAAGTCATTCTGCCGAGGAAGCTCTTGGCCGGATTGCTCATCGAATCCCGCAAAGCTTCTTTCTGTCCCAGAATTACCCCAATCCGTTTAACCCGGCAACAATAATCGAGTATGGGTTGCCCAGGGCTGAACGCATTCAGTTGCAAATTTTCAACATGCTCGGCCAAGTTGTGTACACCCCGGTTGACCAACGCCAGGAGGCCGGGTATTATCAACTCGAATGGAATGGCCGCGACCAAAATGGACGCAACTTGACCTCGGGCGTTTATTTCGTTCGTCTGGAAGCCGGGAAATTTTCTCAAGTGCGGAAGTTGTTATTAGTCAGGTAAACGACCTAGCGGAGTGCAACGCTTCAGCGTTGCTAAAATGCTAAAGCATTGCACTCCGTTTTTTATACAAACTAAAACGGTTAAACTTTGACACGGATTGTCTGACCAACCCATCGTGACTAACATGGACGTGCGCCAAAAAATTTCGATTTCTTTCCTGTTCGTTGTAACGTGCCTTCCTCTGCAAGCCACAGCCGACGTCTTCACGGAATATCTCACCGGCAAAGAGATTCGGGCCATTGCTTATGACGCCAAACGCGGCATGATCTGGTTTGGCACCAACAACAGCGGCGTAATCAGCTTTGACGGAAACAAGTTCGTGGAATATAATCCTTCCAACAGCAAGTTGCGAGACTATTTCGTCCAAGCATTGGCATTCGATCATAACGGCAGGTTATGGATTGGCACGGCCAGCCGCGGCGCTTGCCGATTTAACCTAGAAAAAAATATTTTGGAACTTGTTGATACGACGAACGGCCTGGTGGATAACCGTGTCACCAGCATTGCGATTGATTGGCGTGGCCGGGCGTGGTTCGGCACACGAGGCGGAATTGGGATGTACGATAGCACCGGATGGTATCGTTATACGCGAGAAGAGTACGCGATATGGGATGGCAAGCAATGGATTCGCAAGAAGAGTTATGCTGAAAATGACAAGAGACTGCAGTCTCTCGAGGTCAATGCCGTGGCTATTGATGACTCCGGCAAAATCTGGTGCGGCACTCAGAAAGGCGTCTCCGTATTGTTGAAGAATGCCAATTGGGGCAATTTTTTAAATGATCGGTGGATATGGTCGGTTTTTGTCGATCGCCGCAATCAAAAGTGGTTTGGCTTGATCGAAGGGGACTCGACTATTTATAAACTGATTGATGGGAAAACCCCAATCCCGGTCAATCCGCCACGCCTGGCCTATCAAAACATTTATGCCATTATCGCTGATTATGACGGCAACCTTTGGTTTGGCTCGGACACAAATGTCGGCGCCGCCAAACTCGATCCCGTCAATATGGTATGGCGATATGCGACTGGCTTCGCCAAGCTTGATCGACAACAAGTTCGAAGCATGGCTGCAGATGAAGACGGCAATATTTGGTTTGGCTCGATTTCGAAAGGCGCCGAACGTGTCATTAAATACACGGCGAATTGGGTGAGGTTCTCAACGAGTCTTGGTGATACTTTACTCAGCAATAGAATTTTCGCCCTGACGCGCGATCCAGTGGGCCAAATCTGGATTGGCACCGGCGCTGGCGTGGCCCGTTTTACTAAAGGCTGGTGGATACCTAAGAATCTTTTCCCCAAGCTGGCGTCTCATCCCAATGTCATTGCCCTCACGGTTAATCCTGATATCACGGATACCACGCTGTGGGTCGGAACGAATGGCCAAGGCGTGGTTAGAATAACGCGTCAGGCGGTTAAAAATGATTCTTTGATCAAATCTAACGATCCAACCCGCGGCCTGATTAGCAACTCGGTTTTTTCCATCGCCTTCGCCGGCGATACGGTTTGGATTGGCACCCAAGAGGGGTTGAGCCGGTACAATCGTAAAACCAAACTTTGGGGACCTTCTTTTACGATGGCGAATAGCACTCTGCCCAGCAAGGAAATTTACACGCTGGCCGTCGATCTTCAAGGCGGACTATGGTGTGGCACGCCTCGCGGGGTTAGCCGTTATTTCAATGGCCGCTGGGAGAAAAGCTTGACGATCAACGATGGCCTGGCCAATAATGCGATTAATATTATTCGCGTCGATTCGCTTCACGGCGACATTTGGTTTGGCACGGAGGGCGGCGGCGTAAGCATTTTCAGCCAGAGCAAATGGTCGAAGATGACCACCGACGACGGTCTCGCCAATGATTTTGTTAAAGACATCAAGTTTATTTATAAACGCGGCGAAGTCTGGTTTGCCACCAGTGGCGGCGCGAGTTGTCGCAACGCCGCAGGTGAGTGGACAACTTATAAAACGATAGATGGCCTGGCCGATAACAATGTGTCAACGATTCAGACCGGCGCCTCGCTGGAAGAAATCTGGTTTGGAACCGGCACGGAGGGCGTAACCCGATATCGCCGTCAGCCCAAAACACCGGACACGATTATCTTGACCCAGTTCGAGGTGACCACACAGCCGGAAGTGGTTTTTGAATTTATCGGCAAGGATTTGAATACCTCCAAAGATTTGCTGCGCTATTCGTACAAACTGGACAACGACAAATGGTCGGAGCCTACTTTCAGCGCCTCGGCCCCGCTCAAGCTCACCACAACAGGCTTGCACACTTTTTACGTCAAAGCGATCGACAAAGACAAAAATGAAGATCTCAGCCCGGCCAGCAAAACATTTTACAAACTCGAGCCGGAGCGCGGCAGTTCAACGTCTTTCATTTATAAAGAAGGCATTTGCGGTTTTGATTCGCTGAAACTGACGCTCTATTGGCCGCCCCGGCAGCTCGGTGATACTTCTCAAATTACGATCACCCCTCTTTTCCTGCCAAGAGCGGATACTTGTGATTTTGCGTATGGGTTTAATTTGAGCGCCGATGACACGAGCGCCATTTCTTACCAAAGGCCGGTGACCCTCACTTTTACTTTTCCTTTGAATGATAGCATTAAAGCAAAAAAATGGGCCATCTATCGCCAACAAGACTATTTCGGCGGCGCCAGCCAAACCTCGGCGGTGACGCGGCAAAAGGACTCCTCTTCCTGGAGCATCATGGGGGTGCTGGGTAATCGGCCGGCATTCGAGGTCGTCGGCACGATGATGAATGTTTCAACGGCTATTCATCGGCTGGGGCGCTATGCTTTAAGGGAAATTTTTGACGCCAGCACGATTCGCCTGGCGAATGAATCCGATTTCAACTTTGACGCGCAGCCTCGCGTCTTCTCGCCTTACGGCCGCAGCCACGGCGTGGAAACAACGCTTTCATTCGAGCTGCCGGCAAGCGCGCCGGTTCAAATCAAAGTTTACAATCTGGCGGGAAGATTGGTGCGCACGGTGCTGGATGAGCTGATGAATGCCGGCGTCAATGCCGTGGCCTGGGATGGCCGCGATTACAACAGCCGGATTTCTCCAACCGGCCTTTATATTATTATGATCGAAAGCCAAGGGCGCCGGGAACACAAAAAGGTAATGATCCTGAATGAATGAATTTGCGCTGGATATAATATCATGAACCGATCACCTAAAATCACCTCGCTTTTCTATTCACTTGCCGCGTTGCTTTTGTTCGCGCCGCCTTCGTCTTCCCAAATTCCGAATCAAGTTCCTGTTGGCGCGCGGCCGTTGAGCATGGGAGAAGCCTTTGTCGCGGTTGCCGACGACGGCAATGCGATTCATTGGAACCCGGCGGGTTTGGCGAATATGGAGCGGATTCAACTGAGCCTCTCTCACGCCGATCTCTTTGGCCTGGGTATCAAGAACACTTACACCAGTTTTCTGTCGCGTCTTTATTTTATCCCGCCGTTGACGGATTACCTGTCGTTCGGGGTGGCGTGGTCCGACCTCCATACGGGTGATGAAGAAGATCCTCAGGAGGTCGGCTACGACGAGGACCACGTCAATTTTGCGCTCGCTTTCAAGCCGCCCAAGAGTTGGCTCGCTTTGCGTCATCTTAGCCTTGGCGTGAATGTCAAATATTTGCAGCTCGGCGGAAAATATGATGGCATAACGGCCGGAGAGGCAAAAGGCTGGGGCGGGGATTTCGGCCTGCTGTATGATTTCGGCGCGTTGTTCTCCGGGCTGAAGAAAAGCCGGGCTGCTCGTGACACGGCTCAAACCGATTCTTCTGCGTCAAAGCGCAAGAACCCCATTAATTCCGTATTACGCGCAGTGGCCTCGGTGCCGCAAAATCTCCAGTTCGGTCTCATGGTGCATGATATCGGCAACACGAAAATCAACCATCGCACCGGCGTTCGCGAATCGGTTCAATTTCAGCAAACAACCGTGGGCTTCAGCTATAGGCCTCCGGAAAAATGGTTTGAAGGAAAACTCTTTTCCGATCCGGTGCTCGCGCTCGACTTTAATGATCGCGTGCATTTGGGTTTGGAATTTTGGCTGGCGCAAACACTGGCGTTGCGCGCCGGCTGGCAAAAGGATTGGCATACCCATGAAAAAGCTTCGTTCGCCTTCGGCCTCGGCTTCAAAAAAGCGGTGAAAAATTTTCCTGAAGTGAGCGTGGATTACGCGCTGACGGATACGCCGGTGCTGCCGAACACGACGCGCCAATTCGGCGGCGCGCTGCTCATTAAAAATAATCCGCGCGCGATTCGGATTGTCAGCGCGCAAATTGAAAATGTGTTTGCCTCGCTGTATCGGCATTATGCCCAACCCGGCTCCGGCTTCGGTTCCGTCAAACTCAAGAACGTCACCGATCAAGAGCTTGTCGCCGGAGTTACGTTTACATGCGGTAAATATTCGCAACCGCAGGCTGCCGATGCCGTGCGCATTCCCGCGCAAAGCACGGTTGATTTTCCGTTGCGCGCGGTTTTTAAAGAGGCGATTCTTTTGGCCGAAAGCGGGCAACTATCGGGTGAAATCAAAGTGACGTATGATTTCAGGAAATCGCAGTACACCACCGGCGGCGCCGTCGAATTTACGCTGTATGAAAAAAATTACCTCACCTGGGATGATCCCGGCAAAGCCGCGGCGTTTGTGACGCCGGATAACCCGCACGTGCAAAAATTCGCCGATCAAGCTTTTGCCTTGCAGCCAGACTCTACCGACGAGAACTGGTGGTCGCGGCTGAATTTATATCCCGCACTCGTTCTCTTTCGGGCGTTACAAGCGTATCGGATAAATTATCGTTCCGATCAAGCGCTCGGCCCCGGGCTGGATAAAATTCAGTATCCGGCGGAGTTGTTGGTCAAAATCGATCGCGCGGGTGATTGCGATGATCTTTCGGTGCTCTATGCCAGCTTGCTGCAGAATGCCAGTCGCGCCACGGCGTTTATTAGCGACACGAGCCATATTTTGATCATGTTTGACACCGAAGTTCCAGCCGCCGAAAGCTGGAGCTTGCCGATCTCTCCGCGGCGTTTTATCCACCGCAACGGCACGCTCTGGATCCCGATTGAGACGACCATGATTCCCACTTCAACATTTTTTGCCGCTTGGGAAAATGCCGTTGATAAAATCGACGACTCCACCTGGCGAATCCATGATTATGCAGCCAGCCATGCGATGTATCCCGAAGGAGAGGTGCCGGTGACGTCGCCCCTCGGCGCGTTGCCGGATTTGGAACTCGCCGTGCACGGTGATCTGGCCGCGTTAGAGATGAGCAAAAACGCTTGGCTGAAAAATTTCGAGCAAACTTTGGAAGACACCGTGCGCAGTTTGCCGTTTTTCGCGGCGGCTAAAAAGAGAAACCTTTTTGGCGTGGTGCTCGGGCAAAATGACGAATATCTTTGGGCTAAAACGACATTTCAAAAAATTTTAGCTCAAGACTCCACTTTCGCGCCGTCTTTGAATAATTTGGGAAATATCGAGTTTATCACGGGAAATTTTCTCCAAGCCGAAAAACTGTATCGGCAAACGCTGGCGAAAGATCCGGCGAGCCGCGGCACGTGGTTGAATCTCGCGATCCTGTATGAAATAATGAAGAGCGAGGCTGCCCCGAAAGAAACGGCGCGTTATCAAAACCAATCGAACCAAGCGCTTGAACAGGCTGCGAGAATTTTATTAGGCGATGCGCAAAACGCTTTTGCTTTGCTTGGATTGCCGGAAGAGAGCGTCGCCAGCGGCAAAAGCGCCCCCGAACCAACTCCGAAAAAAAGCATTATCCGGAAAATTAAAAGTTTTATCGACGGCGGTTTTAAAAAATACGTTCGCACCCGGCGCATCGAGGGCGTCGCGCTCGATCGCAGCGGCGCCAAAGGCCGCAACGAAACCGACCCGAATCGCCGTTCCCTTCTCGCGTGGAGTTATTAGCATGTTGCCCATTCAAAAAAAATTACAACTTTTGCTTTTAGGTTTGGCGTGCAGCGTCGTTACCGTTTTTGTGGTTGAGCTGGTGTTGGCCAATTGGACGGCGGCAAGCGATCTCACCAAAACGGGTAACTATTTTTTCTATAAGCATTTTTTTAGGCCGCGACTGCGCCCACCAGCGAATTTCGTGGTCATTGATCGCGACGACCCGACCGGCGAGCAGAGTCGCGCGGACTATGCCGAGATGATTCGCCGATTGCACGAGGCCGGCGCCAAATGCATCGCGCTGGATGTTTTGTTCGAGGCGCGCCGCCCGCTCGAAGCGCGCAGCGACACCGCTTTGGTGGCCAGCGTGGCCGCCGCGCCGGAAGTGATTCTGGCGCTCGATTTGCTCAGCGTTAAATCGCCGGAGGACCTGTCCATCATCTATTTGGAAAAGCTGGCGCTGCCGCCGGAGCTTTGTCAAGCACTCAAAGACGAATTCATAGAATTCCCGGCGCCAGGCGTGCGGGCGCAATTTGATAGCTTGCTGGCAGCGACGCGGCGCATCGGCCATGTCAACAATCTCAGCGCGGAATATCATCACTTGCCGCCGGTTATGACCTTCGAGCGAAAATGTTATCCGGCGCTGCCGATTGCAATCGCCCAGTTTTGCCTTGAAGCCGAAGGCCGGCGATTTTCCTGGACAGAGCTTTACGAAGAGGCCGCTGATGAAGACGGTCAATTGCTGATCAACTTGATTCCGGCTGACGAATTTACGCCACACTCATGGGCCAAAGCCGAAGCGCTCTTGCAAAGCCAGCCCACGGAGTTTCGTGAGGCCATTGTTTTAATCGTAAACTCATCTGCCGAGCGCCGGGTTGAAACGATCATTGACCGCAACTATCCGAAATGGGCGCTGCTGGCTTCGGCTACGAGCCAGCTTTTACGCGGCCAAAATCTCAGCCATTCGATTGTATGGGGGCCGGCTTTGTTTAACGCCTGTTTGGTGTTCTTAGCCGTGTTCTGGTTGCTGGCGATACTGCCGCGTCTGCCGAAGAAATGGCGCAAGACGCGGCTGATCTTTATTGCCGGCACCGCGCTCGGCCTGCTGGGCATTTTTTTATTGCTGCATTTTGGCCGTGTATGGATCGGCGCCGTTGTTCCCGGCGTGGTGTTCAATATCAGCCTGTTAGTGGTGCGATGGAAATATTACCGCATGATTGTCGAGCCGCAACTCCGTTATGCAGATTTCGGCGTAGCTATTTTGGAAGAACAAAAAGGCGGCGTTTACCCGCTACAAGTCTTCGAGTCGGCAGGCGGCGAAGAGCAAGGCAATCTCTCTTTTCAATCTTTCCTGGGCGATGAAACTTTGCAAGCTGCGCTGCGCCGGCTGCGAAATTTGCAAGCCACTCGCGACGATCTCGAGAATGTCGGCAAAACCCTGTTCAACGCCGTTTTTCAGGATAAAATTTTGCAACATTTGAAAAAAGGCCTCGATCACGCCAAAGATGAAAATAAAAATTTGCGGCTCAAGCTGCGGATCGATGATGCCAAGCTGGTGGGCCTGCCGTGGGAGCTGATGCATAGCGACGATTTAACGCCGGGTTTCATCGCGCTGCAAAAGCGCCTGTCGCTGACCCGGTATTTGCCGCTGGATCAACCCATTCCCAAACGACAATTTCGCATTCCACTAAAGATTTTAGTCGTTATGGCTTCGCCCACGGATTTGCCGCTGCTCGATATGAAAAGCGAGGAAAAACTGATCAAGAAATCTTTGCTGCCGTTTATCTGGACCGGCGATATTCGCCTGCGTTTTTGCCGGAATGCGACACGCGAAAAACTGGCCGCCGAGCTGAAACGCAATCCGCACGTCGTACATTATATCGGCCACGGTGAGTTTGACGCCAAAACGCGCCGCGCTTTTCTCGTGCTGGAATCGGAACTGCACGAGCCCGACAAAGTCGACGCGGATGCGCTGGCGATTATGTTGCAAGAGCGTTCCGTCAATCTTATGGTGCTCAATAGCTGTGAGACTGCCATGGCGGCAAGCTCAAACGTGTTCAACGGCATCGCCCAGAGTCTCGTTAAGCTCGGCATCCCGGCGGTGGTGGCGATGCAATATAAAATTTTCGACGATTCCGCAATATGGTTTTCACAGGTTTTTTACCCCACACTTTTTCGCGGCAACTCGATCGACGCCGCAGTCGCCGAAGCGCGCAACCACATCGTCATGAAAGCCAAGGCCGGCCTGAACCAACAGGATTGGGCCGCGCCGGTTCTGTTCATGCGCGCGAAAGACGGGAAAATTTTTGAAATGGAATCGTAAGGCTTGCTTTTGCGCCGTGATTTGCCTATCTTCTGTGACCATATCACAGGAGAGAGTTTATGCGAATCCAATCATTTGTTGGCAAGCTTTTTTTTGTTGTTTTAACTTCAACAATCCACGCCCAGGAAACCTCCACCTGGCAAACCATCCAGCAACAAATTTTCGATCGCCAATGCGTGAGTTGTCACGCGGCGGGAACGTATTTCGCCCGGCAATCCGGCCTGGTGTTGACGAACGATGTGGCATATAACCAACTCGTCAACGCGACGCCAGCCAATGCCGCCGCGAAGGGCGATGGACTGTTGCGTCTCGGCACCAAAGGCCTCGAGAGTTTGTACAAAAGTTATTTGTGGGAAAAAATCAACGCGCCGGATCAGGAGCATTTTTATCGCGATCATCCACAATACGGCGGGCTAATGCCGCTGGGCGCG
>Ga0247727_10013049_pt1 | contig 14100 bp, 17 predicted proteins | sample WisWelCaveWW1625_FD_202498 | JGI IMG/M metagenome (GOLD analysis project Ga0247727, IMG submission 202498) | Biofilm microbial communities from Wishing Well Cave, Virginia, United States - WW16-25 | ecosystem: Environmental > Aquatic > Deep subsurface > Groundwater > Cave microbial mat | place... | reverse complement strand
TCGTTGTGGTTGGGCCTCCAACGCCTTGAGGATCTAACGGCGATGTGGAAGATTGCGACGAGCCTACCCTCACCACCAAACCCGGAACGCGCGGTGTCCAGTGAAGTATTTATGGACGATGGTTAGGGGTGGAATGGAGTTTGTCAGGAAGTCAGCGGCGCCGCCCAACAATGGCATGAACCCGAATTGCTCCTCACTGCGCTCGTCGCAAGCGGGTTATGCCCAGCGTTATTCCTCCGACCATGCCTCGACTTTTTCAATGGCCAGATCGATAAGATAATCTTCGACGCCGAAAAGAGTCAACGCCAAGCCAAACCAAGATAACTTGAAAGCGGCTCTGACATATTTGAGAAAATTTTTGCCTTTGTTGATTTTTTTTGCAAGCTGCAGCTTTCTGATTTTTTCCCGGAGCGCGCGCGCCTCGCGCAAGTCCTGCACGTCATCGAGCCTGCTCATTGCACGCCTGACGTCATGAATGTCGTCCAGTTTTCCCAGCACGATGGCGCCTCCGGCCGCTTTCAAAGCTTTTTCTTTTTCCAAAAGCAGCCGGTAGTATTTTTGCAGCTCGTCGAGATCGCGGTTCAATAGCCGGAGCTGACTCATCGCGGCCACCGCAGCGGCGGAAGCTTGCGACCGGTTGGAAGGATTGAAATGATGCAATGCGCTGAGAACTCTATCACCCAACGCAGCGAGATTTTCTATGGCTTCCGCTTTTTCCTCTTCGGTTTGATTTTGATTTCCAGCAAAAGCATCGAGCGTTTGTGAAAGATCGTTGGCCGCTTGGATGGTCGCCCGGATCTTTGCTAAATCTTGTGCGTTCGCGTCGATTTCAGCTTCAAGCAAAGCGAGCTGTTGCTCTTTTGCCCGAGCCTCTTCATGTTGGATACGGTTCTGTTGGATTTGCGCCTCGATGCCGGCCAAGAGCGCGGCAAATTTGTCACGATCTTCCTGCCTCTCCCGCAATTCTTTTTGCCACTTTGCCTTGAACTCCGGAGTCGTGCTCACTTCAATGGCGGCGCCGAGATTCCGGAGGAGCGTTTCCAATTTGAGAATTTGCGCGGTGCACTGTGCTTTTTTCTCCTCCAGTTTTTGAATTTTTATAGCGCTCTCTTGTTGATCTTTCCGGCTTTGTTCGAGCTGGCTTTGCAACAGCGCCTGTGCTCTTTCGGCGAAATCCTGCTCGCGAACCGTTTGCCGTGTTTGCGACCAGGCGCACAAAACGACACTGACATTTGCCGCCCAAAAAATTGTCGACGCTTTTTTCATCGTGCTCTCCTGCAAGAAGATGATTTGTAAAGCATACCATCTTGCGAAAAACGTTTTGCCCTTTGGTAGCGTCGCGTCAAAAAACCTGGGCACCAAAAACCGTAAAAAATTCCGTCTCAATCTGCAGCCGCAGGGGCGACAGAGCCTTTAAAAAAATCATGATACCTCCCCGCAATTTTTCCCGCGCGCAATTTTCCGCTGGCGAAGAGATCTTTCACAAAATCCGCATATGAAATGCGCTCCGGCTTCAAGTCGGCTGCCAAATAAGAGTAAATAATCACGCCCAGCGCGTGCGCGCCGTCGTCTTGCCGGCGCAAATATTCGTGCGCGGCTTGGGTGGTGTAATGGCTGCCGGCCTGGCGTTGCTGCGGCAACAGTTGGCGGCGCTCGGCCAGCCACAATTCCGCCGCCAGCACCAGCTCTTTTTTGCAAAAAGCATTAAACTCGAGCGGCGCACCACGAAAGGCAAATTTCTGCAAACACGCCTGCACAAAATCGTCCTCGGTCAATTGGGCGAACTCCGGCGCGAGCAAGGAATCCGCCAGAGTGTCGCAATAAGGATGCAACATTTCACGATAAAAATTTCGCACGACCGCAGGCAAAGCAAGCTGCATGTGCACGGCACGGGCCTGGCGGCGCAAACGCACTTCGTGCGGCTGGCCCAGATAAAGCACGTACAATTCCAACGTATCGTTGGCGCTGCGCTGATTGCCCAGAAAACGCTCGATATCGCCGGCAACGTCATAAGCTTGCAACTCCTGTTTCATATCCGGCAACCGCGCCAGCAGCTCCGGCAAAAATTTGGAACGCCAATAGTGTTCGAAACGGTTGGCGCGCAAATATTCCAACACTTGCAGCACCGACGGTTTCAGCGCCTGCCATTGTTGCCAATTTTGCTCCGTGCCATAATCCGAAACCATGAGCCGGGCGCGCATCAACTCGTCATCTTGCAGGAAACGTATCATGCCGGCCAAGCTGTCTGCCGGTGGAATCTGCGCGAGCAACAAACTCAAGCGCGGGCCGGGAGGCAGATTGGGGCCGATGGTTTGATCGATCTGCGCGAGCGCACTTTTCACCGGCGCGGGCAGATTCCACGACCAATCGCGATAAACTTCGGAGAAATATTTGGAGTAAAGAGGCCGCCCGGTGAGAATGCCGATCAAATGGCAGGTATCATAAACCAGGGAAGGCTGCAACGCCCATTGTGTAACGAAACCCGAAGAGCGCCGGGGTTCTTGGTTTTGACACCCTAAAAACGACAACGACAACAAGATCAGCACCGCACTGCAACGAGAAAATTTGTAACGTCGCATGAGAAATGAATTCATCCTTGAAATTTTTTGGCCGGAAGTCGTAAACAGTTTTAATTTACAGGTTTCGAGGAAAAAAGCAATAAAACAAAAATCCCCGAGCTCGCGAGGAACCCGGGGATTCTGAGGAGGAAGGAAAACTATAAAGGACGAGGCCTTAAAATCTGGAGACGTCATCCTGTAGTTGATGTAATATTACGCCTCTTTGTGTATTCAATCCGTGTAACACGAAACGGGCGCAAAAAGTTCCCATTGGAATTATTTTTTTAAGCGGACAGGGGGGAGGAAAAACCAAGAGGAAGGAATAACAGGCAGTTAATCCATTAAAAGTGCAATCGTTGCAAAAAAAGCAAAAATTTTCAACACAGAGAAAGCAGAGCAAACAGAGATTACAAAGCTAAAGGGAGTTTTCCAGACACTACCCTCTCTGTTTGCTCTGTTTTCTCCGTGTTAATCTTTTTTGGTTGCGGCTCGTCCGCGTTGGGGAATGCCGGCCAAAAAAAATTGCCAGTCAGAATAACCGGAAGAAATTCTGACTGGCACAAGGGCTATCCCCCATAAGCTCTAATTCCCTCCAGTGACAATTCCCCAAGGATTAATTCCCCGTACAACTTATCGACAACTTCGTTATCCCCAACTTAAAGTCATGCTACCTATAGGCTTAATTTCTAAAACGGAAGAGCGGGAAGGATTAAACAAGCGCGTTACCGGGCCGCGGTCCCGTCTGTCCTCCCGCTCTCCGAGAGATCCCCCTATTTTTATACTATGATTGCCGCCCACATATATAGTTGCTTTTATCACGAAAATTGTCACACCCAAAATAAAAATATTTTGAACCTTTTTAGCGTGCACTGAAAACATAGCCGTTAGAAATTTTCCGGCCAAGGGGGCGCGCGCCAAAGCAGTGATCGCAGTACCACCTCCGTTTTCCCGATCGTCACGGATTTTTATTTTGCTTTATGCGTGTTCATCCGCACAATCCGTGTTAGCAGTGCAGAAAAATATGATCATACTTGGTGCGGGTTAGTTGGTATTATTGCAATACTTTTTCATACTCAAACATCTCAATTCTTCCGAAGTGAATATTGTGAAATTGGTGATGGCGCAGCGGCTGGTCAGAAAAATTTGTGCGAATTGTAAAACGACAGCGTCTTCGCCAATTGCACATGAAGAATTACTTCGGCTTGCCGAGGTTGAGGCAGAGCCCAGCGTGGCATTTTACAAAGGTCCGGGTTATGAAAAATGCAACATGACGGGCTACCGCAGCCGTATCGCCATTATCGAAGTCATGCCCATGAGCGCCAAGCTGGCAGAGTTGATCAATCGCCGCGCGACCGCGCAGGAACTGAATGAAGAGGCGCGGTGCGAAGGCATGCGCACGCTTTGGATTTCATGTTTTTTCCCTTTGTGCACCACGCGAACAAGCTACAACCCAATCAGTTGTTAAAACAGCATTCCCAACCGATAGATGAACCCAACGTATCAAGCTGAGCCGCACGGCCTGGAGCTGGCCGTGCCGGCCTGAGCGTCTTGTTAGGCGACTCCACGCGCATGAACGATGAAAGATTTTGTCTGCAATATAACAAGAGCCGCTGACAACCCTATGTCAGTAGAAGAGCGCAACCATACAAGCCAGGCCCGGTGAAAAACAGCCTAATCGATAAACCCAGCAAGGCCAGATTCATTTTGATACCGTGTCCGGCTTGCGACATGTACATTCAAGCGCTGCCCTCGCTTGCTGAAAGATTCTGCATCTTGATCAAATCTTTTACCATCGCAATGAAGCTCCCAGGAACGGCGTACGCCGGATGTGAACGATACAATGCAACCACGCGTTGGGCCTCCTCGAGTTTTCGTATTTCGCGCAAGACTTCGGGAAACCGCCGCGCCCGCTCCAGGTTATGCGCAAAGAGCAAACGCCCTGGATCGATTCTCTGCGATTGCAAAGCATAATTGACGCGACGGCGGCAACGGCAAGCGTTCCTGGAATTCACCAACCCACACTTGCGGCTCGTAAAATGGATGATCTCTGCGCGGGCGCGGGAAAGCCGCTTGCGAAAAGTCGCCGGTTTGATTTCCATGATCGCGGCCGCCTCCGGACTCGGCAATTCCAGGATATCCCCCAGGATATATGCCAAACGATGCTGCCGATCCAGGCACAGAAGCATGCCGAGGGTACAACCGATTTTCACTTCCTCCAACAGCAACGCTTCGTCAATCTGATTTTCATTCTGAATCGGCGCCTCGGAAAGCCCTTCATCGAGTTCATATCCAAAGCGTTCAAACGCGTATCGTTGTTGTTCCATGCGGCTTTTGCGCGCCGTGCGCAAATAATTGGCCGCCACTTGGTACACCCACGTCGTGAACTTGCTTTTGCCTTTGAAACTCCCGAGATGCGTGATCACGCGAACGAGAATCTCTTGCGAGGCATCGCGCGCATCTTCAGGATGCCAGAGCATGCGCAGAGCAAGCCCATAGACCTTATTCTGGATCTGCTCGACGACATGCTCCAAGGCAAATTTGTCTCCTGCTTGTGCTTGTTTGACAAGCTGCTCCAAATTCAAATCCATGCTGACACCCTTGCAAGCAAAAGTCAGTCTTCACTCAAAACGGCGCGCAGTTTCGCAAGCTCTTCGCGCAGAGTATTGGATTGCTGCGCGAGTGCGCCCTCCAGTTGTTCTAATGGAACGGGTGGCGCCATCAGGATAAAGCTGTAGATACTGCGATCCTTTCCCGCCTTTACAACCCGGGAATAGGCATGAGCCACATTTCCATCCGGGAACGTCATCATCCAATCTACGGTGCCCTCTTTGCGCGAGGCATTGACGGCCAACGCAATCTCAATCGACCCCTTGGGTGTGTGCATCAAGGCTCGCCCCTCAGAAACCGATTTGAAGGCGCTCGTCCATTCGGGCAAATTGCTGGCTTCTGCGAGATAGCCGAAAACTTTTTCGAAGGGCGCCTTGATTTCGATGTTTTGCACGTCAAAGGTTTTCATTGGTCATCTCCTTAAATTGTTCTTTGGGTGAATTCGTCTATTTAGACTCATCTTTCCCTTTAAGTGTGACCAAAAACTAGGGCATGTAATCCATCAAAGGGCCGGCGTGGGATTCTTTTAGCGCTTGCCGCGTCCGCGCGATGACGTCGGATTCCGTCAAGGCTTCGACATTCCCATATTGGTGGAATAAATCCGAGCAGAGCAGCGTACGTTGTGTCTGAGAAAATGATTGAATTGCAGATTGATCTCGGGCGCATCGATCGAGAGGCGGTACACATCAGATGCGATTTCATTTATTGTGGTCATGGCTTTTCTCCTGTATTCCCTCAGAGAATGATCCTTCTTATCGTAGATCGAATAACGCGTGGGAACCACGAGGCCGTCCACTGTCGCAAACTCTTCGTAGACGAGAATGTGAGGCGGCGTTGCTGCAACTCCCGCTGGAAGTATCGCGGCATAGGTCACGATGTATTCGCAAGCCTTGAGGCGATGGCTCTTCGGATCGATGTAAAGAACGTAGTAATCGTCCGGCGTGTCTCCGACTCCTGCAGCGAAAGTCATTTTCACGGTAATGTATTCGATGGGATCATCCCTGAGCTTCGCCTTTCCCGGCTCGCCGAGATTGACGCCGGGATCCATCGCCAGCCAAGGCAGGTTCAGGAAGTAGTAATTAAGCAGCGCGAGAAAGCGCGGAGGATATGGCCCTTTCCAATTTTCGCTCCAGGCCTGCTTGCCATTCCAGGCGATGCGAACTGTCGGGTCGCTGAAATCCAAATAGGCGCGTCGCGAGCTTTGCTCAACCGTTATCATAGAAATGGAAGCCGAAGGCGCGCCTGTCGCCAGAAAATGATCTTCAAAGCTCACCGCTGGCGCCGCGCGCCACTTCTCCATGCCGCCATGCGCAGAAATCATGGCGGCGATGATTTCGCGGCTGCTTTCATTAGGCGCGAGCGCAACAGGAGGGCTGGCCCAAAGCCGATGAAAAGGCGCAGCCGTCAGCATGAGAAACATAACGCCAAACACGAATCGTCTGGTACGAGTGATGAGAGTCTTCATCATTTTTCCTTTCCTTAAATTTGGTTCATTCCAATACGAGTTGAATCTTTATGACGCATTACGTTTTACGCCTTACAAAAATAATGCGTGAAGCATAATACGCAGATTGCTTCAATGGGCTTCACATCGCCTGATAGGCTTTTGCCAACACGTCCGCGAACGCCTCGAAGCGCGTCGGCGTCGTGTTCACCGGACTGCGGCCCTCAAGAGACTTCACTTTGCCTTCGTTGAAGGCCCGCGACATTTCCACGAAGAGCTCGGCGACATTCTGCGAGAATCCCATCTGTGCGAGCGCCTTGGTATTTTGCTGTGCAATTCAATCCACACATAGGACTTGATTTCGATTGGATTCTTGATTAAATTTATATTAAATTTGATTTGAACTATGAAAGAAATCGTTCAAGACAAACATGGCAATCCAATTTATCTCACTGACGAACGTTGGAACCATATTGTAAATCGCCATAGCATTCTAAGAAACTTCAAAAACGAAATTCTGAAAACAATACGGATCGGCAAACGAAACCAGGATGATTTGCATCCTGACCAATTTTTCTACCGCCAAGCTTTTAGCACTTTGCCGTTCAACTATACCCATATTGAAGTCGTCATTGTATTTCGATTCAAAAATGATCAACCCAGCAATTTCGTGGTAACTGCTTATCCAATAACCCAAACGTGACAACTATGCAATTACTCTATGATGGAGAAGGCGACGTTTTAGATGTCATTTTTAAAGGTGCCGCTTTAAACGGTTCGCAAGCTGGGTACGAGCTCCGTCAAGGGGTAGTGCTTTATGTAACCGCCAAGATGGCGCCTTTACAATTAACCGTGGTGAACTTCCGTCGTTTAACACAACTTCCGGTGATCTACTTCGACCGCTTGGAGAAACAACCTAAAAAAATTCGCCAGAAATTGTTGACTCAAATTACCTCTCCGCCGTTATGCTCACTCCTTAGAATTGACCCAGTAACGAATTACGGCATCATTATGAGTCCGGAGTTACTAGATGTTTGTACCGTATAAATGGGTTTGTGGATTATTGAATTAAACGAAACATAACAACATACCTCGAGCAACACAACACCCCTCGATTAGACACTTCAATATTCTTCATTCGGCGTGAAGCCGGTCGTTTCTGGTAAACAGACTCTGCGCATACTTCAGTTCGCCCAAGTCAACCGGCTCGCAACCGATGTCCTGGATGAGTGTGGTGACTAGCCGTTTGGCACTGGCGTCGTTGTCGCAATAGAGGGTGACCAACCTGCGGGTGATGTGGTCTTGCGGGGTTAATCAGAACCACTCGATTGATTCCTTCTCGTGATGTTCCTGCGTGCAAAATTCAGGTAGAAACTAAGCCGGTGTCAACAAAATTTCTCGCGAGAGTTGTTTTCCTGTTGCGCTGGACTCCAGTGTCTCCGGCGCGGCAGTCTGGAGGTTGGCTTTCACCCGCAGCGCCTTCAACCCATGCAAACCTTGCAAATCTTCCAGCTCGAAATCTTCAATCGCGCCGCTCAACTCTCCGGAAGCGTGCAGATATTCGATATACTCGCGGTACTCGGCGGCCTCGCGCGGCTGCGAGTAGATGATCGCGATTTTGCCCGGTTGCGTCAATCGTTCTTTGGTCCCTTTGATCACGGCTTTGTCGATGCGTTTCTTCATGATTTCGTAGCGCACGTTGTAGGCGCCGTCGACGTCGAACTTTTTCTCGTCGTAGCGAAAGCGAATCGCCAGCGGCGTGTTTTGCACGAGAATCAAATGCGCCATTTCCAACGGGACGTTGAGCCGGGGCTTTTGTTGCTCGACCAGGCGCGCCACGCCGCACATCAGCATGAGCTGCCAGAGCCGAATGTTTCTGAGATACAGCCGATCGAACTTGCCGTTTTCGACGAGTGACGCGCCGATGTAGACGCCGTAATCCACGCCGTCGCTTTTGAACTTTTCAAAATAATGCGGAAACATCGCCTGCGCCTTTTCCTGCTCGGCGTCGATGTAATTGGAGATCGCCTCGTTGAGCTGCATCACGCTCGCCTCAAAATCCTTGCGCTTGTGATAGATGAAACCAAGCTGCGGGTCGAGCGCGGCGCGGTACGCGGCGATTTTTTCCCGCAGCGCGCCGGAGAAACTTTGCAGTTGCTCGAAATGGGGTTCAATCTCACGACGCACGAAATCGAGCAGGCTCATTTCATCGCCCGAGCCCAGACCGGCCTCGATTTTTTCCAATTGCCGGCCGAGGCGATAGCCGAGCTGTGCGAGATAAGGCAGGGGCTTGTGGCGATGCGCGAGCAGGATGATTTCGCGCGCCAAATTCAAGTGCTCGCTCAAATCCGCGCGAATCGCGTCGTTGCGCCGCGTCGAGGAGCCGCGCACATCCGACAAGCCGTAGAGCGGATAAACCTCGTCGAACACGACCGGCTCCATTTCCGCCACGACGCCGTCTTGCTGGTGTTGCAAATAATTGAGCGCGGCGCGCCGGAAGCGCCATTCCACCGCCGGATGAATCGCGGTGCATTGCTCCTTGATCACCGCCTCGACGCGGCCGCTCATCTCATCGAGACTGCGCTTGATCGCGACGGCAAACAGGGAAAGAACCTCTCTCAGCTTGAAGCTGTTGATGGCGTTGATATCGCCCGGGTTGGGCGAGCCGAGTTCAAGCAGGCCGATGAGTTGATCTTCATAACGCAGCGGCGCGATGAAAATATTTTTCACGCCCTGCTTGATGATCTCCGCTTCCACCGGCGTCGGCGTCGCATAAGTTTCGAGGTTCTCGACGATGACGATCTCGTCATGTTGCATGGCATGGTCATAAACCGAGCCGGTGAAGGAGGAGCATTGGTAGCGGCAGGTCTCGTTCAGAATAAAGCTGTGGCCGATCTTGCGGCCATGCTCGCGCAACAGATTTTGCGCGCCGGGAATGCCCGCGAGGCCGAGCTTCACGTCCGGCCGCCGCAACAGCGCGCGCAGCTTGTTCTGCAGATTTTGAAACCGCACGGGCGAGATGACGGCGTTCTTTTCGAGCAGATCATTTTTCAGCGACGACATCACTTCCTGATCGGTGACGTCCACCGCGCTGAACACCGCGAAACCGCTGAACTCGAAACACTGCGGCGGAATCAGCTCGAACCACATCTCGAGCCGGGAGGGGTTCGCGAGCAGGCGCTGAATATCTTCCGGCGCGAGCGGCTTCGTTTCCCCCACTTTTTTGATCTCGATGAAACGCAAATCGATGTTCACTTTGTAATGGCGCGCCAGGCCGGTGGCCGCATCGGCGCTGGTGAAGATCAACGGGAATTCGAATTGCGTCTCGACGCCATAGAAGCGGCGCAAGATGTGCGAATACGCATTCAAATTTCTTCCCAGCAGCAACTGCGCCGGCGCGAGATTCATGCCGGCGTTGAAGCCGTGGTCGCCCATGAGATTGAGACGATTGAAGCCGGGGCTCGCGAGGAACGGCCGAAGCTGAAACGGCACGGCCGCCGCCGCATAAATATCTTCCCAGTAGGCCGCCGGGAAAACCGGGATCAGAAGCTGTTCGACCAGCGCGGCATGTTTCTCAACCGTCGCGAGCTCGAGGCTCGGTTGCGCCAGCTCGGGAGCTTTTTCAAGCGCCGCCAGCAATTGTTTCGCGGTCGCGGCCCGGCTGGGATTCGCCTCCGTTTCGTATTGGCGCCAGAGCTTGATCAAAGGCAGCAAACTGAGAGAGGTTTTGAAAAGAAAAGGCGGCGGGCTTTGATCTTTCGAGACGCTCAGGAGCGAGAGAAAAGCTTGTCCATTGGTATTGCTATGATCGTATTCCATTATAAAATCTCCGCATGAGTTTAGCGATCCGAACCGGAGTGCAATGCTTTAGCATTGCAAAACTCCGAGTTCACTTGAAGCCCGTGAGCAGCACGGAAAAAACTTTAGGCAAAACGATTTAGAAACTAAAGAGTTAAATCTGTGCAAAAAAAGCAAAGAAATTTGGCTCACGGAAAAAAATTCCGTGAGAGTTCTATTCCGTGAGCAATAAACTTTTTGGCTCCGGCTCGTCCGGGTTAGGGTAAAACAATTTTTAAAATCGTCTTGCCCCAAATAGTATTGCCTTAAACTTTCAGGATTTTATTCTGAGATGAAGCCTCACGGTGCGCTGCTTGCTCACGACTGCGCACCACGTGTTACACCCGGCGGTAGTTGCCAGTTGTGTGCAGCCCAGTCGCGGCCACGCTGCGAGAGCTCCCACGGGTGTCCTTCGTGATCGAGCGCCCGGTAAATTCGACCGCCCCAAAACCCGTCTCGAGGTTCGGAAACAATCGTTGCGCCCTCGGCCTTCGCGTGAGCGAAATGTCTGTCGACGTCGTCGACGTAGACCTTCATGACCACACCCGCATCCGTGGTGCTCGGACCATGACGCCAGGTTTCATCCGGGCTGGAGATATTGATGAGGCCCTTTCCGATCTCAAGCCAGGTCATGCCGCCAGCCGGCCATGTCAATCGCGCTTCCTCGCGTTCGCGAAAGCCGAAGACGCGCTGAAGCCACTCAATGGCGCGAGGCAAGTCCGTGTAGGTGATCGAGGGCACTATGTCCGGCGCATCCCAAAGCTCATTGCTTGCCATTGTTGCCTCCATTCTTTTTAGAAATAACGCAGCAAAAATTGTTCGCTCACGGAATGAAAACGACGCATGAAAATTTTTTAGTGTTGTCGTTGATCATCGACAGTACTTGATCCGCTGCTGCAATCATGCCGTTCACCGAGCCGCCGCTCCAAATGTCGATGAACGGATACATGCCGCTGAAATAATTGTCGCCCATGTGGATGACGTTGGTCTTGCGGAAAAAGATAATGGCGTCACCGTCGGTATGCGCCGGTGCGACGTGAAAGGCATGAATCTCATCACCGTTCAAATGAAAGGTCACCGTCTCGGTAAACGTGATCACCGGTAGCGCGCTTAACGGTGAGGGCGGTACTTTGAAATTGAACAGCTCGTTGAAATGCTCGGCGCTCATGTATTTGCGCACGTTGTCATGAGCCACGATGAGCGCGCCGGCCTTGCCCATGTTTTCGTTGTGAAAACAATGATCAGGCTCGCGACGATGGCGAGACGAAACTTCAGATTGAGCATGGGATTGTCCTCAGAATTTTGGTTGGTAAGTGTTGTTTGGGTGATTCCAATTCAGAGCGAGCAGTCATTTCGTTTCAAGGTGATTTCGATCTCGCTTTGTCTTTCGCGATCAAGCCGGGAACTGCACCCTTTTCAATTTACTTCGTAGCGGTTGCCCGCCGCGCGCCTGCACATCGCACCAAACCTCAGCGATGGTAGTCTGCGCCAGCGACTCTTCCATCGCGTTCTGTGCCGCCGCGAAAACCTCCGACAAAGTGTGCTTGATGCATCGTCCGACCATGCAGTGTCGATTGGGCCGATGATGGATTGCCAGCATGGGACCGGTTTCGACCGCGCGATACACTTCCCGGAGCGTTATCTTCCTGGGATCACGGGTAAGATTCCATCCGCCGCCGGTGCCGGGTTTCGATTCGACCAACTTCTGCTTGCGCAAGCAAGCCAGAATGCGCCGAATGACGACCGGATTGGTATTGACACTCGCGGCGATGTAAGCGGAGGTCATGGGCTGGCCGTCCGATCCGGCGAGCGCGGTTAAGACGTGCACGGCCACCGCGGATCGTGTGCATGTGCTCATCAGGTATTCTTGATTTGTGACTGATCTGGTTACAAATGAGAATAACAACCAATACAACGCTTCGGGTTTTGTTTTATTCCATTATCTAAAAATTGTTAGCAACTCAAAAAAACTCTTGACTCAGGACTATGGTACAGGCATTATATTATTCCATTACAAGTGAACTCTTTGCAAAAAAAACAAAAATTTGGGACACACAAATGAAATCACACAAAAAATACTATTTTGTGGGCTTTCAATTTTGTGTGCTTTTTTTGGTTGCGGCTTGTCCGCCTTGCGAATGTCGACACGAACCAATTGTTGCAACAACGATGAAAACTCTAAGCGTTGGCCAATTGGCCAAAGGCGCGAACGTCAATATCGAGACGGTGCGATATTACGAGCGCAGAGGGCTGCTGCCCGAGCCTAAACGTCGTGAATCCGGTTATCGCGAATATGCGCAAGAAGATGTGCTTCGGATAAAATTCATCAAACGCGCACAAGAGTTGGGATTCACGCTCAAAGAAATTTCCGAGCTTCTGGCCTTGCGTGTTGATTCCAAAACCACCTGCGCCAAAGTGAAAAAACAGGCCGAAGCCAAAATTTCAGACATTGAAGAAAAAATCCTTTTGCTGAAAAAGATGAAAGCGGCGCTCGGCAAACTGGCTTCATCCTGTCAAGATAATGAGCCGCACCACGGTTGTCCCATTTTGGAATATTTGAATGAACAAGGCAAATGGTAATGACTGTCATCACCCAATCTATTTTAAAATGTCCGGAGTGTGGCTTTGCCGAAGAAGCTGACATGCCAATGGAGGCGTGCCAATATTTTTATCAATGCCGCAACTGCAAAGTGGTTCTCAAACCTAAAACAGGCGATTGTTGTGTCTTTTGCTCGTATGGCACGATCAAATGTCCGCCAAAACAGATTGGCGAATGCTGTGATTAAACTCAAAGACAAGGATTTCAAAATGATTTTCAAAAACATGAAACGCGTCCTGTTGCTCGCGCCATTGCTGGTGCTTCTGATTCTCGCAGCCGGATTGCTATATTGGTACAATCCCAACCTCGTTGATTTTTCAACAACGAGCGCTGCGAAGCATCCGCTTGCCGATTTGCATGAGTTTGCTCTTTTAAAAAATACCTTTGAAAGCGACAGCGGATATGTTCGCTTGATTACGCAGCTTTCGCCGACCTGACCGGCATGCCGTCGGGGGTTCTCCGACATGCAAACGGTTTTGAAAAACATTTCCAACGAACGGCTGAAAGCTTACATCATCTGGCTGCCGGTGTTGCCCACTGATAATCGCAACTGGGCGGTCAAAAGAATGAATGAGTTTTCCGATCATCGCGTGCGCTATTTCTGGGATGGCGACCAGCTGACAGGCCAAATTTGGCTTCGTGTTCTTGGACTCGAAGGGCGTTTATCCTGGGATACCTATTTTCTATACAATCATAAGGCACATTGGGGCGATCAACCGATTGTTCCGGATTTTTGGATGCATCAACTCAGCTATGAAGAAAATTTTCAAGAGCTTTTTCTGAATGTGCCAATGTTTGAAAGCAAAACGCGCGAACTGCTCGAGCACATAAAGTGATGATGAAGCCATGAAACTGCACAAGACTTCGCTGCTGGCAACAGGCTCTTTGATGAGCGCGCTGCTCTCATTTTTGCCGCTCGCCTGTTGCCTTGTGCCGCTCGCGTTTGCTTTTTTGGGCGCAGGCACTTTGGCTTTTGCGGCCAGGCTGATGCCATATCGGCCATATTTTATCATCTTCTCTTTTTTATGCCTCGGTCTCGGCTTTTATTTCTCCTA
>Ga0247727_10013048_pt1 | contig 14100 bp, 15 predicted proteins | sample WisWelCaveWW1625_FD_202498 | JGI IMG/M metagenome (GOLD analysis project Ga0247727, IMG submission 202498) | Biofilm microbial communities from Wishing Well Cave, Virginia, United States - WW16-25 | ecosystem: Environmental > Aquatic > Deep subsurface > Groundwater > Cave microbial mat | place... | reverse complement strand
CGCCGGGCGTCTTCGAGCCCGTGCACGGATCGGCGCCCGACATCGCCGGGCGCGGTATCGCCAATCCGTGCGGCGCGATCTGGAGCGCGTCGCTCATGCTCGATCATCTCGGCGAGCTCGAGGCGGCACAGATGTTGATGGGTGCGCTCGAGGAGACCTGCCACACCGGGCCGCGCACGCCGGACGTCGGTGGAGTCGCGAGCACTGCCGAGGTCGGCGAAGCCGTCGCCGCCAGGGTCAGCGCACGGCGCGGGTGCTGAGGTCCGGCAGCGCGACGGACGGGCGAATTTCCTCAAGCGCACTGCATCTACGGCCGATGAGCGAAGCTGTGAGATCTAGCCTTCTCGTGCTTACCTCCGGGCTGGCCGGCGCCGCCGCGCTCGCGGCAGGCGTCGTCGGTCTCTTCGCAGCGGGGCAGGTCGGGATCTGGGCGGCCAACGCCGGCTGGACCCTCGGCGCCTTGCTGGCGCTCTTCTGCACCCTTGCTGCGGCCCTCCGCGTCGAGCGGGGCAGGGTCAGGTCCGCGTGGTGGCTGTGGGCGGTGGCGACGGCGCTCTGGCTCGCCAGCGCGCTCGTCGCGGACGTGCTCACGGCCCTCGGAGTCTCCTTCAGCCTGTATGCCGAGGCGCTCTGGACGCTGGCCGCGGCCCTCTCGATCGCGGGTCTCGCCATGCGCTCGGCTCCGGGCTGGCTCTCCTTCCGTCTCTTCCTGCTCGACGCCCTGCCGGTCGCGTTCCTCGTCGCGGGCGGTGCCGCCGCGCTGGCGGGCAGGCCGGAGCGCACGTACGTCTCGGGGCTCCTGCTCGTCTCGTCGGTGATCTACGCGCTGCTGCCGCTGATCTCGGTCCAGATCGTGCTCTGGCTCGCAGCCCGTGTGAACATGTACATCGTCGGCGGAGGCCTCGCGCTCGCAGCGCTCACGGGGCTCGTCTGGCCGATCCACGCGCAGGAAGACGGCGTGACGCACGGGCATTGGTCGAGCGTGCTCCTGACGCTCGGTCTCCTCCTCGTCGCGGTGGCGGGATTCCGGCGCGCAACGCAGCCGCGCCGCTACACCGTGCTTCACCCGTTGGAGCGAGAGCATGCGGTGCGCTCTGTGCCCGGCGCAGCCGCGGTGCTCGTCCTCATCGCGGCCGCCGGGACCGTCGGCGGCCACTTTTTCGCGCTCGCGCTCGCGGCGGCCGCCGCCTTCGCCCTACGCAGCTACCTCGTGCGGCAGACGAACGTCGAGGCGCAAAGCCGGCTCGCGCGCCTCGTCACGCTCGACCCGCTCACGGGGCTCCTCAACCGCCGCGGTCTCCAGGACGCGCTCGTGCGCGAGCTCGAGCGCTCGCGGAGCAAGGGCTCAGGGTCCCTCGTCGCCCTGCTCGTGGACCTCGACGACTTCAAGCTCGTCAACACGCACCTCGGCTACGGTTTCGGCGATGTCGTCCTGCGCGACGTGGGAAGAGTTCTCCAGGCGTCGGTGCGCGCGACCGACTACGCCGCGAGGATCGGTGGCGACGAGTTCCTCGTCCTGTTGCCGGGATCGTCGCCCGCCGAGGGCGTGCGCGTGGCGGAGCGAATCCGGCATGGGACCTCCGGCCTCGTCTTCTCCTCCCAGTCGGAGGAGGCCAGCGTCACTGCCAGCGTCGGGGTCGTCCCTGTTCCACCGGGTACGTCCTCCCTCGACGATCTGATCGGACTCGTCGACACTGTCCTGCGCGAGAGCAAGGAGGCGGGCAAGAACCGCAGCTCGCTGCCCGGCTCCGAGTTGTCCTGCGCTGTTCCGAGCTTCGTGGACGAGCTCAGCTACGGAGGCCATTTGCTGGCGGTGGGACAGCCGATCGTCCGCCTCGCGGACGGACAGCTTGTGGGATACGAGCTGCTCTCCCGCTCAACGATCGAAGGCTACGAGCTTCCGGGCGACTTCTTCCCCCCGTGCGACAGAGCCGGGCGGCTCAGCGCCGTCGACTACGAGTGCTTCCGTACCTGCGTCGAGGCTGCGGACTGGCTCGACGAGTCGCTGCGCTTCCACGTCAACCTCTTTCCCGCGACGCTGCTCGACGTCTCCATCGAGCGCATCGCGAGCACGTTGCCGGACGATCGGGCGCGCCGCGCGTGCTGCATCGAGCTCACCGAGCAGCAGATCATCGGGGACTCCTTGTACCTCCTCGAGCCCGTGCGCGCGCTGAAGGAGGCGGGCTTTCTGATCGCCGTCGATGACATCGGCTTCGGGCGGAGCTCGCTGGAGAGCCTGCTCCTGCTCGAGCCGGACATCGTCAAGATCGACCGGGCGCTGGTCCAGGGCGTGGCCCAGGACGCGCGCAAGCGCCGGGCGCTGATACGGCTGCTCGAGGTGGCGCGCGTGCTGCGGGCCGAGGTCGTGGCCGAGGGCATCGAGTCGGAGAGCGACCTCGCCGTGCTGCGGAGGCTCGGCGCGACCTTCGGGCAGGGCTACGCGCTCGGCCGGCCGGGCGAGCTTCCTTCAAGGGGGAACCACACCAGCGACGCGAGCCTCACCCGCCTCGCGGCGGGAATGTAGACGCTCGGTTCGCCGGAGGCTGCGTCGCCGCCGCGTTAGGCTCAGCCGGTGGCCGCGCCGCGTACCCTGACCAGGAAGATCGTCGACGAGCACCTCGCCGGGAGCGCGGACGAGGAGATCGAGCTGCGCGTCGACCAGGTGTTGCTCGAGGACGCGACAGGCACGATGGCGTGCCTCCAGTTCGAGCGCTTCGGGATCGATCGCGTCGCCGTGCCGCTCGTCGTCTCGTACGTGGACCACAACGTCGTCCAGTTCGACAGCAGGAACCCGGAGGACCACGCGTACCTGTGCAGCTTCGCCGCGCGCTACGGACTCCTCTACTCGCGGCCCGGTAACGGCATCTCCCACTACCTCCACCTCGAGCGCTTCGCGCGCCCGGGGCAGTTCCTTCTCGGCGCGGACAGCCACACGACGATGGCGGGTGCACTGGGCATGCTCGCGGTCGGAGCAGGTGCCACGGAAGTCGCGGTCGCAATGGCTGGACGGCCGTACCCCCTCGAGCGTCCGCGTGTCGTCGGCGTCCAGCTCGAGGGTCGCCTACGCCCGTGGGTGCAGTCGAAGGACGTCGTGCTCGAGCTGCTCCGCCGAAGCGGCGTCCGCGGCGGTCGCGGGTGCATCTTCGAGTTCCACGGCGAGGGCGCCGCGACGCTGAGCGCGACAGACCGGGGGACGATCTGCAACATGGTCATGGAGACGGGTGCGACGACTGGGATCTTCCCCAGCGACGAGCAAACGAGGAGCTGGCTCGCGGCGCAGGGTCGCGAGGAGCAGTGGTTGGAGCTCGCCGCCGACCCGAGGGCGAGCTACGACGACGCCGAGGTCATCGACCTCGACGAGCTCGAGCCGCTGATCGCGCTTCCCTCCTCGCCCGGAAACGTCGTACCCGTGCGGGAGGCGGCGGGCACGTCGACGCGGCAAGTCTGCGTGGGCAGCTCGGTGAACTCCTCGTTCGAGGACCTCGCGATCGTCGCCGCCGTGCTGCGCGACCGGGTGGTCTCGCCGCAGCTCGACCTGACGGTCACTCCGGGATCGCGCCAGATCCTCGACCTCGCCGTGCGAAGCGGCGTCTACTCCGACTTGCTTGCAGCGGGGGCGCGCATCCTCGAGCCCGCCTGTGGGCCTTGCATCGGGATGACGGCGGCGCCCGCAGCCGGAGCGGTCTCGGTTCGCACGTTCAACCGGAACTTCCCCGGCCGCAGTGGTACCGCGGACGACCGGGTGTACCTCTGCTCGCCGGCCACGGCGGCCGCCACCGCCCTGCGGGGCGAGATCACAGACCCGCGCGAGCTGGGGCGACCGCCGCAGCTTTCGCTGATGCCGTCGCCCGACCCTTCGCTGGACGACCGCCAGATCGTTTCGCCGCCCCCTCCCGAGGCGGCTCTCCTGGTCGAGCTCGAGAAGGGGCGCAACATCGTCCCGCCTCCGCCGGTGCCGCCGCTCCCGGAGACGATCGAGGGCCGGGTGCTGATCGTCGTCGGAGACGACGTTTCCACCGGAGACATGGCGCCGGATGGGGCGCTCGGCCTCGCGATCTGGTCGAACATCCCGGCCTGCGCCAGATACATGTTTCGCCGGTTCGATCCCGAGTTTCCCGCTCGAGCACAGCAGTGGGGCGGCGGGATCGTCGTCGGCGGCCACAACTACGGCCAGGGATCGAGCCGGGAGCAGGCGGCGTTCTCGGCCCTCTACCTCGGTGTGCGCGCGGTCGTGACGAAGAGTTTCGCCCGCATTCACCGCTCGAACCTGATCGCTCAAGGGATCCCCTCGCTCGTGTTCGCGGAGGAAGCTGACTACGAACGGGCCGAGCAGGGACAGGGATGGCGGATTCCCGGCCTTGCCGAGGCGGTGCGAGCCGGCCGCACGGAGCTCGTCGCGCAGACGCCGGCGGGACCGATCCGGCTGGAAGCTCGTCTCACCGAGCGCGAGCGCGACATCCTCGCTGCGGGCGGTCTAGTCGCCTGGGCCCGAACCGCCGCGTGAAGCGTGCTGTCCTCGGCGCCTGTGCCCTCGGTCTGGCCACGGGCTGGCAGATAGCGAACATCGGCGCAGTCGCCGAGCCGCTCGCGCGGGAATACGGTGTCGGCCTGGCCACCGTCGGACTGTTCACGACGGCTCTGTTCGCCGTGCATTTCGTCATGCAGATCCCGGGAGGGAGAGCGGCGGACCGGTTCGGGCCGCGCCGCTCCGGCCTCGTCGGGCTCGCACTGATCGGCGTCGGGAACACTGTCGCACTGGCCGCTCCGGAACCTGGGCTCGCGCTCACGATGCGGGCCCTCATCGGGGTCGGCACTGGTCTCACCTTCGTCGCCGGAGCCGACTACGTCAGGGCGGCCGGGGCGTCCTCCACGGCTCAGGGCCTCTACGGCGGCATCGCGCTCGCCGGTGGCGGCGTCGCGCTTGCGGTCGTCCCGCTCACCGAGGGCGCGCTCTCCTGGCGCGCTCCCTTCGTGACGGGCCTGCTCGTCGCGGCGGCCGCCCTGCTCCTGCTCGCCTCCGGGCCTGCGGACGCCCCGCGGCTCGCCCGTCTGCACGCGGACGGCGCGTCGGTCTTTGCCATCCTGCGCGACACGCGCCTCCACCGGCTGGGCGCATTCTTCGCAGCCTCGTTCGGCCTGAGCGTCGTGATCGGCAACTGGGCGGTCACGCTGCTCGTGCGCGACGGAGACGCGTCCGAGGCGGTCGCGGGAGCGATCGGCGCGCTCACGCTCCTCCTTGGCGTCGTCACGCGACCGCTCGGCGGTTGGCTTCTGCGCCACCGACCTTCGTGGACGCGCGTGCTCCTCTCCGGCAGCGTCCTTGCGGGCTCCGCCGGAACGCTCGCGCTGGCGGCCGCCGAGCCGCTACCCCTCGCCGTCGTCGGCGCTGCGGTCGTCGGCCTCGCGGCGGGCATCCCATTCGCGGCCGCATTTACCGGCGCCGCGCTGACGCGCCCCGACGCGCCGGCGACCGCGGTCGGCCTTGTGAACGGTGCGGCTGCGCTGACCATCGTCGCGGGGGCGCCGCTCCTCGGCCTCAGCTTCTCGCTGCCCGGGGGCGGGCAAATCGGCTTCGTGATCGTCGCCCTGCTCTGGGCGGGAGCGCTGTTCTTCCTCCCCGGCGAGCGCGAGCTCGGTTTCGCTACGCGAGCGCCCGAATCGCGTTCAGGATGATCTCGGCTGCGAGCGCCGCGTCCGAGGGTTCGGCGTCCTCGGCCGGATGGTGGCTGATCCCGTCGACGCAGGGGACGAATACCATCGCGCTCGGAACGCGCTCGGCCACGCACATCGTGTCGTGCGCAGCGCCCGAGTGCATGCGCAGGTAGGGCTCGCCCGTCCCGATCGCCGCGTCCTCGAGCGCAGCGACGATCGTCGCATCGAGGGGCGTGACCGCCAGCGTCTGCCGCGGTCGCACCTCGGCCGTCATCCCTCGGCGCTCGGCAGCCGCGACGGCGTAGGCGCCGATCGTGTCGGCGACGCCGCGGTAGAGCTCGTCGACCGGGCCGCGGACATCGAGCGAGAAGCGCACGGCGCTTGCAATCGCGTTGATCAGGGACGGGTCGACGTCGATCTCGCCGATGGTCCCCACCGTGCCGTGACCTGCCTCCTTGGCGAGTCGCTCGAGCTCGAGCGCCGTCTCGGCGAGCACGAGCGTCGGATCGAGGCGGAAATCCATGGGGGTCGCGCCGGCGTGGTCGCCGCGACCGTGGACGGTGACGTCCGCATGGACGTACCCGGCGATGGCGTGAACGATTCCGATGCGGTTTCCGGTGTCCTGCAACACCCGCGCCTGCTCGATGTGCATCTCGATCCACCCGGTGAGGTCGTCGAGCACGTGGATCGAGTCGCGCCAGCGCTCTGGCGCGTATCCAGCCTCGGCGGCGTGCTCCCAGAAGCTGCGCCCATCGTCGAGAGCGCGAAAATGCTCGCGAAGATCCTCGTCGGTGACACGCTGGAGCATGATCCGGCTCCCGAGCAGCATCTGCCCGAAGCCCGACCCCTCCTCCTCGAGGAACGACATGAGCTGCAGTGGAAGGTCGAGGCCGAGCTCCGCGTTCAGGCGGCAGATCTCGAGGGCTGTGACAACGCCCATCGTGCCGTCGTACTTGCCGCCGTTCCGGTTCGAGTCGCAGTGCGAGCCGATCCCGAACGCTTGCTCGCCCTCCGGCCGGTTGCGCGCGACGAGCGTGCCCACGGGATCGGTAGAGACCTCGAAGCCCAGCTCTTCGAGCGCGCCCGTGAAGTAGTCGAGCGTGTTCCGGTAGGCCCCGGTGTACGCGTACCGGCGAATCGCCTCGGCTGACACCGTGTACTCGGGGCCTGCGAGGGACTCGATGTCCTGCTCGATGCGCTCGGCGCTCCGCCCGCGGTCGGTCGCGGTCACGACGGGACTTTAGTGGTCTCTCCGGGAAGTACGCCACCCCTTCGCGCGGCTGCGAACGCATCGCCTGCCGTCGTCCTCGGTCGGCCACATACCTTCTGGTATGCGACCTCCCTGCGTCCTAGGCATGCTCGGTTCTCGCCGGCGAATGGGTACCGGACTTCTCGGAGCGACCACTAGCATCGGTCGTACCGTGGAGGAAGACTTCGAGGAGTGGCCCCCTCCGAAGGCCAGGGTGCGGTCTGCGCTTTGGCAGGCGGAGGGCCACCTCGAGCGCCGCGAGTACTTCGCGGCGTTCCGTGCGCTGACGGACGCGCTTCCCGCCGCCGCGACCGCGGAGCGCCCGCTTCTGCTGGGGCTGCGCCACCTTTCGACCGCCGGCTACAGGGTGCAGGAGGGCGATCGTGTACGGGCTCGCCGCCAGCTCGCCCACGCCCGCCGTCGCCTCTCCCCATTTCCGGACACACAGGCGCTGGTCGACCTTGTGGCCGCGGAGGTCGAGTCCAGTGATGCTTGATCGGAAATTTGACGCGGGTCGAATGACGCTCACGACACAGCGCCGGATCGCCACCCTCGCGCGTCGCACAGGCATCCAGCCTGCACGACGCGTGACTGCGGCGCCCGGCTTGGTCGTGAGCGCCCTCGCCTGCGCGCCAATTTTCGATCAAGCATCTAGAGTCGCGCCCATGGCTGAGAGCTGGCGCAACCGGAAGACCCTGATCTTGAGCCGCACAGACATGATGGGGCTGCTGACGCCGGCCGAGTACGTGGACTGCGTCGAACACGCCTTCCGGATGCACGGTCTCGGGCGTGTCTATATGGAGCCGAAGGGGCACATCGTGCTCGACCGCTACCAGGGCGAGTTCGAGGTGATGCCCTCGTACATCGAGGAGCCGGAGGCGGCGGCGTGCAAGTGGGTCTCGATTCGCGAGGACAACACGAAGTACGAGCTGCCGGCGGTGTTCTCGATCCTCGTCTACACGCATCCCGAGACCGGCTTTCCGCTCGCCATCTGCGACGGCTCGTACCACACGCTGATGCGCACGGGGGCGTCGGCGGCCGTCTCCGCGAAGTGGCTTGCCCGCCAGGACTCGAAGGTGCTCGCGATCATCGGCACGGGCAGCGTCGCCCAGGGGACGCTCGCCACGTGCGACGCGGTGTTCGAGTGGCGCGAGGTTCGCGTCTGGAGTCGCACGCAAGCGTCGCTCGACCGGTTTCTCCAGTTCGAGCGGCCGAAGTTCCCACACCTCACCATTGAAGGGTCGATCGACCTGGAGCGAGCCGTGCGCGGCGCCGACGTCGTTGTCACGGGAACGCACGCCCGGGGTTGGATCGTAGACGAGGCGTGGATCGAGCTCGGCACGCACATCGCGGCTCTCGGCGCGGACCTGGCGGGCGAGCAGGAGCTGCACCCGGCGATCCTGCAGCGCGCGCGCATCTTCGTGGACGACATCCGCCAGTGCGTTCCGGACGGGGAGATCAACGTCGCGCTCCGTGAGGGGCTGATCGCCGAGAGCGACGTCGCGGGCGAGATCGGCAAGGTGATCTGCGGCGAGCTCGAGGGTCGCCAGTCGGACGAGCAGATCACCGTCTTCGACTCCACCGGTATCGCGCTCCAGGACTCAGCGACCGTCCCCCTCGAGTACGAGCGCGCCGTCGCGGCAGGCGTAGGCATCGAGAAGAAGATGATCTCGACGTGATGGTCGCTGCGGTGTTCGAAGCCGAGATGAGCGCCGAGCAGGCGAGTGACCTCGCACGGCTCATGGACGAGGGCCGCCCGACGCGACCGGCAGACGTACTCGTCGCGACGCTGCTCTATGACGGCGAGCTCGCGCGTCTCGTCGCGGTCTGGAACAGCCGCGACGCACTCGATCGCTACCTGGCCACCACCTCCGTGCCGCGCGGCCAGGAGCTGATGCGCAAGGTCGGGGTGGAGCCCCGCGTCACGTTCGTCGATGTGCTGGAACACGCCTGATGGACGCGCAGCAGATCCGTCTCGACCCCGATCCGTACGAGCCTTTCCGGCTCTCGCAGGGCTTTCGCGTCGGCGAGCTCGTGATCGTGTCGGGTCAGGCCGCGATCGACGAGAACGGCCAGATCGTCGGCGCAGGCGACTTCGACGCGCAGGCGCAGCAGACCTTCCAGAACCTCAAGCGGGTGCTCGAGGCGGGCGGGTCGAGCCTCGACCGCGTCGTCAAGGTCACGATCTTCCTCACCGACATGTCGAACTTCGGAAAGATCGTCGAGCTGCGTGGGACGTGGTTCAGCCCGCCGTACCCCGCGGACACGATCGTCGAGGTCTCATCCCTGGCGTTGCCGGAGCTCGAGATCGAGATCGAGGCGATCGCTGTCGCCCGGTAGCGAATCCAGGACAAGCCACGCTTTCCGGCCGTCCAGCCGCCGTCGGCCCGACAACCTCGCGTTCGTGGGCACCATGATGATCTCGACGTAGTGGGGGACGGCGATCCGGGCGGCGAGGATTGCCTCGCGGATCACCGCCCCCGCTTGTTAGTTCGAAACGAGCAGCTAATTCGGATTGCGCGGCGAGGCAGTGGGCGCCATGATCCCCTCGGATGAACGGGTTCACGATCCTGCGGCCCGAGGACCAGGACTTTCGCCCGCCGAGCTGGCGGCCGGAGGAGCCTATGCGACGCGTCGTCGAGCTTCCTCTGCACGCGAGCATGCAGCACTCGCGGGCGCACCTCTGGCGCTACCCGCCCGGCGCGACGGGCCGACTCCACCGCGAGCTCTCTCAAGAGGAAGTCTTCGTGGTCGTCGAGGGCTCGCCGGCGGTGATGCTCGGCGATCCACCTTCCCGGCACGACGCGCCTCGCGGGACGCTCGTGGTCGTCGAGCCCGGTACGCCCCTCAAGTGGTTCAACGACTCGGACGAGGACGCGCTGATCTTCGCCTACGGCGCGCCAGCCGAATCGAAGGCCGAGATCCTCGAGAGCTCATAGCCGCGGCACGAGCGGCCGACCTCCCAGGAGCCGCTCCACGCCGCCCATGCCCCAGTGGGACTCTCCTTCGGCCGTGAGCAGCGAGGGGACGCCGCGGATTCCTGCCGCCTCGGCTACGCCGCGGATCTCGCGGATACGCTCGAGCCGCCCCGCGGAGTAGGCCGCGGCAACGGCCTCGCTCGGATCGAGCTGGGCTTGCCCGGCGGCGCGTGCGATCTCCGCTTCGGTGGCGATGTCCTCGCCCTCGCCGAAGAACGCCTCGTAGAGCGAGTGCTTGAACGCCCGCAGCCGACCTTGCTCGCCCGCCCAGAGGCAGGCGGCGAGTGGAAGGGTCGAGCGAGGCTGGTAGCGCGGCAGGTGGATCTCGATCCCGCGCTCGAGCGCGCGACGGTACACGTGCTGCGTCCAGTCGGTACGCAGGTGGTCGCCCCGCACCTCGAGAAGCCGTGCCGGTGCCGGCCGCAGCTCGAACGGAAGCCACTCGACCTCGATGGACCCTTCGTCCTCCGCCGCCTCGACTGCGTGCGATTCGAGGTACGAGTACGGACAGACCACGTCGTAGTAGAAGCGAATCTTCCGCATTCGGAAGGAGGCTAATAGACTCGCTTCCACGACGAGAGGAGGAGCCAGTGGCAATCGTGGAAGAGAGCCTCACCTACGAGGCCATCTCGGACAAGGACGGCCTCAAGGTCTCGAAGTCCCCGTGGGGGCCGGGCGACGAGATCGGCCGCCTGAATTGGATCACGCCCGAGACGAACCGTGCCATCCTCGAGCACCTCGACGGCAGCCAGGTGTTCGACCTGAACGTCGAGTACTTCATCGGCATGCCGTCCTGGGTGGCGGCGGGCGACCCACCGTATGGAATCTGGATGACGCACACGCCGCAGGGGTCCGTCAACGACAACCTCTCGGGTGTCGGGCCGACGGCGCATGAGCGGTACTCGTACTGCGGCGACTCGATCCACATGTACACGCACTGCGGCACGCATGTCGACACCCTCAACCACCTCGGCCACCACGGCATGTTCTGGAACGGGTGGACGGCGGACAAGGATCTCGGCAGCCGGATCTGGAACAAGGGCGGCCTCGAGAAGTACCCACCGATCATCGCGCGCGGTGTCCTGCTCGACGTTGCCGGCATGCACGGCGTCGACTGTCTCGAGGAGGGTTACGGCATCACGCCGCAGGATCTCCAGGACTGCGTCGCCAAGCAGGGTGTCGAACTGCGCAAGAAGGACGTCGTCTTGGTGCGCACGGGTCGCATGTCGGTCTGGCCGGACTTCGACGGTTACCTGGTCAAGTCCCCGGGGATCACGCTCGGCTCCGCCAAGTGGCTGTGCGAGGAGGCCGGCGCGATGTGCATCGCCGGCGACACGATCGGCCTCGAGGTGATGCCCTGGGACGAGCCAGATGCCTTCCTGCCCGTCCATGCATACATGTTCGCGACGGCGGGCGCGCAGATCATCGAAGTCGTAGACATGCAGGAGATCTCGGCGGAGAAGCAGTACGAGTTCGCCTTCCTCGGTTTCCCGCTCAAGCTGCGCGGGGCGACGGGCGCTCCGATGCCGTCCTACGCGGTGCCGCTGCGGAGCTAACCATCCAGGCTTACTCGAAGATGTCGAGCGGAAGGAGCGCAGACACGAGCGGGTAGGGGACGTCGACGGCTTCGGAGATGCGTAGATCGACGGCCGCGGAGCAGAGCGCGTAGGCGGCCGAGCGATCGAAGCCGTACGTCGCCTCCACGTACCCGATCATCTCGAGCAATGCCTCGCGGGCTGCGGCGTCGATGTCCATGGGCACGTCGAGGGCGATGCCGGTCGTCGCCAACGATGGGCCACGCGGCCTTTCCGGAGGTGCCTCGTAGCATGGGAAGCGCTGGCGCCAAGCGAGCTCATGCGGTTTCCACACACGGAAGCGCACAGTGGCGGCTCCGGCGACTTCGATCCCGGTGCCGCAGACCTCGCCGTCCCCTTGCGCGAAGTGGAGGTCCCCGATCGAGAAGAGCGCACCCGGCACGTGTACCGGTAGGAAGAGCCGCGAGCCGGCGACGAGCTGGCGGATATCGATGTTGCCGCCGATCTCGCGGGGCGGGATCGTCCGGAGCCCCGACGCTGCGGAGGGAGGAATGGCGCGTTCCGGCATCGAGGCGGCAACCGGGCCTCCTGCGTCCGCGATCGCCTGCTCCCGCCGGCGAATCTCCTCCATCAGGACGCGCGACGGCGCGACGCCGATGACGCCGGCGAAGGTCGCCTCCGGCACGGCGACACCCGGCAGCTCGGGTGAGCGCGCCCAGCCATCCTGCAGCTCCCAGTGCACGACGTACGGCTCGGGGAAGACGTCGGCCAGGAAGCCGAAGCCGGGGATGACGGCGGTGACGCCGAAGTCGGTCGTCTCGTAGGACACGAGCTCGACCTCGAGCAGGTCGCCAGGCTCGGCGCCGGCAACCCAGACGGGGCCTGTGAGCGGGTGGCCCAGGCCGAGATCGAGGAGGCCGGCATCGGCGTGGGTGCTCTCCCTCGTGAGCTGGCCGTCGAGGCCGTCGCGCGTCTCGAGAGTGATCTCCTCGCCCGGTGCCACCGAGGCGACCGGCTCAAGGGCGGGGTGCCAGCGGTTGTGCGCAATGTCAGCCGGGACTCTCACAGCAGCCTCTCCACCTCTTCGGCCGCGAGGGTGGCCGCTGCGATCTCCTCGCGACTCCACACGCGCGGCTCGCCGAGCTGGTGTACCGAGACGATGGCGACCAGCCGCTCGTCACGCAGAACAGGCGTCACGATCTGCGCCGCCAGCCCGCCGTACGTCTGGCGCATCTGGTGGAAGGCCTCGTCATCGTAGGCGGCGGCGCAGTCGTCCTGAACGACCTGGCGACCGCGGGCGAGCTCTCCGACGACCGGTTGCGTGCGGAGGTCGACCGTTCGCTCGTCCATCAGGGACGCGGCCCCGGGGGCGAGCGCCTCGTGCGTGACGGGGAAGGCGTAGTCCCCCGGCAGTTCCTGCCGGAGCGTGACCCGGCTCGCTTTCGTCCGTGCGAGCAGACGTTCGACGACCGCGGCAAGCGTGCTCACCCGAGGCTCACTCGCGGATGGCGCGCCCGAGCACGCGCGCCGGTGCGCCGTCACCACCGACGACATTGAGCGGCAGAAATAGGAACTCGGCCCGGCGTCCCGCAAGTGAGCGGGCGTTTGCGACCTGCTCCGAGATGAGGACACCGTCACGCAGCAGCGCATGGTGCACCGGCCAATCAAACCCTCGAGGCCGCTTGTGGACGGGGACGTCCGGCGTGGGAGTGTCCACCGCCAGCAACTTGATCCCCTTGTCCACTAGCCATTCTGCGGCGGCCACCGACAGCGCAGGGTGTCGATCGTAATCGGGTGTGCCCACGTACTCAGCGACCCCGGTGTCGAGGAGCAGGATGTCGCCGGGCGCGAGAGACGGGCGTGCGCGTTCGAAGTCCTCAGCCTCGATCATCCCGTCCAGCGGCTTGTCGATGCGCCAGACCACACCGGTGCCCATGAGTCGCGCCAGCGGCACGTCTTCTAGCGCCGGGCCGTCGTTGAAGAAATGTCGCGGCGAATCGACATGCGTGCCGATGTGCACGATCATCGAGAGTTCGGTGATGTTGAGCGGCTCCTCGGGGATGCGGGCAATGCGCTTGATGCGAGGCGGTGGGAACGAGCTGATGCGCGGTACGCTGGGCGACAAGGGCCAGGTGAGGTCGATCCAGTCGCCAGTCGCCCTCGCCGGCCGCGATGTGTCGCTCGGGTTCCATCCGCGCCAGCCAGTGCCCGGCGCTGTCTCCGTCGGGTCGCACATGCATCTAGTCCTCCCTACGCCGTGGGTGCTCAGCAAGATTACGCCGTCCACGCTCGAGGCAGTGCCCCGACAATCGGATGCGGCGTGGCGCGATCGTACGACAGAGGAATGCGCACGGCCGACCGTTAGGATCCGTCACGATGGATCTCCGGGACACTTCTGAGGAGGCTGTGTTCAGGGCCGAGCTCCGCGCATGGCTCGAGGACAACCTGTCCGACGAGCTGCAAGGACACCGCGGCGGGGCCGAGGGAACCGAGGTGACAGGGTCGCCGGAGATCGTGTTGCTTCGCGGTAATGTGCTCGGCGAGAACGGCGATCTCGTTGCCGAGCCCGGCGTCGGGCAGTTCGTCGAGCGAGCTGCGTTCGGACAGGAGCTCCTGCCCGCTGCGGCGCGCTGACACCGATGTGCGCGGGGGCGCGCCGGACACTTTCCCCCTTGTCCGGCGCCCA
>Ga0247727_10013047_pt1 | contig 14103 bp, 3 predicted proteins | sample WisWelCaveWW1625_FD_202498 | JGI IMG/M metagenome (GOLD analysis project Ga0247727, IMG submission 202498) | Biofilm microbial communities from Wishing Well Cave, Virginia, United States - WW16-25 | ecosystem: Environmental > Aquatic > Deep subsurface > Groundwater > Cave microbial mat | place... | reverse complement strand
AACACCAAAACCACGGCGCTGCCAATCAGCAACGCGACGCGAACGGCAAAAGGAACCGGCAGATGGCAGATGCCGATGAGCAACAGGCCGATGCCAACCAGCCACAGACTGTTGGGAAAGCCAAAAGCCAGATAAATTCCCACCAGCGAAAGAAGAAGGAAAAAGGACAAACGGTAGCGCTGTGGCAGAAAATAGTGAATCAGGAAACCGCCGAACGCCAGCGGCATGATCTTCTCGTAGAACGCCTGATTTTCCAATTGAAATTGGCGGGCGACGAGAACGAGCAGGCCGAATTGAATCGCCAAACTCAGAAATTTGCCGGCCTCAATCCAATACTTCGTTGTCATTTTGCTTTGCGTCATAAATAATTCGTTGTCATTTTACTTTGTGTCATTAAGTCATCGGTCATTTTATTGTCATTGTCATTGCCATTTTGTGTTTTGTGTGCTGGCCAATGACCAATGACCTTCACTGACCAATGACTTCCAACCATTGTCGCACCTCCGAAACCGACGGCACGCCCCACATCGTCCGCAAAATATTTCCCTCGCTATCGGTGACGATTGTCGCCGGCAGGCCGTCGAGCTTGAGCGTTTCCTTGATGATTTGTTTGACCGCAGCCACTTGCTCCGCGCTCAAGCCGGTGATCAACTCGTAGGCCGGTTTATGCTTCGCTAAATACGCTTTCAACTTGTTCGGCCCATCCGTTTCGTCGACGGGTACGCCGAACAAGCCCACCTGGTTTTTGTCAAACGTGTCGCGCAAACGGGCAACTTGCGGCAATTCGCCTTTGCACTTCGCGCACCAGGTCGCCATTGTCGTATAAACCCGCAGCGTTTGGCGCGAATCTTTTGCGCTGATTTGATCGAACCGCAGTCGCGGCCTGGAATCATCGCGTTGCACGAATGCCGAACGCGGCGAGATCGAAACGCGATAAGGTTGCATAACGAACGCTTGTTTCTGCGGCTGCACCGGATCTTCGTAAACCGTCACCAACGTGCCCTCCGGAACCGGCCCGGTTTTTTGAATGCTTCCGGATGGCCAGCGCACGATGAGAGAATCCACGACCGCGCGTTCACCAATGCCGATGATCATCGTAGCGCTGTTTTGCGCCGCGAAACCTTCTCCGGCGCGATGCTCGCGCAGGATAGCGCGTTCGCCCAAGTTAATCTGTACCTGCAAGCCATAGCCGTCGCGGTTGCTGCGAGTCCTCGGCTGAGGTTGCGCTGTTTTATTGCCGCCAACGAAACGCAAGGCGATCATATGCCCGGAATTTTTTGCCGAGGCTGCGGCGCCGATGTCGTTGCGATAAAACCTCAACAATGGCGCATTGCTGTTCACCATCGCGATATCCTGCCAACCGTCACGATCATAATCCAAAATGGCAAAGCTGCGGCTGTCGCCCGGATGATCCAAACCGGAAATGCCGGCGAGATCGTTGAACTTCTCGGCCTGCGTGCTGAAAAACAGGTGATTGCGTTCGTGGCCGCTGAGCGATAACAGGCGCACATCCTCGCGGCCCGCGCCATCGCGAAGATCATTGAAATATTGCGCATCAAATTTTTGCCCTCGACTGGTCAGCGCCAACTGGCGCCAGAAGTCGCTTCATATATCCACCGGCATGGCGATTTCTTTCGGCGCGGTGTAGAAACCGCTCAACGCGTAAATGTCTAGATAGCCGTCGTTGTCCACATCGAGAAATTGCGATCCCCAGCCCCAGCCGCCTTCTTCCACCAACAGAGCCGGCGGCTCCAGCCCGGAAACCCGCTCGAAACAGTCGGAAACCTGACGAAAGAGAGAGTTGCCGCGAGCGCCATCTGCCAGACGCGGATCGAGCCCGGGAATCTGAGCGGTGATGCGGCGCCCGGCTTTGCTGAACATGTTGGTGACGTAAAGATCCAACTTGCCATCGTTGTCATAATCGCCCCACGAAGCGCCCATGCCGAAACCAAAATCCGCCGTCTTCGTTGTGTCCGTAATGTCAACGAAAATGCCGTTGCCGTCATTGCGAAACAAATTGTTCGGCGCAAAATCGTTGGCGAGATAAACATCCGGATCGCCGTCTTTATCAAAGTCCGCCCAGGTGGCCTGAAAAGTTTGCCGATAAACCTGGCTGAGCGCGGATTCTTTGTCGATCTCGAATCGGCCAGCGCCAACGTTTTTCAGCAACACGTTCGGCGGGCCATAATGATTCAAATACGGATGCCAATCGGGCGACCGCATCAATTTATACAACTGCCTCGCCTGGTCGCGCGGCAAAAACTCGGACAAAACATTTTTCTCAACGGACGGATTGCGCTTGCGCGAGCGCTGAATGCGGTAAAATTCTTCCCGCGCCAATTTTGATTCATACGTCGAAATATAAATGTCGAGCAAGCCGTCGCGATTATAATCCGCCGCCGAAACCGAGGTGGAGAGATACGGTAGAGCCGCGTTGACCAGCGTTTCGGAGCGATCGATGAATCGCCCGTTCTCATTGGCCAGGTAAGCGCAGCGCGCCAGGCTGCGGCCCAAAAAAACGTCGGCGTCGCCGTCATTGTCGAAATCCGCGAAAATGGCCGAGGTCGTGTGATCTTTCAAATTGAGCCCGAGCTTCGCAGCGATTTCCTCAAATGTGCCGTCGCCACGATTGTGAAAGAACATGTTTTCGCCCCATTGGTCCATCACGTAAAAATCATCGAAACCGTCGCGATCCAAATCCACGACGGAAACGGCGGGATGCCTGGCGAGCGGCCGCGCCAGAAAATATTTGTGCGGCTTCTTGAAATTTGCCGTATCCAAAATGGATTGCACGATGAACTGCTCGTGGATGGATTCGGCCGCCCGGCCTCGAGCTGAGGGATCGGCAATGACCTCGTCCAACACTTCGGAGAAAAGCAACCGGTCTGCCGCGATCGTTTTGAAGCTGATCGTGCGCCAATTGTAAATTTGCCATATAAAATCATTGGACATTAAAAAGTCATTAGTCATTGGGTCATTGGTCATTGAGGCATTGGCGCGCTGCTTCTTCCAGCGGAGGATTTGGGCGCTTTTGACGGTTTTGATTTGCCCGGACTTCATATGCGCCAAGCCGGCGAACAAAACTTCGGTTTCATAATCATCGTGCTTCGCATTGAGAAAACGGCCTTGCTTGATTTTAAAATGCACGTGCTCAAAGTACGCCACTTGATCCAGCAACGGACGCCACAAACGACAGGCCGGCAACGGCGTCACGCGCGCTTCTTTGGCGATCGGCCATTTTTGAATACCCACCCCAATCGCTGGAAACGACTCGTTGTCGGCCGGCGGCAAATCACTCGCGGCCAAATCGATGACGCTCACTTGCGGCGCGAAAAGGCTGCGGCCGGCGTGATCCGGCAGCTCGAGGTTCATGAGGCTTTTGTCCAGCCTGTCGAGCAGCGGCGTGAGCAAAAAGATCAGCTCCTCGGAATCGTTGACGAGGCGCCAGGCGGCGCCAAGCTTTTGGTCCTCGGCGCGATCTTCGGCGTAGATATCAAAGTCTTCTTCTTGCGCCTGCGCGAGGTTGCAAAGCAAAAAAAGTAAAAAAAGAATTTCCCACTTCCAGGTAACTGTCATTCTGGAAGAATCCTTTTTCACACAAGCACGGTGCTTGATCGCAAAAAGATTCCTCCGGAATGACAGAGAAACCCAACGGGCAAAAAATTTTGAACAAAAAATCTTCATTTGCGAACACCACCTCAATTCTTTTTGTAATCCATCAGCGATGAGATCCAGCGCTGTGTTTGTACCAAAAAAGATGCTTCCAGCATGACATTGAGTACGATCAGTCCTCTACTTTTCATGTGAATGTGAATGAGCACTATGCTCAGACGTCGCTGCAAAGCGAAGCGATTGGCGTTTCAACACCTGATACATTTTCGCGCCTTCGGTAATTTCGATGAATTGATCCACCGCGACATTATCGAAACTTTGCCGGATCTTGCTGGTTGGCCAATAAACCTCCAACCTCTTGATGCGCGTGACCGCGCCGACTCCCATCTCCTGCTGCAGACTCGAGGCGCCAAAGCTGCCGCCGCTGCTCACCACGCTATAAATGGATCGCTCGCCGGCATCGCCGTCCACGATGAGCTTGATTCTGGCGCCAATCGCGGCGTGATTCGACTTGACGCCAACCAGCTTGAGCGTTATCCAATGGGCTTCATTGCCCGGATTCTCGAACAAGGCGTTGTGAGCGCGATCGTCCGGAAACGCGCCGCCCATTTGCGCGTAGATATCCTGATCGCCATCGTTATCCAAATCGCCGAACGCGATGCCATGGCCTTTTTGCAGATGGCCGACGCCGGCGCCGGCAGTAACATCGACAAACTGCCGGCCTTCAGCGTTGCGATACAGCACGTTGGGCATCAGAGCATCCAATTCCAGGCCGCCGGTTCCGAGGTAAAAATCGGGAAAGCCGTCGTTGTCAATGTCGCCGTAGTTCGCGCCCATCGTCTTGCGGACGTTGAAGAGGCCCATTTCTTTTGAGGCGTCGTTGAAACGGCCGGCGCCATCATTGCGATAAAGCCGGAGACGCTGCCCGGAATTTGGCAATCCCAGATAGTCTGCTGCGACGTCGGCCAGAGTGGTTTTGCCAAAACCGGCCACGAAAAGATCGAGCCAGCCGTCATTGTTCACATCGCAAAACCAGGTTGGATAAGTCAGCCAGCTCGATTGATCTCCCGCCACGCCGAAAGCACTGGCCACCTCACTAAAGGCGCCATCGCCATTGTTGCGATAAAGATGATCGGCGCCGGTAAGATTGGAAACGTAGAGATCGGAGTCGTCGTCATTGTCATAATCACCCCAAGTCACGCCGGTGGCATAAGCCATATTTTGAACGCCGGCGCCAGCCGCCACCTCCGTGAAAGTGCCGTCACCGTTGTTGCGGAACAACTCGCTCGGAAAACATTTGTCCGCGCGCTCGTCGTTTTCACCTGCCGGAGGCTCGTTTCCCATGGCCTGAGCCACTGTATAGCATTGGTTGCCGATATAAACGTCCAGGTCGCCGTCATTGTCGTAATCCGCCCAGGCCCCGGACACGCTGGGATAGACAGTATTGCCCAAACCGGATTCAAACGTCACGTCCGTAAACGTGCCATCCGGATTCTGCCGCAGCAGCGACTTGCGCTGCCGGCCGTACTTATATCCCATCCAGGCGCCGCGAAATATTAGAAGGTCCAGGCGGCCATCGTTGTTGTAATCCGCCTGCACGAGATTGAGGCCGCCGTATTGTTCCTGCAAATTGGCTTTCTTCGTCCAATTGGAAAACGTGCCATCGCCGTTGTTGTGATAATAAGTCAGCGGCTCGCACGGATGCCACGTCGAGGTGATGATATCCAAAAAACCGTCGTTGTCAAAATCGTCCATGATGGCGCTGCCGGCCAAATTGAACGCATCGAGGCCGAGCGCCGGAGCAATATCGTGAAAGCGGCCGACCTCGGATTTTGATTCGATGATCGCGGGCGGAATTAGCAACTCGGGCGCAACGCTGTCGGGATAGGTTCCCGCTGCCATGTGCGCAATGTTGAGCAGCCAACGCACGCCCGCATCATTGGGTTGCACGTGCAGGCATTCATTGAAATACACAATCGCCCGGCGCGCGGAAGTCGGATCGGTCCATTTGCCCCTCCCACGAATGGGGAAAAGGCATCGCTCAGGATTATGTTCGCGAAGGCATTCATTGACCTCGCCGTTTCGCAGATGCGCCACGCCCAATTCACGCCGAATCCGATTGACGATTTCGCCGGGCATGCTCTTCGAAATCGCCAATGCATGCGCGGAATCCAAATGCTGAATCGATTCGGCCCGGCGTCCATAATACAGCAAAAGGGTTCCGAGCTGGGTGCGCAGCCGGAGGGCCTCCTTTTCCTTGCCAGGCTTGGCGGCTATGCGCTTCAGCCTTTCGGACAGGCGATTAATTTGTCCCGTGCCAAAAACTGGAACATCGTCCTGAGTCAGCCATTTGCACAATTCCGGCAAGCTCCGAATCGGCTCTTCAGGCGCAGGCGTTTGGGCAAAAGCAGCGCTACAGAACAAGAGCGTCATGAACAAGAGCGTCAAGAATAAAAGCGTCATTAGGTCATTACACTTTGTTGTCATTGGTCGTTGCAGTTTTGTTGTCATTTGGGCATTGAACTTTGTTGTCATTGGTCGTTGCAGTTTGTTGTCATTTGGGCATTACACTTTGTTGTCATTGGTCGTTGCGGTTTGTTGTCATTTGGGCATTGAACTTTGTTGTCATTGGTCGTTGCAGTCTGTTGTCATTTGGGCATTGAACTTTGTTGTCATTGGTCATTGCGCTTTGTTGTCATTGAAGGGGTTCTAATGAACTAATGACTCCAATGACACAACGCGGACAAGCCGCAGCCAAAAAAGAGTAACACAGAGAAAACAGAGCAAACAGAGAGGGCAATGATTGGAAAATTCTCTTTAGCTTTTTAATCTCTGTTCGCTCTGTTTTCTCCGTGTTGAAAATCTTTACTTTTTTTGCACACATTTTACTTGTTAGAGACTAATGACTTATTTTCCCTCAACGCCCGAAAGAGCCGCTCCGCGATCAATTGATGTCCTTTCGCATTCGGGTGTTTGTCCCATGCCGCCACGCGCAGCGAGTCGAAATCGCTGTTTCCATAAGCGTCGGATAAATCGAGAACGGCAAAACCGGCGTCGCGAGCGAAACCCATGAAGCGCGCCGCCATCCTGGGCTGATGCTCATCCGGCCGCAGCGTGCGAAAATAAAGATAAACGGGGCGGATATGATGTTGGCGGCAAATCGCGGCGATGCGATTGTAAACCCAACAAAGCATTTCCTGTCCATAAGGCCGCAGCCGCTCGAAATCTTCACTTTCCGGCGCGGCGATATTGATTCCGGCCTTCTCAACGATATCCCGCAAATATTCGTAAGGAATGTCCCGTTGCTCACGCACGCAGCGCGACAGGTGACGAATCGAGCTTCTTGTTTCGCGTGGATGCGCGGCGTAAAAAATCGCCTCCGGCTCGAAAGACAACACCTTTCTTTCCAGGACCCAAAGATATTGCAAAGCGCAGTAGCCGGGGCCGGAGAAATTTAGAATCTCGTATCTAGAATAAGTCATTGGGTCATTGGGCATTGGGTCATTGGGCATTGGGTCATTGATCATTGAGCCATTGGTCATTGCGGTATTTTCGCGATTCAGTCGCGATTCGAGAAGCGCTTTGTAAGTTTCATGGTCGGCCACGCCGCTTCCCATCGCGCCGGAAGCGCCGAGCAGAGCGATTCGATAAGTATGAGGCGGTTTCTTTCTTTCATAATCCCGATCACGCATGCCCCAACGGTTTGTGCTAAATTGCGCGCCATGAAACATGATCGTTGTTGAAGGAACCAACTCCTCGTACAGAAAATCGTCGGTCAATCGGCCCGCAGCCGTATTGCGCATGACAGGCCAATTATCCGGACTTAACTTTGAGTCATTGGTCATTAGGCTATTGGTCATTAGGTCATTAGTCTTTAAGTCATTAGCCATTAGATCATAGCCCAATGTGGCAGCCAGGCGTTGGCTAGGTTCGCTGAGTTGGCGGGGCAGTTTGATTTTCTTCCAAACTTCGCCCAAACTGGCGTCGATATGGTTGTGCTCCATGAAATCCAGATCACCGCGCCCGGCGATCATTTTGCCGTGCCGGTAAGGATATAGAACAGCTTCTTCAAAAGCAACGCCGAGAAAATCACACAGGCCGGTCATCGCCTGCCGGGGGTTAGCAACTAGGTCTTCGAAGCGAATACAATGATAGCGGCCGGCCTCAATTTGCCTGGAAAATTCCAAAATATTGCGATTGAATAAAGCCCAATAGTTCTCAGCGATCGCATAAGAATCACTCACATCGCCAAGCAGTTTGTCAAAGCGCTGACGCACGAACGAGTCGATGACGGCATAAGGATGGCGCACCAGATGGACGTATCGAGGATTGTCAAAGAGCCTCTCGGCTTTCGCCAGCGTTTCCGGATTGAGCGCATAGCCCGGCGATTTGTCCACCAGCAAGCGCCCGCTGGCGAGTTTTTGAATCATGCGATAAACCTCGTGTGCCGGCGCGTCTTTTTGCACGAGATCGTCAACCAGCATTTTCGCCGATTCAAAGCCGAGTGCCATCAACTCCATGAAGGCATGCACGAGGCCGTCGTAATAGATCAAAGCCAGCCGATCAGCGCGCCACTCCTTCATCGTGTCATATCGCAGCAGCCAAAGTTCCGGCGGGCAGAATAAGGCCGAATGGCCCGATAACATCACGCGCAACAACGTTGAGCCGGAACGCGGGGGGCAGAGCACAAAGACCGCGCTTGGGTTTTTTTGCGTCATTGAGTCATTGGTCATTGGGGCATTGGTCGTCGTGCCAGAAAGACGGGCCACTTCTTCTGCAATAAATTCTGCCAGGGCGTTGATCGACGGACGTTCACGAATTTCGGGCGGATAAATGGAGAATTGCAGATCGCGCCGCAGAATCCAGAACAAGTTTGTCGCCAGTGAATCAAGATCAAAGCCACTGAGGCTGCCGTCGTCCGGCACGCTCACACCAAGCACGCCGGCGATTTGCTCTCGGAGATACACTGCGAGCCGTTCACGCCGTTTTTCCGGCGACAACGTCAAAAGGGCATTGGCCTGCGGCGTCACTGGGCCATTCGCTTCGCCGTCATCAAGGTCATTTGCTTTCAGCGTCACTAAGTAATTCGCTTCGCTGTCATTTGGAGTTTGCTCGGTTTTCTGGGCATAAGCAGCATCAATCAACCTGGCCAATTCCGCGACGGTGGGATTATCAAACACGACGTTGAGAGCGAGTTTGGCTTTGCCGTAAATTTTGGTCAACTGGCTGAGCAACTGCGTGACCAACAATGAATGTCCGCCCAATTCCTCGAAGTCGTCGTGGACGCCCACTCGCTCAATCCCAAACAGCTTGCACCAGAGAGCGGCAATTATAACCTCGATGTCGTTGCGAGGCGCGACGTATTCCGCTGAAACTTGTGGTCGTGGATGAGCGGGGGTCATTGGGTCATTGGTCATTGGGTCACTGGTCATTGGGTCATTGGTCATTAGGTCATTGGGCATTGGGTCATTGGGCATTGACGCTTTCGGTTGGAACAAACTATAATTTTTTAACTGTTCCTTTCGCGCGATCAAATCGCGAGTCGAGACCACGACCTGGGGCAACGAGCTTTGCAAAATGCGGCGGAAAATTTCGACGCCCTCTGATGGCAAAATGCCGTATTGGTCATTCGTCAATAGGCCATTGGTCATTCGGTCGTTGGTCATTGAGTCATTCGTCATTAAGACATTGGTTTTGTCTTCGAACGAGAGCACGATCTTGCCGATATGTTTGGCGTTAGCCATGTATTCAAAGGCTTGTCCGGCTTCGTGCGCCGGAAAGAGCCGATACGGCAACGGCTGAAAATGCCGCTCATTGAAGTGTTGCGCCAATTCACGCCACGTCGCCTCGAAATCCGGCACGTCGGGGCTCATCATGATCGCGGAAAAAGAAATGCTTTTCGCAAAAGCTTGCAGGCCAATTTGGCTGTTGTTCGCAATATCGCGCATGCCGATTTCCAGAAAACGTCCATACGGCGCGAGAACCGAGAGGCTCTGGGGAATGAACTCGCCGGCCAATGAATTGAGCACGACGTCCACGCCTCTGCCGCCGGTTGCTTGCACGACTTCATCGACGAAATCAAAAGATCTAGAGTTGGCGACATGCGCCACGCCAAGATTTCGCAAAAAGTCGCGCTTTTTCGGCGCGCCGGCAGTGGCGAAAATTTCTGCGCCAAGCCATTGGGCGATTTGAACCGCAGCCAGCCCAACGCCGCCGGCAGCCGCATGAATCAAGACTCGTTCGCCTTTGCCAAGTCGCCCCACTTTGATCAGCGCGTAATAGGCCGTCATGAACGCCACCGGAATAGTGGCAGTTTCTTCCAAGCTGAGAAATTTCGGCTTATGCACCATCAGCCGAGCGGAAGTGGTGACATACGGACAAAAAGCCGGCGAAGCGAAGGCGATAACTTCATCGCCAATCTCGCAGCCCTGCACACCTTCGCCAAGCGTGACGATTTTTCCGGCACACTCCCAGCCAAATTGGAGGCGGCCATTCGATGGCGGTAGAATGCCCAACGCGTGAAGCGTATCTTTGAAATTAAGACCGGCGGCGCCGACTTCAATTTCAACTTCGCCAGGCCCTGGTTTCCGGCGCGTCGTTGGTCGAAACGACAGCGTGTTCAACCTGCCGGCAGATGAAATCTCTAGACAGCAGTTTTCAATCTCAGACGCCGATGACAGCGAAGCGCAATGACGTGAAGCAAATGACCCAATGACAGCGTCGCCCTCTGCTTTTCGCAACGCGTACTCTTCAATCTCGACCAATTCCACGCCCTGCTCATCCGTGATTGTGGCGTTGAAGATCAAATTGTCTTGCGAATTTTCGCGACGGCGAAAATGGCTGAACACGCGTTGTGGCAGCGGCACGTGGACGCGCACTCGCTTGCAAGAAAACGGCAGATAAACACTCCCGACTTTCTCTGTGACGGTCAAAAAAGCGGCGAACGTGTGCAACAATGCCGGGTGCAATTTGTAAAATTCGAGATCAGCGGCAAAAGCTTCGGGAAGTTCCAGCAGCGCCAGCGCTTGATTTGTATCACATCTCGCCCATTTGAGATTTTGCCAGCGCGGGCCTTTCTCCTTGAAAAATTCGATGGCTTCGGGTGATCGCAGCGTGATCGCCGTTCCATTAAGATCAAGCTGATGTTTTCGAGCCGGTGTAGATTCAACACGTGTGATCATTCCCTTCGCGTGCTCCTGCCAGCTGTCGTGAGAGCGACTCATGATAACGAATTCAAAACTCGCGCTTTGCCGACGCAGAATCGTGCGCACCTCTTTTTCTTCATCATCGCCGACGACCAACGGATGGAGGAAAAACACGTCGCGCATCTCGAGGGCGACGCTTTGATCTTTTATGCGAAGCTCGAAGAAAGCGGCAACGGCCATTTCCAAATAGGCTGCCGCCGGAAGCACGGCGCAGCCGTTGATCCGATGCTCTTGCAGCACCCAATGTTTGTTGGCGCTCAAGTATGAAACATAAGTCGGTTGATCTGCGTCCTCAAGCGCATGATCGAACAATGGATGCAATGCTTTGACACCTCGCGATGGCGAACTCTTCCGGAATTTCCTGGCTGCTTCAACAGCCATGCCGACGTCCTGCCAGGCGTCCCAGTTAATGGACACGACACGAGTGCCATTTCCGGAAGCGAGGTTTTGCGCAAAAGCATCGAGAAAGGCGTTAGCGGCGCAGTAATCCACCTGACCAGGTGCGGGCAGAAATGAGGACAATGACGAGAACAGCACAAAGAAATCCAATGGTGCTTCGGCAAAAAGATTGGCAAGAACTAATGCGCCTCGCACTTTGGGTGAAAGAACCGTCTCTGCCATTTCGGGCGTTTTGCGCTCGATCATCGTACTGCCTGGCAATCCGGCGCAATGCAGAACGCCACGAATTGGGCCGAAGTGTTTTTTAGCTTGAGCAATGGCTTGCTGCATTTGTTGTTCATCGGCAACGTCGGCGCTCAATATTAAAACTTCAGCTCCGCTGGCCTCCAGTTCTTGTACTTTCCGTATTTTGCGACTAATGTCATCATGCGGTTCATGCGCAGCCAGCCAATTCTGCCAATCATCTCGCGGCGGAAATGATGATCGTCCGATCAAAATCAATTTAGCTTGAACCGCTCGCGCCAAATATTCCGCCAAAACCAAGCCGATGCCGCCGAGTCCGCCGGTGAGGAGGTAGACGCCGTGCTCCTTTAAGCGGCAATGCGTCATGCGGCAATGCGTCATTAGGTCATTTGCCTTTGGCGTCAATTGCTGCGCGGTCAATCGCTGCGCGGTCATTGGTGGCGGGGCATTAGAGTCATTTAGTCGAGCTGGCTCAAAAGTTTGGATGAAGCGTTGATGATCGCGGTACGCCACGATCGTGTCAACGGATTGGGCATTGAACTCCGCCAGCAAATCATCCACCAATTGGGAATCGTTTTCAAACTGTGAGCTGGCAATATCGATGCTGCGACAAACAACGTTGGGATACTCCAGTGGAATCACGCGGCAGGGGCCGAGCACGGTGGCTTTGCCGGGATCGCAACATGAATGTTGCGTCACATTTGCATGCAAGTGATTCGAGACGACGGCAAGATGAAATGCATCGGCTAAATTTTCTTTGCCGAGAGCGTGCGCCAAATGCAGCAAGCTGTAAAATCCCAGGTCTTGTATGTTCGTAGTAGCGTCCGTAGTAGCGCCTTCAGGCGCCTCTTGCAGGAATGTTTGGCTCCTCAAGGAGCTACTACAAACGGTCCACAAATGAATGATTTGTTCCGGCACGCGGTCGCGCGCGCGAATGGCGTTGAACAAGACAAGATAATCACTCGCTTGCCTGGGGTTAATGATAAAAGTTTGATCGCTAACTTTTGCAAATGCTGATCCGGCTTTGACCTCGATCACTTCCTGGTTCAATTGTGAAAGCTGCTCGATCACTTGCGCGCCCAGGCCACACTCATCACTGAATACCAACCAGCGCGCGGATTGAAGTTTGCCATTTTTCATTGGCAACGGCGCCGGCTTCCAAACCGGAACGTAGAGCCAATCGGCGAGGTCCGACTGTTTCGCGAGAGGCAAGGGGCGAAGAGCGACGGGCGACGGGCGAACGGCGACGGACGTTTCTCGCGGCGGCTCAATTATTCCATAACGCTGGCGTTCAAACGGATACGTCGGCAAGGAAATGCGCTGCCGGCGCTCGTGGGCATAAAATGCCGGCCAATCAATGTCGAAACCGGCGAGCCAGAGCTTGCCCAACGCATTCAACAAAAAGGCAATGTCGGATTGATGATTTCCATGATGGCGCATCGAGGCCACAGCGACGCGTCGAGATTTTTTATCCTCATTTAATATTGCCAAAGAACTCAGCGTGTTGCCGGGACCGACTTCGAGCAGAATGCGTTCCGGCTCTTGCAATAATTCCTGAATGCCTGTTGCAAAACGCACAGGTTGGCGCAAATGCTTCGTCCAATAACTCGCGTCGGTCGCTTCTTCGGGCCGAATCCAGGTTCCGGTCAAATTAGAAATGAAAGGAATCTGCGGTGGATGGAGCGTGACTTTGCTCACCTCGGCCATAAAGTTTTCCAATATGCCATCCATCAACGCCGAATGAAACGCATGCGAAGTACGAAGTCGCCTGCCAAATGACGCCGCAGACGAATGACCCACTGACAAATGGCCTAATGACGTATTTTTCCATTCTTCCAAAGCGTCGAGCGGTCCGGAGACAACACACTGCGACGGCGAATTGATCACCGCCAATGCGAGATTGGGATAATCTGCCAGCATCGCTTCAACTTCCGCCGATGGCAAAGGCACGGCGAACATCGCGCCTGCCGGCGTCTGTTGCATCAATCGACCGCGCGCCGCCACCAACGTGAGCGCCTCTTCCAAAGAGAACACACCAGCCAAACATGCAGCAACGTATTCGCCGATGCTGTGCCCGATCATCGCCTGCGGTTTCACGCCCCACGACATCCATAATTTCGCCAGCGCATATTCGATGATGAAAAGCGCCGGTTGAGTAATCCAAGTTTCCTGGAGTGACAATTGACATTTGTCATTGGTCAATTGGTCATTGAGAGGCGGATAGATCACTTCGCGCAAATCGAATCCCAATTCGGGGCTGATCATTTCACAACACTGATCGACGCATTCGCGAAATATGGGTTCCGAGCGATAGAGCTCCAGCCCCATATTCAGATACTGCGCGCCCTGGCCCGGAAACATGAATGCGATTGACGGTGTTGCGTCGTTATAAATACTCGTCACCACTCGCTTCGGACTTCGTCGTGAGCGCTCAGTCGAACGATCTCGCGTTTCGAGGGCGGTCACGGCATCATCCAAATCTCGACACGCCAGTATGCGGCGATGGCTAAAAGCTTGGCGACCGACTTGCAAAGTGTATGCGGCGTCGGCCAGATTGAAACGTAGCGCAGTCGTCCCGACTGCAGGCAAGATGCCTGCGCTACTACCCATCGAATTTTCTTTGAAATATGTCGCCAGATTATCC
>Ga0247727_10013046_pt1 | contig 14104 bp, 8 predicted proteins | sample WisWelCaveWW1625_FD_202498 | JGI IMG/M metagenome (GOLD analysis project Ga0247727, IMG submission 202498) | Biofilm microbial communities from Wishing Well Cave, Virginia, United States - WW16-25 | ecosystem: Environmental > Aquatic > Deep subsurface > Groundwater > Cave microbial mat | place... | reverse complement strand
AGGTGGAGGGGAACATTACAATCTGCCCCACCTCCACCTCCGCATTAAAATATGGAAGGCTGTCTTTTGGAATGGAGTTGAAAAAAAACTTCACGTCCGCGGGAGTCACCTTCACTTTTTCAAGAATCTTTGTTCTCATTTTTTGCGAAAGCAACTGCTCATTGATGTCCTTCCTGAACTCATCCTTTATCTGGATGATGGATTTCCCATAGTAATCTTCCAGCTTTTCTTCCGAGCCTATCATCGAAACGAAGTAGCGTATCCTGCGGTCCAGCTCGCCTTCTATTTCATCCTCGCTGACCACGATGCTGTCCAATTCCGCCTGCTCAAAAAGAAGTTTTTGCGAGAGCATCTGGTCAAGAATGGCGCATTTAAAATCACCGGGCACCTCTGTTCCCTCCAGTTTCATCTGCTGATACTGCAACTCGATGTCCGAATGCAAAATAATCTTGTCGCCCACAATGGCGTCAATGCGGTCAACGAGGGTTCGCTGCTCCTGCGCGAAGCCGGCTATTGGCAGGATAAAAGGAGCAATCAGCAAAAAGCAATGGGCAATCGAAATAGATTTCATCATCAAATTTTCAAATCACCGGATGAGCGAATTCTCATTCATAAATCTCAAACTTGTTGCTTCGCTGCGCCTCCAGGTAAATGTTTTCGTAGGTAGAACGCACCAACTCCATTTTTCGCTTGTTCAAAATTATTCTCGCAATGTCATCCTTCACATAATCAAACGGGGCAATCTCGCCTTTTGCTTTGGAATCCTTCACCTTCACCACGTAATTGAAGAGCGAGTCGCCCACTACGGTTGTCGTTTTGTAACGGTTCAGCGCCTCCAACTGGCTGCTGCTGACCGGCATGCTCTTGAAAACCGCTGACACCGCCTGCCACATGGAATCATTCAGGGAGAAGTCTGCCGCATAGCGGTGGCAATAATCCTCAATCCTTGCTTTGTTCATTTCATTATCCGAGCCGAACCACCGCGCCAGCGAATCAATCTTGGGAGCATCCCGGGCAACTTTTACATAGTGCATTTGCACCACGCCCTCATTCAGGACAAAGTTGGTTTTATAGCCTTCGAAATAATTCATCAGCGTCTCCACCGGCACTGCGGTGTCTAACTTTTGCAGAATTAGCTCTTTCTCGTAAGTATAGAGTATTAAAGATTCCCGGTAATCGCTTACCTGCCTTTCGATGTCTAACTTTTCAGCAGGAAGATAAACCTGCGCTTTTTGCAGCATCAGCTTGCGCTTTATCCAATCATCCACATAGCTTTTTGCAACCGTGGCGCTGTCCCTGGCATTACCCGCGCTTTTCAGTATAGGCTCGATATCGGAATAATACAGGTATTCGTCATTCACGCGCGCTACGGGCTGTTCGTTGCCGATGTTTTTTTTGCTGAAAAAATTGCAGGAGGAAAAAAATACCAGCAGTACTTTTAAGCTTAAAACTTTAAACTTCAAGCTATAAAGTTAATTCGGGTATCCGACAAATTTCCCAAAGCCGTCATCCTGAGTTCATCGAAGGATGGCGTGAGCCTGCACCACTCTTCGATGAACTCAGAGTGACGGCTTGCGTTTTTGTCGTTTTTCGAGAAAAATGGAAATTTGCCGTACACCGTTAGTTCTGTTTTATCAGCGTGCTGAACGCCTCCTGGCTTACTTTCACCGGATATTTCTCGCGAAGCTGGCGTATCCAGTCTTTCTCTAAAAATTCCTGATAGTCTGAGACGATGAATCCCCGCGCTTCTTCCAGCGACTTGGGCGAGGGCGGAATCACTTTCTTCACCTGCACGAAGGTGATGCTGTTGTCAGGATTGGTGAAATCCTGTGAAAGACCTTCTTTCCATTCTATTTTATCAATCATCTGCGACTGCCCTTTTTCATAGATGCCTTCCTGCATGGTAAGCAGGGAGTTGGTCGAATCCTTGGCGTTGATTTTTTTCAATACCCCCTCGGTATTCAGCTTGCCCTTTAACAAAACCTTTCTGGCCGCTTTGGCGGTCTTGGCGTCTTTTGCCGTGAAAAGAATAGCGCTAAGCCTTTGGTCCCACATGAAGTTATTTTTGTTCTGCTCGTGGAAAGTCTTCAACCCTGAAGTATCCTGCAATGCTTTTGACCACACCTTCTGGTCGGTGAGCGCAAACAGCAAGGTGCCGTCACGGTATTCCTGCATCAGCGCCTTGAAGTCCGGGTATTTATTTTCGAGCTGGCTGTCCTGGTATTCGATGCAGACCTTTTCAACGTATTTCTCATAGAGGTCGTTGAAGATTCGATAGGGCAATGCGTCTCTTTTTTTTCCTTGCAGCGCTTCGACAAATTCAGCAAAGTCATTTTGCGTGAATGATTTCCCCGCCAGCTCGAATAAGGTCTTTTCAAAACCGCTCTTGTCTTGTATGGTGATTCTGGGATTCGTCAAATCTTTTTCGATTCTTTTAAAAAGCGCGGCTTTGTTTTTTGCATTCTCCTTGAAATTGTTTTCCGTTTTGATTCTATTCACAAGGACATCCGTGGCAAGCGAGGAGCGCGCATCCCGCTCCACTCTTTTCTTCAAATCAGCTTTCGCTTCATCGTATGGCGGGATGCCGGGCTTGCTGATGCGCTTGATAATGTGCCAGCCGTAATCCGTCTTGATGGGTTCCGATACGTCACCATCCTTTTCCAGGGCAAACGCGGCTTTCTCGAATTCAATCACCATCTTGCCCGAACTGAATTCGGGAAGCACGCCTCCTTTTCCGGCTGAAAGCTTGTCTTCTGAAAGTTTCCGAGCCAGCTCCTCGAACGGTGCCCCGCCCTTGATTTGCTGAAAAATATCATCCGCTTTTTTCTTTGCCTCGTCAACCTGCTCCGGTGTTGCGCCTTCGGGAGTTTTAATCAGGATATGCGCCACGTTGATTCTTCCCTGCGCGGGACGCTTGTCGAGCGCCTTCACCAAATGATAGCCGAATTTCGTCTTCACCGGCAGGGAGACTTGTCCCAGCGGAGTAGTATAAGCTACGGTTTCAAAAGGATAAACCGTCTGCAGCACGGTGAAGTAGCCAATGTCGCCTCCGTTGTCTTTTACAGACGGGTCGGCAGAGTTTTCGCGGGCGAGCTTTTCAAAATCCTCTCCCTTCATGATTCTCCTTCTCAGTTCCATCGCCTGGTTGTATGCCTTCAGCGTGTCAGCGGGCAACCCTTCTCCATCCATCTTGATAAGAATATGGCTGGCGCGCACCTCCGATTTCATTCTCTCGTAGGCTTCTTGCAGAAGTTTGTCAGTCACCTCCCGGTCTTGCAGGTAAGATTTCGCAAGCTGCTCGCGGTAGCCTTTTAATTCATCAATAATGGATTGAATGGTATCCATTCCAAGCGATTCCGCCTCCTTCACCTTCAGACGAAAGTTGATGTAAAGGTCAAGATATTCATCCAATGACTTTTTAGTGTAAGCGTTGTCGTCATTGATGTTATTCTTCCGGTAAACGTAATCGAATTCGGAAAGGCGCACCTGGTCGCTGCCGAAGGTGAACAACACGGGGTCATTGGATGGCGACTGGGCAAAAGCGTTCGCGGCAAGTAAAATGACAGCCGGGATTGCCCGAAACAGTTTCAATAGTTTGTTCATGGAGGATGGGTTTTTATGAAAACGCGCTGCGACAGGTTTTTAAAGGGATTGCAAAAATAAAAAAATAAGCTTTGGATAGCTATTGAACGAGTGAGCGTTTTAAGGAATTTTAACAGCCCTCGTTTGTCACCCTCCCGGAAGTCTCGGATTTGCGACTACCTCACCAGCGTAATCGTGCCGGTTTTTTGCCGCTCTTCGTTGTTGGTGTAAAGCACATTGAGGAGGTAAGTATAAGCGCCCTGTTGGGCTTCCTTTCCATTATACATTCCATCCCAGCCTTCGGCTGGGGTATTGGGCTGCTGGTTGGGGTTGTAATACACCTGCCCGCCCCAGCGATTGTAGATACGCACGGCAATATTGCTCGTTCCGTAAGAATGAAATGAAAAGCGGTCGTTCACCTCGTCACCGTTGGGCGTGAAAATATTAGGAACATAAATCTGCCAATCGTCCCTCACTACAATCCTGACGACTGTGTTGGCGACACAGCCGTTGCTGTCAATCAGCGTTACGGTGTAAACGGTGGTCTCCGTTGGATTGGCAACAGGATTAATGCAGTCAGAGCAACTCAAAGCGGTGGTCGGCTCCCAAATCACGGAGTCCACCGCGACATCATCGGGAATCAAAATCGGCTGCAACTGCACCGACTGACCGTTGATGATATTGAAATCATTTCCGTAGGAAAAGAAAATGTCACCGCCTTCGCTGATGGTTGCTGATTCAGAAGATGTGCACCCGTTGTCGTCTTTCACAACGACATTGTAGTTTCCTGCGCTTAATCCCGTGAAGTTGGCGCCTGTTTGGAAATTATATCCGTCCAATGAATAAGCAAGCGGTGCGGTGCCGCCTGTTGCCGAAACCGATATGCTGCCGTTGTCTCCGTTGGCGCAAACGGCATCGGTCACCGATTCTATGGAAACAAAAAGACCGGTTGGGGAGGTGATGGTGTAAATTTCATTGAGGCTGCAATTGTTGGCATCGCCTACGGTGAGGGAATAGCTGCCGGGACCCAGGTCAACCAAATCTTCGGTGTTGTTGCCGTTGCTCCACACATAAATGTAGCCGGGCGTTCCGCCATTCACCGAAACATTGATGTAAGCATCGCCTGCGCCATTGCAGGAAACATTTTTGATGCTTTCAATATCAATGAAAATCGGTGGCGACTGCCCCACCGTCAAACTCAGCGTAGCGGTGCAGAAAGTGGCGTCCGTGACGGTCACGGTATAATTTCCGCCCTCCACGTTAACCAGGTTTTGAGTTACCGCTCCATTTGACCACAGGAAGGAGTAAGGCGTATTGCCTCCGGTGACGTCAATATCTGCCGAGCCATCGGTGGTGTTGAAACAACTTGCGGGTCTGGTCTGCACCAGTGTGACATCCAGCGGACCGGGTTCTGTAATTGATACCTGTTGAATTGCAAGGCAGCCGTTTGCATCTTTCACTGTCACCGTGTAATCGCCTGCCGGAAGATTATTGAAAGCGTTGGACGCCTGAAAGCCGATTCCGTCAAGCGAGAAACCATAGGGCGTTTGCCCGTTGGATGCGAATATGGTGATGCTGCCGGAACTGTCGCCACTGCAGGAGAGGTTTGACTTGGAGATGCTGAGGGTGATGGTGGTGATGAAACCGATGGAAAGCGATTGCGTCAATTCGCAGAAGTTGTCATCGCGAACGGTGAAATCATAAGCGCCTGCGGTCAATCCGGTGAAGGTGCTGTCAGTTTGGAATGCGCCTCCGTCAATTGAAAACTTGTAAGGCGGTGTGCCTCCTCCCGCATGGAGTGTAATGCTTCCGTCATTGACGCCAAGGCAGGTTGCATTGATGACATTGGCAGGCGAGAGCGTCAACTGGCTCGGCTCGAAAATCGTGAAGGTCACAGAATCTTCACAGTTGTTATTGTCTTTCACGTAGTAAGTGTAAGTACCACCTATGAGCCGGTCGAAGAATCCGCTGGTCGAATAGAAAATATGGTCGTCAGAAAATTGATACGGTCCCGTGCCGCCTGACGCGGTGAGCACCACTGCGCCATCGGTGGAGCCGGTGCAGGAAATATTTATCTGGAACAAAACCGATGAAGAAAGCGGTGCCGGCTCAGTGATGGTCACCGTGTTGAGCGCTTGACAGTCGTTGTTGTCTTTTACATAAATGTTGTAGATGCCTGCCACTAAATTATTAAACGTGCCGGTCGGTTGGTAGATAATATCATCCAGCGAATAAGAGTAGGGCAGCGAACCGCCCACACCGGTGATGGTGAATGAGCCGTCAGCGCCTCCGTTGCATTTCACGGCATTAATCACTGTAACCAAGCTGGTGAGATTTGCAGGCTCGAAGATGTTGAAGCCCTCCGCTTTTTCGCAGCCGTTCGCATCGCGCACATTCAGCAAATGAAATCCGGTGGAAAGTCCGGTGAATGAATTGGTGGAAACAAAAGGACCGCTGTCAAGCGAAAACTCATAGGGAACCGTGCCATTGGTTGGATTGGAAACCACCGAGCCGTCATTCGCGCCATTGCAAGTGATATTCGTTACGGTGAGATTAGGCTGAATGGCTGTAGGGTCAGTGATGACCACAGAGTTTGTCACGGTGCAGTTATTCGCATCTTTCACCACTACGGAATAAGTTCCCGCATCCAACCCGGACAGGATGTTGCTGTTCTGAAAAATATTTCCGCCATCGCTGGAATATTGGTAAGCCGGAATTCCACCCGATGCAGTCACCGTGATGCTTGCATCATTGCCGCCATTGCAGGTGGGCGCAGTGACGGATGTGGTGAACGAAAGCACAGCGGGTTCATTGATAACGACCGAGCCGGTAGCCTGGCACCCGGTGACATCAGTAACTGTAACCAAATAACCTCCTGCGGAAAGACCTGTTACCGTCTGCGTATTTCCAACGTTAGGATTCCAAACGAAAGTGAATGGTGAAGAACCGTTAGTTACATTAGCGGTGGCGGTGCCGTCACTGCCGCCATTGCATAAAACATCGGTACCGGTTACGTTCACCGCAATCAGCGCGGAGGGGTCATCCGTGATGGTGAGCGAGAAAGTGCCTTGCGATGACGCGAGAGCGCCATCAATCACGAGCTTGTAAGTGCCCGGTGTGCAAAGGTTGGCGGTGATTTGGGAAACATTGCCGCAGGAATTGTCATTGGAAGAAACCGGGTTGCAGGAAGCATCGAGCAAATACAACACGGTGTTGAAGCTGGTGCCCGCACCGCACAGCGAGATGATGACGCCCGTTGTGGCTATCGTATTGAATTCGTAGAAAACATCTTTTCCGGGGCTGGCGGAAAAATTATTGGAGTAACATTCGTTGCTGTTGAAATGAGAGAGCGTGCCGCCTGCGGGCAGCGTGCCGAGGTTGAGGGTGTTGCTGCAATTCGTTCCACGCGTGTATCTCCAATATGATTTAATCCTTGGCTGGTAGCTTCCCCCGCAAGCCGCAACGAAGCCATGGTCATACCACTGGCAGGGCGAACCCAAACGATAATCCATATTTGTTGCAAGGGGATTGGCGACACAATGATTGTCGTCTTCCTCAGTAACCCCTATGCAAGCGCCAAACACAATCACACCGCAGCACGTGCTGTTATCAAAATTACAGCGCCCCCCTCCACAGAGAAAATCACTGCCGGCATCATCTTCATAAAAATCACCGCGGATGTCGAAAAACTGCGGAACGGTTGCTGTGGGATAAGTATAGCTGAAAACCACCGTGTTGAAGTCAGACGAAACTCCGGGAGGATTGAAATTCTGGGTGAGGCACTGTCCGCCTGTCCAGTCCGTAGCGTCATAATTGCCGTTGTCGCGCGCCCACACGAAATAAGTCATTTCATCGGGGGAGAAGCCGATTCCCAAAAAGCTGGCATCCGTGGCGCCCACCTGCGTATTGATTTCACACACACGCACCTGCAACTCGATGGGACCATCGCTGTATGACTGTGCTGATAAATCGGTGAAGAAGGCGAACAGGAAGAAGAATGAAATGAATTTCGTGCAGAAATTTTTCATGGCGGCTTTGGTTTTGAAAAAGACGGCTAAAAATACGGCTTTATCAGAGGAAACCGGGTGAATAAAAGAATGAGTTATTCAACCAGGTCGCTCTCAATATCCTTTCTACAATACATTGTTGAATCCGAATACAATTTCACGCAGAGCGCAAGGCTTCTCCCCCTTTAGGGGAGACACAGAGGGGTATCTCCATCAATACTTCACAACCTTCACCACCCTCATTCCCGATTCCGTTTTGATGCTGAGGAAGAAAATCCCTTCATTCATAGCATTCATGTCGAGGATTATTCCCTGCGCGATTTCTTCAGGCTGCGCATCTTGTTGCAGGATTTGCTTGCCAACGGAATCAAAAAGTTTGATTGAAGCCGCAGTGGTTATGTTCGCTGCTTTCAGCGTGATGGTTTCGTTGGTTGGGTTCGGGTAAAGTTCAATGCCATTCAACGCGACATCGTGAATTCCTGTCGGGTCAACCAGCGTGACCGTTTTTGAAACTGTATCCGCGCAACCTTGAGCAGTTGCAATCACTTGCACCGTTCCTTGTCCGGATGCACTCCAATCCACTACAACGCTGTTCGTTCCCTGACCGGAGAGAATCACTCCGTTGCTCACGCTCCAGGTGTAGCTGAAACCTGCATTGACACTGTATGTTGCAGTATCATTAATATCTACTGAATCTGCGTCTGTGATAGTTCCGGCATCTATGTGGTAGCCATCCTGAATCGTGACGGAAGTAACGAGCCAGCATCCATTCGAATCAGTGACGGTGATTTGATAATCTCCTGCGGAAAGATTTTCCGCGCTGCCATCCGTTTCTCCGTTGCTCCACAGGAAAGTGTAAGGAGCCACACCGCCCGCAGGGTTTGCTTTTGCCGCAGCATCATTGCCGCCAAAGCAGGTTACGCCACTCTGCGTGCTGATAAGTGCAGTGAGTTGAGTTGGCTCAGTTATCGTAACGGATAAAGTTGTTGCCGTGCATAAATGCGCATCCCACACTGTCACCGAATAAACACCTGCATTCAGTGAAGTTGCTGTTTGAAAACCTGAAGTGTTGCTCCACTCATAAGTGTAAGGAGCCGTGCCGCCAGATGCTGCCGCAGTTGCCGAGCCGGTGCCGTTTGCGTAGCAGAGCACATCGGTATGAGAGGTGATGGCGGTCGTCAGCAAGGTAGGCTCCGTAATATTTCACTGAATCTATCAACGCTGTTCCCGTAGCATCGGTAACGGTAACTGAATAATTTCCTGATGCAAGACCAGAAACAGTTTCCGTTGTTGCGCCAGTACTCCATGAATATATATAAGGAGCTAATCCACCTGTTGCGGAAACAGATGCCGAGCCGCTTGTATCACCATGACAAGTAGTTACATCGTTAACAGAACTAACTGCTGCTGAAAGAAATGATACAGGCATATTAGCTTCATTCACTTCATTCCATGCGGTGTTGGTGAGCACGGGCGCGTTGAAATCAAAACGAATCGCTGCACGATTTTCAATCAATGTGCCGTCAGGATTGCCGGGTAGTTGTTGTATTTTGAATTTCACGAAACCGTGGCTTTCGGGTTCGTTCACATTGCTGTCGGGGAGTAGGATATTGTCGAATGTCCATTCGGCAATACCCTGACCGTAAATGTTGAATGTATAATTATGGCTGCTCGCCCCGCTGGTGAGCGTAGCAATATCAAGCACATCGGTAGCTATTGTATCGCGGATTACAACTTTGAATGCTGTGTCGGTGCCGGTGTTTTGAAAGCGAATCAGGTATTCCAACTCATCTTCTGGGGTGATGTATTGGTTAGAAGTGATGCCGACCGGGCTTACCTGTTTATCGTTTGGGTCATAAGAGCCGATGACTTTCATGCAGAAAGTTTCTACAGCCAACTCCGCATCATCCTGCGGTGCGGTGTTTACAAAACCAAAATTTGCAGGGCTTCCGCAAGCTTCTATAATCGCTCTTGGTCTGGTAATGCGCGGGTGCTGATGGTCTGCTTCAAACCGATAAGTTTTGCCGTTGGCAGGATAGCAGTTCACCATGCTGTCACCTCCGGCAAGCAGGTAAGTGCCCTGGACAATCAATGTATCATTGGCATACAGCCGCCAGGGAGCCGGATTGCTCATATCGCCCGCCCCGGCTGCTCCTTTATTTCTAATGGTGAAGCACACAAGGCTGTCATTGATACAAGAGCCCGTAATTGCTGCTCTTGAACTATCTCCGGTTGGCAGAGGAACACAAACAGAATCGGGATAGATGTGTGCGGTAACGCATTGCGTACTTCCAGGTTGCGCATTGCAATCGAGAAGCGCAGTAACACTGAACGAACCCTGTTGATTAACACTGATAGTTCCTACCGGGAAAGTATAAAAGTTTCCGGAAACGGTTGACCAGGGGAGAGTGCTGTTCTGAGGATGTAAATATTGGCCAAAATCAACTTGAATGTATGCATTGGATGCAGACAAAGTGCCGGTATTGCCGTAATGAATAGTGAAAATATTATTAAAGCATCTTCTTAATAATGGCGCGCCCAATTCAACTGATAGTCGCGGGCAATAGAAAGAAGCTTGCATGGCAAAATTGATTTCGCTGGCGGTGTCAGTGGTACCTGAAAGTTGTACGTGTATGATGTGTTGCAAGAGGACTGCCTGATCGTGTCTTCTGTGGCAAGGGAGATAGTGTAAGCGCCAGTGTCGAAAAGATAAATTGCGTAGTGACCTGCTGAATCAGTATAGCCAAAGGAAGGACCCGGTTCGGCTTTCAAAATAAAATCAGGCAATGGAATATCTGCGGTGTCGTTATTGCAATTTGTATTTGCATCTCCGAATACATTTCCCTGAATGATAAAAGGCGGAGATTGTGTCAGTTTGATTACAAATGCATCAGCGGCTCCTGCGGAAGTGAGATTGAATGTTCCCAATGCGGGGTTAAAGTCGGCAGTATTGCCGAATGATCCTGTGGCATACACATATCCTGCATCAATGGCTATGCCGTTCCCATAATCATACCCGCCTCCACCCAATGATTTCGCCCAAACTAAATTTCCGGAAGCATCTAATTTGGTGATAAAAATCTAGTGTAACCCGTTGTGAGTGAGATTAAATGTTGCAGGGCCGGGGTCAAAATCGCCTGTGCTTAGGAAATATCCTGTAGTATAGACACTTCCTGTGGAATCAACGGCTATGGAGTATCCATAATCATTATCCGTTCCACCCAATTGTTTCACCCAAACTAAATTGCCGGAAGCATTGAGCTTGGTGATGAAAATATCTACTCCTGCCGCATTTAGATTAAAGGTTGCGGGACCGGGGTCAAAGTCTGCTGTGAATTGAAAGACCCCTGTGGCATAAACATTTCCAGCAGCATCAAGGGTTAAGAAGTATCCTATGTCATTTGAACCCGAACCTAATTGTTTCGCCCAAATTAAATTACCGGAAGCATCAAGTTTGATGATAAAAATGCCTCCCCCTCCTGAGTTGAGGTTAAAGGTTGCAGGCCCGGGATCAAAATCAACTGTGCCGTCAAAGAATCCCGTGGCATAAACGTTTCCCGCAGTATCAACTGCTATGGAGCGTCCTTCTTCATTACTAAAACTCCCGCCTAACTGTTTGGCCCAAATTAAATTACCGGAAGCATCGAGTTTGGTGATAAAAATATCTTCTGCCCCTGTGGCAGTCAAATTGAATGTTGCGGGGCCGGGGTCAAAGTCGGCTGTGCCGGAGAACCAACCTGTGGTGTACACATTTCCGGAATCATCAATGGCTATAGAACTTGCATAATCGTAATCATATCCGCCTAATTGTTTCGCCCAAACTAAATTACCGGAAGCATCGAGTTTGATAATAAAAACATCTTTAATACTCGAAGTAAGATTGAATACTCCGGTTCCTGGATCAAAATCGGCTGTGCCATAGAAATATCCTGTAGCATATACGTTTCCAGCAGCATCAACAGCTATAGATTGTCCTGCGTCATCCCAATATGCACCTAATTGTTTTGCCCAAACTAAATTTCCGAAAGCATCGAGCTTGGTGATAAAAATATCTTCGTAAAGTGGCTGAACTGATGTGAGATTAAAAATTCCCGGTCCCGGGTCAAAGTCGGCTGTTCCCTCAAAGCTTCCTGTAGTATATATATTTCCAGCGGCATCAACTGCTATGGATTGTCCTGCATCAGGCGATGTCCCACCGAATTGCTTTGCCCAAACTAAATGTTGCGCATTAGCGCTTTGGAATGCCGTCATCAAAGCGGCTGTTGAGAAAATGAAAAGGAGTTTTTTCATGACAAATGAATCGGCAGATTATTCCTCTGCAATCAAAAGCATCCTAAATGTATGAATAAAATTTCATAGTCCAGAGGCTTCATCCTCCACTCGAAACCGAACCTGCACGTCAGGTCAGCACCCGAGCAAATCAAACAGCATGAAAGAGCCAATAAGAGCGCAAGATTCAAACTCCAGTCATTCAACTGACTGACTTTACGTTATTTCAGTCACTCAACTGACTGAATTTATATTTTGCCTACCTTAGCAGGCGAATTTAGAGCATGGGACTCATAGAACGCGGCTTTACAAAAGCACATCGAAAAAAAAATTGGTGAGAACAAGGCTCTCATCATTTATGGCACGCGCAGAGTGGGTAAAACCAAATTGCTGGAAACAATTCGCGCAGGCTATAAAAAACCCTCTTTGTTTTTGAACGCTGAAGATATGGGAGTGCAGACGATGCTTGCGCAGAGAACGGCTGCCAATTATAAGCGCATTATCGGCAGCCATAACCTGCTGATGATTGATGAGGCACAGGAGATATCGGGAATCGGCAAGCATCTTAAATTCATGCTGGATACCTTCCCCCGGCTCACCATGATTGCCACCGGCTCTTCGTCATTTGACCTGATGAATAAATCGGGCGAGCCGCTTACGGGCAGAAGCTATCAATACACGTTATACCCTGTTTCGCAGGGCGAACTGTTTCGGCATCAGGGGTTCCCGGAAACACGCCAGCATTTGGAGGAGCGGTTGGTATATGGCTCCTATCCTGAAGTAATCAATCTTGAAACAACAGATGAAAAGCAGGCGTATCTGCAATCACTCGTGCATACGTATCTGCTCAAAGATATTTTCATGTACGAGACGATAAAGAAGTCGTCAAAAATTTTCGATTTGCTCAAGCTGATTGCTCACCAGGTCGGCAGCGAGGTGTCATTGGATGAACTCGGAAGAAATCTGGGCATGAGCAAAAACACGGTGGAGCGGTATCTTGATTTGCTGACCAAAGTATTTGTGTTATTCCGCGTTGGCGGTTACAGCGGCAACCTGCGCAAAGAGGTTGTGAAATCTTCCAAATGGTATTTCTTCGACAACGGCATTCGCAACGTGATTCTTTCGGATTTCCGCCCGGTTACGCAGCGCACGGACAGCGGGCAACTGTGGGAAAACTTCTGTTTTTATGAGCGTATCAAGCGGCAGCGTTATGCCGGGAAATTTTCCGATTATTATTTCTGGCGGACGTATGACAGGCAGGAGATTGATATGATTGAGCGCGAAAATACGCGCCTGCGCGCATTTGAATTCAAATGGGGGAATGCAGCTACCGCCAAAATACCGAAGGCATTCGGTGAAAATTATCCGAAGGCGACTTTCGGAATAATCAGTAAAGAGAATTACGCGGAATTTGTGGAATAGGCTTCTTTCAAAGGAAATCCCCCGTTAGATCCAGCCCGATATCCCTTCTGCAATACATCCCTTCAAAAGAAATTTTGGAGATGCTTTCGTAGGAAGCCTTTAATGCTTCGCTGAAATTTTTTCCGTAAGATGAAACAGCCAGCACCCTGCCGCCATTGGTGAGCAGTTGCCCGTTTTCTTTTTTGGTGCCCGCATGAAACACCATGCTGTCCGTTACATTTTCGATTCCCGTTATCACTTTCCCTTTTTCGTAATCACCGGGGTAGCCGCCTGCCGCAACCACCACCGTTGTGCAGGCGCGAGAATCTATTTCCATCTTCATTTTGTCAAGAGTTTCGTTGCCAACTGCTTCAAACAATTCCACCCAGTCATTTTTAATTCTCGGAATCACCGCTTCCGTTTCCGGGTCGCCCATGCGGCAGTTGTATTCAATCACAAACGGTTCGCCCTGCACGTTCATCAATCCGAAATAAATGAACCCTTTGTAGGGGATGCCATCTTTCTTCAAACCATCAACGGTCGGGCGAATAATTTTTTCTTCCACTTTCCTCATCAGCGCGTCATCCGCAAACGGAACGGGCGACACTGCGCCCATGCCGCCCGTGTTGGGACCGGTGTCGCCCTCGCCAATCCGCTTGTAATCTTTTGCGGTGGGAAGCAGTTGGTAGGACTTGCCGTCAGTGAGCGCGAAAACAGAGAATTCGATTCCTTTCAGAAACTTTTCAATCACCACCGTTTTGCTTGCATCGCCAAACAGACCGCCAATCATCTCATCAAGGCAGGTCTTGGCTATCACTTTCGACTCGAGAATGATAGCCAAGACC
>Ga0247727_10013045_pt1 | contig 14104 bp, 9 predicted proteins | sample WisWelCaveWW1625_FD_202498 | JGI IMG/M metagenome (GOLD analysis project Ga0247727, IMG submission 202498) | Biofilm microbial communities from Wishing Well Cave, Virginia, United States - WW16-25 | ecosystem: Environmental > Aquatic > Deep subsurface > Groundwater > Cave microbial mat | place... | reverse complement strand
AAGCAACAGCAGGACCTGCATCGTTTCAGTCACCACCATCGAATGTTCTTCCAAGATTAGACCTTGAGATTGATTCAAACGGCTACCTATGGATAACGCCTCCAACGTGGGATGTTAATGCCAATGGTATAATTGGTTATGGTAGGTTTCTAAAAGCCTAACTTTTATTTTTTGAGCATATCTTTTTAACACCAAAACGCAAAGCAGACATGTGGAGAAGGAATTAGTTGATTCATTACTTAAGGGGGAACGAGCAGCTGCAGCTAAAGCAATTTCAATAATCGAGGATGACGGACAGGAAGCAAAACATCTCATTAAGAAGATCTTTAAAGAAACTGGTGATGCAAACACAATCGGCATAACTGGCCCTGCAGGTGCAGGCAAAAGCACATTGATAGACAAGATCATACCAGAATTCAGATCTTCAGGTCATAGAGTTGCAGTTATTGCCGTCGATCCGACCAGTTCTATATCGGGCGGAGCTATACTAGGTGATAGGGTAAGAATGCAGAAGCACGCACTTGACGATGGCACATTCATCAGGAGTATGGCTTCAAGAGGTGCGATAGGCGGTCTTTCAAAAGCAGTTAGAAACGCAATCAGGGTTTTAGATGCAGCTGGATTTGATAAAATCATTATAGAAAGTGTGGGTGCTGGGCAGCTGGACATAGAGATAGCAAAGATCGTTGACGTTACAGTTGTTGTCTTTAATCCGCAGACAGGTGACAGCATACAAGCAATAAAGGCCGGTTTGACCGAAGTTGGAGATGTTTACGTTGTTAACAAGGCAGATCTGGAAGGCGCAAATAAACTATTCAACGATGTCAAAGATCTGATTGGAAATGCTGAAAGGAAACCTGTAGTTTTCAAGGTCATTGCACAAACGGGCAAGGGAGTGAAGGAACTGGTGAAGGGCATAGAGGAATTAATTAAGGCAAGAAGTAGCAGTTATAAGGAATTGGTACGCAAAAAGGCTGAGGACGAGTTGAAGGATATGGTTCTGGGCATTGTGGGGGAGAAGGTCTCTACAATGCTCGCTAAGAATAAGAAATATCATGAATGTGTTGATCTCATGTTAAAGAAGAAAATGGATCCCTATGAAGCCGCAGAAGAACTTGCGGCAAAGATGCTGGGGTGATTGCATGAAAGACAATTACAAAACAAATTCTGACATACCAATAAAACGCGTCTATGAGAGCAAGGATAGCAAGAAGTACGACAGCAAGGATGCTGAACCTGGTAAGTATCCATACACAAGGGGCGTTTATGCAAGTATGTATCGCGAGAAGCCGTGGACAATGAGGCAGTATACAGGTTTTGGCAGCGCTGAAGAGACAAACAAGCGCTTCAAGTTTTTACTGGAAAAGGGTCAGACTGGTCTAAGCTTAGCTTTTGATCTTCCAACGCAGATCGGTTATGACTCTGACGATGCGCATGCAGAAGGCGAGGTTGGAAGAACTGGTGTTGCAATTAGTTCATTGAAGGACATGATGACGTGCTTTAATGGCATTCCATTAGACAAGGTCAGTACATCAATGACAATAAATTCTACTGCAACTACATTGCTATCCTTATACATCGCTGTGGCAGAGTCACAGGGAGTTGCGTCGAGTGCTTTGCGAGGAACATTGCAGAATGATATTCTGAAGGAGTACATAGCGAGAAACACATACATCTATCCTCCCAAACCCTCAATGAGATTGTTTGTTGATTCAGTCGATTATTGTTCGAAACATGTGTCGCAATGGTATCCTATTAGTATATCAGGTTATCACATGAGCGAAGCAGGAGCAAACGCTGTACAGGAGTTGGCTTTCACGTTTTCAAACGCGATTGCTTATGTTAATGCATGTGTAGAAAGAGGATTGAAAGTTGATGACTTTGCACCTAGGCTTTCATTCTTCTTTGTCTGCAATATTGACTTTCTTGAAGAGGTTGCGAAGTTCAGGGCGGCGAGGAAGATCTGGGCAAGAATAATGAAGGAAAAGTATCGTGCAAAGAATGCGAAGTCATGGCATCTTAGGTTTCATGTACAGACAAGTGGAGAGTCATTAACGGCTCAGCAGCCAGATAATAACATTATCAGAGTTGCATTGCAAGCCCTCGCAGCTGTTCTTGGTGGTTGTCAGTCGCTGCACACAAACTCTAAGGATGAAGCTTTGGGATTACCTACCGAAGAAGCTGTGAAGATAGCACTTAGAACGCAGCAGATCCTTGCAGAAGAGAGCGGTGTAACAAAAACGGTAGATCCGTTAGGCGGTTCACATTACATCGAAAACCTAACAGGTAGAATCGAAGAGGAAGTGAACAAATATCTTAAAAGAATTGAACGTATGGGCGGTTCATTGGTAGCAATTGAAAAAAGTTTCTTCCAAGATGAAATAAGAAAGAACGCTTACAAGATAAAGAAGGAAGTTGATGAACGCAAGAGGATCGTTGTAGGAGTAAATCAGTACGTTGATGAATCTAGTGTGGAACCAAAGATACACAGGATAGATGCTGAGATAGAAAGGAGACAGGTTGCAAGATTACAGGAACTAAGAGCTACAAGAGATAAAGGAAAGGTCGAGCACGTTTTGTCAAGATTGGAGAAGGCAGCTTCTAGCGACGAGAACCTCATGCCTTTTATAATCGATTCAGTGAAGGCATATGCAACGTTGGGAGAGATAAGCAATGTGTTCAGAGAAGTGTTTGGCATCTACCAACCGAAGGTTACTTTCTAGGTGATGTTATGCGAATCGATCATGTGGCAATTGCTGTCAACAATGTTGAGGAGGCTGTAAAAACATTTGAGAAGGTGCTCAAGGTTAACAAGAAGCAGATAATGACAGTTGAAAATGAAAAGGTAAAGATGGCCATGCTGCAACTTGAAGATACTAGAATTGAAATCATGGAACCGACAAGTGATGATAGCCCAATAAAGAAGTTCCTAGTAGAAAAGGGCGAGGGCATACATCACATTTCCATCTGTGCAGATGATATTGATAGCGATGTTAACAAAGCCATGGAGAATGGCATTAAGATTCTAGGCGGGGTTCATCCGGGTAGTTATGGGAGAAAGATAACTTTCATACATCCTAAATCATTGCATGGCGTCCTAATGGAACTTTGTGAACCGCACGAAGAGTAGGAAGTCTTTTGCGCGTAATGGCATTTTCCGACGTTCATGGTGATCAATCACTTATAGATCGTATAAAACATGCAGCGAAAGACTGCGACCTGATTCTCTGTTGTGGCGACATTACTCCAGCTCATGGTAAGACAATAGATGCGGCAAGGCGCATAGGCACGTTAAGTGCTAGAGTGCTAGCAGTTCCTGGAAATTTCGAGTTACCAAATGATATGAGCATTGTCTGCAAGGAGTTTGGATGGACAGACCTTCATGGAAAGAGTTTTGACATCAGCGGTATTGTATTTGCTGGATGCGGTGGTGGGAATATAAGCCCGTTTGGAACGCCGTACGAATTGAGGGAGGAGGAGTTTCAGCAGTTACTTGACAAACTTGATACATCAAAACGCTTCGTCTTTGCAAGCCATTGTCCACCAAAAGGTTTTGTTGACGAACCTAAGCAAGGTCTGCACGTTGGTTCTGAAGCGATAAGAAAGTTCGTTGAAGAAAGACGACCTATGTATCAGTTCTGCGGGCATATTCATGAGTGTGGGGGAAAGGAAGCTAAATTTGGTAATACGAAATTGGTGAACGTAGCAAGACAGATAATGCTTCTTGACATAAAATAACACAATTACTCAACCATCTTGAGTGTATCAGAAATCGTTACTATCCCAACAACACTTCCCTTCTCGCTCACAAGTGCACACTTGGAGAACCTCACCAACGGAATTAATGCCTTTGCTGGCGTGGCAACATCGATCATTGGAGGAGGTGGTTCCATGACGTTCTCGACCTTCATTGCCTTTAACTCTTTGTCCTCTTTCTCCACCATCTGTCTGACCAGACCATCCTCACTTATCAACCCTATAGGTTTTGTCGTATCAAAGACTGGCACTTGGCTGAAAGAATTTTTTCGCATCAGCTCAATAGCTTTATGTAATGAATCAGACTTTGAAACATACACTAGATTCCTGCTACATATATCACCCGCACGCACTGATGACTGCCCTTCAAGTGAATTCAGAACTTCAAAGATCTTTCTAGCAGTTTCATAGCTGGGCTTACATCTTCCAGATTCTATCTGGTTAATCATTGATGTACTAATGCCTGATAGTGATGCCAGTTTTCTCTGCGTTATGCCAAGTCTGAGCCTTGCCTGCTTGATGTACTCTAGCCGTGGTAACATTTTTCTTCACTAACCAACAACGATCGCGCAATATAACCTTAATAGTAGATTATTTTTCGCAGTCGGGGCTTGCAATCTATCTTTGTTATCGAAGGTTCTTTTTGAAGTCATATATTCAAGTGTAAGTTTCTATAGCATTGCAATAACTGCGATCCGAAATTCGTCATGTCTTACAAGATTACTTAACTCAGTTTCGCACAACAATATAAATTCAGAAAATATTATCGGTGACATGAATGTCGGAAATGAATTAACCATCACCTGCACAGGAATTGAGATTCTGATAAACCACTTCTTACTAACTTCAGAGAAATTTGTTAAGAAAGGAGCGTAAGGTCGACATGGGAAGGAAAAATATTCTGGTTATTGGATTAGGTCAAATCGGATATAGTAATGCAGAATACATTAGCTCAAAAAAAATGCATGTAGATGGATACGACATCTCTGGAAAGGCGATGCAACGAGCACTTCATGATAAGATCATTCGCGACAAGGCATTAACATTTGAGGGATACGATTATTATATTATCTGTATTTCGACCCACAAACCTGACAACATGTTTATGCCTTTCTTGGACGGGCTCTTTGATATAGTACGTAGAATATCTGTTGAGGGGACAACAAATGCACTTGTTGGTATTGACAGCACCATACCACGAGGAACATCGAATACTATCAAGGAGATCCTAGACCATAGGTTGCATGTAGTTCATGTTCCACATAGATTCTACATCAACGAACAGAAGGATCATGGCGTAAGGCAAACAAGGGTACTAGGCGGATGCGAGCAATGTTGCGTAAGTAAAGGAGTAGAGTTTTACGGAGATATCTTAGATATCCCATTACATGTTGTAAAGTCTGTAGATGTTGCTGAACTTTCCAAGGTGATTGAAAACTCCTATAGGTTCTTGGAAATAGCTTTTGCAGAAGAGTTGAAGATGGTATGCGATAATTCAATGATAAACTTTGATGATCTAAGAGCTGCAGTTAACACTAAATGGAACATCAAAGTGTTGGAAGCAAAGGATGGGATTGGTGGACACTGTCTTCCCAAGGACAGTCAGATGTATCTGGACATGTCGAAACACTATTTGCCGTCGAATTTGATTGAAGCTGCAAAGAAGGTAGACGAACATTACAGACGCCACATGCTTCAGGGGCTGCAAATAACAAAAGTTACACAGGAAAAGAATCCAATAAAGGTATGAGTTGGCCTTATGACTAACTCGGAAATTGCATCAACACACCTAGATTACTTGCAGAGCATTCACGTTATTCCACATGGTCAAGTGTACAGAAAGCCGATGTTCGGCAGGTATTTGATCATTGCTGGGCTCACCACAATAGTTGCATTGAAACTCTACTTGTTATTGTTTGTAATAGATCCTGTTGTAGGTGTGTATGGATTTTTAACATCGTTTATAGTGTTTATGGCTTTCTTCTTTGCATACACTCGGTATAAAGATCGTTCGGTTCTGCAGGTGTCGAGAGGCCTTAATGTTAAATATACTGAAAAACCACATCTAACCAATCAATATTTCCTAAGCGTAATAGTTCCAGCAAAGAACGAACCTGTCATAATCAGAGAGACCGTAGCTTCTTTCTTGGCATCAAGCTATAAGAGAATTGAAATTATTTTGGTGAATGATGGATCCACAGACGAAACAGGCAGCGTTATGGATGCTTTAGCAAGAGAAAATGCTGGCAAGGTCAAAGCCGTACATCTTGAGAAAAACTTGGGAAAACGAAAAGCTATACGGGAAGGAGTAGCACACTGTAGTCCTGAAATTGACATATTAGTATGCGCCGATTCCGATTGTGTAGTGGATACGCACGCACTTGAAAAAGTCGTCGGTCTTTTCGATGATCCTGATGTTGGTGCCGCTACTGCTCATGCAAGAGCGAGAAACGCTAGTCAAAATATTCTTACTAAAATCCAGGATGCTTGGTACGATGGTCAGTTCTCGATTATCAAAGGAATGGAGAGCGCATTCGATAGTGTAACATGCTGTTCCGGAACCTTGTCAGCCTTCAGAAAGGAAGCTGTTATGCAGTGTTTAGATGCGTGGTGCAACGACAAATTCCTGGGCGTGGAGTTCAAACCTGGCGATGATAGACATCTTACAGCTTACGTTCTAGGCGGTAACAAACACTACCTAGACAAGCGAAGCAAGATTTGGAAAGTGCGCTACTGTCAGAGCGCCATTGTTCAAACCGAAGTACCATCAAGTTTGAGGAAATTAATCATGCAACAGATTCGCTGGAAAAAGAGTTGGATTAGAATGTTCTTGTTTACAGCTCCTTTCTATTACAAAGAACGATCTCCTATAATCGGGGCATTCTATTATTTGCAAACCGGATTGTCTTTTCTCATGCCCATAGTGGCATTCCGCGCTCTCATTTTCCTGCCTTTGCAAGGGTATTATATCGACGCACTCGTCTACTTATCAGGCCTCTTCTTCATGGGGTTTCTCTTCGGTTTGGAATTCAAATTTAGAAACCGTGAGCTAGGTAGCAGGTGGCTTTGCCGTATTCTCATGACCATCGTTAGCACTTTCGTACTGAGCTTCCTGATGTATTACGCGTTGCTCACCATAAGGAAGGGATCGTGGCTAACAAGGTGATTCAATGAACTTAAAAGAAATGTTTGTGATTCTACCTATGTTTGTCTTCGTTGTAATAGTATGGAATTTGATTCTCCCACTTTCAAGTGCGCAAAACGCTGATTTCATACACTACATGAAGTATGTCTTTGTTACCAATTATGAACAAAGCGGATATGCCCAGCAGTATGTTGAAGAGCCTATCGTAAGACCATCTACGACATTCTTCACCGACTTGACTAATAACCAAGATAAAGATATTGCCTTTGGGCCCAGGCATTTACACGATAATACCACACATTACGTTACTTTGACATTTTATATTGAATACGGGAATCATCATAATCTTCCTAATGTAATTGACCTTCTACATTCTTACAACATCGAGAAAGCTGTATTCTTGGTCGAGAAGGGGTTCATCGATGATCGTCCCTTCGCAATGGAAGCGATCAAGCAAGCAGGATATACAGTGCGAACATTGAACAGTATTGCTGCATATGATACCAATTACGCACCAACAGTTTTTCAAGGTATGGCACTTTCCGACCGTGAGATGTTTGTGTATATTCAGAAAGATTACATAGCTTCGGATTTCTTTGATATTGCTCTGCACAATCAGAACGCTAGCATAGTCGCTTTCACGCCGAAGATAATTGAACATAGCATGATCTTAGAGGATATATTGAAACACAATGGAAAGAGTCTAGTTTTTCTTGATGGTAATATAACGAACGCCAAGAACGTGTATGACCTAGAGTATGCAAAGGGAAGCAATGGGTTGGCATATTTCACATATTCTCCACAGTTCACCAAATTCACGCAGCACAGACCTTCGACCCCAATAAAACTTGAGCATGGAGCATGGACTGTGCAAGGTCTACACGAGAAGTACCCTTCGGATATAGTCTACATGTCATCTAAACATGGATTCTTGGTCAATAGACCAATTATTGTAGAGAAGAGCGCCGCACTTAAGATCGTTGACAACACAATATTCCTTCGCTCGTCAACACAGAAAAATAATGTTCCAGTATACATGGAGATTAAGGGCAGGGCGATTATCTCAAATTCAACTATTACATCTTGGGACCCAACATTAACTGCACAAGATCCTAATCCATATCATCCTAGGCCATATGTGATAGCAAGGGATGGCGGGAAGATGGATATCTTTGAATCAACGATTTCTCACCTTGGCTATTCTTTAGGAGGTTTTGGTGATACACGATATGCTAGAGCAGCGATATCGTATTATAACACAAATGACTTTATTGTAGCAAATTCAACCATTGCTTTCAACTATTATGGTTTCTACTCTGCACATGCAAGCAACTTCCAGATTATCGGTAACAAGATATACGGTCAGACTCGATATGGCCTAGATCCACACACATATTCAACAGATTTTATTGTAGATTCCAATTATGTACACGATAACGGCAATCAAGGAATAATATGCTCGCTTCACTGCAAGAATGTGATAATTACTAACAACATTGTAGAGTATAATGTTGAAGGCATCGGTTTGCACTGGTTGACTAATTCAAGCTTGGTCAAGGACAATGTTGTAAGATATAATCAAAAGTATGGGATATTCATACAGAAACAGAGTTTCAACAACATAGTCAAGGATAACCTGGTTGTAGGAAACAATGCTGGTATAGGATTACTAGAAGGCTCTAATGAAAATATCGTGACATCAAATACGGTCGTGGACAATGTTGAGGCAATACGCATTGAACCTGACAGTTCATCAAACATGGTCAAGGCGAACAGATTTTCGTTCGAAGAAACTGTAGAATATCCGGAGGAAACGGAGTGAGATTTATGCACAGTAAAACCAGTTTAGCAATTAGTTTGTTAGTAATGCTAGTATTGTCGTCGCTTGTTGTTTACCCGCAACGAGTGTTTTCGCAGGAGAATACTGGTTCTGTGGAGATCACAGTGCGATTCCCAAATGGCGAGAGAGCATCCACATATCAGATGGTCTTAAATGTGTACATGGATACTCGCACTAGTCCATACTTGGTGCTAGATCCGTTAGAAAGTAATCCTGTTGTCTTGACATCTCTCCCTCTTGCTCACAAATATATCTTCGAAGTGTATGTGAACGGAATGTATGCAGGTTTACATTCCATGATTCTGGATAATTCTCGAATGGAGAAAATTCTGATTACAATTCCATCAACTGGAGGAATGCGTTTCAATGTTTTTTATAATGATGGCATAACTCCAATCGAAGGAGCTGTTGTATCGATCAAGTCGCATGATGGTACGGTGTGGCGTGAAACTTCAACTGACAGTCTGGGGCAGACACCTCGTTTCTGGATGGCACCCACAATCCTACCAGACAATTATTTCATCATAAGCACTTCAATAGGAAAGAATCATGTGTATGATATGCCTTTTATTAAACTTGAATCTGGTGCACGTGTAGAGATAAAAATAGTTACACCATGGTCTTCGCGTGTAGATGAATTGAAAGTATCAGTTTTCAAGTCATCTTCTGAAAAGGTGAGCGTTGACGATGGTGAGTTCTATGTGGAACTGTATGATCCTAGTGAGAAGAAGGTTTCTGAATCGCCCATCAACAGAAAGGGTGATGCATATTTTACAGGAATCCCAGTTGGTGACTATACTCTTCGCGTGTTCAAGATCAATCACAACATTCCAGATAATGTTGCAGAGTGGGCCAGTAAGAGCATTACAGTCGCGTCTAGGGAAGTAACTATAGACATCGTTAAAGATGAATCATCTACTCCAACTGACAATAGAGCACCTTTCGTTGTAGCAAATGCCAAGAAGGTAGTAATTTTGACCTTTGATGATGGTTACATGAGTCAATTCAAGAACGCAAAACCAGTTCTTGACAAATATGGATTCAAGGCAACGTTTTTCATAGTTTGCAACTGGGTAGGCGTAGATTCGTCAATGATGAGTTGGGAAGATATACAGCTTTTATGGAAAGAGGGACATGACATAGAGTCACTTACAATGAATCATAAAGACCTAAGCAAATTGTCATCAGCTGAACTGGAGTATGAAGTTGCCCAGCCCAAACAGTGTCTGTATGAACACAATATCAACGCTACAGTTATCGCATTCCCATACCATGCAGGGTGGAATAATGCAACTGTGATCGGTACCGTTGCCAAACACTATGATTTCGCTAGAGCAGGTAGGTCTGCGGTTATGGATTTGACTTGTGATATGTGGAGACCAGAATTCACGGATCAGACGGACTGCAGAACCTACTTTCCAAACGGTACACTAACTTGGGTAAATAGGTACTCTCTTAGAGGATGGTCCCATGTAACTGCTGAGTCTGGTCTTAACAATACGAGAATATTTGATAGGTTTGTAGAAGTAAGTAATGTTGAAGTCAATAAAGGTGGAGAGATTAAAAATATTCCCATATTGATATACCGAAGTATAGATGGTGAAGATGAAAAACTGATAGGCACTAGTACAACTTTGTTCGAAGCCGAGATGAAATATTTGTACGACAACGGTTTTGATGTATTGACGATGTCGGATCTTGGGTATGATGAAGTTAGGAATGAATTATACGTAAAAGAGGAGGTAGAACGTCAGAAACGTATTATTGATCAGTCGCACCTAGGATCAAGTGAGGAAACATCATCGACTCAATCTCCTGATGGATCCTTGCAAGAAGAGAATATCCATGGCAATATCGAGTCGGTGAAATGCAACTGTGTTAACTTTAGACTTGATGACGTGCAAGATCATTTTGCTCGTCCAGCCCAGATTGCCCTTATGGATTTATTTCTGTCACGAAATCAGGGTTTTACTACTGGGATAATAACTGAAGCCTTCGGTAACGATACTGAAGTAATAAGAAAGGTGAGACAGGGAGTCGACAAGGGAGTTTTCGAATTGGCTTTGCATGGATGTTGTAACATACAATACACGACGTTAGATTTTGATGATCAGAAAGATACCTTGTACGACGGCAATCGCAAAATACAGAAGTTATTAGGTGAACGTGCAAACATATTCATTCCTCCATTTAACAGGTTCGATGCCAATACTATCAGGGCGCTGCAGGAACTTGACATTAAGATACTGAGTTCTAGTTTCGACTGGGATCGTTATCAGTATTTTGTTGCTGATGGAAAAATAAACAATTACTCTCCTGACGAGATATACCATTTGCCTTCAGTAGTAGGATACAAGTATAGAAATGAAGTTACAAAAACATGGGACAAGACACCAATATGGGATATCGAAGGAAACGTTACCTCAAGTGTAGAGAAGTATGGATATGCAGTTATTACACTACACCCGCAGGACTTTGTGATAATCGAAAACGGAAAGTTTACCAGGACTCTAGACATCAAGGAAATCGTAGATCTTTCAAACTTGATTGATTATATAATGTCCAAGGGTATGCGCATAGCAACGATGGCTGAAATAGTTGGTGTGCGAGAAAAGACTTCTGGCATTAATGACATAATAAATTCCATTGGTGCTGGATTTTCAGTTCCCACTGTAAAAGAAAAATCAGAACACATTGTAGTTGAGAACATCCATCTAGACAGTATTCCATTCGGCGTTGCGGTTAATCACAATACAAACATGAAGTATGTAAGTAATTTTGAATCTGATTCAATCTCTGTAATTGATTGTACAACAAACACAGTAATAGCTACCGTTCCTGTGGGTGATAATCCTCAAGGCGTAGCCGTTAATCCCAACACCAACATGATCTATGTTATAAATTGGTATTCTGATTCTCTTTCTGTAATCGATGCTTCTACGAATACAGTGGTGAATAGTATCCATATAGGTGGTACTCCATTTGGCTTGGCCGTCAATCCCAACACCAACATGATCTATGCAAGTGATTGGTACTCTAACTCTCTCTCTGTAATAGATGGTTCAACAAACACAGTAATAGCTACCGTTCCTGTGGGTGATAATCCTCAAGGCGTAGCCGTCAATCCCAACACCAACATGGTCTATGTAATTAGCTCAGATATGGATTCGCTCTATGTAATCGACGGTTCAACAAACACAGTAATAGCTACCGTTCCTGTGGGTGATAATCCTCAAGGCGTAGCCGTCAATCCCAACACCAACATGGTCTATGTAAGTAATTCAGATCTCGTGCATGTAATCGACGGATCAACAGATAGTATAGTGGATAGCATCCAGATAGCAGGTAATCCTGTTGCATTGACTGTTAACCCCAATAGTAACATGGTCTATGTAAGTAATTCAGAGTCAGAGTTGATATTTGTAATAGATGGTGTGAGTAACACAATAGTCGATACTGTCAGAGTCGAAAGTACTCCGGTTGCATTGGCTGTCAACCCTGTCACTGACATGATCTATGCAAGCAATTCAGAATCGGAGTTCTTATCAGTGATAGATATCGAGTCTGTTCCAATAGGTATGATGAGTACGGGTTCAGCGAATATTACTATGTCAAATGCCACGATACAATTAAGTCCTGATGTTGTAGAGGCTGGGAAGACGCTCTTAATAACTGGAAGAAACTTTACGGAAAATTCAGAATTCGCGATCATTCTTGGAGAAGATCCTTTGACCTCCGTAATATCCGACGAAGATGGCAGTATGAGAGTAGCATTAAGAATACCTGAAACATTTGATGCTGGGTCATACACCTTGATGATACTAGACAACAATAATGAGGCGACAATGCATGATCTAACGGTCAAGAATTCTAGAACTCAGAGTCCGGTCGAAAACACGGAAGCAGACCAGGTATTTAATTCAATACTTGCTGAGCTTGAGAGAATCCAGCAAGCGCTTGATCTTTTGTTTCAAAAAATAAGTGTTTCGGGCAACTCTGGTTAGGGCCATAATCTTTTCATATGTGCTCTTTTACCGCGCTGTTTAGAGTTAAAGGAATTAAGCGAAGCGATCGAATGCGCTCACATTTCATATAGCTGGAAATAGTATCCAATAAATCGAATTCCTTGTAACTTTATTTTTTGGAATTAACATCATTTTGTCTGATATCATTTCAGGTGCAAAGCTACTACATGATAATATAATAGAAACTTATTTACAAGAGTAGGTGTATTAACTAACCAGAACATATTAATAGATAATGAAGAGACATGCTACAAAAATCCCTTGATATTTTCTGTGAAAGTATTTGTAACATAATTATTCCAATATTCCTTGCAGTATAGACAAAAACTTAACTACTATAATACGAAATAGCGTCCCGATGACGAGAATATTGGTTATACCATTTGATGCAAAAACACTGTTCTCAGCGAAGGGAGTTTTATAAAATGAAAAGAGTCATTATAACTGGAATAGCTCTTGCTATCTTTGGATTGAGTGTAGGTATTATTTCTGCTTCGGCTATCGTGATAGATAGCAACACTACGTTTTTTGACTTTTTACAATTTGATCGTCAAGCTGCGGCGCCTACAGTTCCACCAGCCAACACAGCAACAATTTATGCAAAGATCGACGATCGTTTCTACAGACTCACTAGCACTGGTACTGAAAACTCTTTCATGTTGGAAGATATATCTTCTGTCGATGAACTTGCAGACATACAACTCAATAATGTAGTTGACGGTGAGATTCTCAAATTTAATGCAGCGTCTGGAAAATGGGAGAATGCACCTCTTGGCGAAGATCTTATTGGGTCAAGTTTGTTAGTTTCTGCATCATCGGATTCTGAGCAAGTAAAACTTGTCGCAGGGCAAGGTGATTATGGCGGGTTTGATGACGGTGGAGCTTTTGTCAATATCAGAAATACTGCGAACGATGGCAGTGCGATTAGAATCGAGACAGACAATGGCTCCGGACAATCTGCCCCGTTAGCTTTCTTACACGTAACAAATCCAACCTTCAATGATGACATTCTGAGGATAATGAGTAATTCAGAAACGAGTCGTGGCCTTATAAGACTTGACAGTCCGGCACCTGAGATGGAATTTGTAGAAACCGATCAGACAGCACCAGCCGGAAAATTCGAGGTTAGAGTGCAGAACGACAGGTTTTCAGTGAATGGAAGAAACTCTGCCGATACAGCGTTTGAAGAAATTTTTACAGTTACTCGTACCGCTGAGGGAGGAAGAATAGGGTTTGGAGTGGCAGACGATGATCCCGATTACTTTACTGAGCTTCGTTTCTCCACATTTGATACACAAACTCCTTTTCTTAACTTGGTTAACACAGCTAACTCAGCTA
>Ga0247727_10013044_pt1 | contig 14104 bp, 15 predicted proteins | sample WisWelCaveWW1625_FD_202498 | JGI IMG/M metagenome (GOLD analysis project Ga0247727, IMG submission 202498) | Biofilm microbial communities from Wishing Well Cave, Virginia, United States - WW16-25 | ecosystem: Environmental > Aquatic > Deep subsurface > Groundwater > Cave microbial mat | place... | reverse complement strand
AAGAAGTTCCGCGAGGTGTACCACCGAGACCACGTCGGCCGCCTGATGCACCGTCTCGGCTGGAGCCACCAGAAACCGCAGAAACGGGCGTTGGAGCGGAATGAAGGAGAGATCCGCCGCTTCGTGCGGAAGGCCTGGCCGCGGGTAAAAAAAACGTCGCGCGGTTGGGCGCCCACCTCGTCTTTGCCGACGAATCGGGCTTCCTTCTGACCCCCACGGTCGCCAAGACCTGGGCGCCGGTTGGCAAGACACCGATGCTGCGGCATTTCGACCGCCGCGATCGGATCTCGGCCATTTCGGGAATCTCGGTCAGCCCAAAGCTCAAGCGCCTGAACCTCTACTTCCAGCTCCACTTCAAGAACATCCAGCAGCAGGAAGTTTGCAGCTTCCTGCGCCACCTGCTACGCCACCTTCGCGGCCACGTGTTCGTTCTGTGGGATGGCGGACGGCCTCACTGTCCTGCCTCAGCTGAAAGGTGACAGCTTCGGAGCTGTGATAGACACAGCCCCAAGGAGCTGTCATGAGCAAGCGGACCCGTCGTCGACACACTCCGGAGCAGAAGGCCGCGCTACTTCGGCAACACCTGGTGGACAAGAAACCGGTCTCGGAGATCTGCAGCACGGCGGAGATCCAGCCGAGCGTCTTCTACAAATGGGAGAGGGATCTGCTGGCAGCGGCGCCGTCGTTGTTCACGAGCCGGCGTGCACCGAACCGGGAGCAGGAGCTGGAAGCGAAGGTGGCGACCCTGGAGGCGAAGCTCATCCGGAAGGACACGATCATCGCGGAGGTGTCCGAGGAGTACGTGAAGCTGAAAAAAGAACTTGGGGAGCTCTAACCGGCGCGTGGGTTCCCCATGACACGCGCGATGCGGTCGTGGACTTCGTGCGTGACTTCAGCGCCAAGACGGAATTGCCGCAGGTACGTTTGGTGTCGTGGGTCGGGATTGCTCGCGGCAAGTTCTTCGACTGGCGCCACCGGTACGGCAAGGCCAACGAGCACAACGCGCTGATACCCCGGGACCATTGGATCGAAGGGTGGGAGCGCCGGGCGATCATCGAGTACTTCGACCGGCATCCGCTGGAGGGCTACCGGCGGCTGACCTTCATGATGGTCGACGAAGACGTGGTGGCAGTGAGCCCGGCGACGACGTACCGCGTCTTGTCCAAGGCTGGCCTGCTGGACCGCTGGAATCGCAGACCCTCGAAGAAGGGCACCGGCTTCGAGCAGCCTGCCCAGCCGCACGAGCACTGGCACGTCGACGTGTCGTACCTCAACCTCGGCGGAACGTTCTACTACCTCTGCTCGGCCCTCGACGGTGCGAGCAGAGCTATCGTGCACTGGGAGATCCGAGAGTCGATGAAGGAGCGCGACGTCGAGTGCATCCTCGAGCGGGCGAAGGAGATCTACCCCGACGCTCGGCCGAGAATCATCTCCGACAACGGACCGCAGTTCATCGCCAAGGACTTCAAGGAGTTCATCCGCGTCTCCGGCATGTCCCACGTACGGATCTCACGCTACTACCCGCAGTCGATCGGCAAGATCGAACGCTGGCACAAGACCCTCAAGGCGGACGCCGTCCGCCCAGCCCAACTTCGCACCCTCGAACAGGCCCGCGAAGTGGTGGCGCGCTTCGTCGACTACTACAACCAAGTCCGCCTTCACAGCGCCGTCGGGTACATCGCCCCGCTCGACTTCATGGCCGGCAAGGGACCTGCCATCTGGGCCGAGCGCGACAAAAAGCTCGAAGCTGCCCGCGAGCTGCGCCGTCACCGGCGCGAGAAGGTGCCCGCATGAACACCGCCGTCCTGGCCGTCTCCATCCTCGGGACGTTCGGCCACTCTGCCGTTCGCCCCTCTGCGTTAACCTACCAACGGGCTGTCACCTTCACGCTGAACCAAGACATCACAACGGACGGCTGGTCAGAGAGCTTTCCCATCGCGTCCGCCGCCTGCACCTCGTCCGCTTCCCGGGCTACGCTCCCGAACTGAACCCGGACGAAGGCATCTGGAAGCTCGCCAAAGGAAAACTCGCCAACGGCTGCCCGAAGCACCGATCCGAGCTCCAACTCTCACTGCTGAACGCCCTCCGGTCGATCCGGAAGAGCCGCAAGAACCTCCGCGGTTGCATCACCCACTCCGACCTGCCCTCTTTTTTGCCCTGATCGTTGTATTCTTTATACAGCGCTCTTTAGTAGAAGAAAGCGTGGGATGCGCTCGTTCCTGGAGAATAGGGAGCGAGCATGAGACTTGGACGTCCAATACCGCCGGTGGTTCTGAGCGCATAGTGCTCGCTGGCCCTCGCCGCGTCGCCGCGTCGCTCGTGGATCTCGGCGCGGCGGAAGTGGGACGTAGCGGAAGATCAAGTCGTAGACCGACACCTCGGCCGGAGGTGGCCGCGCACCGGCATGGCGCCCAGCTCAGTCTGCTCTTGAAGTGGTACACGCCGGCCGAGGCCCTGAAGATGGCCACCGCTGACAACGGAGATTTCATGGCCCTGTCGGGTCGCCTGAACCCATACCCGGGCAGGTTGGGCGTGGTCCAGGAAGGAGCCCTGGCCGATCTTTTGCTGGTCGAAGGCAATCCACTCGAGAACCTGAAGCTGATCGAGGACCCGGACCGGAACTTCGTGGTCATCATGAAGGATGGCACTGTGTTCAAGAACATCACTTCGAGAAACTGAGGCGATGACGCTCTAGGGCGCCCAGAACTTCAAAGTAGGCACGCCGATGCGTCCGGCGCACAGGTGTGCCGCGAAAGTCACGGCCCACACGGCCGGCGGGACCCACGCCCGATCGAGCCGCCGGGCGAGCCGGAGGAGCGGCGCTGCGAGCCGAAGCGCCGCCACGCCGCCTGCGGCGCCGACCGCATAGTAGACGGGGAAGATGTAACGGTCGGCGCGCCGGTCGGAGAGGCCGAAGACACCCACGTAGAGCGCGAGGACGGCGGCCGTGAAGAACGCTCCCGCGCGTGTGCCTCCGCCATTCGGGGCCGCCTCGACGACCGATGCCTTCCGAACGACCGCGCGGGCCGAAGGCCATGCGGCCACGAGCAGGAACACGCTCGCGGGGAACGGGAACCAGGCCACGCGCGCGAGGTACCAGACGAGGTTGTAGAGCAACCCGACGAGGCCGGACGCGTTGCCGGTCACCGCCGCGACTCCGATCTGGCGCGACATATAGAAGGACCAGAACGGCTCGCCCGTGGCCTGGCGGTAGAGCCACTCGTATCCGAGGGCGGTGAGCCCCATGGCCGCGACCCCTGTCGCGATACCCAGCCAGGCCCACCGATCCGACGCCCTTGGCTGCTCGGAGCGGAGCCGCCCCGCCACGAGCCACGCGATGCACAGAGCGGGACCGAAGACGGCGAACAGGCCCTTGACTAGCAGCAGGCCGACGAGGCCGGCGATGGTCAGCACCACGAAGCGCGGCGCGCGCCGGGCGCGCTCCGTGCCGTAGAGCGCCGCGAGCAGGCAGACGAGCAGCGCCATCTCGTGGTTCGCGCGGATCCGGAAGACGAAGGCGATCGGCAGCAGCTGAATCAGCCAGCCGAGCGCGCGCGCCTCGACGCCCGCCGCGAGCGTCGCCGCCAGCCTGATCGTCAGCACGATCGCCAGGACCTGGTAGACGGCGTTCATCGCGTAGGCGGCCTGCGCGGCCGGGTAACCAAGCGCCGCGAGCGCGGCCGCGGGAAGGAACAGCCCGACGGGGTGCTCGCGGAACGCACCGCTCATGTACCAGCCCGGCGGAAACTCCGGCGCGATCCAGCCCGCGGGCGGAGCGACGGCCATGCGGGCCGAGATCTCGGCGTAGAGGCGCGAGTCGGGGTCGCGGGCCCGATACTCGATCGCCGCCAGCGAGGTCCAGCCCACCGCGAGGGCCAGCACCCACGAAGCTGCGCCGCGCGACCACGTGGCGCTCACGCGAAGGAGCCGCGCGTCTCGCGGATCAGGCGGCGAATCCCGGAGATCACGGCTGATTCTACGACCAGCGCTGCTTGATTCGCCTGAGGCCCATCGGGACCATTGAAGCCACCCAGAGGCGCGGGCTATCCTCGGGGATGCGCAGAAAGACGCTCGTCGGCTTGCTGCTTCTCGTCGCCCTGGCCTTCCGACCAGACCCGCACGCGGCCGCCCAGAGTCAACCCGACTTCTCCGGCACGTATGCCTTCGTCCAGAAGCGCAGCGACGACCTGCGGGAGGCCATCGCCAACGCGGTCGGGCCCGACTACACGCTCGGAAGTAGGAAATCCGAGCAGGCGCGGGTCTGGATCCGGAGCTGGCTCGAGGGCCTCACCAGCGATTCCGACAGACGGATCCTGACGATCGAGCACGCCGCGACCGCGTTCAAGTCCGGCACCGGCGACGAGGTCAACAACTACTACTTCGGGCGCGAGGCGACGAGCCGGGGTCCGGCCGGCGGCAATCTCAAGGTGACCGTGAGCTGGAAGGGCGATCAGCTCATCACCGAGGAGAGGGAGGCCAAGGGCACGGGCCGCATCACCGCCGTGTACACGCTCGTGCCCGACGGCAAGACGCTGCTCGTGGCATGGCGGCTCGCGCACGAGTCGCTGCTGCAACCGCTCGACGTGCGTCTCGCCTTCGAGCGCGTGACGCGCTAACCGCTGCCGAGGGTCAGGGGTCGCGGCGGCTCAGTACGCGATGAGCTCGCGCAGCGCCGCCAGCAGCCGGCCCTTCGGCGAGTGGAGCGCCTCGAGCGCCTTCGCGAACGGCACCGGTGTGTCGAGCGCGCCCGTCCGCGCGACCGGAGCGTCGAGCCACTCGAAGGCCTCGCGGCCGACCGTGGCCGCGATCTCGCCGCCGAAGCCCCCGCTGAGGGGCGCCTCGTGCAGCACGAGACAGCGGCCGGTCTTCGCCACCGAGCGCACCACGCGCTCGACGTCCCACGGCATCAGCGAGCGCAGGTCGATCACCTCGATCTCGTGGGCCTCGCGCGCGAGCTCGGCCGCGGCCTCGAGCGCCCACGAAACGCCCACTCCATAGCTGACGACCGTGGCGTCGCGGCCCTGGCGAGCGATGCGGGCTTCGCCGATCGGGATCGAGTAGTGGCCCTCCGGCACCCTGCCCCGAGCCGAGCGGTAGAGGAGCTTGTGCTCCAGATACAGCACGGGATTGCCGTCCTCGAGCGCCGCGATCAGCAGGCCCTTGGCATCGTAGGGCGTCGCCGGCGCCACCACCTTGAGGCCGGCCACGGCCGTGAACCACGACTCGACGTTCTGCGAGTGGAACGGGCCCGCCCCGGTCCCGCCGCCGATCGGCGCGCGGATCACCACCGGCACGCGCGCGCCCCAGCGCCAATGGGTCTTCGCCAGGTTGTTGACGATCTGGTTGAAGCCGCAGCTGATGAAGTCGCCGAACTGCATCTCGACCATCGCCACGTGGCCGGTGAGCGCGAGGCCGAGCGCGCAGCCGACCGCCCCCGACTCGATGATCGGCGTGTTGCGGACGCGCGCCTTGCCGAACTCGGCGGCGAAGCCCTCCGTCACCTTGAACACGCCGCCGTACTCGGCGATGTCCTGGCCGAGCAGCACGATCCGCTCGTCGCGCCGCATCGCGGTGCGCAGGCCGTCGCTGATCGCGTCGACGTAGCGCGCCTCGGGCGCCGCGGCTTCGGCTTCAGCCGCGGGCGGCTTCGGCTCGAGCCGGCTCGGCGCGAAGACGTCGGCGAGCTGCTCGAGGACGGTCGAGCGCGGCTCGTCTGCCGCGAGCGCCTCGTCGGCGAGCGCGTCGACGCGCCCCTTGCAGTCGCTGCGGATCGCCGCGAGGCCGGTCGCGTCGAGGAGCCCGCGCTCGACGAGGAAGCTCTCGTAGCGTCGGACCGGGTCCTTGCGGGCCCACTCGTCGAGCCGCTGCTTCGGCACGTAGTCGACGCCCGAAGCCTCCTCGTGGCCGCGCATCCTATAGGTCTTGAACTCGAGCAGCGTCGGCCCGGCCCCCCGCCGCGCGCGCTCGGCCGCCCGGCGCACCGCGCGCACCACGGCGAGCAGGTCGTTGCCGTCGACGACCACCCCCGGCATGCCGTAGCCGATGCCGCGGTCGGCGAGGTGGCTGCACGCATACTGCTCGTGCACCGGCGTCGACAGGCCCCACTGGTTGTTCTCGACCACGAAGATCACGGGCAGCTTCCACACGGCCGCGAGGTTCAGCGCCTCGTGGAAGTCGCCCTCGCTCGTGGCGCCGTCGCCGGTGAAAGCCGCGGCCACGCGCTTCTCCGCGCGCAGCTGCGCCGAGAGCGCGAGGCCGCACGCTACCGGCAGCATCGCGCCCAGGTGGCTGATCATCCCCACGATGCCCTTCTCGAGCATGCCGAAGTGGAAGGTGCGGTCGCGGCCCTTCGTGAAGCCGCCCTCGCGGCCGAGGAGCTGGCGAAACAGGTGCTTCAGGTCGAGATCCCGCCCCGTGAAGACGCCGAGGTTGCGATGCATCGGCAGCACGTAGTCGAGGGGCTCGAGCGCCGTGACCACCCCGGTGGCGATCGCTTCCTGGCCGATGCCGGAGAACCACTTGGAGAGCCGGCCTTGGCGCAGCAGGACCAGCATCTTCTCCTCGATCGTGCGCGGGAGCAGCAGCGCGCGGTAGAGCTGCCGGAGCTCTTCGGGGGTGAAGCCGTCGACGAGGCCGTCGCTCGCAGCCGCCAGGCTCGCCTGCGCGGGATCGTTCATCAAGGACCATTCTCGGCACGCAGGCGCGGCGAGGCAAATGGCCTGCTGGACTTCGCGTTTCCCGCGGGCCATCGCGACGGACGGCTGCCGCAGCGGATAGGCTTGGGCTAGGGAGGGACCCGATGAGCGACCCCAGCCATGACCACGCCCGCCGCGAGCTGCTGCGGCACGCGCTCGCGACGCTCGCCTACCGCGGAGGCAAGGCGGTGCGCGGGGCGCCCGATGCGTTCGCCGCGTTCCACATGTCGGCGACCACCCGCATGCCAGTGCAGATCCTCGCCCACATCGGCGACCTGCTCGACTGGGCGCTGTCGCTCGCGCGTGGCGAGGAAACCTGGCCGGAGTCGTCGACGCGCGCCTGGCCCGACGAGGTGTCGCGCTTCTACGACGGCCTGAAGCACCTCGACGCCGAGCTCGTCGCGCAGGACCCGCGGGGTGCGAGCATCGAGCAGCTGCTGCAGGGCCCGATCGCCGATGCCCTCACTCACGTCGGCCAGCTCGCCCTGCTCCGGGGGCTTGCCGGCTCCCCCGTGCGGGGCGAGAACTACCTCCGCGCCGACATCGCCGCGGGCCGGGTCGGCCCATCGCAGGAGCCGCCTCGCCGCGAGTTCGACTGAGGAGTCAGCGGGCGAGCGCCAGCGCCAGGAACGCGGCGAGCGTACCGAAGACGAAAGCAGCTCCAGCCCAGGCCCGGGTCCCCTTCAGCGAGGCGAGCCCCGCGGCCGTCAGGAGGGCGACGAACGGCATCGCCGCGAGCAGCCGGTTCGCCTGGAGCGGCGCCACGTGGCCCTCGATGACGGCCAGCGTCGCGCCGAGCACGAAGGGGAAGAGGGCGCCCGCCACCAGCAGCCCGCGTGGCCGCGCGCGGAGCCGCACGGCTCCCCACAGCATGAGCGCCACGAACAGGGCGGTCAGCGGGAGCACGTAACGCGCGTGGGAGACGACGAGCTGGTACTCGAGGCCGACGACGCGGGTGAACGAAGCCCCGGCGCAGCGCCAGACGCCCAGGAGCGTCGTCGGGGGGACCCACTGCGGGATCTCGCCGTAGTCGAGCGGCGAGCGGGCGAGGCCGAGAGACGCCGCGGTGGCGACGACCGCGAGCGCGACCCCGGCGACGAGTGCCGCGGCCGCGCGCCGGTCGGGTCGCGTAGCAGGAAACACCGGCAGCAGGATTCCGACGGCGGCAAACGCGGCGACCCCGCTCGCCGCCAGGCCGCCTACCGCGAGTCCCAGGGCGACGGCCAGCGCGCGGTGTCCGTGGCGGTCGAGCGCGGCGGCGAGCCGTAGTGCTATGAGCAGGCTCGAGACGAGCAGTGCCTCGGGCGCCGCCTGTCGGCTCGCGAGCGCGTGGATCGGGGAGAGGGCGACCACGAGGCCAGCCCAGAGCGCCGCCCCTGGCGCCACGAGCTGCGCGGCCACCATGGCGGCCAGCGGGGCGGCGAGCACGCCCGCCGCGGCGGCGGGGACGTGCGGCGCAGCGCCGGAGGCCGCGGCGGCCGGAGCGCCGCGAGCGCGGAGCGAAGGCAGCCGCACGGCGGCCGCGACGAGAACGGACAGGGCCGCGGCGACGGCCAGCGACCGGCGCGCGCCTCTGGCCGCGCGCACGGGATCCACGAAGCTCAGAACGCGACCCGCGCTTTTCTAGACCGGATCGCCCCGGTTTCTGGCACAATAGGCCCGATTGGGTGGGGCCGGTCGCCGGTTTGCCTGAGGCCCAGGCGGGGCGCCAACAGATGGGGAAGTCGAAACAACGGCCCGAGCCGTCCGTGCTTGTCGCGCTTCTGCTCCTGCTCGCCAGTGCGGGGGCAGCCGCCGACGATCCCTCCTCGCTGGCCGCAGCCAACCTCCCGCTGCTCGAGGGCATCGTGCTCGAGATTCCCGACAGCGACGCGACGACCCTGCGGCTCATGGCCGAGCGGGATCCTCGTGCGCTCGGGCCGCTGTCGATCGGTACGCCGGATGCCGGGCTCTTGCTCAACCCCGTGCCCTTCCCCGAGGGGCCTTTCTGGAAGCTGCGCGAGCCGGGCGAAGCCTGGGCTACCGACGAGACGATCGACTTCATCGTGACTGCGATCGAGGCCGTGGAAGCACGCTACCCGGGCTCGCCGCGACTCGTGATCGGGGATCTCAGCAACCCCAGGGGCGGCCGGATCGACCGGCACCGTTCGCACCAGGCCGGCCGGGACGCGGACATCGGCTTCTACTACCTTCAGGGCGAGGCCGGGACGTTCCGTGCGCTGCGGAAGGACCTGGACGCTCCCCGCACCTGGGCACTGGTGCGGGCGCTGGTGGCCGAAACGGACGTCGAGCGCATCTTCATCGACCGATCGGTGATCAAGCTGCTCTACGACCAGGCGGTCCTGGAAGGTGACGACCGCGGGTGGCTGGCCGACATCTTCGGCCGCACCAGCGAGAAGGGGATCATCCAGCACGAGCGGCGGCACAAGGACCACCTCCACGCCCGCTTCTACAACCGGCGGGCACAGGAGCACGGCCGCATCGTCTACCCGGTGCTGGTCGAGTCCGGAGTGGCGCCGCCACCCACGCTGCGTCACCGCGTGAGGCGCGGCGAGACGCTCGGATCGATCGCGCGCCGCTACCGGACGAGCGTTACGGCCATCCGTCACGCGAACGGCCTCAAGAGCACGCGGGTGAGGGCCGGACGCTCGTACACCATCCCTATCCGCAAGGCGCCGGTCGACAGCGGACCCGTGGTCGTGCCGCCTCGCCGGCTCCCGCCCGAGCTCTCGGCGCGCGCCCTCGTGACCGACTGAGCGTCCCTTCAACGCCCCTTCGGGAACATCGCCATCAAGAGCCCGAAGCCCGCCGCGGCGGCGCACGCGTAGCGAGCCATCTCCCAGCGCCCCGCGGGCCGGTCGAGGCTGTCACTCATGCTCAGGCCCGGGTCCAAAGGCGCGGTCTCAGAAAGCCGGCTCGAGGAGTACAGGAAGCCGAGTATCCCGAGGACCAGAAGGCCGCCACCGAGGTTCCGCATGGCGCATCTTACCGCGCTGCCCGGGCCGCGTTATCATCCATCGGATGGCGGCACGGGAAGGACGCAGGCGGGGCGGCCGGGTTTCTGCGCTCGCTAGCGTCGCCGCGGCCGGGCTCGCGGTTCTCGCGACGTTCTCGGCGCTCGGCGCGAGCCCGGGCGTGGACGGGGTCCTGCCGATCGACGTGACGCCCGTCGTGCTCGACCCGGCGGACCCGGCCCGCGTGTCGATCGGCCCGCTTCAGTACCTCGGCGGGTTGTGGCTGCACGCGGACGATCCTCGCTTCGGCGGCCTCTCGGACCTGCGGGTGAGCAAGGACGGCGAACGCCTGGCCGCGGTCTCCGACTGCGGGAACGGTCTCACCGCACGGCTCAGCTACGACGATTCCGGCCGTCTGGTGGGCCTTGCCGATGCCCGGCTCGTGGCCCTGACGAACCCCCGCGGCGGCGCGCTGACCGCGGACGAGATCGACGCCGAGAGCCTGGTGGCGATTCCCGGGGGCGACCTGGAGGTCGGCTTCGAGGGCCGTGGCCGGGTCCAGACCTACGGACCCGGGTTTGCGGGGCCAGCGAGAACGCGGGGGGCGCCGGGCGCGCTCGCGGAGTGCGGCCGCAACGGCGGGCTGGAGCTGATGGCCGACATCGGCGGGGGAAGACGGCTCTTGGTGTGCGAGACGCGACGCGAGCCCTCGAGCACCGTTCCCGCCTGGGTCGGCGGGAGCGAGGGCTGGCAGGAGCGCGTCTACCCGCTGACGTTCGACCGCGGCTGGGCGGGGGAGCCGTTCCGGCCCACGGGCGCCGCCCGTCTTCCGAACGGCGATCTGCTGGTCGTCGAGCGCCGTTTCCCGCCCCTGGCGGCCCGCTTCGTGCGCCTGCACCGCGACACGCTCGACGGCCGGGGCGCGCTCGAGCCTCGCGAGCTCGCACGGCTCGAGCCGCCGCTGACGCTCGACAACTTCGAGGGCGTGGAGGTCCGGCAGGACGCGCGGGGCCGGACGCTCGTCTACGTGTTGTCGGACGACAACAACTGCGCGAAGCGCCCGGGCGTGTCCCGAGTCGGCGTGCAGCGAACGCTGCTGCTGCTATTCGTTCTCGTGGGCTGAAGGCTCAGCCCGCGAGCGCCATCGACGCGGTGACGGTCGGCTGCGAGCGCCGCACCAACCCGAGCCGCTTCATCTTCTCGTGCAGCGTGGTGGGAAGCACGCCGAGCGCCTGGGCCGCCCGCCGCTGGTTACCCCCGGTCGCGCGCAACGCCTCCTCGATCAGGCGACGCTCGTAGGCGTCCACGAGATCCCTGAGCGTCACGCGTGGCCCGCTTGCATGGAACTCCATTGCGCCCCCCGGTCCTGCCCTTGCCGGAAAAGACGCCGGTGGCGGCCAAAAGGTTTCACGAAAGGTTCGCGCAGGACTCTCGACCTCACGGGAAGGGGGTAGCATAGGCCGATGAAGACGATGGCCATCGTGAATCGCATCCACAACTTCGGGGCGGGACCGGCGGTGCTGCCGCTGCCCGTGCTGGAGCGGGTGCGTGCGGAGCTCCTGGACTGCTCCGATACCGGGATGTCCATCCTGGAGATGAGCCACCGCTCGGCGGCCTTCGAAGCCATCATCCAGAAAGCCGAGGCCGACCTGCGCGCGCTCGTCGGGTGGGGGCCGGACTACGCCGTGATCTTTCTCCAGGGCGGCGCGTCGCTGCAGTTTGCGATGGTGCCGCAGAACCTGCGAGCGTCCGGCGCTTCGGCGGACTACCTGATCTCGGGGCACTGGTCCAAGGCCGCCCTCAAGGAGGCCGACAAGGCTGGCCGCGCGCGCACCGCGGCCTCCACCGAGGGCAGCGGGTTCGACCGCGTCCCCACGCAGGCCGAGCTGGAGCTCGACCCGCGGGCCGCCTACCTGCACTTCACCTCGAACAACACGATCTATGGAACCCAGTGGGGGGCCCCGCCCGAACCGCCGCCCGGGGTGCCGCTCGTTTGCGATGCCTCGTCCGACGCGCTCAGCCGCCCGATCGACGCCGCGCGCTACGGCCTGCTCTACGCGGGCGCGCAGAAGAACCTGGGCCCGGCCGGCGTCACGCTGGTGGTGGTGCGGCGCGACCTCCTGGAGCGGACTCCCGACGGGTTGCCGGCCATGCTCGACTACCGGCTGATGGCGGAGCACCGCTCGCTCTACAACACGCCGCCCACCTTCGCGATCTATGTCGTGGGTCTCGTGCTCGCGTGGCTTCGCGAGCTCGGCGGGCTTGCGGCCATGGCCGAGCGCAACGAGGCGAAGGCCGCGCTCCTCTACGACGCGATCGACGAAAGCGACGGGTTCTACCGCGGCCACGCGCAGCCCGGCAGCCGTTCGCGGATGAACGTGACGTTCCGGCTCCGAGACGCCGCGGCCGAGAAGGCGTTCCTGGAGCAGGCGCAGGCCGAGGGCCTCGACGGGCTCAAGGGACACCGTTCGATTGGCGGGGTGCGCGCGTCGCTCTACAACGCCTGTTCGCGGGAGTCGGCCGCGGCGCTCGCGGCGTTCATGCGCGAGTTCCGGCGTCTTCGCGGCTGATGCGCCCTTGACGGACGCGCGCCTCGGCGAGCTGGGCTTCGACGCGGGGCACGCGGCCGCGTTCGCGCCCTTTGCCGCGGCGGGCCTCCTCGCCGGGCGCGTGGCGATGGGACACGCGCGCACCTTGCGCGTGCTGACCGCGGACGGCGAAGCGCCCGCCGAAGCGGCAGGCAGCCTCAAGCATCAGGCCCGCGGCCCGCAAGACTTGCCGGCGGTGGGGGACTGGGTGGCGTTGCAGCCGCGCGACGGCGAGGGCGGATTCGTGATCCAGGCGATCCTGCCGCGGCGCACCGCGTTCGTGCGCCGGGCCGCCGGCGCGCGGGCGGTGGCGCAGGTGCTCGCGGCCAATGTCGACACCGTGTTCCTGGTGATGGGCCTCGACGGCGACTTCAACCCGCGCCGGATCGAGCGAGCGCTGGTGCTCGCCTGGTACAGCGGAGCGTCGCCCGTGGTGCTGCTGAACAAGGCCGACCTGGCCGTGGACGTCGAAAGTATGCGTGCCGAGATCGAACGGGTCACGCCGGGCGTTCCGGTGTGCGTCGTCGCCGCCAAGCCCGGGCAAGGGCTCGAGGCGCTGTCGCCGTGGCTCGTGCCCGGGCGCACCGTGGCGCTCCTCGGGTCGTCGGGAGTCGGCAAGTCGACGCTCGTGAATAGACTGCTGGGCCGCGAGAAGCAGGCGACCCGCGAAGTGCGCGAGGGCGACCAGCGCGGGCGCCACACCACGACCCACCGCGAGCTGATCGAGCTGCCCGGCGGCGCGCTGCTGATCGACACGCCGGGCCTGCGCGAGCTGCAGCTGTGGTCGGACGGCGCGGGCCTGGAGGCCGCGTTCGAGGACGTGAGCGCGCTCGCCGCCTGCTGCCGTTTCACCGACTGCGGCCACGGCAGCGAGCCCGGGTGCGCGGTCGTGGCCGCGGTCGGGGCGCAGCAGCTCGACCCGGCGCGGCTCGCGAGCTACTTGAAGCTACAGGCCGAGCTGCGGGCGCTCGAGATCCGCGAGGACCCGTTGAAGCGCCGCACCGAGCGTGGCCGCTGGAAGGCGATCCACAGGTCCTTACGGCAACCCAAGCGGGGGTAAGCCAAGAGACCCAGCCTGAAGACGTTCAGCGGCGGCGCGTGGGTTACGATGCCGTGATGCCGGTCCGCTACGACGCGATCCTCGTGGTTTCCTTCGGCGGGCCGGAGGGAACGGACGACGTGATGCCGTTCCTCGCGAACGTCGTGCGCGGCAAGAACGTCCCCGCCGAGCGCCTGAGCGAGGTGGCCGCACACTACGAGCACTTCGGTGGCGTGAGCCCGATCGGCGCGCAGGCGCGTGCGCTCGTGGCGGCGCTCGAGCACGAGCTCGCCGCGCACGGGCCGCGCCTGCCGGTGTACCTGGGAAACCGCAACTGGCACCCGCTGCTCGCCGACACGCTCCGGCGGATGGCCGATGGCGGCGTCTCGCGCGCGCTCGCGTTCTTCACCTCGGCCTACGGCTCGTACCCGGGCTGCCGGCAGTATCTGGAAGACATCGCGCGGGCCCGCGCCGCGGTCGGGGAGCGCGCGCCGCAGCTCGACAAGCTGCGGGCGTTCTACAACCACCCCGGCTTCGTCGAGCCGCTCGTGGAGCTCGTCGCCGCCGCCTTCGGACGGATCCCGGAGCCGCGCCGCGCCGAGGCGCGCCTCGTGTTCACCGCCCACAGCCTCCCGCGCGTGCTCGCGGCCGCCTGCGAGTACGAAGCCGAGCTCCGCGACACGGCCGCGCTCGTGGCGTTCCCGCTCGGGCGCCCGCAGTACTCGCTCGTGTACCAGAGCCGCAGCGGTCCGCCCAGCCAGCCGTGGCTCGAGCCCGACATCGTCGATCACCTGCGCGCGCTCGCCCGGGAAGGGGTACGCGACGTCG
>Ga0247727_10013043_pt1 | contig 14104 bp, 10 predicted proteins | sample WisWelCaveWW1625_FD_202498 | JGI IMG/M metagenome (GOLD analysis project Ga0247727, IMG submission 202498) | Biofilm microbial communities from Wishing Well Cave, Virginia, United States - WW16-25 | ecosystem: Environmental > Aquatic > Deep subsurface > Groundwater > Cave microbial mat | place... | reverse complement strand
CGGTTTTTTAGCTGCGCGATCCCTTCCGTAGACAAAAACAGGGACGGGTTAATGTCGGAACCGATAAAAAAAGCAACCCTCTCTGATCCCACCCATCAAATACCCTTCAAAACAAAAAGCCCTGGCAGTACCCATCATCCAAGATTTCCCTGGAGGCTTTCCCCGTGAAAAGCTCGTTGGAAGCTCCTTCTCCAGCTGTTTTTCCAGCCAAATCCACCCACTGGAAGGATCGAGGAACCAAAAGACTCTTGTGGAGATATTGCCTTCGTTAATTCAGTCTCAGGTCCGTCAATAGATTATGGGTCAGACATTGCCGATGGAAGTTGAATGTTGAAAGTTGAAGGTGGGCGGCCTGTCGGAGGGCCTCTTCAGGAATCCATTTTTTTAATATTCGGCTTTCAACTTTCAACACCATATGGCAGATAACAGGCTCGCATGCTGACTACGACCATTTGGATCAGTTTCTTGGGCGCCGTTGTCATGATGCTGCTGCCGGCTGAACGCAAAGATTGGATCCGCTGGACCGCGCTTTCCATTGCTCTCGCAGGTCTTCTGGTGGGTTTGAAGTTCTACTTTCTCTACAATGTGGAGCAGGGCGGATATCAGTTTGGTAATGGCGCCGGAGTGGCATGGGTGCCACAGCTTGGGATCCAGTTCAAGGTGGGGGTGGATGGGATCAGTCTTCCGTTGGTTGTATTGACAGGGTTCATTGCACTGACCGGCGTCCTGTTTTCATGGAATATCGAGGAGCGCGTGAATGAATTTTTCGCGTTTTTCTTTGTTCTGATTGGTGGTGTGTACGGAGTCTTCCAGGCGCTGGATCTGTTCCTGCTGTTTGTCTTCTACGAAATCGCGATTGTCCCCAAATACTTCATCATCGCCATCTGGGGAAGCACGCGAAAGGAGTATGGGGCCATGAAGCTGGTGCTTTACAGTTTTGCCGGCAGCGCCCTGGTTTTCATCGGGGCTCTGGCGCTTTATTGCGTTGCAGGCCTGAACACATTCGACCTGGAAAGACTGGCGGATGCAAAATTTCCTGTGGACTTCCAAATCTGGGCGTTTCCTCTTGTTTTTGTCGGCTTTGCCGTTCTGGCGGGCATGTGGCCTTTCCATACGTGGGCGCCAACAGGTCACGTGGCGGCTCCCACGGCTGCATCCATGTTGCTTGCCGGTGTGGTGATGAAACTGGGCGCTTACGGTTGTTTGCGTGTGGCGATGATGCTCTTCCCTGCGGGAATGAATGCCACCGGCTTTCTTCCACTTCCGACCATGGATCTGCTGTGCTTCTGGAATTGGGGGAGCGAAGCCGTGCAATATTTCAACTGGCTGGAAATCCCATTTTTCTGGAAGTGGACGATTGCGGTGATTGCAACCATCAATATTCTTTATGGCGCCATGATTGCTCTTGTGCAGCGTGATTTCAAATTTGTGATCGGTTATTCCAGCGTGAGCCATATGGGTTTTGTGCTGCTTGGATTCGCCACGTTGAATCTCACGGGCCTCACGGGCGCGGTGATGCAAATGTTTTCGCATGGCATTGTGGCCGGGCTTTTGTTCGCGGTGGTTGGACGAATGGTTTATGAGCGCACGCACACGCGCGAGTTGAACGAGCTGGGTGGGCTCATCAAGGCCATGCCTTTTACAGGCGTGATTTTCATTATCGCGGGACTGGCTTCCATGGGGTTACCCGGATTCAGCGGGTTTTTCGCGGAGTTGCTGGTCGTGATCGGGGTTTGGAATAGCTTTCCATGGCTGCTGGTTGTGATCGGATTGGGAATCATCGTCACCGTTGTCTATACGCTCCGCGCCATTCACAAGGCGTTTTTTGGAGATCGTCGGGGCGATCTGACAAAATGGGAGCACATCACCCCCATTACCTGGCCGGAAAAGGTGGCAAGTCTCATTCTGGTGGCGCTCCTGGTGATTGTGGGATTGTATCCCCCCATTCTGATGAACATGGTGGAGCGGTCTTCGGGGCAGTTGTTAAGCCATATGCAGCGGACAACCTCGCTTCACATTGCATCACAATGAAATCCATGGACATCATCAGCATCATCGGCTTGCTGACACCGGAGATTGTTCTTTCGGGCTGCACCTTTGTTGTTCTGCTTGTGGATATTCTCTTTCTGAGGAGGCAATCGGTTGAAGAGCGTCACCGGTTCCTGGGTAAAAGTATCCTGGGCGGACTGGCGGTTGTTTTCTGGCTTTATGTTCTCCAGTTAAAACTCGATGAAACTGCCGTGATTGGCAACGGGATGTTTGTGGTGTCCAACTTGAATACCGTCTTCAAGCTGGTGGTCATTGGGCTGGTTTTTGTCACAGTGCTGATTGGCATCGACACCCCCTATTCCGCTCATGTGGGGGAATATTATGGAATGATTTCGTTTTCCGCGCTGGGGATGGTGTTTCTGATTTCCAGCGAGGATCTGTTGATGATTTTCGTGGCGCTGGAGCTGATCAGCCTGACGTTGTATGTATTGACGGCTTTTCAAAAAGGGGCCCGGCGTTCGGTCGAAGCCGGATTGAAATACTTCGTGTTTGGCGGCCTTTCAGCGGCATTCCTTTTGTTCGGGCTCAGTTATATTTATGGCGCCACGGGACATACCAGTTTGAGGGAAATCTCCATGACCTTGAGGCCGGAGCACCTTCCCCAGGTTCCAATGAAGATTTTGAATATTGGAATCCTTTTCGCCCTGGCGGGGCTGGGTTTTAAAATCGCAGCGGTTCCGTTCCATCTGTGGGCGCCGGATGCGTACGAGGGCGCGCCCACTCCGGTTGCCGCCTTGATCGCAACCGGCTCCAAAGTTGCCAGTTTTGTGGCCCTTACCAAATTGCTCATGGGTGGATTATCCGGGGTGGCTGGAAACACCCTTTCCTGGCCCACTCATTGGCAGTCCGGTTGGACGGTTACAGTTGCCATCATCGCTGTATTGAGCATGGGGCTTGGAAATTTTGCGGCCATCATCCAGACCAATGTGAAGCGCCTGCTTGCTTATTCGAGCATTGCTCATGCAGGCTACATCCTCGTGGCCGTTGTGGCTGTCAACAGCGCCGGTGTATCCGCGCCCATCAGCGCCCCCGCGATTTATTTTTACATACTTATTTACGCGCTGACGAATGTGGGCGCCTTTGGCGTCATTAATGCAATCGCCTCCAAAACGGGTGGAGATGATTTTGCGCACTTCACCGGCATGGCCCGGCGCGCTCCATTTCTTTCGCTGCTTTTGCTTGTATTCATGCTTTCGCTGGCAGGCATCCCTCCGCTGGCCGGGTTCTTCGGCAAATTTTATCTTTTTGCGGCGGCGGTTCAGGCTGATTCACAAAATCTCGGCCTCCTCTGGCTGGTGGCGTTCGCCATCGCGATGAGCGCCGTGTCCCTTTACTATTACCTCAAGTTGATGAAGCAGGTTTACGTATTGCCTGCCGCGGATTCACAGGAGATCCACTCTTCGCTCACTCAACGCACGACACTTGGCCTGGTTTGTCTGGCAGTGATTCTGCTGGGTGTTTTCCCGGGCACAGTCGTCGGGATTTTCCAAAATCTGTACAATTAACTTTCGATTTTCAGATCCTTGAGTTTACGATGCAGGGTTCTTCGGCTGATGCCAAGCAGTGGCGCGGCACGACTGATGTTTCCACCAGCTTGCTTCAATGCCTGACGGATCAGGCGTTGTTCGGTTTCTGCAAGGTTCAAGACGATCCCCCCTCGTTCTGTCAGGGATGCCGTGGGCGCTTCCACTTCACGCAATTCCATGGGCAGATCCCGTGTGACAAGCCGCTCTCCCCGGCCCATCACCACCATGCGATGAATCACATTGCGCAGCTCACGCACGTTCCCTTTCCATGGGTATTGAAGAAAGATCTGCATCACATCCGGAGCAAATCCCTGGATCTTTTTTCCGCTTTCCCGGCAGTATTCCTTCAAAAATTGTCCCGCAAGAATTGGGATATCCTCGCGCCGCTCGCGCAAAGGCGGCAGTCGAATGGAGATCACGTTCAGCCGGAAAAAGAGGTCTTCGCGGAATTTTCCTTCTGCAACCATCTTTTTTAAATCACGATTCGTGGCCACGATCACGCGGGTGTCTGTTTGGATCGTTTTGCTCCCACCCACGCGTTCAAACTCACGGGTTTCCAGCACGCGCAAAATTTTGACCTGGATGGAGGTGTCGATTTCACCGATCTCATCCAGAAACAGGGTGCCGCCATCAGCGATTTCGAATCGTCCCTGACGTCTTTCAAAGGCCCCGGTGAAAGCGCCCCGTTCATGTCCAAAAAGCTCGCTTTCAAGCAGGTTGGTGGAAAGCGCGGCGCAGTGCACTGCAATAAATTTACCCTGGGAGTGTGGACTTAGATGATGAATCGCATGGGCGGCCAGTTCCTTGCCGGTGCCACTTTCTCCTTCCAGCAACACCGTGGCACGCGACGGCGCGACCTGTTTTATCATCTCCAGGACATCCTGGATGGCAGGAGATTCACCCGCGATGGTGTGGAGACCATAACGACCGTCCAATTGCTGCTGTAACTGAACATTTTCCACTTCCAGGCTTCGTGCTTTGAGCAACCGGGCAATTCGAATCTCGAGCTCGTCAAGCTGAAGACGTCCTTTGGAAATATAATCGTCGGCTCCACGCTTCATGGCTTCCACGGCCACTTCCTCCGAACCATAGGCGGTCATCAGAATGCAAATGGGTGGATGTGCAAGAGCCCTGGCCCGCTGAATCAGCTGGAAGCCGTCGTCACCCGGCAAACGCAAATCGGCGAGGAGAACATCAAACCTTTCTCTGGTCAGCAACTCCAATCCGGATTTTGAGTCTTCCGCCAGGTAAACCTCGTAACGTTCTTCGAGAGCCGCGCGCAAGCCCTCGCGGGAAGGCTTTTCATCATCCACGATCAGCAGGATCGGTTTCATGCGGCTTCCCGACTTTGTGATTTGGAGGAGGATGCTTCACCTTCCAGCAACCGGATCCGCTTTTCCGCTGTTGGCAGAAAGATGCGAAAAGTAGTGCCTCTTCCCTCCTCGCTGCTCACCTCCATCGTCCCGCCGTGTTCCCGTACCACGCGTTGCACAATCATCAAACCAAGGCCGCTCCCCTCCGTTTTGGTTGTGAAATAAGGTTCAAATATGTGTTGAAGAGTTTCCGGTGGGATGCCACCACCGGTATCACGCACGGTGATCAATACACGGTCCTCATGGATCTCGGTATGCACATGGAGGATGCCTCCCTTTGTCATTGCCTGAAGGCTGTTCCGGATGATGTTGAAGAAAACCTGTTTCATCTGGTCACCATCGGCAAGAATCTGTGGCAGATCGCGAGCCAGTTCCCTTTCAACAAGGACATCGCGATTGGCAATTTCGGGTTGGAGGACCTCAAGCACCTGAAGCATGATTTCATTGATGGCGCGAGGTTCCAGGTTGGGGCGGATGGGGCGCACCGCCTTGAGAAACTGATTCACGACCTCATCCAAACGGGCAATTTCTCCTGAACAGACTCGAATGAGATCTTCCAGCTTTTTACGATGAGGGGCATCCAGATGTCGAAGCTCCCGCTCGATGAGTTGCATGTAGATGTGCAGTGAATTCAATGGATTTCCAATCTCATGGGCGACACCGGCAGCCAGGGTCGTGACTGCGCCAAGACGGTCCGATTCGGCATTGAGAGCAGCCCGGCGATGCGCCTCGGTCACATCACGGATGATCAGGAGCAGATTCGGTTCAGATGTGGAATCCTGGTGAATGGCGCTGACGTGAATCTGGAGAAACCGGTGTTGAGGGTAAAATACTTCCATATCGTGGAGAACGGCAGCCGGCGGTTTTTGATTCTTCGGGTTATCCCCCAGCGCCTTCCAGAAGGGGTCCGGCAGATGCCGACGAAGTGAATCACCGGGACCAAAATCCGCACCAAGCCCCAACAATTCCCGTGCCGCACGATTGAGATAAAGCGCCCGGTGATTACCGCCAAGAACCAGAATGCCTTCATCCAGGGCATGAAACACGGTTTCGAGAAAGCCCTTCTCCTGGGCCAGTCGCGAGACAATCGAAGCCACGCTCTTGGCATCGAGACGATCCATCTTCCCGATCAATTTCTCAATGAATGTCGGTTTCACCCGATTTACATCCAGCCACGACGTTTGAAGTAAACCACACAACTGATTGTTGAAACGAGCGTCAACACAACTGCGCCAATGTAACCCCACTTGCTATGGAGTTCCGGCATCCCCTGAAAATTCATGCCATACCATGTGCCAATGATAATAATCGGTGTGGTGATGACGGTGAAAAGTGTGAGCACCTTTACCACTTCACTGGTGCGGTTGGAAGCCATGCCCAGATAAAGCTGCATGGTGCTGCTCAGTGAGTCACGAAACATGTCAGCCATCTGATTGTGACGGACAAGATGGTCACAAATGTCACGATAATAGGGAACCATCTGCGATCGTATGATCTTGAATTCACTCCGCGCAAACCGGCTCAAAACTTCCAGTTGCGGACCTATCACCCGTGAAAGATGCAATACCTCCCTGCGGAGTTGCATGACCCGGTTGATGGTGCCCACGGCCGTTCCGCCCTCCAGCACAAGCGCCTCGACTTCGTTGACATCATCTCCAAATTCGTGAAGCACCGGCAGATAGTTGTTCACAAGCTCATCAAGGATCGAATGGGCCACGCGGTCACTGCCACGCGCCGCCTGAGCGGTTTTGCCGCAACGATCCAGTGTTGCCTGGATGCTTTTCAGTGGTTCGCGATGCCAGGTAACGAGGAAATTTTTTCCAAGGAACAGGTTCAGCTCGGTTGTACGGAAGTTTTCATCCTTGCGATTGAAATCCACAGCATGAATCACCATGAAAAGATAGCCATCGTATTCTTCAACCTTGGGAAGCTGGCTTACCGCTACACAATCCTCAATGGCCAGCGGGTGAAACTGAAAAATCCCCTCCAATACGTGTTTGGATTCCTCCGGAGTCGGATTCTCCAGGTCAACCCAGACATGGACACCCTCATCTCTCAGCAGCATGGGAACGGTCGACAAATCCATGTCCCGTTCCACCAGCTTCCCTTCGGCAAAGACGAACGAGTGCGCCATGCAATGGTACGTACAAGAAACCATCGGAGATGGCAATTCCGATGATGCAAGCATTGACGCTGTGTTTCGCAAGATGCTAGAAATCAGCCCACGCCATGAATTACAAGGATACCCTGAATTTGCCGAAGACCGACTTCCCCATGAAGGCGAACCTCGTTCAGCGGGAACCGGAAATTCTCGCCCATTGGGAGAAAAATCATCTGTATGCACAAATTCAGGAGGCACGCAAAAATGCCGGGGAGACTTTCATTCTTCACGATGGTCCGCCCTTCGCCAATGGAGACGTTCACATGGGGACCGCCCTGAATAAGATCCTGAAGGACATTATTGTGAAATACAAAACCATGACCGGATATCGGGCGCCCTACGTCCCGGGATGGGATTGCCACGGGCTACCCATTGAATTTGCCGTGGTGAAAAACCAGGCCGGCCTGACACCCGTTCAGATCCGTCAAAAGTCCGAGGAATTCGCGCGCAAATACATCGACGTTCAGCGACGTCAGTTCAAACGCCTGGGTGTTCTGGGCGACTGGGAAAAGCCCTACCTCACGCTGGACAGGAAATACGAAGCCGACATCCTGCGTGTATTTGGTGAGATGGTGGGGAAAGGGATCGTTTATCGGGGCATGAAACCGGTTTATTGGAGCACGGGATGTCAAACAGCGCTCGCAGAGGCCGAAGTCGAGTATCTGGAGAAGGAATCGCCTGCTATTTATGTGAAATTTGAAGTGGTGAAAATGTCGCCGAAGACTTCGATCATCATCTGGACAACAACTCCATGGACGCTCCCTGCCAATCTGGCTGTGGCGATTCATCCGCGGTTGGCTTACTCAATCTATCAATTGGGTGATGAGCGGGCGATTCTTTGCAATACTTTACCCTCATCGACCTGCCAAAAATTAAAAGCAAACCCCATTGCCAACGCCTCTCTCGAAGCTGATTCCCTTTTGAAATTAAAACTGAAACATCCATTTTTGGACCGGGATGTTCCGGTTCTTGCAGGTGATTTTGTCACCGCCGACACGGGAACGGGGTGTGTTCATATTGCTCCCGGCCATGGACTTGATGACTACAATCTTGCAAAGCATCTGGGTTTGCTGTCTCCGGTGGATGACTGCGGAAAATTCACACCGGAATGTGGGGTGCCTGGAATGGTTGGCAAGTATGTGTTTGAGGCCAATGCGGATGTCATCGCCTTGCTCCGGTCAAATAGCGCACTGGTGTTTGAAGAAACCATTCAACACAGCTATCCTCATTGCTGGCGTTCGAAAACGCCCGTCATCTTTCGTGCTGTCGAACAATGGTTCATCCTGGTGGATGCCTTGAGGCAACAGGCCTTGAAAGCGATTGATGAGGTGAACTGGATCCCCGCCTGGGGCAGGAATCGCATCAGAGGAACAGTCGAGTCCAGGCCTGACTGGTGTATCTCGCGTCAACGCTCATGGGGTGTTCCTCTGCCGATTTTTTATCGCCCGGATGGCGGGGCAATTCTCGATAAACAGGTGGTGGATCGGGTTGCTGACCTTGTTGAAGAGCATGGCGCCAATATCTGGTTTGAGCTGAGCGCCGACGAGCTTGCTCGCCGGCTGGGTTTGCCTGACGGTGTCAGTAAACGCAATGATACGCTGGATGTCTGGATTGATTCAGGCTCTTCGCATCGTGCCGTGCTCAAGCGTCACCCGGAGCTGCGTTTTCCATCAGATGTTTATCTTGAGGGCAGTGATCAGCATCGTGGATGGTTTCAATCTTCACTCCTGCTCAGTGTTGCTGTGAATGATGGAAAACCACCCTATCGCACCGTGATCACCAATGGGTTTCTGGTGGACATGGATGGAAAAAAAATCAGCAAGTCATCGACTTATGAGAAACCGAAAGATGCGGAGTCATTCGTAAGTCGTTATGGCGCCGACATTGTGCGGCTTTGGGTTGCAAGCGAAAACTATCAAGAGGATGTGCCTCTTTCAGAAGAAATTTTCAAACGGGTGGGAGACACTTATCGTTCCATCCGCAACACGTTTCGGATCCTGCTGGCCAATCTTTATGATTTCGACCCCGTAAAGGATGCCGTTGATCTTTCCAGGAGCGGTTTGAGACAATCCCCCCTCCTTGATAAGGAGGGGTTGGGGGAGGTTCATTCACTTGCAATCGATCGCTGGATCCTGAGCAGGTTCCAATCACTCATTGAAGAAGCACACAAAGCATACGAGGAGCATGAATTCCACAAGGTGTACCATGCGATCAACACTTTTTGTGTGGTCGAGATTTCCTCGCTTTACGTCGACATCACCAAAGATCGAATGTACTGCGATGAATCAGATTCTCCCCGCCGTCGCGCCACACAAACAATGATGTACCATCTGGTAAATTCACTCGCGCGCCTTCTGGCGCCGGTACTAAGTTTTACCTCGGAAGAAGCCTGGGGATTTTTGAATGATGATGGTAAGAGTGTCCATCTCCAGATGATGCCTCAACCGGAAAAGGCGTACATGAATCCGGAGCTGGAGATGCGCTTCGAAAAATTTCTGAAGCTTCGCATGTTGGTTGCGGCCGAACTGGAGAAGTCCCGTCAGGCAAAAGAGATCGGGAAAAGTATCGATGCGCGCATCATCCTCCAACTCACCAGCGAGAGCGAACTGAACTCTCTGCGTGGCGCCGAGGAATTTTTGGCCGAGTTTTTCATTGTGTCACAGGTGGAATTGAAAGCCGGCCCGGCGGATGCGGTCCAGGTAGTGAAGCCTGTTGGCAGGAAGTGCGCCCGTTCGTGGCGGTGGGATGAGACCGTCGGCCAGGATCCGGATTATCCGGACCTCAGCCTGCGCGATGCGAAAGCGGTGCGTACTTTCCAGGCAGCAGGAAAGGTTTGAGGCAGGCTTTACTTCTTGAGCAGCTTTTCCAGCTCAGGATCATTTTCCATCCCCAGTTCCAGAGCTTTCCTGTAGTGTCTCCGCGCCAGTTCAATGGAGGGAGGCATCTGTGAGGCGAAAACGACCGCCAGGTTAAAGTGGGCATCCCCATAATTGGGCTGCAGTTCAATGGCCTTGAGCAGTTCCTTTTCAGCCGCCTCCTGATATCCCTTCTGGCTGTAGGTAATGCCCAGATAATTATGGGTTTCGTGATTGTTCGGATTGATGGCAATGGCTCGCGTCAGATCGCCAATAGCTTCATCAAGTCTATTTTGCTGGTAATGCACGATGCCCAGCACCGAGAGGGAAAAGGAATCATGTGGATCAATCGCAAGAGCGGTCTGAAGAGCTTTTTCTGCTTCGTCAATTTTATCCTGACGGAAACGGATGACGCCCAGGTTGGACAGAGCGAAGAGATTGCTCGGCTCGCTTTGAAGGATTTGCTCATATTTGGCGGCGGCGCCCTGCATGTCGCCCTTGGAAAAGAGCCTCTTGGCATCGTCGGCGAGAAGAGTGTTGTCGCCGCTGAGCCTTGAGCTTGGACCGGAACCGGAAGTGGCGCCACGGCCGGCGGTCACCACACCTGTGAGCTTGCGGGAATCATCACCACTTGCACGAAGACCAGCTCCCGGAGTTCTTAACAATTGGCGTTCCTCCTCCGAAAGAGGAGCGAGTGGTGTTTGGAGAACTTCCAGTTGGGCGCGAATGGCCTCTGTGCGGGAACCAAGCTCTCTCAACTCCCTGGCAAGCGAATCACGGGCGGCCATACGCCTTGCATCTTCCTGGAACTGGCGGTCCACGATGGCGCGCAGCAACGCGTTTTCCTTTTGAAGTGTCTGCAGAGCCTCCGAGCTCACATCGGAAGCAGCGGTCGACGTCGCCGTTTTCAGCTGCATCCTGGTTTCCTCCAGATCCTTTCTGAGAGTCTCGTTGGCTCGCCGCAGATTCTCGTTTTCCTGTTGCGCAACCTTCAACCCGGTCTGGGCCTTGATCAGATCCGCCTTTAAAGCAGCAATGTCTTCGGCCCCGGTGGGAAGATTTCTGAGTTTGGCTTCAGCATCCGACAGTTGTTCCTTGAGGGAACCATTTTCCTTGAGGAGGGCCTGGACGCGTTCGTCACCGCCGGATTGTGCAACTTTTAAATCTTCTTCCGCCCTCTTGAGACGGCTTTCGAGATCGCCTTTTTCATCCTGAACCTTGCGAAGTTCGTCGCGGGCACGCTGGAGTTCGCGTTCAAGATAGGTGACCCGGTCTGAAGCACTCGCATCCGACGGAGGAGCGGTGGCGGTTCCGGACGAAGACGCTGATTCTGGTTGCATGGGCACCGGTTCCGGTGTCGATGACGCGGGCACAGCGCCGCGGGGCACCGTATTGATTGGAGGTGTTGAATCGACAGGCTCTGGCGCCGGAGCGGCTTCTTCGGAGGGAATCTGGCCGCCGTCCTTGACAATATGTTCAGCGCAATACTTGGTACGATAGGTGATGATATTTGGATTCCAATCCGGCGCAGTCCGCGCGATTTGCCGGAGAATTTTCAGAGCCTCGCTGTATTTTTCAACGGCCTTGGAATTTTCCCCTCCTTTTTCGGCGCTGTCACCATCCTGAACGAAAAAATAGGCTTTCAGAAATTCATCTGCTGTTTCCGCGTGAAGCGATGTCACCGCGAAGACCAGTGCCAGAACAATGCCGATATAAAAGGGTTTGCGCATGAGGGATGGGGGTTGGAGTGAGTGACGTTTCAGCGGACCACATCACCCTGTCGCAGGGTGCCTTGCATAACGTCGGCTGAGGCCAGAGGTGGATTTACGGGAGCCGTGATTCGGATGCTACCGACAAATTGTTCGTCCCGATACACACCGAGTTCCGAGCGAATCGGCGGCACGTTGTTTTTTTCTTTGAAGTCCACGATCACAAAATCCTTTGGGGAACTCAGATAAGCCACACTACCCGTGTAACTTGGGGGTGGTGCTGAAGGTTGGGGCGTCGGGGTAACCTCCTCTGCCTTGGGTTGACCAACATCCGCGGACTCGCCTGGTGGTGTTTGGGGGGATTTTTTGGATTCTTCCCCGGCCGGTTTCTTTGTTTCGGGATTGTCGGTTGCCACCGGCTCAGAAGGCAAAGCGGCAGGCTTGGTTTCCTCAGGTGCAGTCTCAGCGGGCGGCGTGTCCTGCTGTGCGAGGAGAATCCATTGTCCGGACGCCGGGACGGAAGCAATTGACTCAGTGATTGGAATATCCTGCCCGGCAAATGCGCCATCCAACCCAGGAAAACCCAGAACACACAATGTCAGGAGTAGTGCGGTAAATTTTGTCTTCATTCAAAACTGTTCTTGCCAGGGCGTTCGCAAGCTCTTTTTGTTAGCACAAATGGTGGTCATTGGTCAACCAGCTTTCTTCGGTAACATCTTCTGCAAAGGGCACTTCCAGCAAAGCGGAACCCGGGAGTGGCAGTAATACTTGCCGACAGCCACCAACAGAGCGTGAAATTCATTGTAATCCCGGATTTTCAGAGAGGTGTCAGACTTTGTCCAGGAAGCTTCCACCCGCAATCGAATTTGGTCGTAATCCTCATCACCACCAATCCAGCCGTGTCGTGAGAAAATGCGTCGCGTATAGGCATCCATCACAAAAACAGGTTTGTTGAGTGCGTAGAGCAGGATCGAATCTGCAGTTTCACGGCCAACACCATGAACGTTCAGAAGTTTTCCCCTTAAGTTGTGCAAACTTTGTTTTCTCATCCGGTGAATCGACGCTCCGAATTCCCGATAAAAAAAATCCAGGAACGCCTTTAGTCGCCGGGCCTTGAGATTGAAATAACCGGATGGCCGGAGCAGGCGGGCAAGCCGCGGATGAGGCAGCGCCCGAAGTCGATGACAGCCCAGCGCACCCGCGTTTTTCAGATTGGCAATGGCGCGTTCGACATTGACCCAGGCCGTGTTCTGAGTAAGAACCGCACCAATACAAACTTCAAACGGGGTTTCGGCAGGCCACCAACGCTGTGGCCCCAGATAAAGTAAAAGACGCCGCAAAACCTTTCGGAAATCAACCGGACGCAGGCGCCTGTTCAAGGAGGGCGGTGGGTGGACCGGCAGCGCGGATCAGCCTGGTTTACGAACGGGTGACAATCGCCTTCCAAGGCCCCTCTGTCACCTCAGACTCATCGACAAATCGCCAGGTGGTCCGGTACTCGTTGCACGTACTCTTCATCTCCAGATAGTCACGAATAGCAGGGGAAACATCAAGTCCTGCCATATCACGGCTATGGGCTCTTGGCTCCTGACCACGGAAGACATAATCATAGTCGTTGGTGAAAATTGGGCCAACATCCTGCCACTGGGCAAAGCACGATTTTTCATTGTAAATGATTTCAATCCAGCGATTCTTGCAAACGGAGGCGCGGGACGCCTTTTTAAACTTGAAATATTGGAGAATCGGACAGACCTCCAGGTATTCCGGGTTGCTGATATCGTTGAAGGGAAGGGCGATGTAAAAGGGGTTCTGTTTTGGGCGGAAGCTTGCGGGGAAATACCCATTCCGGTAGACGGGGCTGTCCAACCCACCAAAGTTCTCCTTCCAACGCATATCCCAGGCGCTATCAAGATTGCTGGACGAGCCAGACTTCGGTTTGGCACGCTCTCCCACCCAGAAAATGGTGGTTAGAACATCCTTGTGACTGGGGGCTTTTTGGATGGTAATGAGCAGGCTCTCCTCGATCGCCCGGGGAGAACGAGTTGCCTCGGCCATCTGAAAACCAAATAACAATACCACGCACAGGCTGATAATAGTCTTTGTGGGCATAGTTTCCTCCTTAAACCTGTCAGTCTATCTTAAAATCGACCTACAGCAATTAAAATTTTTATAATTATCAAATATCTTTGAGATTTTTCACTTGATAAGATTGGTGGGTGTAATGGGTTGTTATGGGTACCTCCGGAAACCCACTTCCATTGTCACCCTGATCCCGCAGAGCGGGAGAAGGGTCTCTTTTTGGTTTAGGGCACATCCGGAAACCACCTCCCCACCCAATGAAAAAATGAGATTTCAGCCGATTTTCTTTCGGAGCACGGTCAAAAGTGGATTCCGCCTTCTGGAAACACACCCAAAAAATAATGAAAAAAAG
>Ga0247727_10013042_pt1 | contig 14105 bp, 16 predicted proteins | sample WisWelCaveWW1625_FD_202498 | JGI IMG/M metagenome (GOLD analysis project Ga0247727, IMG submission 202498) | Biofilm microbial communities from Wishing Well Cave, Virginia, United States - WW16-25 | ecosystem: Environmental > Aquatic > Deep subsurface > Groundwater > Cave microbial mat | place... | reverse complement strand
TTCAACTGGCACAAAACGCCTGGTGCATTTGCGCTGCTGTTGCCCTACATCGATGGTGCCGCGGTGTACAACTCCTGGAATTACTTTTGCGCGGATGGCGTCGGCACCGGCGTCTTCAACGTGCTCGAGCATCAGATTCAGAGCACTGCGACCCGCCAGCAGATGGAGTGGCTCCTTTGTCCCTCGGATCCAGGACTTCGTCAGGGTGCTTTCGACAGTGCCGTTTCGACTTCGTCCGCTCAAGCGGCGGTCGGCGACAACAACTATCGGTTTAGTAGCGGAAACCGGATCAGCCAGCGGATCAATAATGGTCCGTTCATGAACGGCATGTACTCGGCCCGAGACATCTTGGATGGCACGGCGTTCACCGCGTTTGCCAGCGAGCGAAATAAGGGAGGTCAGGGCCAACTGCCGCATTATATGCGGGACATGAACAACGTTCCGTGCGGCGCCACTTGCAACGACATCGATCCCGTGGGCATCGTGCAGGCCACGCAGAACCTGTACAACGCTTGCAAGGCTGCCTCCGGACCGCTTGGCAATGACCTCTTGGGTTTCGATAACTGGCATCGCGCTTACCATCATTCGACAATTTACAACCACGTCTACCCGCCCAACGCCCGCTTCTTCGACTGCTGCCACCTGTGCGGTTTCAACGACCTCGATTCCGAAGAAACAATCATTTCGGCTCGCAGCTACCATCCGGGCGGCGTCAACGTCCTGATGGGCGACGGCAATGTCCGCTTTGTGGGCGACAGCATCGACGAAGCGATTTGGCGAGCCGTTGGCAGCCGCAATGGACAGGAAACCGTGGACAACACTGCGTTTTGATCTGAACTTCAGCGCCGTGGGTTAGGCTTCCAGCCTGACAGTCGGAAGCTGAAGCGTCAGGCTGGAAGCCTAACCCACGGCGCTTCCCGTTTCACTAGTATAAGGACGCTCGACCATGCGTACCTGGAACGTGGCCGCGATTGTTTGCTTGCTCGTGTTGGGCTGTGGACGGGGCACGAAGGTGGTCGCGGAACCAAGGCTCGCCGACTTCCTGGCCGAACTGGAAATGTTCGTGGGAGACGCTCGGGGCCAAGCGGAATCGCTTAAGTCGGCAGGCGCTCCTCGCCCGGCAGGGTCCGAGGGCGGCGGTGAGGCACTCACCGAGAATCCAGCCGGGGACATGATCGCCTCGCTGCAGGCGGTGGTCAGCACTGCGGAACAGTTTGCTCTCTCGTCAGCCGGACATTCAGTCGAGTCGGATGCCAGAGCAATCGTTTCCGACGCCACCGCGTTGCTGAAGAAGTCGCAACCAACTCCGAACGCGGATGAAACGATTCGCGGCCTGGAGCAGCTTTCATTGAAGATCCAGTCGGTGAAGAGCAGGCTATGACGCGCGTCGCCGCGGCGTGGGATAGGCTTCCAGCCTGTCGGGCATTTCAGAACTGACAGGTTGGAAGCCTATCCCACGTTCACCCAATTCTGTGGAGACGAAGAGATGAAACCGAGTAATTTGAGCACGATCGGCTTACTGGCTTTTTGGGGACTGGCAGCGCTGGGCGTGTTCGCGTTAGCCCAGGACTCCACGAAAACAGCAACGTCGTCGGGCAAACGCCCAGTGTCGCCCGCCAATCCGACCAACGTCGACCCTGATTTCAGTTTGATCGGCTTCGCCACGCAAAGCGGCGGAACGACCGGTGGCCAAGGTGGTGGGTCGGTCACAGTTTCCACGGCCCGCGAATTCATTGCGGCAGTCGAGTCGCCGGAGCCTCGCAACGTACTCGTCTCCGGCACGATTGATCTGGACGGCGGCACGGTGAAGCCGAAATCGAACAAGTCCATCATCGGCGCGGGCGTCGATGCCGGCATTGTGGGCACGATCTCACTCACGGACGTGAGCAACATCATCATGCGGAACCTGCACATCTCCGCTCCGCCGGGCGTGTCTGGTCGTGACGCCATGAACACGACCCGATCGCACCACATCTGGGTGGACCACTGCAACTTTGGCGAGGCCACGGACGGTCAGTTCGACATCACGCACGGCAGCGATTTCATCACCATCTCGTGGTGCAAATTCGCCTACGCCGACCCGGAGAACAGCCATCGGTATTCGATGCTCATCGGGAACCGGGACGACACGGGCGCCGAGGACCGCGGGCACCTCAAGGTGACGCTTCATCACAACTGGTACGGCACGTTGGTGCGCGAGCGGATGCCGCGGGCCCGATTCGGCGAGGTTCACCTGTTCAACAACTATTACAATTCCGATCGCAACAACTACGTCATCGGCTTGGGTTGCGGCGTCCAGGTTCTGCTAGAGAGCAGCTACTTTGACGGCGTGAAACGGCCCTGGCGCAGCAGCAGCGCCGCCGACTGTGTCCAGGGAATCATCCATTGGAACGACGACAACGAGTTCGTCGATACCGAGGTCCCCGCATGGGCGCCGAACTCCACGGTCTTCAAGCCGCCGTATTCCTACAAGCTGGATAGCGGCGAGGCAGTAAAAGAGACCGTGACAAAGCACGCCGGCGTGGGCAAAGGGCCATTCGCACCGGCGCGCGGGGACAAACCAAACGTGGGACAGGCTTCCAGCCTGTCGCCCAAAACCGAAGACACTCTCGCACGAGACGATCGTGGGGTAGGCTTCCAGCCTGCCAGCCGTTTCGTCATCGACGCTGACAGGCTGGAAGCCTGTCCCACTCCCACGGGACAGAAGCCGCGCGTGATCGCCACGACGCACGGCGAGGTGGATGACCATAGCTCCATGGTCCGTTTCCTTCTTTACGCGTGCGACTATGACGTGGTCGGCATCGTCGAGGTGAATTCCAAGTTTCAGAAGCATGGCCACAGCAAGGAGCCGTGGCTGGAAAATCAGTTGGAGGCGTACGAGCAGGTCTTACCGAACTTGCGCAAACACAACCCCGGTTATCCGGACGCCAGCCAATTGCGCAGCGTCATGCGCGTCGGGAATGAGAATATCAAGGACCTCTATGTCGCACCGCCGGACATGGAAACCAAGGACACCGCCGGAGCACAGTTGATCATCGACACGCTGCTCGACAACGACCCGCGTCCCGTTCACGTCCTCTCGTGGGGCGGAGCAAACACCACGGCCTCCGCGTTGTGGAAATTGAAGACCGAATATCCGAAGGAGAAGTTCGACTACGCCGTGTCGCGCATCCGCATTTACTGCATCTGGTATCAGGACGGCGGCGGCGGCTGGATTCAGAACAACATTCCTCAAGCCTACATCAATGAAGCGTATCGCTGGGACAACGTCTGGGACTACGAGAGTTACGACAACGCCCGTAAACAGGGAAAAATGAGCGCCAACCCAGCCTTCGTGCAGGAATACATGAAGCCCGCGTGGTTGGACTCGAACGTCAAGACGGGGCATGGCCCGCTCGGCGCGCTGTATCCCCAAAAGTATGTCAGCGAGGGCGACACGCCGTCGTTTCTGCATCTCGTCAACAACGGCCTCAACGCCCATGAAGATTACACCTTGGGTGGATGGGGCGGACGTTCCGCCTTCGACGATTCCGCTTTCCCCAATCATCTCTCGGACAAGTCCCTCACCGACGACGGCGACGCGCACAAGATGTATTGGCGCTGGATTCCGGCGGCGCAAAGCGATTTCGCCGCCCGCATGGACTGGTGCGTGGCGACAAGCTACGCGGCCGCAAACCACAATCCGAAGGCCCAAGTCCACATCGTGGGGCAGGCTTTCAGCCTGCCGAACGTGGGGCAGGCTTTCAGCCTGCCGAAGTCGAAGCCGGAAGAAACTGCTCGGCAGGCTGGAAGCCTACCCCACGTCAGAGATGTGTTGCCCGGCGAGATCGTCGAGCTTGACGCCTCACCGTCGACCGACCCCGACGGCAACAAGCTGACTTTCAAATGGTGGCAATATCACGAAGCCGACTCCGCCGAGGCAAAGGTCACGATCAACGACGACACGGCCCGGAAGGTGCGCTTCACTGTCCCGAACGAACCTGGCAGGCAGTTGCACATCATCCTCGAAGTGACCGACGACGGCGCGCCGCCGCTCACCCATTACCAGCGTCTGATTTTTACGATCAACCCGTGAGGCTTCGCATTCCGAAAACTCAAACTCGAACGGTTCAATTCACCATGCTCATGAAGAACTCGATCCGTCTACTGCTCGTTTCGATCCCGCTCGCGCTTTGTAACGTCGCCATCGCCGATGATGCCAAAGTGGCCCGTGCGACCGCGCCGAGGCCCTTCACGCCCTTGAAGCTCGGCACTCTGCGCGGTCTCGCGATTGATCAGGCGGACAACATCTACATCGCCGATACGCCCAGTCACACCATCCGCAAGATGACGCCCGACGGCACCGTTACCACCGTGGCTGGCAAGACTGGTGAAGCGGGTTTCGTGGATGGCCCGACCGCCGAGGCCCGCTTCGACAGCCCTCGCGCCGCCGCCCTCGACTCCGCAGGGAATCTTTACGTTGCCGACAGCAACCACCACGCGGTGCGCATGATTTCGCCGGACGGACGAGTGACTACCGTGGCAGGTGTGCTGCCTCCTCCGTCCGCCGCGCCCGCCGGTTCCAAATAATCTCCGATCCGGAAAACGATCATGCCATCGCCTCATCACGATCAACACGATGAACGCTCGCGACCAACCGGCGCACCGCATCGGCTGACCGAATGGAACAAGTTCGTGCCCGACCACGCGGCCCGCACGACGACGTGGCTGCGCGAAACTCTCGCCGCGTCAAAACCACAGCCTTGAATTACTTTCGCACCACTGTAATTGACCGAATCCAACATGCACCAACTCAACGCACTGTTCCGAACCGAAGTGATTCTCGCACTCGCCGGACTCATGGTCTTGCGCACAATCTCCCCGGCGCAAGACAGCCAGAGTCCCGCGGCAGTAGACGTTGACGCCGGCGCGCTGTCCGGGCATCGTCACCGCGTGATCGTCTCGACCGATATCGGCGGGACTGACCCCGACGATTTTCAGTCGATGGTGCATCTGCTGGTGTACGCGGACAGCTTTGATATCGAAGGACTGATTTCGTCGCCGTACGGACCGGGGCGGAAGAAACATATCCTGCAGGTCATTGACTGCTACGAGCGCGACTACACGAATCTCAAATCGCATTCGGCCAAATATCCCGCGCCTGACGTGTTGCGTTCGATCACCAAACAAGGGGCCATTGACGTCGCGGATCACTGCGGTGTCGGCAAGCCGACCGCAGGCTCCGAATGGCTTGTCGAATGCGCCCGTCGCGACGACCCGCGCCCGCTGCATGTGCTCGTCTGGGGCGGAATCGAAGACTTCGCGCAGGCGCTGCACGACTCGCCGAACATTTTGCCGAAGCTGCGGGTGTATTGGATTGGCGGACCGAACAAGAAATGGAGCCCGGACGCGTACCAATACATCGCCACGCGGCATCCGAAACTGTGGATCATCGAAGCGAACGCGACGTATCGCGGCTGGTTCACCGGCGGCAACCAGTCGGGCGAGTGGGGCAACAAGGAATTCGTGGCCAGACACATCGTCGGCCGCGGTGCGCTCGGGGACTACTTCGCCACGCAACTCAAGGGCACGGTCAAGATGGGCGACACCCCGTCCGTCGGCTGGTTGCTGCGCGGCGCGCCCGCCGACCCGTCGCAGCCCGGGTGGGGCGGGCGATTCGTCCGGGCTTGGGACCGTCCGCACGTCGTGTTCAACCGGCTGACCACAGCCCAGGACAAGATCGAACAGTTTGGGATCTTTGAACTGGTCGTGCCGCTGGGCGACGGCGCTCCGGCCAACTCCGAAGCACGAATGCAGATCGAAAACCAATCGCTGATCGGACACGTCTCTGATGGATTTGTGCGGTTCCGTTTCTCCCCGAAAGATTCGAAGCCGTACAGCTACACGATTCGCAGCAACGCTCCGGCGCTCGATGGCAAAACCGGCGGACTGACGTCGTTTCTGCCCCAAGCCGATGCCGCGCAGCGTCCGGCGGCTCAGTTGCCGAACTGGTGGACTGACGATCCTTCGCCGGAGGCGGCCGAAGGAACACACATCGGTGCAAAAAGCGTCAGCCAGTGGCGCGAGGACTTTCTGAGCGACTTCGCGGCTCGCATGATGCGCTGCCAGACGCCCAAGTGACCGCGAGGTAAGCATGTGAATTTGGCAATGAAAGAATACGAGCCATGACGACGCGTCTTGAATACGAAGTGACGGTTGACGACCATCTCGCAAAGCTCAATCGATTCGTTCGCGAGTCTCCGGTCGGCCGCAACTTTACTTGGATTGGGTATTTCACAATCGTTGCCTTGGCTTGGCTCAGTGCGATCTTGTTTTACGTCAAGCAGGGGCATCACAACTTCGGATACGTTTTCTCTGGAACCTTCGCCCTGATTCTGACGCTGACGCTCCCAAGGTTGTATCGCTGGTATCAAAACTCTTTCTGGGCTTCTGTATTCACGCCGAAGGCTGTTCAAGGGCTTGTTGGTCGCAAGGTTCTCGCAATCCACGATGACTTCATCGAGGAAGTCGGGGAGAAACTCACGCTACGCACAAACTGGTGCGATGTAGAACGGATTGAACATGATCCACTAAGAACATGGTTGATACTTGCGCCCTTAATCGCGATTGTGATTCCCGATCGTGCGTTCGAAGACGCAATTGCTCGTGATTCGTTCTTGCGTGAATGCGAGCATCGCATTGCATCGCATTCAAAAGTCGCCGGACAAGGCGTTGCACCGGCGCGGCGGTAGCTCGCGGATTTGAAACGGAAGTCGTTCGCCGTCGCCCGGTGAACTTGGTCGTTCTGCGGCTTTTCTCTGGAGGACTCAGCTTTGTTTCGCACTTTCTCTCTGTTGCTCGTGACAGTATTTGTCGTTGCGACGAATTGCGGGTTGACGGCGGAAGATCCGCCAGCAGTTCGACGGCGTCAGCAGTCTTTGGAGTTCCACCTCCGCGCCCAGGAACGGACCGGGATACTCGTGCCCATGTATGTCTACCCAAAGAACATCCATACAAACCCGGACTATAACCGCCTCATGGATGTGAAACGCCAGTACGAAACAGTACCCATGTGGGTCATCCTGAATCCCGCTTCAGGTCCGGGTGAGCAATTCGATGCGAACTATGCCAAGGCCATCGACCGGCTCCGCGGGGCAGGATGCGTGGTACTCGGATACGTCACGACGAGCTACGGCAAGCGGACGGAAGCCCAGGTGCGGAAGGACATCGACCAGTGGTTGAAGTCGTATCCGCAAATCCAGGGAATCTTCTTTGATGAAATGGGGTATGAGGATACCGAGGCTGCGGCCACTTACCAGGTGGCCCTCAATCGTTACGCGCACGATGCCGGCTGCTGGCCAACGGTTGCCAACCCTGGGGCTGAAACGCCCGGCCGCTATTTTGCCGCCGGCGCGGCCGACGTGATCGTTGTCCACGAAGGAGACGCTTGGCCGAAAGAGGATCGCCTGAAGGGTGACTACTTCGGAGGGTATTCGGACCACCCGCCGTTCACGCGGGGGGTCTTGCTCCATTCGCTGCCGAAGCTCGACAAGCCCTCACTTCGGATGGTGCGAAAGTACGTACGGTGGGTGTATGTTACCGAGGCCGAATTCCGTGCCAACGACCCGATGGCAGCGAATCCGTGGGATCGGTTGTCGAAGCATCTTGAAGAAATCTGTGAGCAGCTCGTCGAGAAGTGACGCCGCGTCCGACTCCTCGGCGAAGCACAGGAAAGGCACCGTTGCCGGGCCGACCCAAGCGTTTCACCGAAGCGGCGGTAGCAGGCGCATTTCACACGGATAATCATTCGCCGCCGCCCTGTGAACTTGGCCGTTTGGACCAGCGAGAATACAGTCGAGAGAACGGGGACGGGAGTCGTTTTCTGAAACTCAACTCGCGGAGAAACGACTCCCGTCCCCTTTCGATTCCCCAACTCGACGCCGCCATCACCCGCACGCTCGGTATCCTCACCGGCCAGATCGACAAACTCATGGAACTGTTCCGCGTGACGAATCGACAGTTCTACGACGAGTATCAGGCGGCCCGGCTTACGGTCGGCGGCAGCGGCGGCGGCGCGACACCGCCCCCGGCGTAAGGCCGTCGCAGACCAAGTGTCCGGTTCGCCGATCCGCGCACCGCCACCGCGCTCGGTCGGCGTGCCGGCGGCTCCGCCATGGAGCCAGCGGCACGCGACCCAGGTTTCACGGCCTCGCGCTCACCCCCGTCGATCGCCACTTCCAGCCGATTGACATTCGTTCACCCGGGTTAGCCTGCGCCGTCGCAGCTTGAGGGCACACCGATGGTCACCGAGTCTCGCGCCCCGTTGCACGCGGTCGTCGCGCCGCCGAGTCCATCAAAACCCCGACTGCTCGATCAAGTCCGCGCCGTCGCCCAGTCGCACCGGCTCGCGCCGTGCACCGAAGAATCGCAGGTCGATTGGATCACGCGATTCATTCTGTTCCATCACAAGCGTCACCCGCGCGAACTCGGGCTGTGTCACATCCGCGCGTTCGTTTAGGCGAACGGCCAATGAAAACTTACCAACCCAGGCGAGCCGGTGGGCGTTAGCCCCCCGGACAACGACGCAGGTCCGGGGGCTAACGCCCACCGGCTCGCCTGGGAAGTTATCTTTGGCCGATCGCCTTATCACGTGCGGTCGTCCGACCCGCGCGACAACTCAGCGTATGCTGCGGCCACGGCGATTCGATTGCTCTATCGCGAGGTCTTGAAGTGCGAGCCAGCCGAGGCGCCAACTCATCGCCCGCCCGCCGTCCCGCCGGCTCGAAGACAACTACGATATCCGCACCGTCCAACAACTCCTGGGCCACAAAGATGTTTCCACGACCATGATCTACTCCCACGTCCTAAACCGCGGCGGACGAGGCGTCCAGAGTCCCGCTGACAAGTTTCCAGCACGCTCCCCCGCCGACCGTGATATCCAGACCCCCCGATCTGGATATCACCGAAACCAAAACACACGGGCTTTGAATCAAGTCCTTGACAAGCCGCCACTTGTCCAGTCCACTGTTGAATCGTCCGAACAGGAATATCCAGACCGGGAGCCGTAATATCCCGATCTGTCGAATTCAGAGTTGGGCCGCCAGGCATGATGAGGAATATCTCGTGACGGAGTTCGAGGGGCTTGGGACACTCTTTGTCAGGCTGGGGCGGAAACCGAGGGGTACACGATGAACATACTGTTGTGGGTCTTGCAGGTCATCGCCGCGCTCCTGTACGGATCGTCTGGCGTCATGAAGGTCTTCATGTTTGACAAGGTAAGCCAGGACGTCCCGTCCTTTGGCGCGTTGCCGCGGGAAGCCTGGATGGCCCTGGGCATCTTGGAGCTAGTGTGCACGATCGGGCTCATCGTCCCCGCCGCGTTCAATTGGCAGCCGCGGCTGACGATCCTGGCTGCTACAGTCTTGGCGGTCGAGAGCCTCGTGTTCGTCGGGGTGCACATCAAGTACTACGAGGTCACGCCCATTATCTTTAGCGTCGTGCTGGGCCTCCTCATGGCGTTCATCGCGTACGGCCGGATGGTTCTGAATCCGATCTCCTGACCGGCGGGCCTACAAATACGACGGGCAGCGGCCCAACAACCGGTTGCAGCGGACGGTCCGCTGCGCGGCCCGCCGCTGAACCTGACGTTCAGCGGCGAAACCGGCCCGGCGCTGTGAGGTAAAGATGAAGAAACTCCTCAGCCTACTCATTCTGTTGTTGAATGTCGCGGCAGCATCGGCTCACCCCGGCGTGGGCATCGTGCAGGATAGCAGGGGGAACGTCTATTTCACGGATTTGAGGCAGGTCTGGAAGGTCGCGCCCGACGGCATGACGGCGGTGGCGGTGGCGGACGTTCACACGCACGAACTCTGCCTCGATGCGGATGACAATCTCTACGGCGAGCATCTGTGGTACGAAGGCGACGCCACCAAGAAGTGGGGCATCGCGTCTGGCGTCGGAAGCCCGATGGAACTTTAAGCGATGTCATTCCGGCGCGCGAGGGCTTTTTGAATGACTACAGCTTTGTGCGCGACCGAACCGGCAACATGTATTGGGCGGAGCGCGACAGGCAAACGGTCATCAAGAAGCGTTCACCCGACGGGAGGGTTGGCAACCATGCGGTCGCTGATTTCCGCGGCGTGCGCTGGATGACGGCAACCCCCGACGGCACGCTTTTCCTGATCGACGACGGGGATTTGCGCAAGGTTTCGCCCGACGGCCAAGGCGTGACGGTGGCCGCCAAACTGAGTGGGCGTGACCCCGCGCCGGCCAACGTCCGGAACCGTCATTACCACATGGGGCTCTGGACCGACGGCAAAGGAAGTGTTTACGTGGCCGTTGCCCAAGAGCGGCTCGTGCTTCAGGTGTCGGCCGACGGCAAGTCGAAGGTCGTCGCGCGGTCCAGCGGATCCTGGTCGCCGACAGGTGGGATGTTCGATCGCGACGGCAACCTGTGGCTGCTGGAGTACGGCTCGGCCAACGCGGTGAGGGCGCGCCGTATTGACCGTGACGGGCGAGAGCGCGTCTTCACTGCAGATACGCCCGCCCGGTGATGTGGACCGCCGAACCAGGCGCTGCACCTGACCGGCGGGGCACGATGGCTTTCCGTGATTCGTAGCTTACTCGGCCCCGCCGGCAGGTGAGCTTGGTCGTTAGATCAAGACAGCCACAGAAGCCGAAGCGGGCGAATCTGCGCCGGGGAAACGGGGCCAGCGTTGGCCCTGACCGGACGGGCCGAGTAAGATCGTGGAATGAGGATCCAGGAATTCGTCTGGCCGCAGGACAGAATCGACCACATTGCGCGCCACGGCGTGACGCCGGAAGAAGTCGAAGAAGTTTGCTTCGGTCGCTGTTTGGTGCAGCGTTCAAAGACCCATGGCGAAAACCCTGCGTACTATGTCCGAGGCCAAACGGAGGCGGGTCGTTACCTGTTCTGCGTCGTTATCGCGTTCCCTGACGGCCGGGGATACCCGGTGACTGCGCGACCCATGACCGACAGAGAAAAACGCCGATACAGGCAATGGAAAAAACGATGAAAACTCGACGACCGCCTAAGACAGACTCGATCAAGGAGCTGGCACGCTTCTGGGATAGGCATGACCTAACTGACTTTGAAGCCGAATTGGAGGAAGTCACCGAGCCGGTCTTTATGCGGCGAACGGTAATTCCGCTCAAGCTGAAATCGGCCGAAGCCAAAGCCGTGAGAAGGATTGCAAAGACCAAAGGCGTCCCAGATGCGGAACTCATTCGCGATTGGGTTCGAGAGAAAATCCGCGCGACCTGATCTAACGAACGCATGCACCGGATTTCGTGCTCGACGATTGGTCTGCTGAAGTGAGTCGCTCCGGTTCAGATTTTGGTCGCCCGGAGTCTTTTGGCCTCCGCCGCACGAAACCGGTGATGCGTAACGTTCGGCGGCGGAGGAACCGATTCATGCGCGGTTGTCGAATCGTTCTCATTTGCTTGATCGGCCTCGTCGCCGCCGCCCCAACTTCCGCCGGGGATGGACCTGCGATCGAGCCGCCTTCGTTTCGGGTTGTCGGCTACCTGCCGGACTATCGCGCCGCCGAGTTCGACGGTGTCGCGGCTCGCGGCCTCACCGATCTGATTGTGTTTTCCGCCGAACCTACCGCGACGGGTCATCTCGACCTGTCCCGTCTCAAGAACATGCCGTGGTCAAAACTTCGCGCCTTCAAGGCGCTCCAGCGCGTGCGGTTGATCCTCTGCGTGGGCGGGTGGGCGCGATCGACGCAATTCCCCGCCGTGGCCGGTTCCGATCTGACGCGGCTGGAGTTCGTCAAGGCCGCCGTCCGGGTCTGCCTCGATGAGAGGCTGGACGGCATGGATCTGGATTGGGAGCACCCGCAGAACGAGGCCGAACAGGAGGGCTACGCGAAGCTGCTCGCCGAGTTGCACCAGGCCTTTGAGCCGCACGGCCTCGTGCTTTCGGTCACCCTCGCGGGATGGCAGAAGCTACCGCGGAAAGCGTTCGATGCCGTGGACTGGGTCAATGTCATGTCTTACGATCATCCCGGCCGCCATTCCACGTTTGAAGCCGCCCAATCGGATGTCAAGAAACTGATCGACGCCGGAGCGCCGGCACGAAAGATCACGCTCGGCCTGCCGTTCTACGGCCGCGATGTAATGAAGCCAGAGCGAGCGCTGGCATACCGCGAGATCGTCGTCAAGTACCGGCCGGGTCCGGAAACGGATGAGATTGGCGGCGTCTACTTCAACGGACCCGCGATGATCCGGCGAAAGACCGAATATGCTCTCGATGCCCGGTTGGCGGGCGTGATGGTCTGGGAACTCGGGCAGGACGCGCAAGGCGATCAATCGCTGCTGAAAGTGATTCGCGCGGCGGTGGACCGGTCGACCCGCAAATAGACGCGTGTTTCGGGCGCGATGCTCATGGACCGCGGAGAATCAGAGGCTTCACAGCCCCCGCTCGCCAGACGGTATCACTTCTGCCGGTCGTTTCCGCTCGCCGTCCTCCGCACGACCTGCTCTAATCCCTCGCACAGATTCACACCAACCGGAGACACGCCATGCACCGACTGGCGAGATTCCCGCTCGTGCTGTCCGTTTCGTTCGCATCGCTTGCGGCGCCGGTATCCGCGGAAAACTACAATCCGCGCGTCGGCGACCGGCACGTTGACTTCACGTTGCCGGCGATCGACGACGGCCGGCCGGTGTCGCTGGAGCAGTTTCGCGGCAAGAAGGTGCTGCTGATTCAGTTCGCGTCATGGTGAGCGGGTTGTCGGCAGCACGTGCCGGTCTGGCACAAGGCGACGCGAAAGTGGGTCGAAGACGGCCGGCTCGTCGTGCTCGGCATTACTCAGGAACAGCACCCCGACCGTTGCCGACTGTTCGCCCAGTGGCAGCAATTCGATTGGCCGATCCTGTGGGACCCGATCAATTGGATGGAATCGTCCTCGGTGCCGATCATCGTGGCGATCGACGAGCACGGCATCGTCCGTTCGACTCGGCCGCGGCCGGAGACGATCGAACAGGACTTTTTGAACGTGAAATTTAACGACGACGCACCGCGCGTTGTGGCGAAAGATTCTGAGCGTGCATCTGAAGGGGCAGTCCAACCCGCTCGCCGGCCCAATCTTGCGGCGCTGCGGAGTCGCGCGGAACAGTCCGACTCGTCGCGCGTGCATCGCGATTTCGGCGATGCACTCGTGTTGTGGGGTGGCTCGAATGAGGTTTCCCCCGCAATCGAGGCGTACACTCACGCGCGGCAACTCGATCCCACCGATGCGGCCGCCCAGTTTCGGCTTGGCGTCGCGTACCGGCTGCGCCACGATTCACCCGATCGGCAGCCGGCCGATTTTCAACGCGCGGTTGAACACTGGGAACAGGCTTTGGCGGCGAATCCAAACCAGTACATCTGGCGGCGTCGCATTCAGCAGTTCGGCCCGCGGCTCGACAAGCCGTATCCGTTCTACGATTGGGTGGACGAAGCCCGCCGCGACATCATCGCCCGCGGCAACTCTCCGATCCCGCTGACGGTCAACCCGTACGGCGCGGAGATCGCCCACCCGGCTCGAAGTTTCGTCCCCGACCCCGCGGACGTGAAATCACCCGACCCGTCCGGCAAGATCCATCGCGACACAGTGCGATTCGTCCAATGCGAAGTCGCCGTCGTTCCCTCGCGTATCCGTCCTGGCGGTTCCGCTCGCGTTCACGTCACCCTGACGCCGAACGCCGCAAAGAAGACACATTGGAACAACGAGGCCGAACCGCTGCGACTCTGGGTGGACGCTCCGGAAGGCTGGCGCATCTCGCAGCGGCTTCACACCGGCCGCGCCGTCGCCGAACCGACGAGCACCGAAATTCGCCGCATCGACTTCGAGGTCCAAGCACCCGCCGACGCCGCCGGCACGGTCAAGTTTCCAGCCTACACCCTCTACTACGTCTGCGAGGACTCGGACGGCCGCTGCCTGTTTTTGCGTCAAGACATCGAGATTACCCTCAACGTTGCAGACCGTTAGACTGCTCGTAGCCGCCCTGTGCAATCCCTCCGTAAGATGCTATCTTACCCACGTGAAGACCATCGTTTCGAGCAAAGGCCAGATCGTTTTGCCCGCGGGATTGCGCGAGCGGGATCGGATTCTGCC
>Ga0247727_10013041_pt1 | contig 14106 bp, 12 predicted proteins | sample WisWelCaveWW1625_FD_202498 | JGI IMG/M metagenome (GOLD analysis project Ga0247727, IMG submission 202498) | Biofilm microbial communities from Wishing Well Cave, Virginia, United States - WW16-25 | ecosystem: Environmental > Aquatic > Deep subsurface > Groundwater > Cave microbial mat | place... | reverse complement strand
ACTGGATCCCTATGCCCTGACCAGTTACCTTTTGGATCTGGCAACGGGTTTTCATAAGTTCTATGACCAATGCCGGGTGGTGAGCGAGGACCTTGAACTTTCAAAAGAACGTTTAGCCTTGATCCAGGCCGCGAAAATTGTCCTGGCCAATGGACTTAAACTTTTAGGCGTGAACACCCCAACAAAGATGTGATGATGTATAAAAATTGGAAAATCAGATCCCCGAATCCCCAGTTACAAAAAGAATTAAGCCAAGCCTTGAAGATTCACCCTTTAATCGCGCAAGTCCTTATCAATCGTAACGTCAGCAGTATTCAGCAGGCCCGAGATTTTCTTACTGGAGATTTGTCTCATCTTCATGATCCATTTTTATTAAAAGACATGGGCACAGCCGTCCAACGCATCCAGCAGGCCCGTAAAAACAAGGAGCGGATTCTCATCTTCGGCGATTACGATGTCGATGGCGTAACATCTTCCGTTTTATTGCGCAAGACACTTAATCGTTTAGGCATTGAGGTGGAGCATTATATTCCGCATCGGCTCAAGGAAGGTTATGGATTAAACCATAATGTCATCGAAGAGGCCAAAGCCAAGGGGGTCAGTCTTTTGATCTGCGTGGATTGCGGCATTAGCGCTTTTGAAGAAGTTCAGGCATTAAATCAGGCTGGCATTGAAGTGATCATTCTTGATCATCATGAGCCGTCGCACGGGCCTTTACCGGAAGCCTTGGCGATTATCAATCCAAAACGGCATGATTGTTCGTATCCATTTAAAGGATTGGCTTCGGTTGGGTTGACCTTGAAATTATCTCAGGCCCTTTTAGGTAAAATCAGCGAAGAAGCATTAGAACTGGCCGCTCTTGGGACCATCGCGGATGTAGCCGAGTTAACCGGTGAAAATAGAATTCTGGCCAAAGAAGGGGTGGAACGGATTAATGATACGAAAAACGCGGGACTCAAGGCCTTAATCGATGTAGCCCGGATAAAAGATAAAAAGATGAGCGCGCGGTTTATCAGTTTTATTTTAGGCCCCCGGATTAATGCTAGCGGCCGGCTGACCTCGGGAGTCGAATCGCTTAATTTATTACTCAGCGAAAAATTTGATGAGGCCTATCTTTTAGCGAAAAATTTAGAAGAGGTCAATTCCCAGCGTCAAAAAACCCAGAATACGATTATTAATGAAGCGCTGGCGTTAGTAGAACGCGAGGTAAATTTTAAAGATCAGCATGTGATCGTGATCGGACATGAAGGCTGGCATCGCGGGGTTTTAGGGATTGTGGCGGCACGGATATTAGAGACATATTATCGGCCCACGATTGTTATTTCGTTTGAAGATGGAATCGGTGTTGGGTCCGCGCGTTCGGTGGATGGTTTTCATCTTTTTAAAGCTTTAGCTCAGTGTTCGGACCTACTGGAAAACTTTGGCGGCCACGAACATGCCGCGGGTTTAACCATTCGTCAGGATAATATTCCCGCGTTTCGTGAGGCCATGAATACTCATGCCAAGAAGGTCATGGCCGCGGAACATCTGGTGCCCGCCTTAGAGATTGACGCGGAAGTGAAGTTCACGAGTTTAAATAAAGATTTAGTTGAAACCATAGAACGCATTGAACCCTATGGAGAAGGCAATCCCATTCCTTATTTTTGTTCCCGCCGTTTAACCGTCAAAAGCCCGCCGGTTGTTTTAAGCCGAGACACGCTTAAGTTCTGGGTCAGCGATGGCGCGATGACCATTTCCGCGGTTGGTTTTGGAATGGGCAAATTCCAAGATATGGTCACCCAATCGCGGGAAGTTGATCTGGCCTACAGCCTGGCTATCGATGATTGGAACAAAGAACCCACCCTGCAGCTCAAATTAAAAGATATAAAGATAAGATAGTTATTTTGCTTGGAAATTTGTATAGCGGGAAGGAAAAAGGAGAGTCGTACTTTAAGCCTTAACGATTCTTCCGGTCTTGATGCATTTCGTGCAGACTAAAACCCTTTGGACAGCCCCTTTGAGGAGAATCTTTATTCTTTGTAAATTGGGCATGAAACGCCGTCTGGATTTCCGGGCGATCTTAATACCGGCTCCGCCTTTGGCTTTGGCCATACCGCGTCGGGCATACTGGCGTCCGGCCACGGAACCTTTTTGACAAATCACACAAACACGAGACATACATGTTCCTTTCTAATAATGAATCAGAAGTATACTTTAAAATGTTATTTTGTCAAGGCCAAATTTTCATCGAATTTTCATCGAATTTTCACCGAGGAAACTTATTGACATTAAAGAAGTTCAGGGAGTAGAATACAATCAAATTAACCCTTTAAGCCGGAGGCGATATGACCAAAATCACTCCTGAAGAACTTCTCAAAGACAAAGAGGTTGTTGCAGAAATCAATCGGCATCTGTGGATTGAAAGTGAACGGGCTGGATTTGATGTCGGTTTTGAAAAAGCAGCTGAAGACTGGATGAGACGTTTTTCGGCCGAGTGGATCAGGCATAATTATCCTAACACGTCATCACGCTCGAACAATGCCCCAAAACGAAAATCACGCAGCGCAAAATCATATATTCAAACAACTCGCTAGTTTTTTTACCTTCCATCCTTAATTTCTTCCTTTAAAATTAATAAAATGGTTTTTAAAATTTTGCTTTTTGTGTACAATGGTATCAAATTTTCGAGAAATCTTATTATATGGAATCTACCGTTCTGATTAAAATCTTCATTGCTCTTGGTGTCCTGGTTTTCGGTATTGCCAGTTTCTGCGTCTTTTTTGATCAAGCAATCTTAACGAGGAAAGGGACGGTTTACCGGGTAGACACCGAACATAAAAGGGTGGCGATCACCTTTGATGATGGGCCGTCGCCTGTCTGGACGCCGCTAATCCTTGATCAATTAAAAAAGGCAAACGTCAAAGCTACTTTTTTTATGATTGGCCACCATGTTAAAAAGTATCCGAACGTCGCCCGCCGCGTGGCTGATGAAGGTCATGAAATTGCCAACCACGGTTATGCCCACAGCGTTTTACTTTACTACACCCCCGAAGAACTTGAAGAGGAGATTAAATACACTGAACAGGTGATCAAAGAAATCACCGGGCAGACTACGAAATATTTTCGGCCTCCCAAGGCCTGGCTGAATAAAGAAGAAAAAGAGCGGGTTAAATTTATCGGGTATGAGGTCGTTCTTTGGTCGCTTAATTCCAAGGACTGGGTCACCTTTGATGATAAATATATCATCCGGTATTTGCTTCAGAATATTAAGAATGGCGATATTATTCTTTTTCATGACAGCGGTGGTGTTTTTAAGACAGAAGGCGGGAACCGCTCCGAGACGATTTCTACTATTCCTTTATTGACGGAGAAGTTGGCCCAGCGCGGTTTTGAATGCGTGACCGTTGGCGAATTACTGGCCTTTTCTTTACCAAAGACATTAAGGAAGCCAGTATAACGACCTTTCTTTTTTTGAGGAAAGGCAGTATTGACTTCCTCTGTTCTGTCTTTAGTTGTAGAAAGGTCAATATTGAAAGCGAGCAAATTAGTATGAGTCAGTGGAGTCATGGAAAATTAATCATGGTGTTGCTGGGGATCGGTTATTTTTTTCTGATGTTCGGTAACGGCATTGTGAGTCTGACCCATCCGGATGAAGTATTCTACGTTCAGAGCGCTAAAGAGATGCTGTCCCATCACAGCTGGCTGACGCCGATGATCTTTGACCAGCCGCATTTCGAAAAGCCGATTTTCTTTTTCTGGCTACTGGCGGCTTGCATCAAGTGGTTGGGCTCAAATCCGTTTGCGGCCAGATTGGTACCGGCTTTATTTGGAATTCTCGGTGTGTTGGTGACGTATTGGATCGCTTTTATGTTGTTTAAAAATAAAAGGGCGGCTTTTTTATCTGGGGTGATTCTGGCAACCAGTTTTATTTATATCGCCCTGTCCCGGGCAGTGTTGACGGATATGGTTTTTTCGATCTTGGTGGTTATCGCTCTGGCATTTTTTTATTATGGATTTATCAATCAGTACCAGCGGAAATGGGGAATTGTGCTGTGTTTTGTATTCTCTGGCTTGGCGGTTTTAACGAAAGGTGCCTTGGGGATTTTATTTGTTTTTGTTCCCATCGCCGCTTTTTTAGGGTTCAAACGAGAATTGAAGTTTTTTAAAAACCAGGCAACTTTTTGGGGAATTCTATTTTTTTTAATCTTGGTTATCCCTTGGCATTTTTACATGGTCCGAACGTATGGTCAGAGTTTTATTGATGAATACGTTATCAATGATCATATTCGGCGCATTTTTGACGCGGAACATCAGAAGAGCAATACCTTTTATTTTTATCCGATGACGATGTTAACCGGGATGTTTCCCTGGGGATTATTTTTATTGCCGGCGGGTTTTTGGGTTTATAAGAATGTGGGCAAAGCGGTGGCATCCCGGGACCAATTCATTTTTCTTTTATGCTGGATTTTTATTATTTGGGGTGGGGTGCAGATGGCCCATTCCAAGCTGGCCAGTTATATTTTCCCCGTCTTCCCAGCCCTGGCGATCATTTTAGGAAAATATTTTGACGGGGCCATGACGAAAGCTGAACCTGGTTTTACTAAATCAATGAAGATATTCGCGTATATTATCTCCGCGCTTCTATTATCGGCGGCCGCTGGCGGGATTGTCTTTGGGATGAAATATAGTAGTTACGTTGACAACAGCGTGTATCCGGTTGTTTTTGCCGGATTGGTTTTTATCTGCGGGCTGGTGATCTTGATTCTAAGCCGTCGGAACTATCTTGGAAGGATTATCGGTGCTGTGGCCAGTATCTCCGTGATTCTTTTGACGGGACTATTTTTCGGACGTCATTATGCTGAACCCTGGGTTTCCTGCGAAAAGATTTCTAAAATTTTTCAAGAGATAGACCAGTCCAATTCCACTGTCCTCGCATCTAAATTCTATGTCCGGGGCATCCGTTATTATACCGACCGAAAAATGGCCGTCATTGATATTAACGGGGAAGGGTTTTTTAGTCCCCATCCGATCCCTTTTTTAAGAAGCGACGGTGAGGTTATAGACTTTTTAAATCAACAGCTGGTCACGTACTGCATCGTTAAAGAATCCAACGTTAAGGATTTAGAGCGCATCGCTGAGGGGAAGTTCCGTCTTACCCATTATCAGGAAATCGGGGGGAAGTATATTCTCAAGATTGAGCCGCTCAATTATTTCATCGCCCGTTATCGCCCGTTATTAAAACTTGACGATGGACAACTCTAATTGTATAATTACCCCAACTTAAACGAATACTAACGACTTTGCTCAGTATCCTGAGCAAGGTCGAAAGATTTTTAGAAAAATAAGATTAAGCTTGCCTACCGGCAGGCAGGAAGGAAATTGAAATTGACTTTACTCAAGGAAAAGAAAACACAAATCATTGACGACTTTAAGGTACACGCCAAAGATACGGGCTCTCCGATGGTTCAAATCGCCATCTTAACCGAGAAGATCAACTACCTTTCCGAACATTTAAAAACGCATCGCAAGGATTTTCATTCCCGCCGCGGTCTTTTGATGATGATTGGAAAAAGAAGAAGGCTGCTGACCTACCTTAAGAAGCGAGACTCCGAGAAATACGAAGAGACGCTCAACAAGCTCAACCTACGTAAATGAGGTAAATATATGAATTTAGGCCGAATTGAAATTCCTTTCGGGGCCCAGAATTTGATTATTGAGTCCGGAAAGTTTGCTAAACAGGCCAATGGCGCCGTCACTGTGTCTTTAGGCGGCACGGTTGTCCTGGTCACCGCTTGTATGGCTAAAGAGAAGAGAACAGGGATCGATTTTTTCCCTTTAAGTGTTGAATACCAAGAGAAGACTTATTCCGCGGGGCGCATTCCCGGCGGTTTCTTTAAAAGAGAAGGACGTCCTTCCGAAAGTGAGATTTTGGCGGCCCGGGTTATCGACCGGCCCATTCGTCCGCTTTTTCCAAAGGGTTTTTTAAACGAAGTTCAAGTCGTTGCCCTGGTCTTAAGCAGTGATGGCGAAAATGACCCGGATGTTTTATCCGTCATTGGCGCTTCTGCCGCTTTGATGATCTCCGATATCCCCTTTGAATGCCCGATTGGAACCGTCCGCGTCGGTTTAATCAATAATCAATTTGTTTTGAATCCAACGTATAAAGAGCGGGAAGAAAGTTTGTTGGATTTAATCGTGGTCGGTTGGGATGAAGGCGTGATCATGATTGAAGGAGAGTCGAAAGAGGTCCCTGAAGAGAAGATCATTGAAGCCCTCAAATTCGCCCATGAGAAGCTGCGGCCCATCGCCAGTATTCAGAATGAACTGGTTAAAACCGTTGGCAAAAAGAAAGTTTCCGTTGAGATCGAAGAATATTCCCCGCAACTCATTAAGAAACTGCGCGAGATGTCCTTACCGAAGCTTTCCAAGGTTTATCAAATCCCAGATAAGGAAGAACGCGAAAAAGCCTTAGACGCGCTTCTAAAAGAATTGACGAGCGATTTGACCATTTTTGAAGAATATAAAACGGCCGAAAAAGAGGTTTCAACGGCTGATATAAAGAATATTCTACATGAGATTGAATACCATGAAATCCGCCGGTCCATCTTAGAGGATAAAAGAAGGATGGATGGCCGGGGCCTTAAAGACATTCGTGATATCAGCTGTGAAGTCAAAATTCTTCCCCGCACCCATGGCTCAGGTTTATTTACCCGCGGGCAGACGCAGAGTTTATCTATTACCACTCTGGGGACACGCAATGATGAACAGATGATTGAGGCCTTGGAAGGAAAAAGTCAAAAGCATTTCATGCTGCATTATAACTTTCCGTCTTTTAGTGTTGGTGAAACAAAACCCATGCGCGGACCCGGAAGACGCGAGATCGGTCACGGCGCCCTGGCGGAGAAATCCATCAGGCCGCTCATGCCCAGCCAGGCAGATTTCCCTTATACCGTCCGGGTTGTTTCCGAGATCTTGGAGTCCAACGGTTCTTCCAGTATGGCTACCGTCTGCGCGAGTTCCTTGTCTCTGATGGATGCCGGGGTTCCTTTAAAATCACCTGTCGCCGGAATTTCGATCGGCTTAGTCACCGATAATAAAAAAGCGGTTCTTCTCACCGATATCATGGGGGCAGAAGATCATTTTGGGGATATGGATTTTAAAGTCGCCGGTTCCAGAAACGGAGTAACGGCGATACAGCTCGATTTAAAAATTAAAGGTATCAGTCTGAATTTATTAACCGACGCGGTCCATCAAGCAAAGGAAGCGCGGTTTATCATTTTAGATAAAATGCACAAGGCCATCACCAAACCGCGCGAAGAACTTTCTCAGTACGCGCCCAGGATCATCACCTTGCACATTTCTCCTGAGAAAATTGGTGAAGTGATTGGTCCCGGCGGCAAGACGATCCGAAAGATCATAGAAGAGACCGGTGTTACCATCGATATTGAAGATGATGGTTCGGTGTTGGTCGCGTCCAACGATCAGGCCGCTGCCGATAAAGCTATCGCGATCATCAAGGGCATGACGGAAGAACCAGAGATCGGTAGAATCTATAACGGCAAGGTCAAAAGGATTATGAATTTTGGCGCCTTTTGTGAATTTCTTCCCGGGAAAGAAGGTCTGGTCCATGTCTCCGAGCTGTCCAGTACGTTTGTCAAAGATATCAACAAGGTCGTCAAAGTCGGCGATGAATTTAAAGTGAAGGTTATTGAGGTTGACGAATTAAAAAGGGTGAATCTAAGCAAGAAACAAGCTGAAGAATGAAACGCCAGTATCTCAATGAGATAAAAGCCATCCTTATCCTGGCGGTGGCTGTTATTCTCTTCGCTAGTCTTATTTCGTTTGTCCCCGAAGACCTCTCCTGGTATTCCTCCCACCCGAACGTCCCGGCGAAAAATCTTATCCGTATTTTTGGAGCCTATGTCGCGGGAAGTTTATTTTTTGTCCTTGGGTTTAGCGCGTACGGGATCGTTTTATTCTTGCTTTTCTGGGGATGGGAAAAATTAGCCACTCGTGAAATCCCCTTCAATATCTACAAGCTGATCAGCTTTATTACTTTATTCTGCGCGTTGAGTTCATTTATAAGCATGGTCGGTCCTCAAGCGCCGGGTTTGCGTTTTCATCGTTCGGGGATTCTGGGTGTTTCCATCTCTGATTTTCTGACGATTTATTTCGGCCGCGTGGGGACATTGATTATCCTCGTGACTTTGGGCATCTTGGCTTTGATCGCGTTATGCGAATTTTTGATCTCGCCTTTTATTTTCAGAATATCTGAAGCCCTCAGGGAATCGTTGAGTTCTTTACCGACGCTTTTCCATTTAAAGAAGGAAAAGTTTGTCGCGGCTCGCGAGCGTCCGCGTCCGGCGTTTAATAAACTTCAGGAACAGCTCAAACAAAAAGAAAAACAAAGGCTGGGAAAAATATTGACTCCTCAGGAATCGACGAAACAGACCAAGGTGATGCCGGAACCCAAGTCGGATGTCAAAGGGCCTCCTCCCAAACCAAATATTAAAGTAAATCTCCCGGAGAAAAAAGAAGAGACTAAAGAAGAACACACGGTTATCTCCAACACGAACGCCACCACGGCCGGGAATTATCAACTGCCGTCTTTAGATTTATTAGATGATCCGCCACCGGTTTCTTCGCGCAAGATTCAAGATGATTTAATGGGCGGGGCCAAGGTTTTGGAAGAAACACTGTCGGATTTCGGCGTGAGCGTTCGGGTGGCGGATATCGAACAGGGTCCGGTAATCACCCGTTATGAACTTGAACCGGCGCCAGGCGTTAAAGTCCAGAAAATTACTGCCTTGGCCGATGATATCGCTTTGGCGATGAAGGCCCAGACGGTGCGTATCGTCGCTCCTATCCCAGGCAAAAATCGCGTGGGAGTTGAGGTTCCGAATAGTTTTTCGAGCACGGTGTATTTAAAAGACGTTCTTTCTTCCGGGGAATTTAGAAAATCCGGGTCCAAATTGACGTTGGCGTTAGGGAAAGATATTACGGGTCGATCTTTGTACGCGGATTTGGCCGAGATGCCGCATCTTTTGATTGCCGGAACGACCGGCGCGGGCAAAACGGTTTGTTTAAACAGTGTTATCATGTCCATGCTTTTTAATGCCACCCCTAATGAAGTTAAATTTATCATGATTGATCCGAAGATGGTTGAGCTTTCTATCTATAATAATCTGCCGCACGTTCTTTGCCCGGCGGTTACGGACGCGAAAAAAGTTTCAGCGGCCCTGCAATGGGTGGTCAGCGAAATGGAAAATCGGTATTCGATTCTCGCTAAAGAAGGGGTGCGCAATATCAAGGCTTATAATGCCAAGGAAAATCGTCTGCCCTATATCGTGGTGATTGTCGATGAGTTGGCCGACTTAATGCAGGTCGCGGCCAAGCAAATCGAAAGCGCCATTACCCGTTTAGCCCAGTTATCCCGGGCGGTGGGGATTCATCTTATCCTGGCCACGCAAAGACCATCAGTGGATGTTATCACGGGGGTGATCAAGGCCAACTTTCCGGCGCGCATTTCTTTTAAGGTCGCTTCCAAAGTTGATTCACGGACGGTGCTTGATATGAACGGCGCGGATAAATTACTGGGCAAAGGCGACATGCTTTTTGTCAAACCCGGGGAAGCCAAGCCCATCCGCGGGCAATGTAGTTTAGTCGCAGACAAAGAAATTCAACGGGTCCTCGATTTTATTAAGCCTCAGCAGGCGCCGGTGTACAATGATGGTATTATAATACAGCAAACAGCCGGTGGCGGCGGGGCTGGGCCGGAGGAACTAGGTGATGAACTTTATGATGAGGCTTTAAAATTAGTTTTGGAAACCAATCAGGCTTCCGTATCTATTTTACAGCGGCGCATGCGGCTTGGTTATACGCGGGCGGCGAGGCTTATCGATATGATGGAACAAAACGGAATTGTCGGTCCCTACTGTGGCAGCAAGCCCAGGGACATTCTAATTAACCGTGAAGAGTGGATGATGAAGGATATGAAAAAAGATGGAGAATAAAGAGCAAAAGGGACAGATGCTTAAGCAGGCCCGGGAGGCCAAAGGACTTTCTTTGCAGGCCGTTCATGCCACGACGAAGATTCCCATGGATATCTTACGCGCCTTGGAAGAAGGGTACACGGTTAGAACGTTGACGCCGTTTTACTACCGGGGTTTCGTTAAGATTTACGCGCAGTATCTGGGGATTGATTTGATGTCCATTTTAAGTGATTATCATCCTGAACAGGTTCCTTCCGCCGTTCCTTCCAGAGCGGCCAGACAAAATGTTTTTGAAATACAGTCGCGGCTGATGCGTAAGCAAGAGAAGATCCAAGGCATCGTTAAAGTCGTTCTCATCCTTTTAGCGTTTTTTTTCGTGATTAAAGTTTTTGGTTTTATTATTCATAAAATAAAAAATCGGCCTGCCCGCGCTGTGCCAGCGGCAGCGACAGTCTCCCGTCCGGAAAAAATAAAAAAAGAAACCCCGGTCGCAGCGCATCCTAAAACATCGGTGCCATCGACCCCGGCGACGGTTGCCTCCGTATCAGATCTGCAGGAAGAACCGAAATCAGGTAAAAAACTTAATCTCACTGTCCGGGCGAATAAAAATAGCTGGCTGCGTGTTAAGGCTGATAACGCGACTGTTTTTCAGTCGACCCTTAATAAAGGCGGGGTGGAGACCTGGATGGCGGATAACGATATCGAAATCTCTGGACGCAACATCAATCAGCTCGAATTTGAATTTAATGGGAAGCTCATCGGTCCCTTAGGCCGAGAGAATCGTGAAGTCAGAAAAGTTATCTTCACTAAGGACGGCTTGTCCGTACAAAAATAAACTCATTTAAGAATGATTGAACCATATGACCAAGACCGCATCCAAATCCCGCGAACGGTATTTTGCCCCATGGGTTTCCCCCAAGCCCTCTGTTCATCTCATTAATTTAGGCTGCGCCCGCAATCTCGTTGATTCCCAAGTTATCTTAGGACGATTAAAACAAAACGGCCACCGCATCGTGGACATAGAGCATTGTGATGCGGCGATTGTGAACACTTGCTCCTTTATTGAGGACGCCCGTCGGGAATCAGTGGATGTGATTTTAGATTTGATTGATTTAAAGGAACAGGGGAAAATCAAGAAGATCATCGTGGCCGGATGTCTGGCCCAGCGCTACGGTAAAGATTTGGTCAAGGAACTCAAAGGCGTGGACGCCTTTGTCGGGACGCTCGCTTTGGATAAAGAAAAATTTCATCCGCAGGTGACCCTGACCCCGAAACATTACGCCTACGTTAAGATCTGCGAGAGCTGTTATAACAAATGCAGTTTTTGCGCTATCCCGAAAATCAAGGGCGCGTTTGTTTCCCGCACGATAGAATCCGTGGTTGAAGAAGTTAAGCAATTCGACAGCCGCGGGGTGAAAGAAATTAATGTCGTCGGCCAGGACATCACCGCTTACGGCATGGATATTTACAAAAAGAAAAGTTTGGCCGCGCTTTTAAAAGCCATAATCCCGGTGACCAAAAATATTCAGTGGATCAGACTTCTGTATGCTTTTCCGGCGCATGTTACCGATGAGCTGATTGATCTGATCGCGCAAGAAGAGAAAATTTGTAAATACATCGACATGCCGCTGCAGCATATCAGCGACAAAATGCTGCGTGCCATGAACCGCGGGATGTTTCAAAAAGGCACGCTGGAGTTAGTCGCGAAGATTAAAAATAAAATTCCTCAGGGGAGTGTGCGGACGACCTTTATCGTGGGCTTTCCCGGAGAGACCGATGAAGATTTTCAGGAATTATTAAGCTTTGTCCAAAAGACGCGTTTTGAGCGGATGGGCGTCTTTGTCTATTCAAAGGAAGAAGGCACGGCGGCGTTTCCGTTATCGGATCATGTTCCAGAAAAGATCAAAAAAGAGCGTCTGGATATTTTGATGAATACGCAACAGAGGGTTTCGAAAGCCCAGCATGAACGATTTTTAGGCCAAACTCTGAAGGTCTTGATTGATGAAAGGCAAAAAGGCGAAGACGGTGTGTATTTAGGCCGCAGTGAGTTTGATGCCCCGGAAGTCGATGGTTTAGTTTATGTCAGTTCCTCTGCGAAACTTCGGTCCGGCGATTTTGTTGACGTAAAAATTACCGATACTCTGGAATATGATCTGGCAGGAGACGTCGTTTGAATTTACCCAATAAACTCACCACCGCACGAATTCTACTTACATTTGTCTTTATCTTTTTTATTTCACAAAATGGTCTCTGGCCCATGGTGGCCGCGGCGATTGTTTTTAGCTTGGCCTCTTTTACCGACTGGTGCGATGGTTATGTTGCCAAAAAGTATAATTTGATCAGTGACTTCGGGAAGCTCATGGATCCCATCGCCGATAAATTTCTCATCCTCGCCGCCTTTGTGGCGTTTATCCGCATGCATTTAGTGGAAGATTGGATGGTGGTTTTGATCTTAGGTCGGGAGATTTTTATCACGGGTCTCCGGATTTTTGCTTTAAGTAAAGGTAAAGTCCTGGCCGCCGAGCGCGCCGGCAAACACAAAACCGTTTCGCAGATCGTGGCGATTTTCGCTATCTTAAGTTTTCTCATTCTTAAAGAATATCTGACGCAGATTTCGTTCTGGTCGGATACAGTCGAGGTCTGGTGGCGTTTTGGAATTTATGTTTTGATGCTGATTACCGTGGCTTTAACCATGATTTCCGGGATTTCTTATCTCTGGGGCAATCGAAAGTTAATCCGTGTCCAGTAAAGTATCTGAATGCCTGGCGACATTTTTTTATGTGGGCCGTTTTCCCGTAGCCCCGGGGAGTTTGGCAAGTCTTCTGGGGGTGTTGCTTTATTTGATTTTTTGGGGCCAGTGGAATCTTTATTTAGCGGTGTTGGCGCTGGTGACGTTGGCCGGCTTTTGGGCTTCCGGAAAATCCGAGAAGTTAGCTGGCGAAAAAGACCCGGGCTGTGTCGTCATCGATGAAGTGGCCGGCGTTTTGATCGCGTTTTTTATGCTGCCGCCGACCATACCGGTGTTGTTCGTTGGTTTCTTTCTCTTTCGCGCTTTTGATATGTTCAAGATTTATCCGGTCAACAAATTTGAGGAGATCCCCGGTGGCACCGGCATCATGCTCGATGATATTATGGCCGGGCTGTACACCAACATCGTGATGCAGGTGGCGATACGAATAGCCGGATGAAATTCGACAGCAGATAGGGACGATTGTTTAAAAAGGAAGTTGTCCTTCGATTATAGCGCCCTCAAGGCAATCCAATTTAACGGATTGCCTTTTTTATTTTTAGGAGGGAGGGCCGTATGGCGAAGTTAAATTTAATTAAGGGAAGAGAGTATAAGAATTTTCTGAAGGAAATTAAACAGCGTGTTTACCGGGCGCAGTATGATGCGCTGAAAGTTGTTAACAAGGAACTGATGGCGCTGTATTGGGATATCGGCAAGATGATTGTTGCCCGCCAGGAAAAATATGCCTGGGGGAAAGCGGTAGTTGAAACTCTTGCCGATGATTTGCAAGCCGAATTTCCCGGTGTTACGGGATATTCGGCGGATAATCTCTGGCGTATGCGTAAATTTTATCTGCATTTCAAGGACAATCAAAAACTTGCACCAATGGTGCAAGAAATCAGTTGGACGAAAATCATCGTTATCATGGAGGGGTGTCAGGATGATCTTGAACGTGAGTTTTATATTCGCATGACCCGTAAATTCGGCTGGACAAAAAACGTTCTAATCCATCACATCGAAAATAGATCGTACGAGAAGACCCTTTTGAATCAAACCAACTTTGACAAGACCATTCCGGGAAGAATCCGTAATCAGGCCAAGCTTGCCGTCAAAGATGAGTATACATTTGATTTTCTGGAATTAGGCGAAAACCATAATGAGCGTCAGTTGCAAAAGGCTGTTGTCTCTCGCCTGGATAAATTTTTGCGCGGGATGGGCGGAGCCGTAACGTTTGTCGGCAGTCAATACCGGCTTACGGTCGGCGGCCAGGAGTATTTTGTGGATATTCTTTTGTATCACCGTCACCTGAGGTGTTTGATTGCGTTGGAATTTAAAGCCGGAGAATTCTTGCCGGAATATGTGGGGAAGATGCAGTTTTATCTGACGGCGCTTGATCGGCATGTTAAG